>Ga0214473_10000225_pt1 | contig 80010 bp, 62 predicted proteins | sample RVTome_7_FD_203509 | JGI IMG/M metagenome (GOLD analysis project Ga0214473, IMG submission 203509) | Soil microbial communities from uranium-contaminated site in the Upper Colorado River Basin, Wyoming, United States - RVT98D197 | ecosystem: Environmental > Terrestrial > Soil > Contaminated >... | reverse complement strand
CGCTTCAACTCAACACTGAATCTTCGTCTCGGATTCATGGCAAATTCCTTTCCCGGACTCAAAATACCGGTCCCTGGCCAAATCATCCTAACTTTTTGTGTCCAACCTCAGGGGTGCAGTCCAGTATGCTGTCGTCGCGTGCAAACGCCGGGTACGAACCGTGGCGGACCAACGACCTCTTTTGACTTCCGTCTTCTCTCATAACCCACATTCCAGAGGAATCACCGATCGAAATTCGATACACAATTAACGTATCCGAGTCTGACCAGTCACAGTCCCATTGGCGGCTGGTGAAGGTCAGTTGAGTCAGGTTGTCGCCGTTCGGTTTGATCTTGTATATCTGAGCGTTTTTGGCGAATAGCAGCCACTTTCCGGTCGGTGACCATGATATCGAAGAGAAGTTGGACGCATTGTCAATGAGAATCGATCGTGTCACCCAGCCGGCTGTGTCGATCAGATACAGTCCACGGTTATGCGCCGTCGGTATCCCGCCCCAGCAGACGGCGATCTGACTGCCATCCGGCGACCACTCCGCCCAAGCGTAAACATCGGTTACCGGCCACGGCGGCGACACTCCCTTGTTGCCGTCCTCGGAGCATGAATTGCACGACAAAAACGGACTCATCGCGACTGCTATCAGCATAATTCTCAACACTAGCTTCCTCTAGGTCGAACTCACAGTCTTCATCCCATCCGCCTCAAACGCCTCACTGTTGCCTGATCCCTGATGTCGTCTGCGTACTTCGTCGCCCTGTTATCCTGATGGGCATTTTAATCTTCGATATTGTTCAACCATAATCAAGCGTTTTCTCGTTTGAGGTAACGCGTTGAAGCCAGCGTAGCGCCCGGCGCCCCTGATCGCCGTTTAGATCACCCTTTGACCACACCCAACGGCCGCAGGCGGGCGACGCGGCGGGCCAGGCCGGACTGGTGCGACACGTCGACCACGTTTTCGATATCTTTGTAGGCGCCCGGCGCTTCCTCGCTGATAAGGCGGCGGTTCTTGGCGCGCAGATAAATGCCTTTGCTCTCCAGTTCGCCCGTCACCTTGTCCACCGGGAGTTGCTTAATGGCGGCGTGGCGCGACATGAGGCGACCCGCGCCGTGACAACTGGACCCAAACGCTTCGTTCATAGCCAATTCGGTCCCTACCAGCAGATAGCTGGAGGTGCCCATGTCGCCGGGAATCAGCACCGGCTGGCCGACGTGGCGATACTTCTCGGGAATGGCCGGATGCCCCGGTCCGAAGGCGCGGGTGGCGCCCTTGCGGTGAACGTACACTTCACGGTGACCGGACAGCGTCTCGTGCCGCTCCAGCTTGGCGATGTTGTGCGCGATGTCGTAAATCTGCCGCAGTCCCATCTGCTCGGCGCTTTTGCCGAACACCGATTCGAACGACTCCCTGATCCAGTGGGCGATCAACTGCCGGTTGGTCCAAGCGTAGTTGGCGCCGCACTTCATCGCTGCGAAATAGCGTTGCGCTTCATCAGAGCTGGCCGGAGCGCAGGACAGCTCGCGGTCGACCAGCGGCAGGCCGTACTTCTTGTTGGCGCGGCGCATCAGTTCCAAATAGTCGGTGCAGATTTGATGACCGCAGCCGCGCGAGCCGGTGTGGATCATGACCAGAATCTGGTCGATCTCGGTCACGCCGAAAGCGGCCGCCGTGTCGGCATCGTAAATGGCGTCGACCCGCTGGACCTCGAGAAAGTGGTTCCCCGCCCCCAGCGTACCCAACTGCGGCGCGCCGCGTTTCTTGGCGTTATCGCTCACCACCGAGGGGTCGGCGCCGTCGATGCCGCCGGCCTCTTCCGTCACGGTCAGGTCCTCGGGCAAACCATACCCCTGCTCAACCGCCCAACCGGCGCCGTCGCGCAGGACGCGGTCGACATCCTGCCGGGAGAGTCGCAGCCGGCTCGTTGACCCCACGCCGGACGGTATGTTGGCGAACATGGTGTCGATCAGCTTCCGGATCTGCGGTCTGACCTCGTCCAACTGAAGGTCGGAACGCAGCAGTCGCACGCCGCAGTTGATGTCATACCCGACGCCGCCGGGCGAGATGACGCCGTCGTGGGCGTCGAAGGCAGCCACGCCGCCGATGGCGAAACCGTAGCCGTGGTGAATGTCGGGCATGGCGATGGAGTAACCCACTATCCCCGGCAGCGTCGCGACGTTGACCACCTGTTCCGGGGCATTGTCGCGGGTGATCGACTCGATCATGCGTTCGTCGGCGTAGATGCGACCCGGGACTCTCATTTTGAGACCTTGCCGTTTCATCGCCTCGCTCTGATAGTCCTGCGGGATTTCATAGCGGCATTCGCCGACTTTTTTAAGGGGGCCTGTCCAGCTCATAGCATTGCATCCTGATACGGTTTGTTTACCGGCGGCTCGTTATACGTCGAAAAGCACTTGAACATGGCTTCGACCGCCGGACTCGCTATTGTCCACAATCTCCATCATATGGTACGAAACGCCTTTGACGTGATGGCCGTGGCTGTGCTTATTCTGATCGAAGCGCTCCCCGCGCGCGGTGGCCGTCAGATGTTCGTGGTCGACGATGGTCACGTCAAAGTCGGTCAGCACCATCTGTTGTACCTCGAACTGCACCAGAAGCTCCGAAAGAAAGCCGACCAGCAGTCCCTCGGGATCGATTGACTCGATTTCGATAGCGACATCATCCACCGGCGCTATTCCCGCCTCGCCGGTGATGATCGCAAACAACGCCTCACCGGCGGCGGCGAACGCCTCCGGCAGGTTGTCGCCGTAGGCTTTGATGGCGACATCGGCGGTGTGCTCTATCAGTTCGAATCGTCTCATGGAGCGGAGTTTCTCGACCATGACCACTGCGGGCGGCGTATGTCCACATTGGCCACTCTATTCTCCTGCGGCCCGGGTCTCGCGGCGGATGTGGACATCTGCCGCACACCTATTATTAATGTAGTACTCGGTACCGCTATCGGGCAAGGTCAATCGTCGAATCCGACGAGGAAGCGCTCTACGCATTCCGCCAGATCCGGAGCATACCCGCCTTCGAGTACAGCGAAGCGCGGCAGGCCGAGCGCGGCGATTTCACGGCCGATCTGCTCGAAACTGTGAAGATCGAGTCCCATATCGGTGATCGGATCGTTTTTGTAGGCGTCGAAACCGGCGGAAACGGCGATCAGGTTCGGTGAGAATAACTCGATTTCGGAAAGGGCGTTGTGCAGCACTTGTACGAACATTCCGCCGGTGGTGCGAGCCGGCAAGGGATAGTTGTGGCAGTTCGCATTCGAAGACAAACCAGTGCCGGGGTAGAGCGGACTCTGGTGCAACGACAGAAACCAGACCCTTTCATCATTGAGGAAGATTTCCTGGGTCCCGTTGCCGTGGTGGCAATCGAAGTCTACGATGGCCGCGCGCTTGACCTTGGTCAAGGCCCCGGCCGTCGCCACGGCGACATTGTTGAAGTAACAGAAGCCGCCCAGTTGGTCGCGTCCGGCGTGGTGCCCCGGTGGCCGCATTAAGGACATGGCCGGCTCCCCGGCGAGAGCCAATTCGGCCGCCTTTACGGCCGCCCCGGCCGACAATCGCGCCAGCGAGTAAATGTCCGGGTAGGCCGGGGTATCGGGATCGAGGAAGCTGCCGGAGCGCACCTGGTCGATCAGCGCGGCCGAGTGGACGCGCTCGAGGTCGGTTTGATCGATCTCCTTCGGCGAAACGATCTCATACCGGTCTTTCAGCCGATCAATGGTCGTACGCACGCGAAACGGCGTCTCCGGATGGCCAGGGGAGTGGTATTTGAGACACTTTTCCGAACTGATCAATATCATCGGTTGGGCCTTCGTGTTTTAGAACGGAACGGTTTCCTAACTATAATAAGCAGGCGACGAATGAGAAATCAAGCGAATCCAGGGCACGATCATGCCGGTGGCTCGCCGCCCACATAAACAGTTGACTTGACCGTTCGATCATGCGTATAATCTTGAGCGCAACAGGCAACGTCTACTGTTCGAACCAAGCGGCGGACCGCAGGAAGGATGCATGGGTAAACCGGCCGCCCGGATGGGCGACATGACAGTTCACGGCGGCAGCATTGTAGCCGGCTGTCCCACGGTGCTGATCGGCGGCAAGCCGGCCGCGCGGGTCGGCGATATGCACGTCTGCCCGATGCAAACACCGGCGCCGGCGCCCATCCCCCACGTCGGCATGCCGATTCTGCCGCCCGGCGCGGTGACCGTGCTCATCGGCGGAATGCCGGCCGCCTGCGTCGGCGATATGGCGGCTTGCACCGGACCCCCGGACACCATAGCGCCGCCCGGCGAACCAACCGTGCTGATCGGTCCCGGCGGCGGCGGCGGAGCCGGAGCCGGTCAAACCGGCGCCGGCAGCGGCCAGGCGGAGGGCGAGGGTGGAGGCGACGCCGGAGCCTCGACCGAGTTGACCGACGAGGGTGAGGATCACTTTTTGCACGTCGACTTTGTCGACAAAGGCGGCTTCCCGGTTATGGGCGTTGCCTACAGTCTCGAAAAGTCGGGCAGCAGTGTGGACGAAGGCGTCCTGACCGGACGGGTGCGCAAGACCGGAATCGAAGCCGGCAGCTACGATATCGAACTACGAGTTATATCCAAGGCGGAATGGTCGGTCGACGAAGCCGCCGTAGGCGACAAAGTAAAGCTCACCGCCGACTGCTCGGGGATCAAGAACGGGACGCCGGCCGGCTTGACCATTTACCTGCGGGACCTCAACGCCCCCGATCGCGAGATCGAAGTGATCAAATCATCGGTGGATAGCGACAAGATCGAAGGGGAATGGACCTTCGAGTTGCAGGAAGATCTGCTGCCGGTTCAGAGCGAGCGGAGCGGCCGCCAGGGCTACTCGTCGCCGGCCTATTATTTCGTGGTCAAGGCGGCCGGTTGTTCGGCCCGCTCCAAGCTTCTGAAATTCAAGGACTGGTTGGAACTGCGGCTCAAGGACGAAGAGGGTAACAGTATCGGCAACCGACCCTATCGCGTCCATTGCGCCAACGGGCAGATAATCAGCGGCACGCTCGACGGCAACGGGCAAGCTCGAGTCGAGAATCTCCCCCCCGGCCGTATTCGTGTCTCCTATAATGTGAGAGATCAGGGGCCATCCTGAGGGACGTTCTGAGATGACCTGGACTGGTGGTGAAGGAATCGGGGGAGGCGACATTGGTGTAGATGCGGCCACCGGCGGCTTGGCTGAGGGCAGGGTCACACCGATCCCCGTCGACATCCTTGAATTCGAGGACACTCTGTTTAACGATAACAGCGCCGTCGTGATGCCCGAAGTGCCGGGGTTGGACCCGACCGCCGCCAATGCGCCGTTCACCGGCGTGAAGGCGATCGGCATGGCTTTCCTTTTCGCCGGTCTGTACCCGGAACGCGGGCTTCTGGTCACCGGCCATACCGCCGCACAGGGGGATATCCCGGAGAGCTTTCGCATTTCACGCGAGCGTGCCGCGGGGATTCTGTACTTGATCCAGGGCAACGTCGGCGGATGGTCGACGACTTACGCCGGTCGACACCTTGTCCGGGACTACAAACAAATACTCAAGCACCTAAACGACTATGCCGCCGCCTGGAAACACGGCAACTGGGCGTGCGATCCCGGTGATATCGACAACAACTTCACTGCCGATACCGAGCACGCTTTCACCAACTTCGCCCAGCACTTCAACAGCGACATCGCAGAGGGAGCGGAGGAAATCAGCGCCCTTCCCTTCACCCTGGGCGAGTTGGTCCTGGAGGCGCCCGACAATCGTCTTTCACCCCAGTATTGGCGGGCTTTTTACTATGTTTACGAGCTGATGGTGTGCGATTTCCTGGGCAAGACGCGGGCGGAGTTGACCGCCCTGCGCAACAACCTGCACTGGGTCAATGACGCCGTCAAAATGGTCGGCTGCGGGCACTCATTCCCCGTGCCGGGGGGAGAGCGAGGCAACGACAAGATAAGATCGACGACCGACAACCGCGTCGAGGTGTTGATTTACCAGGCCAGCGGGGCCGGATCGACCGCCCTGGCCGGCTGTCCCACCATGGGCACGAACGCCCTGCACGATCTGGCCCACGTCTGTCCGATGTGGTATGAGCGACATTTCGAGCGCAACTACGTCGGCCCCGGCGACCGGTACGCCGTGGTGTACCATCTGAAATTCCGTTACTACGATCGAATCAAGAAGGGCTTCCAGAATATCGCGGGAAAAGTGAACCTCAAAGCCTACAAACGTAATCGAGCGGCCTGCAGCGCCTCCCAGGAAATTCCCTGCATCAACCAGTACCAGAATGGTATTCACACAGTGCGGGTTCGTTTCGGCGTAGCGAATCCGAATCCCGATTTCACCAACAAGTTCTTCTACTTCGCTTTCGAGGCCCCCAGGGCCGCTGATGGGGTGACGCCAATCGTCCGGATGATTCATACTTCCGCACCGGACCAGACACCCACGATGGTGAACCGCCCCGATGACTGGGCCGGCAAGACGTTCGCTGAGAAGTACCAGTATTACGATCTGCCCATGAAGTGGTCCTCGCACAACTGGCACACACGCCACGAGAGCAACCACGCCAACGACTGCGCTTATCACGAGCACATTAAGGACAAGAGGCAGCTCAAGCCGTTCGGTGGCAACGTTACGTCGCAGAGTGAGCCGCTTGCGTTCTCGCTTGACGATATCGTGCTGTTTGACAACGCCACCGGTCACGACCAGAACATACGGGACGCTGACCAGGCCGGGACCGCCAAGGACCTGTGCGCCGGTGACGCCAACCCCGGCTCGCGGGTAAAGGTTTTCATAGCCGACACGACCAACCACACACTCAAGCTGTGGCAAAAACCGAACGACGACAACACCTCGATGAAGACGCCGCCGCTTGCGGCGCCGGCTTCCCCCTCGCGCGGCTCGAACATCACCACGGCCAAGCAGGAACGGATAAGATTTGAGCGGAATCTGGTGAGCGGCCTGGCGCCGGGCGCCAAGGCCGTTCATTTTCGTGACAACTTCTACGTGGTGAGCGACCAGCGCACCACCGACCAGCCGGCCAACTGGATGGATCTTGCCCATAAACCGGTACTTGGGGCGCGCAAGGCGATCCGCGACGACGCCGACCGTCACATTAAGTGGGAGCGCCATGTCTTTAACGATCCGCTCGGTTTCACCGGCGACTTTGAACTGCATTACCTCCACCAGTTGTATCTGGAAGAGGCTCATCCGGTGTCGTTCCTGATCATATATATGTCGATGAATTTCATGCTCAGTTCCAAAGGGGCGCAGGCGCGCACGACCTGGGCGGCCGACCCGGCCAACCCGGACATGGGCGACGTCGCCAATTTCGTCAACACCGGCGTCTACAACGCCAACGGGCGCTGGAATCAGAAACGCTTCTTCTACGACGAAACCACCGCCGGCGACAGCACGCTGCGCGTCCGGCCGTGCTACTTTTTCGATGAACGAGAAACCTTCGAGATTCCGCTGGCCTCGGCCCCCAACAATATCGACTACAAGGAGTCATCGCAGGTGAACAACCTGATCGACCACGCCCAAGTCACGGCCGCTCGAAACGCGGCTTTCGGCGGCCCGGCCAAGTGGCTCACCTGCATCACGCCGGAGGCCGACGGCTCCTGGGCCTGGTCGATTCGCTCCAGTTCACGGCGCTTTTCGGTCATGAGTCTGCGCAAGTCCACCTACACCCATCCTACCGGCGGTTTTGCATACAGCACCGGCGGCTACAATGAGGACGGCGATGCGTACGGTTGTTTTGTTTTTGCGCATGAACTCGGCCATGCCACCAGCCTGCAGGATGAGTACATCAAAACTGAGAATATCAACATCGGCGGCGACAGCCGCAGCCATAATGCATTCTCGCATCACCTGATCCAGTACACGATGGATCCCAATAACGAGGCCTGCATAATGTTCCACAACGGCGTGCCGCGCCTGCGCCATTGCTGGTACCACCTGCATTTTCTGAACACGACTATCCAGGCCATTCCTACAGCCGATACTCACATCCTCAAGAACAAAACCTTCGCCCTCCGATTCGTTTGCGGATCGAAGGACCACACGTTCACGCGTAACGTCAATTGGACGCCCAGCGGAGCCTCGCCGGCGGCCGGCTCGGCCTCGATCAAGAGCGACCTCCGTGAAGCGGTTATCAAGGAAGGGCAGGCCCGGCTGCCCAATTTCGTGACGGTATCGGCGGCTCCCGACCTGTCCACGCTCGGCGCCGGGTTGCAGGCCAAGGTCAGCTTCGACGCCACGAGCAACGTCCTTACCTGGATCGACGCGGGCGTCATGTCCGACGCCGATCGCGATGCGCTGCGGGGGCTGTTTACGGCCGACGCCAACAAGAACAAAGTTAATGCTCTTCAGCAGAAGACCCGCTCTCTAAGGCGCTTGTGCCTGGCTTTGTACGACACCGGCCAGGATGAATCATCGGAGGGTGAGAATTCGTCCAAAGGATGTTTCACCGGCAATCAAAACGGTTATCGCTACCACGGCGTGCTGGTGGTGCGGGTGATGGTCGGGGCAGCCACGGGCGCGCCGGCCATGTCGGCGGTCAACGTGCACGCCAAGCTCGGTTCCATCCACGCCGCCTGGGTGAATCTGAATCAAAAATACCGATTGACCGGCGGACCGAGCGAACTCGGAAACGTCTATGTTCATTTCATGCCGGGCTTCGCGGCTCAAGCAAGCGCCGGCTCGGAATGGAACTACGCCATGAGTTTCGTGACCGGCTACTCGGCGACGCTGACCGGGACGCTCGACACCGCCACCCTCTCCCCCGGACTGCAGGCGGCGGTGACTTACAACAGCGGCACCCACGCCTTGGCATACTCCGGAGTGATGACGTCCGCACATCACACGGAACTTCGCGCGGCGGTAGCTTCGGGCGACCGGGCGCGGGTCGACCAGCTTTACCAGAAAACGAACCTGACCAGCGCCGACGGGCGGGTTGACGTGGCGCAGACGATCACCGGCGCGCAGTTGAAAGACCATTTTCTCAATATGAACAGCGGCGACAATGAGTTGACGGCGCTGAAGTTTCTCGCGACCTGGATAAACGACAAATTGAGTGCCTCTTACACGCTCGAAAGCGTACCGGCTGGTCCGTAGCAGGACCGTAGGACATAAGAGTATTAATGTCGATATGATGAATCCAAAATACGACAAACCGACCAAAACCAAGGATTGCAATGATCGCATGGCGACAGATATTACACGCCGCCTTGATGGTTCCGCTTCTGCTGCCGGCAGCTTGTTCGCCCGGGTGGCGCCCGATTTCGCAGGACCGGGAGATTCCACGGGGGTCGGCCATGGCTGAAATGGTTTTCAACGGCAGGCTTTTCGGCGACCAACAAAACAGTTCGTCGCTGCCGGTGACGGGGACAATTGCGGGGAGCGAGGTTTGGTTCGCCGCTTCGCCCGACCCACAGCGGCGTCGACCGTTCGCCCTCGGCATCGCGGGCGACCGAGTCGTGGTGACCTACGGCAATCTGCTGGCGGTGCTGAACCGTCGTGACGGGTCGCTTCTGTGGAGCCGGTCCATTCGCGGCAACCATCTTTTCGAGGTCTCGGCCGCCGGCATCCTCACCCTCGACCAAGCCGCCTACCACGTTTTGCTGGATTCAGCCGGCCGTCCCGGCGAGCAGCTCTACCTGGCATCGGTGCATGAGCGCGCCGTTCTTCATTTTGCCACCACCCTGGCCGACGGTAGCTGGGCCTACTGCGTCGAGCAGATGCCGGAACCGATGAGTTCACCGGACGAAACTCCGGAGGAGCCGGCCACCCGGTTCGTGCGCTATGATCCGAAGAACATGGACGTGCGTTTTGAGTATGTGATGCCGCCCGACCCGCGCGGCTTTGCGGCGACCAAAGACCTGGCTTATCTGTTCGCAGCCTATGCCGGCCGGCTGTACAGCTTCCCCATCGAAGCGATGTCGAACGACGAGGTGAGGTCGGCCGAGTTTTCAAATGTCATCTCGCTTTCGACTGACGGTCAGGGCAACGCCTTGCTTGTTGACATCGTTGAGGATTCCACCGAGATTAAGCAGGTGAAGCCCGACGGCACGGTCGGGTGGGTGGTTTCGTTCGACAAAACCGACGTTTCCCCTCAACCGCCGGCGTCAACGCCGGACGGCTATGTGTACCTGGTCATCGACAGCACGCTTCACCAGATGCGAAACGGCGAGTTGCTGTGGAGTCACCGCCTCAAGGCCAAGACACAGGACATCGCCATTACCATCCTGGCCGACAACAGCGTGCTGGCGGCGGCCGGTCAGGCGCTGGTGCATCTATCGGCGACCGGGGAGGAGCTTTTGACCAAGTGGCTGGATGCGGCCATCGTGACCCGGCCGATCATGGACGAGGACGGCAAAGTTTATTACGGAGGAGTTGACGGCATCCACTGTATGCGTTAGCTTCGCGGTGCGAGAGGCCGGGAAAGGAACGAGTCTCGATCAATAACATGAGTCCAAGCAACAACAGATTCAAGATAGAACTGGCCGACGGCTGGGAAGACCAGACCGTGCACTACTTCATGGGTCCCGACGAAAGCGGCTTGCAGCACAGCCTGTCGCTGCAAGTCGACCCGAAACCGAACACCGACATACTCAGCGAGTACGCTCGCGAGCGGATCGACCAGATGCTGGAGAGCATCCCCGGCGCCGAGATTCTGAAGGAAGAGGAAAAACAACTACCCAGCGGCGCTCCCGCCTACGAAGCCGTATACAAGTGGGCGCCCACCGAAGACAGAGTGGTGTTTCAGAAGCTGGTGTTCGTGAAGCACGGCAAGGTCATGTACAACTTCAACGCGGTCTTCACCAAGAAGACGATCAAGACACTCGGCGTGGAGGTCGACCGCATGATTGCTGAGCTTATTCCCGGATAACGGATGTAATGCAGATTAATAGCATGCCCCTTAAGTTCACAAAAGCCACTGACAGCGAGCACGAGGTCAAACTTGATTCAACTCTGTTATTGGCCTCCTGGACGTGCGGCAAGGCCATCGGCGGGCAGACGGCCGCCTTTGAGATACTGACTGAAATGGTCGGCGAGGGGGCGCCGGTCAGGGCGAAAGGAAAAAGCAACAAGGGCAAGAATCTGGGGACAGTGGGGGGCGTCGTGCGGCGCAATCGCTTCGCCGGCCGGTTCGAGATACCGGAAGACATCGAACTCGGCGACAAGGTCTCTTTTGAGGTGAAGCTTCCCAAGAACGGTCTCGACGGCGAATCCGAACACATCCCGGCCTATCCCCCAATCCGCGTTTCCAACATGCGCTGGAGCGCAACCGAAGCGCGACGGGGTGATACCCTGACTCTGTCCGCTGACATCAAAGGCTTACCGAATGAAACCGAAGTAGCCTTAGTGATATACGAGTTCGACCGTGACGGCGCCCATGACCGTATCACGGAACTGCCGGCTCAGATAGAGAACGAACACATTGAAATAACCTGGGAATATCAATACCACGAAGACACCGATGAAATCCCGACCCAGGAGGAACTCGACCGCTATGGAGGCCGGTATAACCCCCCGGAGTACTTCTTTACCGTAAAGGCGGAGGGTGTGGAGTACGGGTCCGATCAGGAGTCGGGGTTGCTGAGTTTCAAGGACTGGATCGGGATTACATTAATCAGTAAGGATGGCAACCCCCTGGGCAGCGCCGACTACAAGCTGACCCTTCCCGACGGCCAGACCAGGCAGGGGACACTGGATGCCGGTGGCTACGCCAGAGAGGAGAATATACCTCCCGGCAAAGTGCGAATAGAGTTTCCCGACTTGCGCAAGAAATGAGATCAGTCCAGGAGTCTCACTGAGAGAACGCGAACCTTGAACCGCCGAATCACGGCATGTCAAGATGATCGCTGTCGCGACGTAAGAGGTCCAACATGACCAGAGATGAGTGTGATCAAAGCCATCTGACGCCGCTTGATCCGATAGCGGAATCGTCTTCGGGTAAAAACGCCGTCTGTGTGTACGAGCCGGTCCGCTTGGCCGTTAAACTGGACTTCATACCCATACAGTTCACCCTCAATAATGTACCGGACGATGACACGAATTTCTATATGTTGGACGCGTGGCCATTCCCCGATAGACACCTGCTGGCCGATGGCTCATCCAAGGCCCTTGTCATAGCCAGTTTGGTGGTTGTGGACAGCGACGGTGCTCCGGAAATCGAAGACGGACGTGTCAAGGTGTTCCAGAATGATGAGAACGTTGCGGGGGATATCATCTTAGGGTTTGAGGTTGAGACGGTCGGGACATTCACCTATGGGGATAGACGCGATCAAGCCGCAGTCACGGTACCCTTGGAAGAACTCACTCGCGGCCGCACCGGCGACCGGCCGGACGCCCCAAATGCGCTTCTGTTCACAACAACCACGAACATTGGTGAGACCGGAATCATCGCGGAACTGATCCTGCACAGCCACGAAGACCAGTATGAGGCTTCGTCGATCTCGCCCGCCGCGTATGTGCTGGCAGCCGATGACGATCCATTCTGGTTAAAACCAGGGGAAATGGTTGGCAGCCGTACGTTGTCACGCCAGAGTCCGGATGGCATTGATATCGCGAAACTCCAGTGGCACTTGAGACGGTTCGGATTCGTCAACTACCGAACCCGGACCAGGGGTGTAACCAGCAACGACAGCGAATGGACCAACATCCGTCCCATCGGAAGGGATGGCGACTTCGGCGGCGGGACACAGCAGGGTGTTGAGGACTTCCAGCGAGTAGCCAGAACTCCCCTCCGCAACCGCCGGAACAACAACGTGCAAGTAACGTTTACACAACAGGTTGCGCCTTCCGTGAGCGAAGCTGTTACACAGGAAATTGCGGTCTGGTGCCGGCAAAACTACGTCGTCGATCAGTATCACGGAAGAGCATGGATAAACCACACCGACAATACAGGCTCGATCAATGAGGATGCCACAATACACTACGGGGTGCTGGTAGTCGACGGAAACCCTGTGGGGCATCTTGCAGTCCAAAACACAATAGGGGACACCAGATGCCTTCACGGCCAGCATGACTTCATCTACGCGCAGTCGGTGAGGTCAGCCATCCGACTGTTTCTCGAGAACAATCACGTCTTCCGATTGCACGACGCCGATCCCAACGACCTTCTGAGCAGCGCCCGCCTCTACACTACCTTAAGAGATGAGGTAATCGAGCTTCTTGGAGATATCCGGCGTTTGCAGCGGGCTGATTACTCTGCCGGTACCAATCGTGACGTGGGGATTCATCGTGGTTATCGGACCTTTCAGGAACAGCAGGTATATTTCCAGGCCGGGACCGGTGCGGCGCCCGGCTTCTCGTGGCACAACTACGGACTGGCAATGGATATCGTGTTCTTCAACAGTCGCGGCCAGTTCGCCTGGTGCCAAACATACAATGCTGACAACGTCACGTGCGCGGTCGGGTGGGACTGGAATCCGATCGGCAATCTGAGTGTTCAACATGGCCTTCATTGGGGCGGGAACTGGACCGACCCCGATAGACCTCACCATCAACTGCCGAACACGAATCCCCCCAGCCAGGCCGTGCGCGACACGTATAACAACTCTCAAGGAACCATTGAACAGAAACTGCAGGCGGTGTGGAACCTGCTTTACCCTGCAACCTAGAGTCTGATAAGAGGGAAGTTGGTGAGACGACCGACCATATCATTCGCCTCGAAGTGCTGTCTTGTCCTGACCTATATTGTCTTGGCTGTCCCCGGAGGCTGCACTCAGTCACCGATCGAGGAAGCGGCATCGGCCCTGGAGAACGGCCAATCTCTGCAGATGCACCCTGCCACACGCGTCGTGCGTCTGATGCGGCAATCGGTGGGGGATACCCTCGATGTCTGGACCGGGTTCGACAGCCTAGCCTACCCATTTGTCGCTGTAAAAATCTACGTCAACGATGGCAGGATGTTCTCCGCGTCCCTCACACGGCGGGCCTTGTCTGGCGATTGGACGATGTATTCTGATTACTATTACCGCCGCGACTCGTCACTGGCTGCCGTGATCTCGGATTTGCGAACGTCACATGGAGACGTTAGAATTGTGACTCGTCTACTGGTTGACCTGTCGGGGAACACCATTCAGAAAGAAACGTCGGTCTTTGACTTGTTCTCCGGCAAGCCAGTCGAGCGACGCGGGATGGGAAAGGACCCGGAACTGTTCTTGTCTATCCGTGATTGGGAGAAAACGATCGGCCGCCAATACTTAGTCGACAGCACCAGGATCGGTCGGGGCTCCGAATAACCGGCAGAGGACAAAACCAGGCAGTGTGTTTATCCAACGTCAGTTCAGACACAAATAACTTGACTTTAAGAATGCCGGACATCTATAATGATGTTTTGCGGGCACGTTTTCCGAAGTTTTTGCTTCGGAAAGTGCAACCGCTGCGTATGTCATTGCAATAGGGAAATTGCGGAACTATGGATATTGCCAACTACTCATCGGATGCGAGAACCGTCATTAAGGTCGCCAAGGAAGTCGCTGCCGAATTCCGCCACCCGGAAATCGAAGTCGAACATCTACTTATAGCCGCCGTCCGCCACGAAGGGTCCGAGATCCAGTCGATTCTCAACCAAGTCGGCAAAACCCCGGCTTTCGTAGAATCGGTTCTCGAAGAGCATCTCAAGGCGCAGACCCGCCGCTCCGCACCGCGCGATAAGCTGGCCATCTCCCCCGCCGTCCACGACGTATTGACTCAGGCGTTGGAGGAGAAAGCCAAGCTCTACGACGCCCTGGTGGAGCCGGAGCACATATTTATTGCCGCTTTCGACCCTAAGATGAAGCTGAATCCGGTGGTGCGCGACAGAATCGACCTGACCAAGGAAGATATCTACCGCGCTATCGCGGAGGTCAAGTCGGTTCAGGAGATCACCACGGCTGCACCGACCGGCGAGGGCGTTGCGGCTGAAACGGTCCGGAAAGAGGTCTCGGGCACGCTACGCTATTGCACCGACATGACCAACCGGGCCGCGGCCGGCGAGTTCGACAAAATGATCGGCCGCGAGGAGGAACTCCAGCAGGTGATCCAGATTTTGCTGCGGCGACGCAAAAACAGCCCGGCCTTGACCGGCGGCGCCGGGGTCGGCAAGTCGGCTATTGTAGAGGGTTTCGCCCAGGCGGTGATTGCCGGCAAAGTGCCGAAAGCGCTTGAGGGCGTCAAAGTCATGGAAGTCGACCTGGGATCGATGGTGGCCGGCGCCAAGTACAAAGGTGAGTTCGAGGAGCGGTTCAAGACGCTGGTGGGTGAGGTGGTCAAGTCGGCCGGGAAGATCGTGCTGTTTATCGACGAGGTCCACATGATCTGCGGCGGTCAGGGGGCCGGCGGGATGGATGCGGCCAATCTGCTCAAACCGCCGCTGGCCCGCGGGCAGATTCGGTTGATCGGCGCCACCACCGAGGAGGAATACACCAAGTATCTCGAAAAGGACAAAGCGCTCGACCGGCGCTTCGAGCGCGTGAAGGTCGAGGAGCCGCCGTATGACGACGCCGTCAGGATCGTCTCCGGTGTGATCGAAAATTACGCCAAGCACCACGAACTGACCTACACCAAAGAGGCGGTCAGCGCCTCGGTCAAGTATGCGCAGCGCTACCTCAGCGAGCGCAACCTGCCGGACGTGGCGCTGGACCTGATCGACGAGGCCGGCTCCGAGTTCAGCGTCAAAGAGGAATTCGCCAAGGAGAAGATACCACAATTGTCGGAGCAGGTTACAACGCTGGAGAAGATGATCGAGGCGTGCCAGAAGCAGAAGACGCCGGAGAAATGCGAGGAGTTTGAATCCCTCAAAAAAGCGTACGACGATTTCACGCGCGACCTCGATCGCTTGCACGATTCCTGGGGTTACCGCGTCGAGGCGGCGACAGGAGCAGGGCCATGAAGATCGACAACATGAACCTGGCGGATATCATCGCCGATTTCAAAGAGCGTCAGCTGCTACTCAAGGACATCCAGAAAACGGTCGAGACGGTCGAGCGGGTGATCGATGATCCCGATATCGGCGCCGTCGTCTCGCGCCGCACCGGCATCCCGCTTTCAAAAATGATGACGGCCGAAAAGGACCGGTTGGTAAAGATGGAGGCGTTCCTGGGCGGTAAGATCATCGGTCAGGAGGACGCCATCAAAGGGATCGCTAACGCCGTGCGCAAGGCGCGGGCCGGGCTGAAACTGCCTAACCGCCCGGTCGGGTCGTTTTTGTTTCTGGGCCCTACCGGCACCGGCAAGACCTATTTGGCCAAGCTGCTGGCCGAGTTCCTCTTCGACGACAAGAATGCGATGGTCCGGGTCGACATGTCCGAGTTCATGGAAGCACATTCAGTGGCCAAGATGATCGGCGCGCCGCCCGGATATGTCGGTTACGAGGCGGGCGGCGTGCTGACCGAGGCGGTGCGGCGCAAACCGTTTTCGATCGTGTTGCTCGACGAAGTGGAGAAAGCCCACCCCGATGTCTTCAACGTCCTGCTCCAGCTTTTGGATGACGGTCGTCTCACCGACGGGCAAAACCGCACCGTCGATTTCTCCAACTGCGTCGTTGTCCTCACCTCCAACTACGCCGCCGACAAAATTCTCGACGCCGACCGCGAAGGGCGCGAGCTCGACATGGAAGAAGTTCGCGGCTTCCTATTCACGAAATTCCGCCCGGAATTCCTCAACCGGTTGACGGATATCATCGTATTTCATTCATTCACGCAGGAACAGGTTGAGAAGATCGCCGGCCTGGAGTTCAAGGGGCTGGTGACGCTTTTGGAGGACCAGAACATTCGGGCGGCGCTGTCGCCTACCGCTCAGAAGAAGCTGGCGACGGACGGCTACTCGGTTGAACTGGGCGCCCGACCGATCCAGCGGATCATTGAGAAAGAAATCGTCAACAAGCTTTCCGTGGATATAATCACCGGCGAGGTGTCGCCGGGTGATCGCGTTACTATAGATGTCAAAGATGACGCTTACGTCTTCACCGTCGAGGAGCGGACGTAGGCCGGATGATTTAGCGATACGGAGGACTACATGGCCAAGTTCATTCTTGGAGCGACGGAGCGGATTAAGCGCGATGACTCGGTCCCGGTCGAGCTTCTCCCCTCCAACAAGATGCTCTATGTGGCGAAACTGAATAACGACGAGGACGCCGACGTCACGCCGACCCGGTGCAATAACCTCAAAGATGTGTTCGACAAGTTCCGACCGTCGTTCTCCGCCGAACTGGAATCGGCCGACGGCGAACCGGTCAACGCCGACTTTGAGATCAAGGCGATGAAGGACTTTTCATCGAAAGAGTTGATAGAGAAAAACGATTATCTCCAGAAGACTTACTATCAGAAGGAGATGATGGGCGATCTCGACAAGCAGTTGAAGAAGAACAACGCGCTTAAGAAGACGCTTGGCGACAAGGAGAAGAAGGAAGCGCTTCTGAAGGCGGCCAACTATTATATAGACCTGCTCACCGAATAGACGTCAAAACGAGGTAACGGATAAATGGGCGAAGAAGAAAAACAAGAAGCTCAGCCGCAACCGGCGGCCGCCGAAGCGCAGCCGGTAGCGGCAGAAAGAGTCTCCGACGAGGAGTTCGCCTCGATTCTGAGCGATTCCTTCGGGGACTTCAAGAAACTGGCCAATTTGTTGCCGTCGTTCAAGACCGCCGACGGTGACCTGGTCCGAGGGATCGAGTGGCTCGACCCCAAGAAAGATTTCCAGCGCAAGGAGTTCTTGACCAAGAAGGACTTCGCCGTTCAGCGCAAGCTGCTCGGCGAGAGACTGAAACTCTGGGTGCAGTTCCTGTCTCAGAGCAACAACCTGGACGACGTACGCAAGGCCCTCAGCGAACAGTCGGCCGCATTGGAGACCAACCTGGAAAAGAACATGAAGAAGGTGCATCAGGCCAGCCGCGAACTGGAGACGACCTACCGCGCCATCGACAAGTTCTTCGCCAACGCGCAGCAGGAACCGGATGAGAAGGTCAACGCCTATTTCGCCAACGTCAGCGGCGAAGCGCTGGTCGACCCCAACGACAAGGAGAAGTTCGAGGAACTGTCCAAGGCGGTGGCCGGTCTGTATCGCGAGTGGAGCGTCAAAGAGTGTTTCTCCATGGCCGTCATACCGGGGTACCTGGGCAGTGTCGAGAACATCGACGGCGTGGCGCGCCAGTTGGGACTGCCCAACAAAGTGCACGTCATGACCGATCTGCCGAACTTCGAGAGTTTCGAGGAGGTCATGGAGATGCTGGACGATCCCAATTACGCCAACCTGCCCGGGATCGACGACTACAAGCAGTACGTGTCGGTGTTCGCCAACTACCTCCAGGCGCGCGGCGCCAACCCGTATGAGGACGACGACCTCTGGATACCCCCCTCGGCCGCGGTGGCCGGCATGATGTACAAAGGCGACACGACGGTCGGCATGCAGCAGCCGTCGGCTGGCTTCAAGTACGGCAAGATCGCCGACGCCAAGTACATTCGCTTCAAGGCCAACCAGCCGGACGCCAGCAAGATCAACGAGAAAGGGGTCAACCCGCTGGTGAGTTTCGAAGGCTCGGCGGTGGCCATGGGAGCGGCGACCCTGTTCACCAAAGAAACGTTCAACGTCTACTCGATTCGCCGCACCTACGACTACGTCTACAAGACGCTGCGCAATTACCTGAACAAGCAGACGTTCAGCGTAATCGACCAGAAGTTCGTCGACACCATGCGTCGCGACATCGACAAGTTCATGAAGGCGATCTCCGGCGGCGACAACATCCTCCAGGACTACCGGGTGGAGATTTTCGCCGACGAGGAGATGCGCAAACGTCAGGAGATCGACATAAAAGTGGCCTTGAACCCCAAGTACCCGGCGCGGACATTCAATATCGAGTTCACGGCGTGGAACGAGGGCGACGCCACCAACGTCAAGGACAAGTAAACGTCGAAGAATGAAACGAAACCGACTTAGTTACAACCATAAGACAAAACGTCGAGGCTAAAAGGAGCAAGCCATGGCAAGAAGACCGTTTCTCGAGATCGACGGCGTCAAATACGACAACGTCTACGAGGTATCCTACGAGCTTTACACGGCCCGCGACGAGACCGGGCGTCCCTCCGATCGCGCTCATGCCGGAACGATCAAGATCACGATCGAATCCGACCCGGAGGGCAACGTCGACATCGCGCGCTGGGCGATGGACTCGAGCAAACCCAATTGGAAGTCCGGTAAGGTCACCTTCCACAATCCCGACGACGCCGTCATGAAAGAGCTGACTTGGGAAGAGGGGTTCGTGACCAAGTTTGTGGAGACGATTCCTCACATCAAGGATCGTCCCCAGGACCAGATCTTCATCTATTTCGAGATCTCCTGCCACAAGGTGGTGGTCGGCGACGCCGATATCGACAATCGCTGGCAGGAATAGGTTGGGCAGCAGCGGCCGGGCGGGCATTACCGTCCGCTCGGCCATGCTCCAACAGCCATTGCCGTAACACGGTAAAGGGATATGGCCCACACGTTCCACATCAAGGTTGCCGACAAAGCGGTCGACCGAGAATTCCTCTCGTCGCTCTCCAGCATCAGGCTGGACCAGTACGTCGACATGCACCACGTCCTGAAGATCGAGCTTCACGGCCTGGGCGCCGAGCAGGACATGAGCGCCTTCTATGGGACGAAGGAGTACTCCGGCTTTCTGGGTGAGACGATTTCGGTCAAGATGGAAACCGACGAAGTCTGGAACGAGCCGCAACTGATTACCGCCATGGAGTTCATCGGCCTGGTAACCGAGGTCAGTCACGAGAACACGGTCGACAAGATAAACTCGGTCGTCATCACCGCCCACAGCCCTACCATAGCCATGGACGGAGTGCTGCGCAACAAGCTGTTTCACGATCAATCGGCCAAGGACATAATCAGCGCCGTGCTCAAGAACCACGCCATCACACTCGGATCCGTCGATGCGACCGAAGGGAACCTGCCTTATTGCGTCCAGTATCGCGAGAGCGACTTCGAGTTTATCATGCGTCTGGCCGGTCTTTATGGTCTGTTCGCCTATTACGACGGCTCCAAATTCACCGCCGGCAAGGCCAAGACGTCGAGCGATGACGTAGAGTTGACATTCGGCCAAATGCTGTACGAATTCAAAATGGGTCTCGGTACGCGCACCGAGAAGTTCGCCGCTCAGGCCTACGACTATACCAAGAAGGAAGTGTACGACGGGGAGACGTCGGGTTCGTTGAAGACGGCCTTGTCGGGTCTGCCGAAGCTCTCGCACGACGCTTCCAAGAACCTGTATCCCGATGGCAGTTTCGTTACCGGACCTAAGCCGGATAGTCATTCGGCTTTGGATAAAGCGCTGGAGCGAGCGCGGGAGGCTTCGGTCGGCCGGATGGTTCACTGCTTCGGACGGTCGCGGGACCCTCGGGTCAACATCGGTCGCTGCGTCAAAATCGCCGGGATGCCCAGTGAATTCCACGGCCCTCATTGGGTCAAGTCGGTAGGCCATCGCTACACCCGAGGCGACTACCACAACACCTTCACCTGCACCCCGCTGGATACCGCCTATCCACCGAAGAAGCATTCGCGGCATCCCTTCACGGATATTCAGAGCGCCGTGGTCACCAGTACCGATGACCCCGACAACCTCGGCCGCGTCAAGGTCAAGATGTTGTGGAACGACGGATCGAGCGCCGCCGAGCCGGATCATTGGCTCCGCGTGGTGACACCACACAGCGGCAACGAGCGCGGTTTCTTCTGCCTGCCGGAGATCGATGATGAGGTGCTGGTGGCGTTCCAGCACGGCGACCCGGATCGGCCGGTGGTGCTGGGCAGCCTCTATAACGGTGTCGATAAGGCGCCGGTCGGTCACGCGGCGGGGTTTGACGCCGCCCAGAACGACCTCAAACTCTTCCGCACCAAGAGCGGTAACGAGATCTACTTTCACGACAAAGGCGGCAGCGAGACCATCTGCATCACCCAAAGCTCCGGCAACACTATCACTCTGAGCGCCGACGGACCGAAGATCACGGTGGAAACCGACGGCGACATCACTATGAAGGGCAAGACCATCACGCTCGAAACCACCAGCGGCGATGTTACCGTCAAGTCGGGTAGTGCTTTGAAGGTGGAAAGCACGGCGGACATGGAGTTCAAAGCGGGCGGCAATCTCAAGAGCGAAGCCGGCATCAACCACGACTCCAAGGGCGGCGCCGCCATTAATGTCAAGGCGCCCATGGCCACCGTCCAGGGTGACGCCACGACCACGATCAAGGGCGGCATTGTCAAGATAAACTGATGGAACACCTGTCGCTTCCTCTGGTGCTGAGCGAAGGCTATCTGGCCAGAGCTGAACTTAAGGATTCAATCAGAGAGACTATCGGACTCATTCTGAGCACCCGCCTCGGCACCATTCCTTTCAACCCGAGTTTCGGATGCGACCTCTGGGAGAAAGAATACGCCGACCTGTACGCCGCCAATAAATCCGACATCCGCGCCAGCCTTCGGAACGCCATCGACAAATTCGAGAAGCGGCTCTACAACGTGACCGTGTCTTTCGTGATGTCCGGCGGATCGGGACAACATCCGCTCGGCCTGACGGTAAAGGTCAGCGGAAATTACATGGACAACAAAGAAGAGGCTAAGTTCGAGGCCTCGTACGCGCTCGGATAAGAGGACTGAACCGCGGTATTTGAAAATGGATTCACGCCAACCACGATCGGCCGATCAGATATTTGCCCAGATGCACCGCGAACTGCGGTCGTTCAACCGGGATGTTCCGGAATCCTCCGAACGCCTGGATCCGATCCTTCGCATGCTGATGCAGATGTACGCCAACCAACTGGCGAGCATCGACGCCAAGGTCAGTCACACCTGGGACGTGGCGACCTCATCGCTGATCAGGTCGATGGCGCCGGAGTGCCGCCTGTGGCCGGCGCCGGCCTTTACCGTGATGCGCTGCCGGCCCAGCGATCCGGTCGTCGAAGTCGACCCGCACACACAGTTCTACTATAGGGAAAAACGCGAAGGTGGCCTCACTCTCTTCTTCTCACCGCTGCGGACCGAGAAGATAATCGCCGCCGAAGTCAAGCACGTCTATCTGAAGGCGGGCGACAAACTGATGGACGTCGGGCCGTCCGGACCGGCGGCTCCACCGACTATAGCCGCCACCGGGGCGAGTGCGATTCAACAGCTGTTCGTGGCGGTCGAGTATCAGGGGCCGGGATCCGGTTTGACCGATGCCGTCATTTTTCTCGATGGTGACCCGGAAGCGTTGAAACAACTGCGCTGGTCCTACTGGTATCCGGGCAACCATCTCGGTACTTTCTATGAAGACAGCGGTTTCTGTCCCGGCCTCGGCGTCGATCTTGAGCAGATGTTTCACAAGGGCGGGCAACCTCTGGACTGGGGCGGATTGCGAACGACCGCCGACATGTTCGTCCCACTGGCCGACAGCTTCGCCGCTCTTCCGGAGAAGTTTAGCGGCACCTGGGATTCGGGGCCGATCGATGAGTCATTGGCGGCTCTTCTAAGCCGGAATCGCCTGGCGCCGCCGGAGCAAGAGAGTCTCTACTGGATTCGCATCGATCTCCCCCCGGGCGGCGATCGCTCCAAGTTGCTGGCGCCGCTGGGGCTATTCTTCGACTGCTTCGTCGCGTTGAACAAGACTGAACTGACTTCTTTCAAGCACACCGGCGGCAACCGTCTGGTGGAAGTTGAACTGCCGGAGAGTATCTCGTCCGTTTTCGAAATCACCAGCGTCACCGATTCCAACAATAAGGAATACGCCCCGACTCATCAGGTGCTTTCGGATCGTGCCGAGGGTTTCTATTCGCTGGAGATGCGCGGCGACCGGCTGACCCTCTGGTTTGACTTCACCACGGAAATCGACCACCCTCCGGATGCCATCAAGGTTCTGTACACCGTCACTTCCGGGATCCGCGCTAACGGCATCGCGGCCGGCAAGATCACCGAACTTTATGAAAACCACCCCGGTATCGAGTCGGCGACCAACATCATCCCGACCGGCGGCGCCATTCCGGCCAAGACTGAAGAGCAGGTCGTCTCCGAGGCCTCGGCGCGGCTGCGCAGCCGTGACCGGGCTCTCACTTTCGCGGAAATCGCCGACTGGGCGCGCTCTTTCGATCCCCGCCTTACCGACGCCCGCTGTGATAACGGCGTCCAGCGTTTCGAGCGAGGCGTGCGCCGCTGTATCGTGATCACGGCGGTCGCGGACAAGGACGACTTCCACAGTGAGGATGAGACCAACCTTCTGAAATGTCGGCTGGCGGCGTTCCTGAAAAAGCGCGCTCCCGTCAACACCCAATTCGGCGTCGAGATAGAGTTGAAATGAGCAAGCGCGGTCGTTGTATCATGCCGGAACTTACCAACCGGCATCACCCTTTCCGCTACGTCACGGCTCTGACGCTTTTGATGAAGCTGGGCATCGACATTCATCGCGTCCACATTAAGGCGGTGGGGGAGCATCGGAACTACCTCGGCGAAATCCTCGGCCAGGAGCCGGCCGCCGGGAAGACCGTCGACGAGTCCACGAATGTCGTTCTCGAGGTCGGCTTCCCCAGCGCCGTCGACTGGCTGCCCTACCAGTTTTTCTACGGTTGGCGCGGCGCGCAGGCGGGGGTCCGGGTGTGGGAAGAAGACGCCCGTCATCTGATGGCGCCGTTCGACGGGTCGGTCATCAGGTACGGTGCGGTGGCCACGCATGAGCAGTTGGAGTACTCGCTGGCTCTGGTCAATCTCGATTACTTGTTGCGATACCTGAAGCTATTCAACTTCAGCCTGGCCGAACCACCGGACGATATCCGCGAGCCGCTCATTTGGGCGGCGATCATGTCCGGGTTTCATTTCTGGGCCGGCAACCCCGATTTCGTAGCACGAGTATTGCACGCGCTGTTCGGCTTCGATTTTCGTTTTGTCGAGAACGTCACGGCGCAGTACGACATTCCCAACGAACTGCAATGTCGGCTCGGGCGGAAGAACAGCCGAGCGGGTGGGGATTTCATTGTCGGCCGCACCTTTCGCGAGTGTGATTCCAGCTATGAACTCCTGATAAGCGGCGTCAAGCCTGACGAGGTCGCGGCGCTGCTGCCGGGCAAACCGAAACGGCGCAAGATCGAGTGGGTGCTGAGTATCTGTATGCCGACCAACCTGGACTGCCGAATCCGCCTCAAGGTGGACGCTGGCGAGACCCGCTTGGGCTCGTCGCAGGGCCGCAGCTACCTGGGGCTATCATCCATCTTGCATAGTCGTCGTGCAACCGTGCGCGCCGAGGTTTGAAAGGAATATAATCTTGACACGTCGACCAAAGGCATATAGATTCCCCTCTGATAACTCAAAGGCAAGGCAATGACCGACTTGAACTTATATTCCGTTAACTGGCAGGACGGGATGCTGATCACGCAGCAGCATCTCAAGGACCAGGAAAAGTACTTCGAAGAACTCGCTCGCTGGTACGCGCTCAATGTCGGCGACTGCTACGGATTGGTGCGCAAGTCTTTTTCCGGACGAGCCGCTTTGAGTATGAATTTGTCGATATCAGGCAGCCGGCTGCGCGTCGAGGTGGTGCGCTGCCAGGCCTTGACCCCGGACGGCGGTTTGATCGAGATTAATGAAATCAGCCGGGCGGCAGTGAGCGCCGAGGGTAAGGTCGGCAGCGGCAATGTTCCTGTTTTTATCGGTATCGACGCTGCCGCCCGCAAGCCGATCGGCGAGCCGGACCCTCAGGAGGACCTGCCCCGCATACCGTATCTGGCCGGTAATTACCAGTTGACCGTCGGAGCGCCGCCCGACCTGCCGGAGGGTCGGCGGCTTCAGATCGCCGAGGTGGCGGTTGAAGGCAGCAACGTGGCGCCGGCCGAGTACTACTATCCACCCTGTGTCACGCTCTACGCCGACGAACAACTGACCGCCAAGAGCATCGATTATCGCAACCGCCTCGAAAACCTCCTCTCGCTGTCTTCCCGCGCTTATGCGGCGGTGAGCGCCGGAGGTGCGCTCTCCGGAGAGCGGACCGAACTGCAAGAGGCGTTCAAGGACACGATCTACCAGTTCGCATACCATCTTTCCTCCACCCTGGACAGCTACGTCGTCGGCAAAAACGCCGGACACCCCATTCAGTTGGTGATGTTCTTCAAGCGGCTGTTCCGCGCCTTCACCACCCTCTTGAACCTCCAATCGGGGTTGAAGGATTTGCTCAACGAGCGCTTTTTTGTCAAGGAGATGAGTTCCGACGTGGGCCGCTTCATGTCGCAGGTCGATGCTTTCCTTTTGGCCGAGTACAATCACAACAACATCGGCGGGCATATTCGAACCATCGACGATATCCTGGGCCAGGTGCGCGGTATTTTCGGTTTCCTCGCCCAGGTCAAGAAGGAACAATTGGGCGCGCAGGCGGTAGCCTCCGACACTCTCACCTACCACGGACAGACGTACCGCGTGGTCGAATACGGCGGCGTGCGGTCGGAGCAGATGGGTGAGTTGTGCTATCTTCTGATCGACGTGGCCGAGAAGCGAGCCATGAGCGACACCGTCGTGCTGTTGAACAAGGATCTTTTCGACACGGCGCGGTGGACCGGCATGCAGGTGCGGCTCGGATTGAACGAGGCGCGCGGACTGGGCGAGACCGATCCGGTGGAAATCGACGTCGTAACTTACGGTAACAAGGTGGCGCTGCACCCTCAGGACATGCTCAAGTCGCCGTCGGTACGACAAATCACTCTCATTTTCCGCGGCGCCGACGATCCCAACAAGTTTGTGAAACTGGGGAAGTCGGATTTGATCGTGTACGCCGTATAGGTCGTCAATGATGGAAAACCGTTTGGCCGTGAAATCTTACGTCGAGGACCTCTTCAGGTATCTGGAGAGTTTCGAGACCAATCCTGAGCGCTTCGCCACCGAGGCGTTCGTGCAGACCTTCGACGGCATCGGGGCGGTGTTTCAAGCGCTCAGGCAGCAGCGGAATCAGGCCGTCGAACTCGACCAATACCTTCTGGAAAAGATCAAGCAGGCGCCTCTGACCTCCACTGATTTACGACAACTGACGGTGCAAGTGCTGGTCTCATTCTTTGAGGCCGAAGCGGACATCGACGGACAATCCGATCGATCTTACACCTATTGCCGCGGTCTGCGCGCCGTCAAACAGGATGCACCTTTCTTTGAGAGTCATCTGGTGCCGCTGTTGTTTCGCGAAGGCGCTCTGAACAACAACTATTCTCTCAACGCTTTCTTTCTCTCGAAGATCGCGCGCTACATGAACACCTTCAGCAAACCGATCCGCGTCGATCTCAACCCGGAGAAGTTCGCCGCCCTCAGCGACCCTGTGAAGTTTCTGGAGATGGCCCGCCGTCGGCAGCAACTGGGCAACGAACTGATGCAGGACCGCGCGACGCTCGAATTCCACATGCATCGGATCGAAGGGTTCGCCAAGCTGGCTCAGCGCAGTCCCCTGTACAACTGGTACCTCAAAGACTGGTGTTACGTGGTCAAGGGAGGCGGGTTCTGGGCGCGGGTGGGGGCTTTCTTCGGGCGGTTGGGCGGCAAGTTCAAGGGCGCTTTTTCAAGTTCGAGGTATTTCCGGATGTCGCTGGCTCAGCGCAATCCGGCTTACGCTTTCTATGGTATCATCATCGTGCTGTTTATACTCTTCGCGCTGTACGTGCCGACAAAGTGGAGCCAGTACCGCCAGGATCAACTGCAACAGATGCGCGACCGGCTCACCGAGCAAAGTGGCGGCGGGTGAAGGCCGGGCATGCTATTGGCTGAAAGTGAATTTGACCAGTGAAATCGGGTAAAATCCTCAAGCTGTTTAAGAAAGGCGCCAAAGCCATGCCCAAGGGGAAGGGGCAGGTGGCGGCCGGCGGCGGATTCGACTGGCCGTCGGGGTTGCGCATCGGCGTCTTTGGTCACGCCAACAGCGGCAAGACGGTGTACTTCACGGTCCTCAACGAAGAGTGCAAGGTCTCCAAAAACCTCGGTCTCTCCGTCACCGACAACCCCACGGCCGGAGAATTTCTGACCAACTATCGCGCCCTCTGGGGACTGGGAACGTCGGACGGCGCCGGCACGGTGGTCGATCTGCGCGAGGACAAGCAATTCCCGCCGTCGACAGCCGGCGAAAAGATCCTGCAGTTCAACGCCATCCTCGACCGTTCCAAGAGCATTCCCATCGTCACTTACGATTACGACGGTCGCGCCGTTTCGATCAAAGAGCGACACGAACTCGCCGACAAGGTCAGGGACTTCATGTCCGAATGCAAGGGCATCCTATTCTTCTTCGATCCCAAAGTGCTGGCGGCCGAGTTGGAGTGTCAGACGCACGTGGCCTCGTTCGTGAACATGCTCGAGTTGCTCGCGCCGGCCGGCGGGCGGCTGCCCGTCCCGGTCGCCCTGGTGGTGACCAAGGCCGATGTTCTGCCCGGATTTACCGGTGAGCAGCACACGGTGTTGGTCAAAGCGGATCAGGAGCCTTTCCTGGCGGAGGATTATGAACTGTTCCTGGAGAAGATTCTGACCTCAAGCCGGATCGCCTCCAACGCCGCCTGGGCCGGGTCGGTTCGAGACGTCCTGGTCAAACTCAAAGATTTTCTCAAACTGATTGTCGGTCGCACTCTGGACTTCCAGATTTTCTTCACTTCGAGCACCGGCGTGGAGCCTGTCAAGATCGGCACCGACGTCGGCCGGTCCCTCTATCGGCCACCCGACAAAATGCAGCCGGTGGGGGTCCGAGAGCCGTTCTACTGGTTGCTGAAGTCGATCGGGCGCAGCCGCCGCCTGGCCGCCTTTCGGAAACTGGCCAAATACGCGGTACTGTTCAGTCTTTTGTTTGCCGTCGTGTGGTCGGCGCCGCATTTATACAGTTTTCACCTGAAGCTCAATCGCATCTCGGCGCTGGAGCAGCGGTACTGGGAAGGGAAAGCGACTGTTCACGAAATTTCTCAGACTTCTCGCAACGATTTGCGCGATAAATATCGAGCTTTCTCCCGAGGTCGCCTCGTCAACTGGCTGTATCAGGATTTTGCGGTTCAGGCCGAGGACTCCTACAACTTCTACAAGAACATCAGTGAGGACGCGGACCTCCGCAAGCTGACCTCGGCTATCGCCGAGTTGACCAATCTGGTGAACAATCCTTCGCAGTGGCCCAAACCGGCGGCCAGCGGCGACACGGTGGTGTCCACCGAGAAGACGACTGAGTTGGAAAACACGATCGGCCACTATGCCGAGGCGCCGGAGGAGTCGCCGCTGCGCGTCAGAAGCAGCCGCGCTCTGGAGTTGTGGGCTTTGTTCAAGGCCGCTCTGGCCCGACCGGACTCGGAGGAAGCGTGGAGCGCCATCGTCCGCCAAACCGACCTCTACCCTACCATGTCGCCCAAGCCGAGTAATGAGATCCAGGCACTCGGTGCAGCCATGTTGGCCGTGGTCGGCAGTCGTGAGGTAAAGGCGGAGAAAGAGGAGGATCGCCAGAAGACGACCGGGGAGTTTGAGACCTTCTCGGAGCGGCTGTCCGAAGAGACCGACCCGGAGTTTCTGCTGGTGACGGCGGTCAAGAAACTCCGCCAGTTCCGGGGTCAGTTGGAGGGGGAGGAGGTTGACCGTATCGATCAGTATTTGAAAGAAGCCAAGTATTTCGAGCAGGACCGCGAGTATCGTTTCACTCTCAGCAACTGCCCGCCCGGTCATCATGTGCACATCAAGGTCGAAGGCCCCGGCAAACCGGGCGAATGGCCGCGACCGCAGCAGATAAGAACCAACAAACCGACCAGTATCATCTGGAAAAAAGGTGACCGCATCTATATCGCTCTTCATGAAACGGACCACGGCGGCAAAGATGAAAGTTGGGGTGAGCCATACAAGGCGCTGGCCGAACTGACCAGCGATTACGCCATATTCGAGATGACCGAAATCATCACCTTCGCGGCCACCGGGCAGCAAATCAGTTTCGGCTTCGATGAGGACCCGAAAAAGAAGCTGCCCAAGTGGTGAGCCGCCGGCGATAAGGGCAAACAAGGAGTTACCCATGCGAGCTGTTAAGTACCTTTCCGGATTCGCCATAGCCGCCGTCGTTATGATGGTGGCGCTGACCCCGACCGCCTGGGGAGATATCGAGCTTCCCCAGGGCACCGAAGTGGAGATCGTGTTCAGCCAGGATGTATCCTCCAAGTATGTCGCTCCCGGCGACCTGGTGCCGATCCGTCTCACCGCTCCGATAATTTACGGCGGGTTCACCGTGGTGCGCGAGGGCGCGTCGGGATCGGCCCGGGTAAAGTCGGTCGCGCCGGCCGGACGCGGCGGCAAACCGGGCAGCGTGGAAGTCGAGCTTGTGGATTTGGAACCCACCGGCGCCTACGAGGCCGAGGGGGGCAAGAGAATCACCTTGAAGGCCGTGGATAAAATCTCGGCGGAGGGCAAGGGCAAGAAACTCTTGTCGTGGGTGTTTATCTTCGGCCTGTTTATCAAAGGCGGCCAGGCGGTGATCCCGGCCGACCAGCCGTACAAGGCCGTGGTCGCCGAGGACATCGTCATACTGATGGACTGACCATCAACTATGATGGTCCCGCCATTGGCGCAACCACACTCCCGCTGAACCAGGATTCGTAGAGCAGGTTTGTCATCAAATCAGCCGAAAACGGCAGGTCTGCGGACAGACCTGCCTTACCTGATGGACTAACCCGGCGGGCGGCAGACGGCCCCGCCGGCCTTCCGATACGCGACGTGCCGCGCCCTGTCATTCCCGCGAAAGCGGGAATCCATCTTATCCACGTTTACAGGCAATCGATACCGGATGAACCCGCCCCCTGCGCGGGGGCGCCGAAGAACGCAGCCGCCCGCTGGGCGGCAAATGTCCTGGTTTACCCCTTCAATAGCCGATACCAACAAGCCTCGTTGATTGTTCAAACATTGCTATTGACTGATCCGCGAAACCTGTTAGTTTATGAATGAACTGGTATGTAGTTTTCTTCACCCTTCTGGCTGGGTTATGACTAATGAACGGACAACATGTTAACAATCCTAAGACAGCTTCAGCGACGGTTTGGCACGTCCTGGCGTACATTCTGTTGATAATCCTGGCGCTGGCTTGGGCGCTAATGCCGGTCGTAAGGGCCGCCGAGCGAGCGACTATCTTCGATGGCGGGGCGGCTGTCGCCCCTTCGGCTGATCAAATCAAGGATCAGTCGGCTGTTGACAATATAGTCGGCGATCAGTATGTCGCCAGACAGTCCGAGTTGGTACACCTTTCAGCGGCCAAGTACCAACTCTGGTTGTGGATCGGGGACAACGATGGCTACGGCTATGGAGTCGCCGACGGTGCCACTCTTCCCTACTCGAACGATCCCAACTACAACTGGTTGTTCGACAACCGCAGCACGGCGGAGAAAAGCGACCTGTATGCACGATACACCGACTATCAGTCGTTTAGTCAGAGCGATTTCACGCTGCGTTTCACGTTTGATCCGACGATGTTCCTGGCAGTAGACACCGCCTGGATTATCATCGATATCTCCGGTCTTCAGCAAAATGTGTGGGCGAACGTCGGCATTGGGCCCACCCGACTTTACCTCGACGGGATCGAAGAGACGCGGTTCGCCGTAATACCGAGTCAGGGTGCCTGGGGATCAGGGCTCTTCACGTATGGAGTTAGCAAGAGTTCCTTGACCGATGGTGTTCTCAATGCGTCGTTCGATCTCCAATTCAGTTCACAGTCTCCTTATTTCGATCCGTTCAGTGTTGATTTTGCCCGCCTGGTCGTGTCGGGTAATCTCGTCCCACCGTCCGTGCCGGTGTTGGTATCGCCGTCGAACGGTTCTTCGACCGACAGAAACTTCCCCACCTTCACCTGGAAAACCGGCACCGGCGCCGTGGCCTACGATCTGCAGGTCGACGATGATCCCGCCTTCGGCAGCCCACTTGTGTCTCTTGTCTGGTACGAAGACACCAGCTACACCGCTTCTTCGTCCATCCCCAACGACACCTACTACTGGCGGGCGTCGGCCTGGGGTCCCTCGGAGGATTGGAGCGGCTGGTCGGCGGCCAACAAGTTCACCATCACCGGTTCCTATAGAGTACCGTCGGAGTTCCCTACTATCCAGGCGGCCGTTAGCGCCATCCCCATTTACAGAGGCGGCGAAGTTCTGGTGGCGGCCGGAACCTACACCGGCGTCGGTAACCGCAATATCGGGGGGTTTGGCGACAAGTCGGTGCAGGTGCGCTCCGAGAGCGGCTCCTCCAGTACCGTTATTGACTGCCAGAACGCCGACCGTGCGTTCTACTTCGACACCTACACTGGCGCCGGGACGGCAGTCGAAGGGTTCACCATTCGCAACGGCACCGACGGCGTCGCCACCACCGGCGGTGCGATCCAGTGTGTCGGTGGCTGGCCGACGATCAACAACTGTGTTATTGAGTATTGCTCCCAGGGCGGCGTTTACGCAACCGCCGGCGGACGGCCGACGCTCAACAACTGCAGCATCCATAACAACGACTATTGGGGCGTCAATACCTATAACGGCGGTAACGTCGTGATCAACAACTGCACCTTCTACGCTAATCGCAGTCGGGGACTCGACCTGAATGGGTCCACCAGCTCTACGGTCGTAACCAACAGCAGCTTCTCAAACAACATCGGCTGGGAAGGGGAAGGCGCCGGCGCCTACGTTTACAACTCCGCACCCCGCTTCGAGAACTGCACCTTCCAGAGCAACGAGTCACATGGACTCAATTGCTGGAACTCCAACCCGGTCATCACCGGCTGCACGTTCGCGAATAACGGCTCTTCGAGCTACGGCGGCGGGCTGTATGCAGGCGGCGGTGGCGCCGCTGCCTATCTTACTACCGTCACCAACTGTACTTTCGAAAACAACAACGGCTACTACGGCGGCGGTTTGTACTTGTACAATACCGAGGCCGATATCAGCAACACCCTGTTCAACGGTAACACGGCCCAGCTACGCGGCGGCGCGATTTACGTCAACTGGGGTTCGGTATTCAGTTCTTCCGGGTGCACTTTTGTCAACAACAGCGCCCCGACCGGAAGCGGGATCTACATCGAGAGCGACGCTGGGGCGCCGAGCGTTGACGGCAATGACATCACCGGCCGACCCGCCGCACCGGGCGGCAAGAGCCTCGGCGGGGCTATGGTCTCCGAATGTTTGTTGGCCTACAATTTGCAGAGTGCGCCCGTTTATCTCGAAACATACGCCTGGATCGAAATCATGTGCTCCGACATCTACGGCAACGTCGGCGGCAACTGGACGGGATCCATAGCCGGCTACTTAGGCCAGGACGGTAACATCTCGGCCAACCCGCTCTTCTGCAACGCAGCGGGGGACGTTTTCACAGTCGCCGCCAACTCGCCGGTGGCCGACGCCAATACCAGTTGCGCTACTATCGGCGCCTTCGATGTCGGGTGCGCCGCCGTTCAGATCGGCCTCTCCCCCGCCAGCCTGACTTTCACTGGCCAGGTGGATGGTGCGAGCCTTCCCCCACAGAACCTGACCATCAGCAATCTCGGCGGCAGCGTGTTGAACTGGACCCTGACCAAGAAAAGCAACTGGCTGCAGGTGAGCAGCGCTTCGGGCGCGGCGCCGTCGACGGTCGCCGTCAGCGTGAACAAGACCGGTCTGTCCGGCGGCGTCTACTACGACACGCTGGTGGTGTCCTGTCTCGATGCGACCAACTCACCTCAACGGGCGCCGGTGATGTTGACGCTTACCTCGGCCGTCATCGCCGTGGCCCCCACCGCGCTGAGCTTTGAAGCGGAATACGGCGATCCGGTTCCGCCGGCGTCACAGACGATTTCGATCAGCAACAGCGGCAGTGGCACGCTTTCGGGCGCCCTTACGCACGGCCAGTCGTGGCTGAGTCTATCCGTGCCGCAGTTCACGGCGCCACCGGCGGCAGTAGTAACTGTCAGTGTCGATCCTGCTGGGCTGATACCGGGTACATGGCAGGATAGTATCGTAATCGCCGGTGAAAACGCCCTCAACTCGCCTCAGTACGTCGACGTCACCCTGACCATCACCAACGTTGATGCGCCGGCTTTAGAAGTTACTTCGTCTTCACATCCCTATACCGGCGCCGACACACTGATGGTGCCCGTAAACGCCGGCGACAACCTGGGAATGCACTTCCGAGGCACGTCCCCCTTGCCCAATGTGACCGTTCACTCTCCGAACCCGCCGTCCGGCTCAACCTTCCTACCCCTCGAGGGGGGCGAGGCTCAGTTCAACTGGACGTCGGTGCCTCCTCTCAGCGGGACAACCTACATGACGGTAATTGCCGACGACGGCTGGCAGGCCGACAGCCTTATTATCGGTATCGCCATAAACCAGGCGCCGTCGATCTCTTCGACCTGCGGCGATGCTTCTCTCGCCGAGGGTCAGTCGTATCAATGTCAGATCACGGCGCAGGACCCTGATAACCCGAGCCTCACCATCAACTGGAACGGCGTGCCGTCCAATAACGCTTCGTTTGCAGATAACGGTGACGGCACGGCCGATTTCTCGTTCACTCCCGATGCCTCCGACGTCGACGCCGCCTATACCGCGATATTCAGTGTCAGCGACGCTCTATCCTCGGCAGCCGACACCGTGCTGCTGGATGTGACCAATCGGCAACTGACCGTTCAGGCGATGCAACCTTCGCCGGGCGCCGACGACGACATCCTGGTGATCGACTCAATCCAGATTCAGTTCAACGAAGGGATCGACCTGTCGACGCTGCCGGGGAACCTGGCGTTCAGCAGCGCCAAGGGTACGCCGCTGGGCTACCGCTACGCCGCCGCTCAGCACTTCCTGCTCATCGGGGCAGCTTCCGGCTACCTGAGGCCGCTTGACACTATCGGCGTGACGATCAACGCCGGGCTGCGCGATCTCGCCGGTTATGGCCTGGATAAGACGTATGTGGAGACGTTTGTCACCGGCACGGCCGTGTACCCCGGCGACGCCAACCGAGACGGTCTTGTCGACGGGCGCGACGTCCTGCCTATGGGTCTGTTCTGGGGCAACACTGGGCCGGCCAGAAGCTCGGAGCCTGACCTGACCTGGGCCATGTCGCCGGGACATGTCGCTTTCAGCGGGTCGCGATGGAGTCCGTGGCGCGGCGCCTATGCCGATGCCGACGGGTCGGGCATGGTCGACCCCAACGACATTTGCGGCGTAACCGACAACTACTCGCTGACGCACATGATCGCCGACGACGACAAGGACCACGGTACGAATCTGGTCACATCACTTGACATGGTAGAGGAAAGTGTCTTGCAAGCCTTGTACCTGGCCGTCATCGACTGTCCCGAAAGCGAGGGCCGGAGCATCCTCCGCGAATCGCTGGAAGCGGCGCTGGGTCAACCTGTGGCCCAAGCGGCGCTGCCGACTACAGTCGAGTTGTATCAGAACTATCCCAACCCATTCAATCCGCTTACGACGATACGGTTTTATCTGCCGACGTCCGGCCGGGCCAGTCTGTCGATCTACAACCTGCTCGGACAGCAGGTCGCGACGCTGATCAACGGTCAGGTGAACAGCGGATACGTCGAGGCAAGCTGGGATGGGACCGACGATAACGGCGACGCCGTAGCCAGCGGCATCTACTTCTACCGCCTCGAGACCGATGACTTCAGCCAGACGCGACGGATGCTGCTGCTGAAGTAGTCACTTTCGTTAGATTACGTTGTTTGTGGTGGCCGAGTCTTCAGACTCGGCCGCTACCGCTTGCGCGATCTGAAGATCCCGCGGTCACCAGGAGCAAGGGGCGGACGGCAGCGTTGACCGCCCACAAACAAAGAAGGCAGGAGCGGTAAACTCCTGCCCTTCGTCCTCTTTCCGCCTATGGACCTTGCCCGGTGTCACGGACGGATCGCTACCCCATGACTACAGGGCGGGGAACAGCACCACGATCGTGCTGCCGTCGGCCTTGACGCTGTCCAGCGGTATGGTGTCTTGAGGCAGCCTGGTCATCTCCATCACTTCCATCGACAGGGAGGCCAGATAGGCCGCCGGCTCGGGCGAAAAGGCACTGAAGAAAACCCGAACCAGGTCGGCGTCGCCGTTGGTGTCCACGATAGGTGTGAGCTGATCGCTGTTGCTTATGGTAATGTCATAGTATCGCAAAGTCGGATCGATTCGGTCGAAAAAGAGCACGGCGGCACCCACCGGCAGCAAGGACCTGGCGCTGTCGGGATAAATGACGGTACCGTTCCAATGGAGGTGAAACGTTAAACCATACAGCTCGCGGACGTTGAAGGCTCTCACATCGACGGCGAAATCGCTGTTGGCCGGCACCTCCAGGTAGCGGGGAGACACGCGCACGAGCGAGACCATCGGGTAGAGATTGATCGTCAACACCACCGGTTCAGCAGAAACGACCGCGACCGTCGTATCTCCGCTATACAGAATTTCGCCCTCAATGTCGCGGGCTTCGACGGTGAAAACACGATCGTTCCCCGGCGGAACCAGGATGACGCCTTCGAGATACCGTCCAACCAGAGCCAGCGGCGAATCAATCGGAGGATCAATGTCGCTAGCGGTAACTGTCACTCGGAACTGGCTGATCGCATCCACCATGCCCGGCGAGGCCACTTTCAGAGTCATATTGACCGCAACCGCAGCGTCGTCGTTGTTCACGCCGCGATCGGAGCAGCCGAACCACGAACCGACCAGGAGAAGCCCAAGCAACGCCAGTATTCTGATTCCAGTGTTCTTTAGCATCATTCGTTCCTCCTCACCTGGTTAGCCTGATACCGGCCGATACTTGCAGACCGCTCAAGTCGATGTCGCCGCCGTCGGCGGAGCCGGTGAAGTATCTGACACTTAGTTCCGCCGCGCCGCCTTCGCCCAACCTTCGACCCAGTGTTCCCCCGAAGCCAAAGATAGTCGAACTGCCGAAACCCTGGTCGTTGGCGGCAATCAGACGAAATACCGCATTCGGCCCGTAGGACCATCCGTTTTGAGGCAGCCACATCAAATCGCCGCTAACTGCCAACTCGTTGCCGTAAATCTTCAACTGGCTTTCCGTGGGCGTGAAAAACGAATTTCGACCACGCACGGTGTAGCCAAGCGAACCGTCGGCTCGGTAACCACCCGGGTTGTGACTAAGATCTATGCCCAAACCCAACTGGGAACTCTCTTTGAAGACCTCGAGATCGTTCCACTTGTCCTTGCCGTACATCGAAAAGACGACATTGCCGGAGACAACGGTGGGTCCCTTCTCCCAGTCGGCCCCGGCGTTGATATTGACCATATCGCCCGGATCGTAGCCTTCGACGCCTTCGTATGGATCGTACTTGCCGACATAGCGGTAGCTAATGCCACCGCCGACGCGCAATTCACCAACCATCTGCGCCCCACCGGCCAAGAGGTTAACGCCTAACCCCTCGCCGAAGCGACGCTGTGAGAAACTCAAATAATCCGCCGTCAGCATTTGCAGCACGGGCGTTTCATCAGACTGACTGAGCTTCGTTTTCCCGGTCGGGAGATTGATCCCGGCGCTGAGAAGGAATTGGTCGTCACGGAAGGACCGGCTGACCTGCACGCGGAGATCACCCAAACCAGAAAGGCTGAGGTTGTTCCCCGCCCGATCGAGGCTGTTGGATGAAGCCACCACGTAGACGCTGGCCTCGAAATTGTCCTGAAGCGGCAGGAAGCCCCGAACGGGAAACCCGGTCTGACTGATATCCGCTTTCGCCACGCCGTCGTCCACGCTCCAACTGCTGTACACGAAACCAACGGCGCCGGAAGCCGGTTGGCCGTAGACGATCTGACCATGCGAAGGTGTCGCCGTCATCAGGCAGCCCACCAGGACCACCAGCAGTGCTGTTGTTATACGTTTAGTTTGCATCAAGGTCCCCCTTTATGATTACGACCGTGGACGTCGCCCGCGCCGGCGTCAGACCGGCCCCTTCGCCGCCGACACCCGGCACCGACCCGCCGTTGGCGATGACATTGGTCAACCGCGAGTCCAAACCGCCGATGTCTTCCGACAAACCGCCGGACTGGTCGACAAGTCCCTCCAATGTTTCGAGCGACTGTTCATAGGAGGGTCCACCGATCGTGAACCCGGCGTCGGCGTTCAAGGCATCGCCGGCGGCCTGGAAACCGGCGTCGATTTCCGCCGCCTTGCTGAATTCGGCCCGGGCCGCGCTCTCCATGCCGCGCTTACGGTAGTCAAGACCGCGGCAGTAGGCCAGGAAGGCCAGGTATGACTCGGTCGGAACTTTTTCGATAGCATCGCGCTCCTCGGCCGTCAACTGGATACCGAGACTGTCGATGATATTGAACACGAACTGTTTTTGGAGCGCGAAGACTTCCTCAAGCCTGCCCTCGACCCCTTCCGGTACTGTCGCTCCGCTGTCGGTAGTGTTGACCACCGTTCCGTCGAGCTTGAGGCCGTCCTCTCCCAACGCCAGCACCGAGGCCGTGACGATGCGCCGGCTCTTCATAAGGCGACCCACTCGCGGAGCCGTAGCCGGGTCGACGTAGCCGCCGGCGCTCAGCTTGAGCTCATCCATCAGCATGGCCAGCTTGGCCCGCTCCACCACCGTCAACGAGCTCACCTTGGCCAGGTCGGCGGCCGTGAATTCCGACAAACCCAGAGCAAGCGGAGCCAGTTCCGGCGGCAGGTGGGAGCCGTCAAAGCTGGGTACGGCGATGGTGTTGTCGGGAATGGCGGAGGCGTCGATGGACGCTTCATTCTCCAGAGCGCGCTCAATCTCAACCGCCTGGCTTTTGCGCACCAACCGTCGCAGATGGTCGCGCGTGACCTCAGCCGTCCGCCCCCCTGAGCCCAGGCTCAGGGACGCCGTGTAAGCATCGATGGCGCTCTCGAACAACTCCTGTCGCTCGTACACCAAGCCGAGATAGAGCTGCGTCCGGGCATCCGGTTGGATATTGCTGGCCTGCATGAGCGCCTCCTTGGCTTTGGCCAGGTCGTCCTTTTCATAGTACGCCACACCGAGTTCGCGCCAGGCGGCGGCGTTGTTGGGGTTGACGCTGATTTCCCGGTAGAACGCCTCGATGGCCGGATCGTATTGCTGGTGCTGCAAGTGACGCCTCCCTTGCATGTACAGGCTCTGAGAACAGCTCGCCAGCGCCAGCGAAATCAGCACAAGTACCGTGCTCACCTTTAATCGCATTATGTGATCTCCTTCCATAAGATGATACGCATCCTGCGATCATCAAGTGGCCAACGGCGCCAGAATGTCCATCTTCTGTTTGGCCTGGGTGAACTCCGGATCGAGTTCGTAGGCTTTCTTGAAATACTCATAGGCCTGTTTGTAATCGTAGCGGTCGCTGTACTCCAGACCTTTGGAGTAAAAAGTCGTGGCATCGAGTGATTCGGTGCCGCCTTCTTCGATCATCTTCTTGACGTCGTCGCCGAGCATAATGTGGAGCTGGCCGGCCAACTCCACAACCAGTTCCTGCTCCAGCTTGGAATAGTCCGGCTTGCCCCGCTTGTCGACCGAAGCTACAATCTCGGATGTCTCCACGCTCACCACCCTGACCACCATGCCGGTCTGCTTGGCGTCCAGTTGGGTGATCGATCCGAACACCATGTATTGCGCCCCCAGCAGCTTGCCGGCCTCGACGGCAGTCGCTTTGTCGACGGCGCTGGACCTCTGCAACTCCAGTTCCTGCAAAACGAAATTCACCTTGTCCCGCTCCACCACTGTCAGCGAACTGATTTTGCCGAAGTCATGCTCGAACCAGTCGGCCAGCCCCTTGCCGATCGGCCCCAGTTTGTCCTGGAATTCCTGCACCGAGAAATTGTCGAACTCCATCACGGCAATCGTCTTCACACCCTCCCGGCTTTGGCTGGCGCAGGTAAAGGCGTCGGTGCCGTTGGTGATCTCATACCACTTGGAGCGCAACTCCGGCGGCCACAGATCACGGGGAAGATGAATGACGCACGGCCCGATCCTCGACATCATGTTCAAGTAATCGACGGACCGCCGATGATACTCGTCGCCCTTGGCGTAGGTCAGGATGCTTAGCGCTTCATAGATGGCCACACTGTCCTGAGCCGTCAGATCAGCCTGGGTCAACAGGTCCTCGGCCAGGGTGATTCCCTCATCGAACTCTCCATAGACATAATGTCCGATACACTTACCGATCTTGTCGGACAACGATACGGCTTCCTCCGCAACCGCCGCGCCCGGCGCGATCCACGCACCCAGGAGGACCAGCAGGACCGCCAGGGTGCGTCCGCGATTGTAACTGAGAACTTTCATTCTTTACTCCTTGAGACTGGTTATCCTCTGACGCCTCCGTAAATATAGACGCCCCTCGAAAAGTAGTAAAGCATTAATTGGTCAGGTTTCTAAACTGAATGAGCGTGTCTCCGACGATGTTGACCGTGCTGTCGCGCACGATCGATTCTCCACTACCGGTTTCGAGTACAATGCGAATATGATGTTCACCTTTCTTCATAGGATACGTATACGGCGTCAGGTTTTCTTGACGTTGATCGTCGATATATACGGCCGAACCTACCGGAACCGATGCGATCCTAACCCTGGCCTCCTGCGGCGGCGGCGGCGGGAAAGAAAAGCGGTAGTCCAGCCGTTGCGTGGAGTCGGCCGCCAGCACAAAGGTGTCGGCATAGACCTTGGTGGTCGCTCTTTTGTTCTCCACGCGGACAACGTGGCGGCCGGTGTCGATATCCTCTATCCAGGCATCGGTTCCGGCCTTGAGAAGCTCGTCGTCCAGGTAAATGTCTCCCGACGGCTTCACGCTGATTTCGAGAATCCCCATGGTCGGCGCCTCCGGCACGGCGGCCATCAACACCTGTGCCGAGTCCATCTTCTGCCTGGCCTCGGTGAGCGACGGGTCGAGTTCGTAAGCACGCTTGAAGGACTCGTAAGCCGCGCTGTAGTCGCTGCGATCCATCGCCTGAAGTCCGCCGGCATAGGCGGCGGCGGCCTCCGGCGACACACCTCCGTCCGATGGCCAGAGCGTATAGCCGACGATGGCCGCGACCAGTACGGCGACGACGCCCACCACTCCCCACAAGAGCTTGCCGCCCTTCCGGCCGGTCGGTCGCGGCAGCTCAATCGTCACCCCACCCGGCGGGGTTCCCGGCTTGGGCGGCGCGGCCGGGGCAAAGGCGCTCAGCGCCGAGTGCATCTTATCGGCCGTCTGGTAACGCCGACTACTCTCGCGCGCCAGCGATCTAAGAATTATCTCTTCCAGCGGTTTCGGGATATCGGGATTAAGATCGCGCGGCCTGGGCGGATCGGAGAACATCTTGGCGTCCCGAATGGCGAACGGGTTGTCCCCCTTGAAAGGGCATTCCCCGGTGAGCATCATGAACAAAGTGGTGCCTACGGCATAAACGTCCCACAGGGCGTAGTCCGCCTCGGCGGTCGGGTTGAACTGCTCCGGCGCCATGTAGGCGGGAGTCCCGCAGGCGGCGCCGGCGATAGTCAGGTTGGGATCGGTTTTCCCCTTGGCGATGCCGAAGTCGATCACTTTGACCTGACCGCTCCGGTCGATCATGATATTACCCGGCTTGATATCGCGATGGTAGATGTCTTTCTGATGAGCAAACGAGAGGATATCCAAAACCTGGCTGGTAATCCGGACCGCCTCAGAGACATCAAGGCGACCTGCCGACTCGATCTTCTCTTCCAGGGTTATTCCGTCAATGTACTCCATGGCGATGACGGTATCCTCGCCATGGTTGAAGAAGTGTTTGATCCGGCAGATGTTGGGGTGGCCGTCCAAAAGCGCCAGTTTGTCGGCCTCTTGTTTGAACCGCTCCCCCAGGCGAGGGTCACCGAGGACCTTCAGGATGACTTTCAGGTTCGGCACGTCCTGGTGCACCGCCAGGTACACCTGAGCCATCCCGCCCGCCCCCTTCTTTTGCAGGATCTTGTAGCTGCCGATGTATTCCTGGTTCATAACTCATTATTATACCATACAAGCAAAAGCCTCAACAACTAAATCTTGGTTGTCAACCGGATCAATTGGAACCTTGTAGGTCAGGTTCCTTGGAACCTGACGAAAGAGAGGATGTCAGGATCACAAGGATCCTGACCTACTGGAACCTACATCTTGCCGTGGCCCTGATCCAAAAAAGAACCCGGTGGCGCCAGCACTTGGGCCACCGGGCTTTTGATCCTCCCGCCGAGGGGGGAGCGGGAGTAACCTTACCGCCCCTGATTTACTTGAGCAAAACCATCTTCCTGCTCTCGGTAAAGCGTGGCGTCTCCAGGCGGTAGAAGTAAACGCCGCTGGCCGCGGCCCGGCCGAGTTCGTTCCGGCCGTCCCATTCCGCAGTATGGTAGCCGGCCTCCAGCCGTTGATTGACGATTATGTTGACCCGCTGCCCCAGAAGGTTGAAGACCTCCAGCTTGACCTCGGCCGCCTCCGGCAAGGCGAAGTTGATCGAGGTTGAGGGGTTGAACGGGTTCGGGTAGTTCTGGCTCAGCGCGTAGCTGGTCGGCAGTTCGTTGCGCTTCCCGACCGACCCGATGGTCGGCGTGATTGAGCGCGCGTTCTCATCGGCCACGGTCACCGATTCCAGGGTGTACTTGCCCTCGAACCGGACGACCTCACGCGTGCCGGCGCCGATGATCTCACCACCGTTCAGATCGAGCAACCCGACTTTCACGGTTTCACCAGTCCGGCCATGTACCAGGTCGACATGGTCGCCGACCAGATTCTGCGGCGCCGGACCGACGCCCTTGAGTTCAAGCTGAATCCCCCGCAGGTCGATCGTGGAGTTCATGACCACGGTGGAATTGCCGTTCGCATACTCAAGGTCGAAGGAGATGTCTGTCTGTTGACCGCTCACTTTGAGCGGCGGCGCCGGATAGTCGCACGGCGCCGGGGCTGGTCCACCGGTGAACATGTAGTCGACGAGGTACACCAGGTCGGCGATGTCGACGACGCCGTCACCATTCAGATCGGCCTCCTTCGGACACGGCGGAGGCGGACCACCGGCGAACATCCAATCCACCATGTAAACCAGGTCGGCGATGTCGATAACACCGTCGTGGTTGAGGTCGCCGCGTAGTCTGCAGCAATCAGGACAGCACAGTTCGACAATCAGTTCGAGGTAGTCAACATTGGTGTCGTCCTGGATTAGCACGTCAAGCTTCTTGTCCTGCAGGTAAGGGAGCAGATTACTCGGGCCGTTCCCGGTCACCGGCAGGTTGGCCAGGTCGAGACAAACCTCGATCACCGTACCGGGCGTGTAGGTCGGGGGATTACCTGTAGCATAAGCGTAGAGATCCTCCATGTCGATCGACCAGGTTGACGGTCCCGGCCCTGCACTCCAGTCACCCAGGGCGAGCACGTCGTTATCCGAGAATCCGATCGGAAGCGCTTTTACTTTGAGGCAGAGATGGGCAGATATTATCGGACAATCCTGAGTCCAACACGCATCGAAACTATGACCGAAGCAGCGATTGAATAGGTCAGAATCGAAGAACGGATTGGCTCCGCCGCTGATGGCCTGCATGGTAGCCAGGAGCCCGGCGCTGGGTGAGGCCGGCTCGGTCGGTGGCGCAAAGTCGTCCTTTATGCCGGCAAGACAGGTATCAACGACAAACTCATGCTCTGAAGTGTCACAGAGGAAGTTGCCGAAGTCGACGTCCTCGATTGACCAATCGGATGTTCCGCCGGTCGGCAGATCAATCTCGTACTGTGCAAACCCAGGGTATGTTTGCGTCCAGCCGGCCTGATTCATCTCATAGACGGAATAGTGGCCCGCCGCCAGTCCGGTGAAGCAGTATTCGCCGTTCTGGTCGGTCACTTGAGGGTACAGCATGTACCCATCATCAAGCGTAATCGTCCAACCCGAAAGACCCTGCTCAGCAGGCTTATCCCATACTCCGTCACCGTTGAGGTCGTTGAACTTGTAGCCGCAGATGGTCCCGTTTGGGCAACACAAGGTGACTTCCATCTCGATGAAATCAACCTCGGTGTCGTCTGAGACAACAATATCGAGGTTGCCGTCCTGAAGCGCTCCCAGTATGTTGGTCGGCAACCAACCGCGCGGGAAAAGATCCGCAAGGTCGAGCGTCGCTATCATTACTTCGCCAAGGTTCCATACTCCGTCCCCGCCCATGTCTGCGTCCAGATCATTCAGTGTGCTCGACCAGATTCTACCATTATTGCCCTGGCTGTAATCGCCGACGGCCATCCAGTCGGTGGTGGTGCCGCCTGAGGAACCACGCAGTTTAACGCGAAGAGTGGCGCCGACAACGAGGCATTGGTCGTCCCAGCAGCCTTCAAAAGTATGGCCGAAACACTGGTTCAAGGCCGGATGATCGAACTCTGTGATGTAGTCGTACTGTGTGGTCATGAACGCAAGCAGGCCCGGGCTGATATTGGATGGTTCCGGTCCGGTGAAGTTGTCGTTTGTACCGTGGAGACAGGTTTCGGAAGTTACGAAGGCGTTATCATCGCACAGGGTGTCGTTTCCGAAGTTAAAGCCGGTCAGATTATCGCTCGACTGCACATCCGCAACGGTGTGAAAAACCGTAAGTGGATACGTCTGCGCCGCCCACGAGGGGTTGACATCCTCGAGCACGTAGTAGTCTCCCGGTTCCAAACCGGCGAAGATGTAGTCTCCCAGCGCGTCCGTTAGCGTCGACAGATCTACCGTGCCTCCCGCGTCTAAGGCGCCGTGAAGACGAATCGTAACGTTGTCTATCGGCGTTTCGCCCCCATCCCATACGGAGTTCCCGTTCTCGTCGTGGAATTTGGTGCCTGAGATACTGGCGCCTGCGGTTCCGTTCAACAAGTCAAACCCGTACGGCCCACCCCATGACGGTTCAAGGCTTCCACCGTGCCATGCCCACCACCACTTACCGGACGACGGTATCCAGCTCGAGTCGAGAACGAGGTCCTTGCCAGCCTGGGAGGCGGGTACTGTAGTAGTGATTTTCAGGATCACATCGTTATAGCCGGGGGGCACGCCATTGATCACGGAAGACCCTGCCAAGCCGATGGTGTCAGCACCACTACCGGTGAGACTCCCCTCATAGACAGCAAAGACAAGCTCCCAATAGGTCTCGATGCCACCCTCAAGGGTGTAGGTCGGCGGGCTCCACACTGTAGTCCCAGGCGGGTCGTTCGGAAGCTGCGGGCAAAGCTGAAAGCCGTTGGTCATTGACAATATGGTATTGCCGGTTGAGTTGTTCATGTGGATTTCGAAGGTGACCGGTTGGCCGGTTGTGATGGTGCCGGGAGGCCCTTGAGCCCCGGGACCGGTAAGCTCCATCCACAGGTTTGTTTGCGCCGACACCGTGATGGCGCCGAAGGCCAACGCCATCATGGCCACGGCGAGCAGATAAAGTACAATCCCTCTGCACATAATAGTGATCCTTTCTTCGTGTTCATGCCCCCGTGCCGGTCTCGATAACTCATTGCGTTGCATGGCGTTTCTCCTCTCGCTTCGCCTTGCCGATCTTTTATTGGGCCGTTGTCTTGTGACTGACCGCCAACTGAGCGGTTGACTCTCGCAGGTTGTTTCCATAGTTCCTTCCCTTTCTCTGTTTGTTGTCTTCCGTCTGTTTTTCTGATCTGTCATTAGTCTTCTGCTTTCGTTTTTCATGGGGTTAGTCCGGCGGGGAACACAATGGTTCGCGAAAAATCAGAGAAATAGCTGATTTTATTACACTATTCAATTCTGCCAATTAGGTTGGCCTGAGTAGCGGCGTGTTGTATATTCCTTTTGTGGGAGAATTAGTTGCGGATAAACTGCTGCGCCGCATCCGTGAGCATGATCGCGAGTTTGTCGCAGAGTTACGCCTGATTATAGAGCGAATCGCCCGTAAATGGAATTGGACCGATACCGAGTCGCTGGACGATATCACCCAGGACTGCTTTATCAAGGTAGTCGAAAGCCTCAGCAGCGGCCGGTTCGAGGGGCGGTCGTCGTTCAGCACGTACGTGTACACCATCACCCGGCGGACCTGTATCGATTATTACCGGGCGGCGCGGGCGGTCCAGATCGACGATATCGAGCAGGCGCCGTTGCCCGACCCGGCCTGTTCGCAGGAGGAGCAGATGCTCGCCGCCGAGCGGCGCCAAACCGCGTACTTGGTGTTGATGGCGCTGCCGCGCGAATGCCGACAGTTGTGGCGGATGATCTTCTTTGGGAAACGAAACTACCGGCAAGTGGCTGATAAACTTGGGCTTAGCGAGGGGAGCGTAAAGCGAAAAATGTGGCAGTGTCGGCAATGGGCCCGCGAGAAAGTTGAGCTGCGTGAAAAATGAGAACCTTTCGGCGGTCCGCCCCACTAATAGATAAATTCGCTGTGGTCGCCAATAACGCCGACCGGTGAGGTAAGAGATATGAACAAGAGTGATGACTGTCGGAAATACCGCGAGCTGTTCCCGCTCAATTATAATGGCAGCCTGGAGTCAGGCCTCAGCGGCGACTTGAGAAGCCACCTTCAGGAGTGCTCAAGCTGCCGGACGACCTACCAACGGGAGCAACCGCTTTTTGCCATGGCCGGCGCCGAGGGCTCCTTGGGTGGATTCGACTCCCACCCCGATGGCGACATGCTGGATCAATACGTCGGTCGACAGAATTCGCTGGATGCAGCCCAACGAGCGGAGTTGGAAGCCCACCTGTCGGAATGCCGCCTTTGTCGCGAAGCCTGTGAGAAACTGGCTGGGTTGCCGGAAGACCTGGCGGATCTGGCGCCGATCGACGAACTCCCGGTAATGGCCTCGTGCGACCGTGCGACCGAGGCGGCGCCTGCCACGGGCGAGGTTACCTACATAACGAGGCGAATCTGGCGACCGCTGGCCGCTTTGGCGGTGGCGGCGGTGGTGGTGGTGATTGCCGTCACCATGTTGGATCGTCGGCCGTCCGAGCCGAGCGCCACTGTTGAAGTGACGTTTCCGGTGACCGTTCGCGACCGTCGGCAACCGATTGTATTTGAGGTCAAAGACGGAGAGTTCGCGATCAAAGGTCGTCTGCCGGTCGACCCGGAAGGGGGCCACACCTACAGTCTCCAGGTGCGCACCGCCGACACTGATTCGCTGCTGCATCGGGCGGACCGGATCGTCGACTTCGACGAACTCGGCTACACCTGGTTTGAGACGACCATGACTCCGGGTGTTTACCGCCTCACGCTCTATGATGTGGTCGGGGCGGACAGTCTGAAGGTCGTGTGGCCGTTTGAGTTGCGGCTTGCCCCTTAGCGCCGGTCCTAACTCACTCAAGGATGGGCATCCGGCCGCAGATTCCGCTAAGTATCCCCATCCACGCGGCATAGCTGGTCGACGGCGAGATCAGTCACCGCACCATCCAATCCCCTACGGCGACGAATGCTCCCCAGGCGAACGGGTGATCCGGTTTGCCTGTTTGACGCTGTTCCCTGATATGCTCCAGTGCGATCCGTCGCGTGAGAGTGGCGAGATTGGATTCCCCACCGGAGTAGACCTGCTCCATCAGGGCCGCCGTTTGCTTGTCCGGTATCGACCAGAGCGAACTTATGACCGTTCGCACCCCGGCCATAAGAAACGCCCGCCGCAGACCGTAGACGCCTTCGCCGGTTTGCACTCCTCCCAACCCCGAACCGCAGGCCGACAGCACCACCCATTCGACACCCTGTAGATCCATACCGGCGACCTCCAGGGCGGTGAGGAAACCATCGTCGGTCATGGTCCCGCCAGTGGCCCGGTTGTTGACACCGGCGAAGAACAGCCCGGATTTCACCATAGGGTTGTTTTCGGCGACATCCCAGCCTGGAGTTTGCCGTGCTTCCGCCTCATTGGAGGGATCGGAAAACCCGCCGAAGAAACCGTGGGTGGCGCAGTGGATCACGCGCTTGCCGGGCGCCTCCAGCTTGAACCGCTCCTCACTGGCCTCTGAACCTGTCACGACCCGGCATGCTCCCCCGCGGGACTCCCGCCAGAGTTCGGCCACCCGCGTCACCTCGCGGCCAGTGTATGGAAGCGGAGCGAGATCGCCCCGGAAACCAATACCGACCTGATCGGCAGACGCTGGATCGGACGAACGCACTGTCGCTTGCGGTTCAGCCAGGGTTGAGATTTCGTCGCTCCCGGACGAGTCGAAGTCGATGCCACCAAAGGCCAATAGACCGGCGCCCAAAGGCGGCCGTGACTTCAACCTGACCAGATCGCGACCGGCAGCCAGGTAATGAAGGGCATGTTTCTCGATGAAGTAGGAGTCCGACTCGTCCTGTAAGCCGGCAAAAGCGACCAGGTTCAAACTGCCGTCAGGGGCCAGCAGAAGTAACTCGGCGCCGGTCACGTACTGTTCTACCGGCGCAATCAGGCGTTCGTAAAGCGCGCGATGGACGACCCGGCTACTTCTTATCTGATCGTTATTGAGGCTCGGCCAGGTTGTCGACAGGTTTTCATACAGACGACGGTAGTCAGCCACGAGCAAGTCGATCTCGGCGGCCGGCCCCAGATGTTTGAGCCGCGGTTCTCCCTGGGCCGGGAGGACCAACGCGAAGTAGTGATCCCGGACGGTGCTGTCGCGAAGGTCGGTTAGCTCGAACCGGGCGAATTCGATCAGTACCGAGTTGATCGGGAGGTGCGGTTGCACTTTGTCCCAAGAGACATCGTGGAATTCCCGCGCCGCCTGAAAGCTCTCGCTGCTCAGTGCCATCTGTTCTTCCAGATCGCGGGAGACCTGTGCCAAGGAGTCCATCACCATGCTATACGTGGCGACGTCGCCGCCGCCCGGACCGCTCCCGTACAGTTGAGAGATGGCCTTGGCCGACGAGCGGTACTGGTCCATCAGGGCGGCAAGCTCGGGATCGTCGGAGGAGAAGAGCGATTGCCGGCGGTTGAACATACAGTCCGTGACCTGCCCTTTGCACGCCAGTATGACATTCGCCGCCTCGCACAAGATCATATCGTCCCATTCCGGGCGATCGGCAAAGGCGGTAAAGAAGGCGTTGGCTGAACCTCGCATAACCTGTGAGTAAGCGATGGCGTCGCTCTCCGGCAGCACCCAGTAGTTGTCAACGAAGTTAGCCCGACGGATGGCAAAGGACTCTTGCGCGAGTCGCAGCGCCTTCTCGACGTTGCCCATCTCCCGTTCGCACTGGCTGTACATAACCAACGTGTTGGCCACCGTCCGATCGGTGGGACCGACCGTTGCCTGTTTGATTCTGAGGGCTCGAGCGTACTGCTCCCCCGCCTCCACCAGCAGGCCCTGCCCCATCAGATGATTTCCATAACTGGTGAGTGCGATAGCGACCTCATAGCTGTCCGGCCCGTGCAACCTTTCGTTTACCTCCATACATTTCCGAAAGTAGACCTCGGCCTCATCATGGTGTCCCAACTCGCCGTGCAACTCCGCCAGATTGAGATAGGCGGCCGCGAGGTAGTCCGAGCCACTGCCGTCCGCCGTCTCTAAGACATCAATCAGTGACAACATCGCACTCTCAGCCTTGGCATATTCCTTCTGGTCAGCGTACATATACGCCATGTTCAGGCACAGCGCCCGCGCTACCTCGACATCGGGAGTCGAGGCGGCGTTAAGGAGCGTCAAGGCCCGTTCGTAAGCCTCCGCAGCTTCCGAAGCCCGCTGCTGGTTCATGCAGATAACACCCAAACGAGTGAGCATATTGACGGCGAAGGAAGTATCCCTTTGGTCCGAGTCCTCCCACGCGACCAGCATCCTTCGGTGCATCCCCTCCGATATGGCATAGTCTCCGCGCCTCAGGTAGATTGCTGACAGATATCTCAGTGACTGCAGTATTGCAGGATGATCATCCCGGAAGTACTGCTCCCTGATCTGCAATGCAATCTGCCAAAGCGAGTCCGTCGGGGCAATCCGGTTGAGACTCCAATTGCAGCGCCCGACTTCAAAAAGCCTGTCGGCGTACAGGGTGTCGTGAACATTCGCCGCTTGTCTCATTGCCTCCAGGCATCGCATTCCGACCGACGCGGCCGGATCGAACTGTCCGGCTTCGGCCAGCGAATCGGCTTCTCTGGCCAGTTGCTCCCAGTTCTCCGCGCCACGAGCCGTAGCGAACATCACCGACAGAAGTAGTGTCGTGAGAGTCAAACCGACCACAGCCGAACTGATTCCGGATACGGTCGTTAGCCGCCGCAGCCGGCCCTTCTCCGAAGATGCGGGACGTGGGAATGTGAGCAAATCGGCGTAACCTCCTTTGGGCGATAGATTTTTCAGCTACAGAATCATCCTGACCAATCTATATCGTCCGACCTCCTTTGTACAGTACAAATTGGATGATTGAAGCTGCGAGCAGACAACCCCGGCGCTATCGACCGCCCTCTTACCGGTGGAGTCTTAGACGCCCGCCAGCAACTCGACGATTCGCCGCGGCAGGGCGTTGCGAGACTCCGCTGTGACCCGCAAGAGGTGGACGTCGGCCCGACGCTTGGCTTGCTCGATGATTCCGCCGCCCTTCAGCGCGATGGTAGCCGCCAGTCGCTTATCACTGTCGAGCAGACGAAGCAGCAGACGTTCAAACTCCGGCGACAAGCACTCCATCTTGCCGATTTCGTCGATGACGATCAGACCGCAGGTCGGGTGGTCAAAGTCGACAGTACTCAAGAACTGCTCAAAGCCCGTTATGTCCACGCCGTACTTGCCGACGCGATGGTGCGACCGGATGTCGACGTGGGACAGAACGCTCCTGCGACCGTCCAACGATACCAGAGCAAAGCCCTTGCGGACGCCCCGTTCTCGAATCTCTTCTGTGTAGAACCCGACCGGGTTGAGATGCGCGACATCGACGCATAGCTTCTTGATAACGGTCGTCTTACCTACGCCTTGCGGGCCGGTTAGGAGGATGTTGTTGTGGTTCGGATTCATCAGACACCCACGGGGGCCGTGACAGAGAAGAGATACCAGCGTAATCAGTTCACTTCACCAGCCCACGGGTGGACTGTTCGATAAAGCGTAGAATAACCTGTATCTCCGGCGTGATCTCGAGATCGCTTTTGATTCGTTCGACGGCTTGCGTAGTATTGAGGCCGCTGAAGAAAAGGAGCTTGAAGGCCCTCTCAATGGCCTGCAAAGACTCGTTCGAGAAACCGCGACGCCTCAGCCCGACGGCGTTGAGGCCCATCACCTTCAGGGGGTAGCCGCCCACCAGAGCGTAGGGACAGATGTCCTGTTGCACGCGGAAGCCGCCGCCGATCATGGAGTGCGCGCCGATCTTGACGAATTGATGCACCGGCAGCACGCCACCCAAGATGGCGTAATCGCCGATTTCGATGTGTCCGGCCAGATTAACCGAGTTGGCCATGATGACGTGGTCGCCGATGAGGCAATCGTGCGCCGTGTGGGAATACGCCATCAACAGGCAGTTCTTCCCCACCGTCGTCTCGCCGCGGTCTTTGGTCCCGCGGTTGACGGTGGCGTACTCGCGCACGACCGTACCATCGCCGATCACGGCGGTCGATTCTTCGCCTTCGAACTTCAGATCCTGCGGCTCGGTGCCGATCACCGCGCCGTGCGCCACCCTGACGTTTTTCCCCAGGCGCGCGCCCGAGGCTATCAGGACCGAAGAGGCGATCCGACATACGGGGCCGATCTGAACGTTCTCTTCAATGATGGTATACGGACCTACGACGATGTCATCGGCCAGTTCCGCCTTCGGCGAGACAATAGCGGTTTGATGAATGTCCGTCATCGATCCATCACCATAGCCATGAAGTCGGCGCTGGCCACCAGGCTGTCCTGGACATAGGCCGAACCGGTCATTTTGCAGGCCATGCGGCGAAAGCTCTTCATCTCCAACTCAAAGCGCAGTTGGTCGCCGGGCATGACCGGCTTGCGAAAGCGGGCGTTGTCGATAGCCATAAAGTAGACAACTTTGGTCTCCGGGTGTTCGATCTCGTGCAGCAGCAGCACGCCGCCGGCCTGAGCCATCGCCTCCAGCACCAGTACGCCCGGCATGATGGGATGCCCGGGGAAATGCCCCTGGAAAAACGGCTCGTTGATCGTCACGTTTTTCATTGCCACCACCCGTTTGCCCGGCTCCAGGTCGAGAATGCGGTCGATCAGCAGGAAGGGATAGCGATGCGGCATGATCTTGAGAATCGAATTGATGTCAAAGAAAACTGCGCCCCCTTTGGCCGCGTAACGGCCGGCCAGTTTTTTCTTCTTGTACAAATCACGCATTTTGCGGGCCAGGGCGACGTTGGCCTTGTGGCCGGAGCGCGCCGCCAGCACGTGTCCCTTGAACGGTACGCCGATCAGAAAGAGATCACCCATCAGATCGAGCGCTTTGTGCCGCACCGGTTCGTTGGGAAAGCGCAGGGGGATGTCGTTTATGATGCCGGTCTTGCCGACGAACGCTTCCTCTTTCAGATCCAGCGCCTGGCGAATGCGATCGACCTCTACCTGACCGCCGTCACTGTCATAGATCACGATCGCGTTGTGCAGTCCGCCTCCCTTGATCAGGCCGGCCCCCTTGAGGGCCTCGACTTCGGAGAGAAAGCAGAAGGTGCGGGCCGGTGCAAACTCTTCCACGAACTCCTTCTCCAGATCGACCAGCGTGGTGTACTGGGTGCCGAGAGCCGGACTCTTGTAGTCGATCAGGAAAGTGATCCGCATTTCATCGGACGGCGTCACCACGACGTCGACCGCCCGTTCCGGCTCGCTGTAGGCCATAGGCGTATCGATCTCAAGATAAACCTTATCGGCGTCCTGATCGACGATGCCGGCTTCCAGAAGGCGGTCGACGTACGGCCGAGCCGAGCCGTCGCCGACCGGCGGTTCATTGTTGTCCAACTCCACAATCAGGTTGTCGATCTGAAGCCCGGCGAAGGCGGCCAGCACGTGCTCGACCGTGTGCACCAGCGCCTCGCCGTCCTGCAGCGTGGTGCCGCGCGAGATGTCGACAACGTGGTCGATATCGGCCTGCACCCACGGACGACCGGGCAGGTCGATGCGGACGAATCGTATCCCGGTGTCCGGCGGCGCCGGTTTGAAGGTCATGGTGCAGTTGTTGCCGGTGTGCAAACCGGCGCCGGTCAGGCTGCTCTTTCGCTTCGTCGTTCTTTGTTTCACATACATGGCCGACTTCCCTGTTTGGAACCGGCCGGAGTATACAAAGAACAACGGGCAGTCTCAAGTGTTTTTTGGCGGCGTCGGGCGCCGTTTAGATCTCCTTCAACGACTTGACCCGGCGCAATTTGCGAAACAGCGCAATATACTCGCGAACCATAATCTCCTCCGCCTCGGACAACCCCTCCATCATCGGAATGCCGATACGCAGAACCGCCCGCACCATATCCGACGTTGTTCGGTCGTACTTCGAGGCCAGCCCTTTCAGTTTCTCCTTCAGTTCAAAGGACACAAACACATTGAGGCAGTGATCGCCTCGCACTCGCCGCGGGTCGTCGGTGGGTTCCGTCATAGCTTCTCCTTTCGATCTATTCTGTGACGCCGTCGAGTGACAACACTATTGGTTTGGAAAAGCGCATGTTCTCCCCGCGGCGGTGCAAGGTTCTCCTGCGCCACTTGGATCGCAAGCACACCTTACCGGTGGCGTATGGTTCTCCGTCAATGGTACTTCTCATGTCCGATTAGGACCTGGGGTGAGCCGATGTAAAGTTTGTACCTGGTCCGAAACAGCGACAGAATCGGTCGCCAGGTGGCCGTCCGGTCGCGGCGGCGGATGATCTCGTCCAGTTCGGCGGCATGGGGAGACCGACAAACCGGACAGTCGGGCGCCGACCGGGGCGAAACCCCGAAGGTCTCGCCTACGAACTCGGCCAGGTTCTTCCTCAGCTTCCGGAGGCTGCGTTTGTGCATAGCCTCGAGTTTGTGAATACTGCGTCCCGATTTCTCTGATATCCGACGGTAGCTCTCCCCCATAAAATGAAATTGTATCACCAGTTCGCGCTCGTCGTCATCGAGTTCGTCCAACGCCGCGCCGACGCGGCGGCGGATCGACTCCCTCGGTTCGTCGCCGGTCGGCCTCCCGTCGGCGGAGGTCAGATTCGCCACGGCTGGATGGTCCAGCGGAAAGAGGCGGGCATCGCTCCATTCTTCGCCGGACGGCGCGGCGGAGGTCTCGGGATCCCGGCCGAGCTCAACGATCCAATTCTGGTATACAACTCGGTTACCGCTCATGGTGCTCCCCTTTCTCGTTCCAGGTGGTCGGCCCATGACTATCGTCGCCTCAAGAAACGTCGATTGCTGTGAAATGGCTATTGCATGTTCGTCACATCCGGACGGGCGGCATGGCCCCGCGCACATCACGTGATTCACATCCCTCGACCTGCGGCGAATTCGGCGCGATATTTGACTCGCGTCGGCGGCCGTAGTTGAGTAATTTAGAGCCGTAACCGATAAGTGAGAGTATTCGAGACTGCGAGGTCAAGCTGGAAGTTTCTGACTACGAACGCATCCCTGTCTATGACGTGGCCGCAAGCTGCGATGATCCCTTCGCGCAATTTCTGAAATGGTCCGACAACAGTGATTTCCGGCGGTCCATGGGCACCTGGATCGCGCTTTTTCTGTTGCTGGTGGTCTATCCGGCGTTTGCGATCCTGTTTTCGGGCAACCCGAAGGATCTCAGCCTACTGCTCGACGACACCCTGCTGCTGCTCACGCTCGTGGTCACCATCGCCATGCAGTGGTTGATGTTTCTAGTGCTTTTCGTGGCCACCTACCGGGAGCAAACCTTGCTGCGCGGCCTCGGGATAAGAGCGCTGCGAGGGATCGACGTCGCCTGGGCGATCAGCTTTCTATTGGCGGCCAATGCCGTCCTGATCGTTCTGGCCTGGATTCTCGGCCAGGTGGGTCTGCCGATGCCGGGCGAAATCGCCTTCTTGATACCCGAGGACACGGCTGGGCGCATTCTCTGGGTGGTGGTGTCGGCCACGGCCGGTTTTTGCGAGGAGGTGGCTTTTCGCGGCTACCTGATGACCCGCTTGCGTCTTCTGGGCCACACCAAAACCTGGGTGATGCCGGTCGTAGTGTCGTCGGTTACCTTCGGTGTGCTCCATGCCTATCAAGGTCTTCCCGGCGTGATAATGCTCTCGGTGTATGGCGCTATGTTCGCCTTGTTGTATATTCGCACCCGCAGCCTTTGGCCGTGCATCATCGCCCACTTCTTTCAGGATTTCACGGCGCTGTTCATCCCGCAGTAAGACGGCAGAGCCGGTTCGCCCGCCGGACCGGTCTTACCACTTCAGGGGGAACGACCCAGCATTCAACCTACAATTTTATAGGACTGCCGATGAAGTTGCCCTCAAAGACCAAAGCCCCGTAGAGGATCGTGTAATGGAAAGGACCGTTGACGATGCCGCCGGTGTTTATGGTGATCGTGCCGTTGAGTATCCCATCGCCGGCCGGCAGGACAACCTCCGTGCAACCGGACTCCGTCGGGAGAGGATTCCCGACGGCGTAGGGAAGGCGTAGGGATCCTGTTCCCGCGTGCTTGCCTGGCACTCAGGTTCGAAAAAAGACGTGGCATCTTTGTGACGTCAAGTGACTTATTGACATTAGGTTAGCCATCATAGATAGTAACGTGAATTCTCGCAACCAAGTACCAGACGTGTCCGCATACAGACAGGTCGACGACGACGGTGACCCGCTCCACATCGGAACGGGGCTAGGGTGCTGCACGCCGCCGCGTCGTAACCGTTTCTGGGAAAGATCCCTGCGAATCCTGCGTCGCACAGTGTGCGCGAAGGCCGAGCAGGTGAACGTCTGACACCTACTCATGGAATCGCTCGTCGGCCGTATCGGTCCCGGTGTCTCGAGCTGAATCTCGAAGCCAGCCGGTTTTGCAGTCGGGCAGATAGTCGAATTCGGGGAAGTAGGGTTTGATGTCCAACAGAGGGGCGCCGTCGATGATATCCACATCGGCGACATACAGGGTCGCATTCTCGATCTTTTCGAGTCGCACTACCGAAAGACCGATTGGATTGGGTCGCCGGGGCGCCCTCGTGGCAAAGAGACCGCGGTGACGAGTGTCAAGGTACGGTACGACTCGAAGATCGTAGCCCCTGCATAGATGGAAGTAGTACACCAAAATGACGTGGGAGAATCCGTCCAGGTCGACCAGGCCGGCGGCGAACTCGGGAAAAACCTCTGCTCTTCCCCTGGCGCCAGCCGATCTGCTGGGCTGTATCGGCGTCCCCGTGGCTCTCTTGAAAGGGGTATGAATGAGACCTATCGGTTTTAACGTAATCGTGTTCATGGCATTCCTCCTGATTATAAAATACGTCGTTTCGTTCGGAAAGGCAACATCTTATCAGGACCGACGGTCGGCCGGCGCCATTGGCCAACCTGTTACTCGTCAGAGCCTTAGACCGAGGTCACAAACCAAAAAGGCCTTGACTTGAGATGTTGATTTGAGGTAATTGACAAGGTGGGGCGGTCGGTGTCTTGATATTGCGACGTGTCCACTACCGACGACGGCCCAATGGAATGTCCGGCCGGCCGGGAAACCCGGTTACGAGCCGGAACGTAGAAGGTAAACGAGTTGACATAGTGGAGGCCCAACGAAGATGAAGCTTACCGATCGTGAGCAGGACGGGGTGATAGTCCTTGAACCCAGGGGAAAAATCATGGGAGGGCCGGACGCCACCTTGCTTCACGACAAATTGTACGAGTTTATCCAGGCCGGCAAGACTCGAGTGATCATCGATCTTTCGCGCATCGAGTGGATGAACTCAACCGGTCTGGGTATCCTCATTCAGGGATACACGACGCTTCGCAACAGCGACGGCCAGTTGAAACTGGCCAGGGTCACCGACAAGATCCAGTCGCTGCTGACGATCACTAAGCTGGAGTCGGTGTTCGACGCATATGACACGGTTGAGGAAGCGATTGCGTCGTTCAACTAGCGGCCGGTTAGTCGACTGAGAATGGTTGTTCACGATAGCGGGTAGGCGCGGACGCGGCCTGCCTGTTTTTTTAGAGATCGCCCCGTTTATGATGAAACCAGTGATCAAAGGAAACAGCATTGCGATTCCGTCCAGTCAGGAGTTTCTAACGGACGTTGACGTATTCATAGAGGGTATGCTGCGGGGCTACGGCACCGACGAATCGGACGTGGCCGACATCGCCATATCGGTCTCAGAGCTCGTCAACAATGCCATTCTCCACGGCAATGAGTCATCTTTGGACAAAGCCGTTACCGTGACGATCTCGAGAAATGTCGATCGAATTGAAGTTTCGGTGGCCGATCAGGGGAGCGGTTTTGATCCGTCCGAGGTGAAGAATCCCATCGACAACGGCAATCTCCTGAAGGAAGTCGGTCGCGGGATATTTATCGTAAGATCGCTGATGGACGAAGTGGCGATCAACGCCACCGATCGCGGCACCACCGTCACCGTCGCCAAGAACATCTGACGCGAGGTTCGATCGTTTCGATTGAGGCTGAAGCATGAGCGCCGACCTGATAAAAACGCTTTGTTACTTCCTGACCGGCGGCTTTCTGGTATTCCTGGCCATCACTATCACGCGGGACAACTTTCACAGTCGGTTGAATCGCGTTACCGGCGCCATGCTGTTCTTTGTGGGGTTGGGACCGCTGACGATGGCTTTGGGTTCGATCCTGGCCTCAGCGGCCGCCGATCCCTCGGCTTTTGAATCGACGCTGGTCTTCCGACTTAGACACCTGTGGGAGTTCTTCTTCCCGCTCCTGTTGATGTTCTCATGGCTGTTTCCGTTCGATCGCCTGAGCCGCGCCGGCCATCGCCACCTTCGCCTGGCCGTTTTCCTTCCACCGCTGATGCACAGCGTGATCGTTCTGGGGTTCGATCAACTCTCGGCAGCCCTCGATATCTTCCAGGTGGACCCCACCGAACAGGGGCTTTCACGCCTGATCGTTGAACCCCTGGCTACTCTCTTTTCCTGGCTGAAACTGGGTCTGAACATCCTGCGCGGATACGAGAAAACGATTTTTGCGATCATCAACATGGGCTTCGTGGCGGCGGCCGGATATTTCTTCGAAACCGGTCGCCGACACGTCACCAACCCCAAGATTATGACTCAAACCAGATGGGTGCTGGCCGGCACGCGCATCGGTCTGGGGCTTTATATCCTGGCACAGCTCGGATGGCTGATGTTTCCCCGTCAGTTCAGCGAGGGTGTCACCTCGACGCTGGTAGTGATCGCTCTGCTGACCGGCTCGGCCATGTTCATATTCGCCACCATTCGTCACCAGTTTCTCGACGTGCAGATGGTGTTCCGGCAGTCCTTCGTCAACACCATCACTACGGCGCTCCTGGTGGGCGTTTACATCGTGATGGTGGTCCAGAGCCGCTCTTTGCTGGCCTCCATGTTCGGCGTCGAGGCCGAGTTGATCGGCTACGGCCTGGTCATTCTGCTCCTTTTGTTCTTCCAGCCCATCAATAGCTGGATCGATGACCTCATTCGCTCCATGTTCATGCGGACCCGCACCGACCATCGTAACGTGATCGAACGCTTTTCGCGCCAGGTTATATCGGTGTTCGACCCTCGCCAGTTGCGACAGATCATCGAGGAGACGCTGAAGACGACGTTGCTGGTCAACCGCATCTACTTCGTATTGTATGATGACGGTCTGGCCGAGTACGTCCTGCATCCCTCCGACGACCACCGGCAGCGAGCGATAATCAGCCGCCAGGATCTGATGCTGCGCGGAATCAACCTGCTCGACGGGCCGACCTACTACCACAGTTTGACCGACTACAGCCCCGGCTCCAACCTGGCGGCGCAGTTGGAAACTCGCAACGTCCGGATGGTGCTGCCGATGAAAGACGCCGATCATCTGCTCGGGTTCGTGGCGTTGACCGACAAAGCGGCCGGCTATCGTTATTCGTCGGAGGATTTGAATCTGCTGGGCGTACTCTCGAATCAGATGGTCGGCGCCTTGACCAACGCGCGTCTGTACGTCGAGTCGTTGGAACGGACGCGCCTTCAGGAAGAAGTAAACATGGCGCGGCAGATTCAGCTCGACCTGCTGCCGTCGAAGCCGCCCACGATTGCGTGTTCCACGCTCAGCGCGCATTCCACGCCGTCGCGGACGGTCGGGGGCGACTTCTATGACTTTATCGAGATCGATGGTAACCGGTTGGGCATGGTGATCGCCGACGCCTCCGGCAAAGGGATGCCAGCGGCCTTGATGATCGCGCAGACACAGGCCATCATTCGCAGCGAAGTCAACAACGGCACGCCGATCGCCAAGATGCTGAAGAACATCAACCAGCAACTCGCCCAGTCCACCTCGTCCGAAAAGTACGTGACCCTCTTCTACGGCGAACTGGACATCAAAAGCGGCCGCTTCCACTACGCCAACGCCGGCCACAACTACCCGATCCTGGCGCGGAAGGACGGATCGATGGAGCTTTTGAAAACCGGCGGCCCGATTGTCGGCGCCCTGCTTCACATGGAGTACGAGTCGGACACGGTCATCCTCGGACCGGACGACATGTTGGTACTGTTCACCGACGGTCTCTCCGAGGCTATGGATGAACATGAGACGGAATATGGTGAGGAGCGTCTGCGGCAACTGGTGGTTCTTAATCGCGGCAGGGAGGCGCACGAACTCATGGAGACGATTCTGAACGACGTTCGCGCTCATGATCCCGCCAACCCGCCGCGTGACGACACTACTATAGTGGCCCTGAAGATGAACGGTAGCTTGGGCAATCATGAATGACACCAACGACCAGTTCGACGATCGCAAGCTGACCGAGCTGAAGAACATGCACTGCGGCTATCGCTGGTGTCCCCGGTGCGGCGGCCCTTTGGTAGAACGCGAGATCGAGCATGCCCTGCGCATGGCCTGCCCCGCTGAAGATTGCGGCTACATTTTTTATCAAAACCCGATACCCGCCGCCGGTGTAATCGCTGTCCGGGAGGGACAGGTTCTCCTGGTCAAGCGGGCGCACCCGCCGCGGGTGGAATGGTGGTGCATTCCGGCCGGCTTCATGGAATGGAACGAGCATCCCAAGGAGACGGCCGTGCGCGAGTTTGCCGAAGAGACCGGCTTGCAGGTGCGGCTGACCGAAATGTTCGACGTCTACCACGGCAACGACGATCCCCGCACCAACGCCATTCTCATTCTGTACCTGGGCGACGTGGTCGGCGGCCGGATGCGGGCGGCCGACGACGCCCTGGACGTGCGGTACTTCTCGTTCGATGACCTGCCGGACAAGATCGCCTTCATCTCGCACCGTCAGGCGCTCCAGGAATACATTCACCGCTATCTGATGTGAGTCCGATGGAATCCGGGTTCGGCAGAAAACTGTTTCGACTCTTCTTGCTGTTTTCCCTCGTGCCGTCGGCGGCTCTGGCGCTGCTGGGCTATTATCTGACATCGGAAACCACCACTCTCCAACCGACTTCGTCATCCATCGATATCACCGATTTGGATGACTACTTCCGAGTCTTTTGGGCCTCGCGGATCGACACCGCCGTCAACGCCTATCTGGAGGGAAGATCACCGACGGCATCAGACCTGGACTTCCTGATGACTTTTGATGATACCATCCCGACGCTGCTTCTCGGCGGCGGCCTGGTGGATACGGTCGATCTCGACGAGATTCGAAAGCGCGTGCGGGAACAGCTTGACGGCATGTTGGAAACCTCGGGTGGTGTTTTGCAGTATCACTGCCGCTCGGCCGCAACCAACCTGCTTGTTTGCGGAGGCTATCTTCACGACCGGTCTTACGCCCAACTGCTGCAGCGGATGCACACGGTGCAGGCCGGGCGATCGACCAGTGAGGACATTCGTTCGCGATACCTGTATTTTCTCGCCGTGCTCTTCGCACTGGTGGGACTCGTAACGGTGGTGGTGGCCTACCAGTTCTCGTCGCGGCTGGCCCGCTCGTTGTCGCGCCCGTTGGCCCGCCTGAGCCTTGCCTCTCAGGAGATCGCCGAAGGGAAGTTCGGGAGGCAGGTGGAGCCGGACGGTGTCGGTGAAGTTCGCGACCTGATTCAGAGTTTCAACCTCATGTCGGAGCGCCTGGAGTTCACTACTACGCGTCTCGCTCAAACCGAACGGGTGGCGGCCTGGCGCAGCGTGGCGCAACGATTCGCCCACGAACTGAAGAACCCGCTGCAGCCGATCATGATTTCGCTGCACCGCCTGGAGAAGATGCTCCGGGACTCCAGCCACTATAGCGAGGCCGCCGAGCCGCTACGGGCGGCCACCGAAGAGCTCAAACACCTGGTCAATCTGGCCGACCGGTTTTCGCAACTGGCCAAGCTGCCCGCACCCAGACCGGAGACGGTCGATCTCAAGGAGTTATTGTCGTCGATTGCAACGCTCTATTGCGATCTCATGGACAGGTATCGTTTCGAGGTTGAACTTCCGGATCAGTCGGTGACGGCGACGTTGGACGTCACCTATTTCCGGGAGGCGCTGCACAACCTGTTGCAGAACGCCGCCGACGCCTCAGTCGAAGGCGGCCTGGTGCGTCTGGCGCTGGTCGAAAGCGATGACCGCATCGACATCATCGTCGAGGACCAAGGCGCCGGCATGTCGCCGGAGACCATCAGAGCCGCCAGAATGCCTTACTTCACTACCAAAGAAAAGGGCAAGGGACTGGGGCTGGCTATAGTAGAAAAGGTGGTGACCGAAAGCGGCGGGCGGTTGTTCATCGAGTCGCGCGAAGGCTCCGGCACGAAAATCACCATCACACTGCGGCGGGAGAAGGAGTCACATGCAGGGTCGCATCCTGACCATTGACGACGAGCCGAACATCACCAGTTCGTTCACGTCGTTGCTGAGCGACGAGGGCTATCTGGCCGACAGCGCCGCCGACGCCGAGAGCGGATTGCGCCGGATCGAGCGGACCGATTACGATCTGATTCTGCTCGATCTCAACCTGCCCGGTATGACCGGTATCGACTTCCTGAAGGAGCTTAAGCAGGTGGCGGCGCCGCCTCTGGTTCTGGTTATTTCCGGGCAATCTGAAATCGCGACCGCTCTGGAGGCGATGAAGCTGGGGGCGGTCGACTATCTGGAGAAACCGGTGGGTCCCGAACGGTTGATCTCGTCGGTGCGGTCCGCTCTCATATTGGCGCGGGCACAGCGGCAACGTTCGATCATGGTTGACCAGATTGATGCGCAGTCGCCGATGATGGGACAGACGAGCGCCATGAAACGACTATCCGCGACCATCGCCCAGGCCGCGCCGACCGATGTGACCGTCTTGATCGAAGGTGAGAACGGCACCGGCAAAGAACTGGTCGCCACCCGACTCTACCTGGAAAGCCGACGGCGCGACGGGCCGTTCATTAAAGTCAACTGTCCCGGCATACCGGAGACGCTCTTTGAGTCGGAACTGTTCGGCCATCGCAAGGGTGCTTTCACCGGCGCGGTGAAAGACTATCCCGGCAAGTTTGCTCTGGCCGACGGCGGCACTATCTTCCTCGACGAGATCGGCGATCTGCCACCGTCCTGTCAGGCCAAACTGCTGCGAGTGCTGGAAAGCGGCGAGGTGGAAACGCTGGGCACCACTGAGCGACGCGCCGTCGACGTGCGCGTGATCGCCGCCACCAACCGCAACCTGTCAAAACTGATTGGTCAGGGCAGATTTCGGGAGGATCTCTTCTATCGTCTCTCGGTGTTTCGGATCGAGGCGCCTCCACTCCGCCAACGCGTCGACGACATTCCGCTGCTGGTCGGAGAGTTTCTGCGAAGGTTCGATCCTTCCGGCGAGACCGCCATGTCCAGCGAGGCGCTGGCTTTCCTGACCACACTCGACTACCCGGGCAACGTGCGTCAACTGAAGAACATCATCGAACGACTTACGATTGTCTGCCACGGTCGCGTCATCAATATCGAGGATGTGACGACCGATTCCGGGGCGGGCGCGGTTCATGCGGCGGAATCATCCAACGCTTCGCTGACCGAACAGCTTCGACTATTCGAAAAGTATTTGCTGCAGTCGACACTGCATAAGTGCCGTGGGAATATTTCCGAGGCGGCGCGTTTGCTGAAGGTTGACCGGGCCAATCTATCCAAGAAGATCAAGGAGTTCGGGCTGAAGGAGAGTTGAGAGGGATCGCGTCACAGGAGCACCCACCCGACGCTCCCTTCTGGCTGGGGTACCCATTGTCGTCACCACGTACGGTGGGGGCTTGTCTCCCACCCGGCGGACACAAGGCCCGCCGCTACGCGAAGTGACAAATCGCGCGTGGTATCTCTCTTGCTTCAGCTAATATCTTGTGCCCGCTGAGTCTTCAGACTCAGCAGGGATGGATGACCCGCCCTGTATGTGACCGAATCAGAAGATTCGGCCGCCACATGCTGAGACTGCCTGACCACCAACCTTACCACTGAACAAAACCCGGTCACGAGTGTGTAAAAATACCACGGCGACGTTCATGAACTCCGTGAAAACGGCGGTCTAATCACAACTTGACTCGCCGGCACGGAATTTGTTCCATGGTTCTGAAAAACGGAGGATGTCATGACCAAACGGTTACCGCTTTCGATCGCACTGTTGCTGCTCACTCTGTCGGCCGTCGCCGCGGCCGAAGATGACACCGGCTACAAGGATTATAAACGCACGGCTCAGTACCAGGAACTGTTTCGCATCGTTTACCTCGAGAACGATATCGCTGTCCACGTCGCCGACTCCAATCGCGAGGTGATGTCGCAATTCCCGCGCAAAAGCATCACGGTCAAAGAGGATGCGGTCACGGTCGACGGCGATCTGCTTTTCGACCGACAGGGGCTGATTCTCGAAGGTGTGCGGCGCAGTCTGGATGATATCATCGACGTCGTCATTGTCGACGAAGGGGACTATTTCGCTATCTCGTTTCTCAACCTGCCCGGCGCCTCAAGTCGTGTAGCCAGACTCAAAGAGGGTAACCGCATTACCTTCGACAAACCGATCATCATCGAGGAGGACGAGTTCGTCCGCGGTCTGGCGCTGAGCGTCAGCGGCGATATCGAGGTCTACGGCGAGGTCAATAAGGACGTGGTGTCGTTATTCGGCAACGTCTACCTGGGACCGGCGGCGGTGGCGCGCGGGGATCTGGCGACGCTGACCGGTCGGGTCGACGTGGCGCGCGACGCCACCGTTTACGGCGAGGCGTACTCCGGCGACGAGCCGGGGGTCACCCGCCGCCATCGTTTCCGCCGCCGCGCCGACCATTTCGACTGGACCGCGGCGTTCAAGTACAACCGGGTGGACGGCTTGTTGCTCGGCCTCGGTTGGGAGTTCGAGGACCGTGACTCGCTTCTGCCGCTGGTCTGGATGGACGGCGCCTATGCCTTTGCTTCGGAGCGGTGGCGGTTCGACTTCGGACTGGAACAGACCCTCCTGCGCGACCCGGCCCTGGTGGTCGGGGGTGAGTACTATCGCGATCTGGTGTCGGAGGACGACTGGCTGTTGAGCGACCGCGAGAACACCGCCTTCGCCCTGCTGGCGGGCGAGGACTTCAAGGACTATTACGAAGCCGAGGGGGGATGGGTTTACACCCGGCTGCGGCCGGTGAAAAACGTTCTGCTCCAAGCGGGTTATACCTACGAGGAGAGCAAGTGGCTGGAGGCTCATCGCAACCTGTGGCATCTGTTCGGCGGCGACAAGAAGTTTCGCGACAATTACTCGACCGTGGACACGAGCTATCAAGCGGCTCTGTTCAGAGAGGTCGATTCGACCACCAACGGCTACCTTTCGGTCGAGCTCGATTGGGACACCGGCGATCCGGAAGACCGCTTCGGCGCCTCCGCCTGGCGCCTGGCGACGGCGCTGGAGTACGCTCACCCCGACCTGTCGTCGGACTTCGACTATCGCCGTTACACCCTGGCTCTGACCCGCTTCCAGAAGGTGCACCGTCGCTCACTGCTGATTCTGCGCGGCATGTACGGCGGCAGCGACGGCGATCTACCGATTTACAAGCGGTTTTTCCTCGGCGGTCTGGGCACCTGGCGCGGCTACGACCACAAGGAGTTCATGGGCACACGTTTCTGGATGGCCAACGCCGAGTATCGCACCCGCTTTCCCGGCACCGACATGGCCGCCTCGATTCTGTGGGATTTCGGACAGATAGCCAACGAGACGCGGCTGGACAGCGATATCGAGACGAAACATTCGCTCGGCTTCGCCCTGTCGTTCGGCGACGATCTGCGAGTCAGCGTCGCCAAGCGGCTGGACGGCTCGGACGATGACGACCCGAAGATCTACGTGCGGCTATCACAACCTTTCTAGGAGGGCAGGGTGAGGCGACGGAGGGTATGCAGAGGAGTCTGAAAACAGTTCGATGGCCGGCGGTGGCGTTTTTTCTCGTCGCCGCCGTGTCAATTGGGCACACTGCCGAGCCGCTGGACTTCGGCGTTCTGGATCATGAACTGCAACTGGCGGCCTGGCTGGATCTGGCCCCGCTGGTGTCGACGTCGCGGGTCGAGAAGATGCGCGACGGCGTCGACCTAGTCATCGATTTTCGCCTGACGCTCAAACGTCCTCGCCGCCTCTGGGGAGCGGAAACGATAACAGAACGACGAGGTATGGTGGCAATCGGATACCGAATTGTCACCGAAGATTTCGTAGTTCAAACGGGGCGCGACCTTCAGCGGACCGACCGGTTCGCCACCCTGGCCGGACTGCACCGTTTCCTGACCGACTCGATTGTGGTCGACCTGATCGACTGTGGCGAGTTGGACAGTCTGAGCCGCTACCTCCTGAGTTTGGACCTCGTCTGCATCTCACTGACTGGTTATAACTTAGCGCCGGCCCGCGATTCCTTCGAGGCTGATGAATCGGCTCTGCGCTATCTCTTTCGCCAGTTTCTAACACTCACCGGCTTCGGCCAGGAGAGCTTTGCAGCCAAGACCGAACCGTTCTCGGCGGCCGAAGTCTGCCGTTGATAAACCGTGTTTGGGCCGACGATGACCAGCCCATCCCTGCGCCTCAAGCTAAGGCGTTGCCCGATAAAGCCGATAACTGAAACAGTGTAAACGTCTGTTGGAGAAATCGGCTTGATGGCACCAACACAGAAAGATAAGACAGAAAAATACGCCAATGTATCGCCGAACGCTCCCGGGCCATCGGGTCTTCCGGGGGAGGCCGGTGATATTTTCGACGACCTGGAAGCAACGCTGGACGAGGTGGCCGACACCAATCCGCGGATTGATCTGAGAAACCACGACGGCGCCAAGGCCACGGCGGATCTACAGGCGCTGCTGACGGTTTCGCAGGCGATCAACTCGTCGCTGGTTCTGGACCACGTTCTTCAGATCGTCATGCGCAAGGCGATCGAATTGATGAAGGCCGAACGCGGCTTGATAATGCTGTTGGACGAAAAGGGCGAACTCCAGATTCGCACCGCCTATAACCTCTGCCGCGAAGAAATGATGGAAGAGGAGTTCCGGATATCGAACTCCGTGACATCTCAGGTGGCCTCCACCGGGCGATCGATCTATTCCTCCGACGCCCTCTCCGACGAACGCTACGCCCAGCAGGCCTCGGTGATCGAGTTGCACTTGCGCTCCATCATGTGCGTGCCCATCAAGGAAAAGGGCAAAGTTATCGGCGTTATCTACGTCGATAACTCCAACGAAGCGCGCATGTTTCTCAAGGCCGACCTCTACCTGTTCGAGTTGTACGCCCAGGCGGTGTCGGGCGCTCTGCGCAACGCCGCCATCTATGATGCGCTGCTTCAGTTGAAGAAATACAACGAATCGGTCATCAACAAGTCACCTATCGGCATGGTGGTGGTGGACGACCGGGCCCAGGTGGCCACGATCAACTCCACCGCCCTGGAGATTCTCGAGATCAACATCGACGACGTCAGCAAGCTGGGCGACGACCACCCCCCTACGCGGTTTCTGGACCTGCTGCCGGCCGGAGAACGCTCCAGTTGGAAAAGCATGGTCACGACCACCCTCGCCGCCGGCGCCGAGTTCGCCGACCCGCGCTATTTTCACAACACCGGCTACGTCGAAAAAGTGCTGTCGATTAAGATCTCGCCGACCTCGACCCTGCCCGGCGGCCGCAACGGACTGATCATCACCATCGAGGACATCACCGAAAAAGTGGTGCTGGAGAAATACGTCATCCTTTCGGAAAAGCTGGCCGCCAAGGGCGAGATGGCGGCGTCCATCGCCCATGAACTCAACAACTACCTGGCCATCGCCTCGACCAACGCCGAGCTGATGGGGATGAATCTCGACCGCGAGAATTACAACAAGGCGCGCTTCAACGCCAAGTCGATCGTCGAAAACGTCTTCAAGATCAAACGGTTCGTCGACAGCCTGATGGATTTCTCCAAGCCGGAGGTGGAGTACATCAATTACGACGTCAAACATCTCATTGAAGACCTGCTGTTTTCGTTGCGCGTGCAGCCGCGCCTCAAACGGATGCACTTCACCATCGACCTCGGCCAAAACATCCCCAACCTGGAGATGGACGTCGGTCAGATCCAGCAGGTGCTGATGAACCTGCTCAACAACGCCGCCGACGCCATCGAAGAACGGGCCGTCCGGGAGCAGGAAGCCGGGCGGGAGTTCAAGCGCGAGATCAGCATCATCGCGCGCTACCACGACCAGGAGGAACTGGTTTCGATCGAGGTATCCGACAACGGCGTCGGCATGTCGGAAAAGACTCTGACCAAGGTCTTCACCCCGCACTTCACCACCAAGAAGGGCGGGCATGGCTTGGGGTTGTCCAATTGCAAAAAGATCATCGAAAGTCACCAGGGTGAACTGGCCGTGAGCTCCACGGTCGGCCAGGGCACTGCCTTTACCCTGACTCTGCCCCGCTTCCGCACCTCTCCCGCCTCACGAGAGTGACATGAAATCGCTTCCCCTGCCGCCCGGGATGGAGTATCGGGGGCGCCTCGGTCTGGGGGGAACGGCCGAAGTAGCCCGCGTTCATGTGACCTCCCGACGGCTGGAGGCGGCGTTCAAGTACCCGCTGGACCAGGATCCCGACACGACAGCAACCTTCGCCCGACTGGCTCGGCGCGAACAGGAACTGATCGGCCGGCTCCGCTTTCCGGGATTGGTGCAAATCCTCGAGTACTCTGAAGATCCACTCCCTTTCCTGTTGCTGGAACTGTGCCGCGGTCTGACGCTTGACCAACTCGGACGAGTTGACAACGTCACCACCGCCATGAATGTCATCAGCGCCCTGGCTTTGAACCTGCAGTTCTTGCAGCAGCAGCGGCTTGTCCACGGCGATCTTAAGCCACACAATGTGTTCCTGCCGGAGTCATGGTCGGTGCGGTCGGAGGACGGCCTGTTCTATCTGAAACTATCCGATTTCTCCCTGGGCCGACGCGACGACGAACCCACCGAGGCGCGCGTTGGTCTGGGTACGGTCGGCTTCATGGCGCCGGAGGTGATTGTCGACGCTGTGTGCGACCACCGCTCTGATCTGTTCGCGCTCGGTGTCATCGCCTACACCACCTTGACCGGACGTCATCCCTTCATCGACGGCGACGACGCCGACCCGGTGCGCGTCAACAGCCGCGTGCGCGAGGCCGAACCGGCGCCGCTGGGCAATTACCGCGACGATCTCTGCCCGGCTCTGATCGAGACGGTCGGCGCCCTCCTGGAGAAGGAACCTTGTAATCGTCCCGCGTCCGGATGGGAAGTGTGCATGGGGCTGCGCGAGGCCGGCGCGACTTATCCCTTTGAGAAGGCCCTGCAGCCGAAACATCTGTTGTCACGGGAACAATCATATCAAGACAACGTTGACGCGGTGCTGAGACTCGAACCGAGAGAGCGGCGCCGGTTGGAGCTTCTGACGGCGGGCGACGTAAAGCGACTGCAAGCGATCCTGAGCGTCAATTTTCGCTGCGGCCGCCTGCGTTTTGACCGGGACAGATTCGTGTTTGATCGAGAGGTCTACTGGCCGTCGCGGCTGCGTCGCGAGGTCCTCAATGGTTTCAGCAGGGCATCATTCGCTGACCGGCGTCGGACAGTCCAAGCGGCCGTCGCCGGGGAACAGCCAAGCGCAAACGGCATTGATGCATCCAACAACGAAAACGCGTCGCAAATGCCTGATGCGCTGGTTGCCTTGATCCGCCCGTTCCTGAAGACGTCCACCATAACGCGGCAATCCCGTAGGATGGCGCCGATAGCGGAGAAGCGCGAGCGGTACGACCTGGCGACCCGGCTTTACATGCAGGCCGGCGATCTGACCGCCTGTGAACGCTGCGCCTATCAGGCCGCCGTGGCCTTGAACAAGAACCACGACAACGACGCGGCGCTGCGGTTGTTGAACGCGGTGATCGGGTATGCCGATGTGATCGGTCGCACGTTCGAGGTGCGCCAGTTGCTGATGATCCGGGGCGACATCCTCAAAGAGACCGGCGCCGTCGAAACCGCTATGACCACTTACCGCGCTCTTATCGATCTATATCGGGAGCATGAGGCCGACAAGCTGCTGGCCGAAGCCTACAAGGACCTCGGCGATTTGTACAAGATGAAGCAGGATCATGAGGCGGGCTTAGAAGCGCTGGAGACCGCCCTGCGCATCTATAGCGTGCTGGGGGACGAGTTAGAGATCTCACACACCCTCAACAACCTCGGCAATATGCACTGGGTCGGGTCGGACTATCCGGCGGCCCTGATCAGTTATCGCAAGGCGCTGAGGATCCAGCGACGGCTGAGAGCCTTGGAAGACGTCGCCTCTACTCTGAGCAATATCGGATCGATTTATTTCCTGCGCGGTAACCTCGATCGGGCGGTGCGTTTCTGCCAGTTGTCAATCGACATCTGTCGCCGGGAAGCGAACCAATTGGAAGAGGCGCGCATCCTGAACAACCTCGGGTACGTGCAGTCGCTGCGCGGTGAGGCGGCCAGTGCGGTTGAATGCCTGGAGCGATCGTTGTCGATCAACCGTCGCATCGGCACCCGAAAAGAGGTGCTGCACAATCTGGAAAATCTGACGTCCGTGATGGCCGCGGCTGGTCATCTGAAACGTTCTATTCAGTATTTGAAGGAGGGTATGGCCCTGGCGGTTGAATTGGACGACCGTCCCCACCTGGCGGCCTTCAAGGCCGGCATGGGGATGACCCTCAAACGGATGGGACGGTACGGCGAGGCCGAGCAGTACTACCAGGAAGCGGGGGGCGTTTATGATGAAGTCGATGACGGCCTCGGCCGCGCCATGCTCAACAGCGGTCTGGCCGATCTGCGCTACCGAGTAGGCGATACCGAGCGGGCGCTTGATTTGGCCGAAGAATCGCTGAAACAGAGGGCGGCAGTCAATGACAAGACCCATGAGTTGCAGGCGTTATTGGTCATAACGAGGATGACCGACGACCCCGTTCACTTCTATCGCGCCCGGGAGTTGGCGCGCGAACTGAAGCTGAAACGTGAGGCGACGCTGATCGAGTTCAACGCCCTGAGCCGGCGGCTGCAACATGAGGTCGACGATAAAGCGGCGGCGCCGTTCACCCCTGCGCTGGCCGAGCTTGACCGTATGCCGGATGAGATCGAGATGCCGACGCTGTGCGTGCTGGCCGGAAAGCTGATGATCGGTGTGGGGCAACTCGATACCGCCGAAAGCTATTTGCAGAGAGCAGAGCGGCTGGCCGGTTTGTTCGGCCTGGCGCCGGAGGAGATCGAATGTCACACGCAACTCGGTCGCCTGCATTTGGCCGGCGGCGATTTCGAGCAGGCATATGCCTGCTTCCGCTCCGCACTGGACACGGCGAAAAAAGTCGCGGGCAACATTGACAACGCCGAGGACCGCCGGAGTTTTCAGAGTCGGCCGACCATCACGTACCTGGTCTCCGAGATCAGGAAGTTGGCCGGCGCCCTGGCCAAAAAAAAGGCAGGTGCCTTAAACACCTGCCTCCAGTCTTAGAACCGAGAAACGGTCCGGAGCTCTATTGACCGCCCTGACTGATGCCGGGGGCGATACGTGCTTCCAGGACCTCGACTGTGAGTGTGTAATTCTTCATCTACTCACCTCCTTTTGGTCCTATGGTTCTACCCCGGAGCGAGCTTCTCCAGTGGGCTCTTACCATCAACGCACCATACTCCGAGGCTTTATTAAGTATAACTGACCTCGCTGAATTGTCAAGGCCAATATAGACTTTTTCCACCGTTATTTCCAAATTAATCTGCACGATGTACTGCCAGACTATGGCGGAGGGGAAAACATTTCCAGTCAAGGGAAAGGACTACCACCAGGACCAGAATTCGACACGCACGTTGGAGGCGATCTTGCGCAGGATCTTTTTGAGAAACGAGGAACGCCCGCATTCGATCTTGGCGTAGCCGGTCATGCCGTTGCGCAGCCGACCATCGACATTGTCGATAACCACCGACACCGAAAACACGGCCTTATCGTCGACATACTCAGCGCTCCGGGGAACGTGAACGACGCTGCCGTCGAACACCTCGCCGGGATGCGAGCGCACTTTCACTTTCGCCGTCTGACCCGGCTCGACCAGACCGACATCGAAATCCGACACCGGCACCAGAAGTTCGACCTGGCTGTCATCCACGATCGAGAGGATTTCCTTCTCGGCCTGCCGGATATCAACCCGCCCGGACATCGGCACTCTGATCGTCTGCGCCGCCTGCTGGGACCTGAGGAACTCCAGCTTCGCATTCTGTCTGTCGATCTCGGCCCGGAGTACGGCCACCTCTTGCGGCTTCGGTGGTGAATGCAAAAGCTGCAAGGTGGCTTCTTTGTTGGCCAGCTCGGCGGCTGCTATGTCCGCATCGGTTCGAGCGGTCTCCAGTTGCTCCGTGGTGACCATCCCCTTGGCGGCCAACTCTTCAATCCTTTGAAGGTCGCGGGCTTTCTGCTGATGGCTCGTTCTCGCCGCCCTGGCCTGCGCTTCAGCTTCGTGAACAGCTTCTCTCTTGGGGGGGGCGTGCAGAAGCGACAGTTCACATTCGGCCTTTTCCAGCACCGATATCTCAGCCGCTACCTCGGTGGCCACCTGATTGGAGACCAATACCGCCACCGAGTCTCCTTCGTCGACTAACTGGCCGTCGCGCACCGACCGCACCAGTTTCAGAGCGGCCATGTCGGTCGAGGTCATTTGCAGGAAGGTGGTCCTACGGTCGGCGTCGCGGCCGCGTCGTCGGAACTCCGTCTCCAACAGGCCGAAGTCGTTCACGCGCAGAGTACACTCGGCGATCGGTCGTATCGTCACCTCGCCGGTAACGCGCCGGGGAAACGGTACCGCCACCAGCAGGACGATCACGGCCGCCGCCAGGACGACGTGCACGGTAAGTCTCAGCGGGCTTTTCAGAAGACTCTTCATTAGTATGACGTGACGGACAACTCCTTTGCCAAGTCCAAAGATGCTCGATTTTAAAGCAAAAACCAGGAAGGCAGTCAACAACAACAATCCTAAGCCGCCGGCCTGGCTGTAGAGAAACCTACCGACCTTGCCCAAGGCCCAGGCGATCAGAAAACCGGAATACAGGATCGCCGCCACGGCATAGCCGAGGGAGATCCTCTTTTCGCGCCGAGTAACCTCGATGCGCTTCTCCGGCCATCCCAGCAGCCGCCGTTTCATAACATTGCCCAGGTAGCTGAACGACTTCGAGCGCAAGTTCGGTATGTCGACCCAGTCGGACAGCAGGTAATAACCGTCGAGTTTGATGAGCGGGTTGAAGTTCAACAGGAGCGTGATCCAACTGACGATAGCCATGATGCGGGTCAGATCGTTCACCAAGCTGCCGACGACGGTGAGACGCCACACTATCAGGGCGGCGGCCAAAAGCAGCAACTGGGAGTACGGCCCGACCGCCGTCACGGCCAGACGCTGACGCTTCTTCGGAAACAACCAGGCGTCGGAGAGATCGCAGTAGAAACAGGGTTGGAAGTACAACAGCAGGAAACCCATCTCGCGCACCTCTCCCCCGTAATACCGACAGATGACGGCGTGCGTAAACTCGTGGATGACCAGCATGACGAAGATCACCGCGATGACAGTCAGGATTGAGGCGATGTTGAAAACGCTGTACAGACTGACGGCGAACTGGCCGGCGTTGGTCATAAAGACCCACAGGCCCAGCAGAATGAACAGCACCTGCAAGGCGAATGCATAACGGTTGTGGAGGGGATGATAGATAACGGTCAACCGGTCGAGAAGTTTCCCCGGACCGAACGCCTTGAGCTTGACGAACAGCATGCGAGAAAACAGCGAACCGGACCGGTCGGTCAGATAGCTGGTGCGCGACACCGCCTGCTCGGCCCGCCCGTCGTCCAGAAAGCAGAGTTTCTCGAGACTGTCGACGAACTGTTGCACGTTCTCGGCGGTGATGTCCAGTTGGAACTTCTGTTGGAAGCGCTCGGCGATTTGGTCGTACGGTGTCACGCCGTCCAGTTGCCGGACCAGCCAGTATTCCGGTTCGCGGAGCCGAAAGTACGTGCCGGTTACCGGGTCCTTGATGTTGTAGACCGTCTCACCGTCAATGACCGCGGGCGAGACGATCAGGTCATGACGCAGTTTGGCGTAGCTGGACACGAAGGAAAAGATACCAGCGACCCTCCCCGCCGGCAAGATTGAGTTGAACGCGGATATTGGATGGCCAATGGCCGGGTTGCGGTTTTGTCCTTTACAACCTCGTAACCTCTTTCCATATTGTGCCATGGCGACCTCGCTCAATCATGATTTACGGGTGTGACAGGGGAACGATTCAGCATAGGAGGATGAAATGACCCTATCCGAGTTCTTGACCATAATCGCGATCTTGCTGGCTCCAGTAGTAGCACTTCAGGTCAGTAAACTACTGGAACATAGGCGTGCGAAACACTACAGCCGACTTAATGTTTTTAGAACCCTTATGGGTACTCGCGCCAGCCCCACCGACCTTGATCACATCAGCGCTCTGAACGCAATAGACGTCGAGTTCTACGGTTCTGACGACAATTCCCAGCAAGTGTTAGAAGCGCACAAGATTTATATCAACCATCTCAGTAGCCCAGGGACACCGATAGAGGTTTGGAACGACAAGCGCGTAGATCTACTCCTGGATCTCCTGGCCAAGATGGCAAGTTGCTTAGGCTACAGATTCGGTAAAACGGAACTGAAGACAACCTCATACGTCCCGTCAGTCTATGGCGTGCGAGAGGATGAATCCGACCTTGTGCGCAGAGGATTCTTGAGCCTCCTTGCTGGTAAAATAGCGCTGCCTATCCGGGTTGTAAATGCACCTAGTGACGCGGCGAGCCAATAGGAAAACTCTTAGGTGGTGTCGGGCGACCCCGCCCGACACCTTCAGAGTTGGATTACAAGAGCTACAACAGGCACACCCTATGCCACGTCGCGGTAGATTCCAACTGCAAGATCAGCGTGTGTTCTTTGTCACTACAACAGTGAAAGACCACTGTCCCTTGTTTCGGTCAGAATGGAGTTTGCAGGCTCTTCGGCGGATCATATTCACCGCCGTTAGCAGGCGCCGGGCCAAGCTGTATGGATACGTCCTAATGCCGAATCACTTCCACGTCTTATTGCATGTCCCCGGTGGTGGACCTGCCTTGTCTAAGTTCATGCGCGATGTAAAATCACTGTCGGCGCGGCTGATATACCCCGAAAGACATGGAATCTGGATGGCTAGATTCGATGACGTGGCCATCTACTCCGACGAGCAGTTCAGAACAAAGCTGAACTATATCCACCAGAACCCAGTCAAAGCAGGGTTGTCGAAAATTCGAGAAAAGTACGGATACTCGTCCGCTAGGGAATGGGCGAGCGGCGTTTCTGACGGCATCGTAACTGTCGAGATTTAGGCAACCGAACTCTGGTGCCACCGTTTCGTAGATGGCTGGCAGGCGGGGTCGCCTGCCAGCACCCTCAGCAAGTTTGAAGCAACTCGGCTGGATGGGTGCGCGGGTCTGGTTCTTCACATGGCCGGCAGGCGAGAGCGCCTGCCGGCGCCCACACAGAACACCAAGAAGAAAAGAAGGAGGGGCGTTAGGCTTCTCCGCCTTGTTGTCGATTGTGTTGATGCGACTCTCACACCTTCCGGGCCACGAAGATCAACTCACCTACTTCTTTGGAGCCGAACTCGGATTTGTCGTAACCGGCGTACAGATGCTCGACCTCGAAACCGCAGCGCACCAATAAGTGCTCCGCCTCCCAGCGGTAGAGGTAGCGCATTTTGAACTCGTGCACCAGCCGCTCCTTGCGACCATCGGGATAGGTGACATGGTAGATGATCTCACATTCGTTGATCTGATTGTGGTGATCCTTGTGCGGCACGCGAAAGCGACGCAGGACACGCCGTCCATCGGCCATAGTGAACTCAGGCTCATCGCCGAATTCGCCCTCGGACATATCACTGACAATGACCTTTAGCGAAGGGTTGAACAGATCCAAAATTAACCTCCCACCCGGCTCCAGATGCCGGTGTACCGCCCTCAGGCAGGAAATCTGATCCTGAGCCGTCTCCAGGTGCTGGAAAGGACGAAACGGCATGGTAACCAGCGAGAATCGCTCACCAAAATCGAACTCGCGCATATCGCCGGTTTCAAGCCGCACACGCTGTTGCACTTCGGCAGGCTCCTTGGCAAGCTTGGCCCGGCACATATCCAGCATGACGGTCGCTAAATCCACTCCGACAATCTCGCACCCGGCGCGCGCCGTCGGGATCAGCACGCGACCGGTGCCGCAGCCGAGTTCGAGCGTCCGACCGTCGGATTGGCGCGACGCCTCGACGAAAAAGGCTATATCATCGCGCTCTTTGTAAGGGACGGTGTCGTCGTAAAAGTCGGCTACGAACGGGAATGCTGTGTATCCGCCTGATTTGTCCATAACGGCCTCCCTGCCAGGTCTCTGCTGCTTCGGCCGGTCTTCGTGACCCGGCGGCTTTCGACTTCTAAACAGTAACCCCCGCGGGCGAGGACGACCCGCGGGAGTCCGGAATTTGGTGGAGCCAAGGGGGATCGAACCCCTGACCTCTTGACTGCCAGTCAAGCGCTCTCCCAGCTGAGCTATGGCCCCATAACGGTGGGTATACTACCACTATTTTCGGCCGGTGTCAACCCAATTGTTAGTGGCAAGCCGCCTCTCTTCGGCCGAGCCTGACGGCTCGGCCGACACAACGGAATCTTGGCGCCCGGCCTGAAGCCAAGCGACAGGTGGGTTCTCTCGCACTACGGACAGGCCACCGGCGGGGGGCCACCGGTGAACATGTAGTCAACCAACCAGACCAAATCGGAAATGTCGAGCGACAGGTCGCCGTTCATGTCGGCTTCCTCGAAACAGGGCGGCGGCGGTCCGCCGGTGAACATGTAGTCGACCAGGTAGACCAGATCCGAAATGTCGATGGCGTCGCCCAGGTCGTAGTCGACATTACCGCGGATAGTACCCATGCAGCAGGTCCCGCCCCCGCTGAAGTCTTGCCAGTAGCCGTGACTCAGGCCGAAACTGGGCGAACTGCCTTTTCCGACCGCCGTCTGACCGACCGTGGCCTGCAAACCGAAGCTGGTGGAGCTTCCCTTGCCGCCGCCGGACGAGACCACCTGCCAGTTGATCTGCTCACCGGCGCGGGCGGCCAGGGCGGCGCGCGCCTGTGCGAACAGTTGGTCGATATCGGCAGTCTTGGTGGTGGCGATTTCGTTGGCGAGGGCGCCGAGACCAACCACCGACAGCGATACCAACACTACAATGTAAAATGTAGACCTTCTCATATTCTAAACCCTCCAAACCAGCTATCTGAGCTGTGCTTCGAGTTCAGCAATCCGCTGTTCCAATTGTTGGACCCGCCGGAGCAACTGCTGCACCTCGGCGGCGTTGACACCGGTCACGACGCTGGCCGTGTCCGCCACCGCGGCGTGATGGGCATACGGCGCGGAAACCAGACGGCTGTACGGCAACGATTCATCACCAACGTGAATGCCCAGCCAACGCTCCGGGCCGGAAACGTCGCCGGTCCCGATCGGCGTAATGGACCCCAGAATGACGTTGAACAGGCCGCCGGTGACGACCACCGCGGGGTGAACCTCGGTCCAACTGCAGGCGCTGCCGGTCGAGTCGGCGCAAATGCTGAACGCCATCAGGACGGTGGTGTCAATCGGGTCACCCGATGAATTCTCCAGGCGTCCCTGGTAGTTGATCATCTGCGGCACATCGCCGGCGGCGGAGGCGGCCGTCAGCATGGTCAGCGTCAGAATGGTGAAAAGCGTCGTTGCCAGTTTCATGGTGTTACTCCAGCATAATATGTTGTCTTCGCGCGAGTACCAATCGATGGGAACCGATCTCTCGTCCGGTAAAATGTACTGAATTGATCCCGTTCTGTCAATCGTTTGTTCAAGCTGGCAGGCGCTTACACCGGCCGGTTGCGGCGGGTGAAACTGAGGATGGCGCAGGTCAGGGCCAGCGCTATCGAGACGAAGACGACCTGATGAAACGCTGCGATGAACGTCTCAGACTCCGTCATGCCGGTCAGCCTGCTGCGCAGGAAAGCGAACAGACCGGTAGAGATGGCGATACCGACCGCCATGCCGAGATTGCGCAGAGTTGAGATTATGCCGGAGGCGGTAGCCCGCTGTTTCTGGCTTACCAGTCCCATGACGGCCGAGGAGTTCGGCGTGTTGAAGATACCTACACCTACCCCCATAAGCACCAGCGATGCCGCGATGTAAAGAGAGGAGGCAGCCTGGTCGAAACCGCGAAACATCGAAAGCCCGGCCGCAAACAGGAGCATACCGCCGCTGGTCAGCCAGCGATAGCCGATGCGGTCGGAGATCCGACCGGCCAGCGGCGCGGCTACGAACATGGTTATCGGCAGCAGGGTAAGATAAAGACCGACGTTTTTGGGCGACAGCCCGCGTACGTTTTGAAGGAAAAACGGCACTAACACCAAGGCCCCGGATAAGGCGGCGAACATCAGAAACATGGCCATAAGGCGAGGCGCGAAATCCTTGATGCGGAAGATGTCGAGTCCGATCAACGACTTCTCAGGCCGCCCCTCCAACCTGAAAAATAGAATCATGCCGACAATTGCGACCAGCCAGCAGCCGCTGACCCGAGGATCGATCAGCGGGTATTCATCGATAAACGACAGGCCCAGCATGGCGGACAGCAGCCCGACCGACAGCGCCGCCGCCCCGGCCAGCCTTATCGGCGCCTTTCCCGTCGGTTTGGGAAATTCCCGGAAAAAGGCGAAGCACAGCCCCAGCGCGGTCAAACCGATGGGGAGATTGATCACGAAAATCACTTGCCAGGGGAAGAACTCCAGGAGGAAACCACCGATCGGCGGTCCCGCCATCAACCCGGCCGAGACCATCATGACCGACAACCCGATCCCCTTCCCCCGCTCCTCGGGCGGAAAGACCTCGGATACAAGTCCGACCCCGACCGCCTGAAACATAGCTGCCCCCGTCGCCTGAATGACCCGCCCAAAGATCAGGCCGTGGATCGACCGGCTCAAGACACAGATCAGGGACCCGGTGACAAAAAGAGTGTAACCGAACTTGTAAGCGAACGGATACCCTCGCCGCTGCGCCCAAGCGCCGAAAACCATCATCAGAGCGACTAAGGTGATGGCGTAGGCCATGACCACCCAAGCGACAACATCGACCCGGCAGTCCAGATCGGCGGCGATGGAGGGCAGGGCCACGTTCAGAATCGAGCCGTCGAGGGTGCCCATGAAGGTGCCGATGGCCGCAATGGTAAAGAAGCGGTAGCGATGAGCTTGAATGTCCGGCGAGGTCAATTGCTGGTTGACGCCTGTAAGTTATTGTCCCAAAAAACGTTTGACAATTGTTTGGGCTTAGCATAAGCTGACCGGATGAGGCCGTCAACTTGTTTTTTTCCGTCTTACGATTAAACGGAGCCGGTGCTTGAACGTCCCTATTCTGGAAAGTTGACATTCGGGGTATGAACAAAACGATCCCCGAGCTGGTTGAGCGCTTCGTGAAGGGGGACAATGCCGCCTTCACCGAATTGGTCGGCCGGTTTCAGAAGAAAATCTATACGCTGGCGTACCATCTTCTGGGCAATCACCTTGACGCCGACGAAGTAGTCCAGGAGACCTTTGTCAGGGTATACAACAAACGTGAGGACCTGAAAGATGTAAGTTATTTCTCGACGTTTCTGGTGCGGGTCGCCACCAACTACGCCATTGATCTTCTGCGCAAGCAGAAGGGACACCGCGGCATCGCCCAAGACACGGCGTCGTTGCCGGGTGAGATCCAACTGGATCTTTCGCAGCGGGTGGCCACTCCGAGCCAGACGTTCGAGCAGAAGCGGTTGATGGACGAGATTAACCGAGCCCTGGAGTTCTTGCCGCCAAAGCAGAGACTTACCGCTATTCTCCACGATGTTGAAGGTTACAGCAAACCGGAAATCGCTGAGATCTTCAACTGCCCCCAGGCCACGGTTCGGTCGAATCTGCACATCGCCCGCATGAAATTGAGAAAGATTCTAAGGCAGCGACTCAGATTAAAGGAGCAAAAATGATCTGTCAGCGCGCATTGTCGCTCCTTGATGATTTTCTGGACAACGAACTACCGCCGGCGGATGCGGCCCAAGTCAAGGCTCATCTTGACGGATGCCCGGCCTGCCGGCAGGCGTACGATGAGTCTCGACGTCTCAAGGAGCTTCTCAAACAAAAGGGCACTCACGATCCGGGACGGGACTACTGGCTGGAAACCTCACAACTGATTCTGGCCAAAACCGTTCAACTGGGCGGGCCAAGTCTCGCCGCCGTCGAAGCCGTCTCCGACCACAGAGGCGCCTTCGTCCAGGCGCTGGTCTCGTTGGCCGCATCGTTGGTGATTCTGGTATCGGCGGTGATCGTGGGCATGAACCAGAGTCATGCCCCCGACGCCGGCGTTTCAGGCGGACCGCTGCTGTTGAGCAGCTCGGTCGGCCGGCAACTCAACGCGACCAAGGTCATCATCACCGAAATTGAGCGGCAGCGTCTGGCCAAGGGGATGCTTCTTATGGGGCCACCGGGGTTGTTGGGCCACGTCGGCGGCCTGACTCAGTTGAGAATCGTAACCACCCCGGAACTTCAATAAGCGATTACGGGAGAAACAAATTGAAAACCGTCACCACCGCCACCCTGATTGCGTTGGTCTGTTTCATCCTGATCGGTTGCGTCCAGGGGGACAAGAAAATCACCCTGCGTCTCAAATACCAGCCGGGGATGAGGCTGGTCTATGATCAGATGACCAAGAGCAGTTGGAAAACCACCGCCGACGACTCGCTGATCGAAGAGTCGTCCAACACCTATAACGTCGACATTACCTTTAACGTGATATCGATGTCCGATGACAGCACCGCCGAGGTGCTGGACAGTTCGACCTGGTCATATCAGGTCCCCGCCAAAGACGATTCCACCCGCATGGAAACGGTGGAGCGTACGCGGATCGTCACGCTGTTCGTGCAGCCGAACGGCAAGTACACCGATCTGGTGCTGCCACCCGAGGAGAAGCTGAGCACCGTGACCTGGCTCAAGAGCTATTTCGAGCAGGGCATGCCGGTTTTTCCGTCGGGGGAATTGTCCATCGGGTATAGCTGGACCCAGACTACCAAAGTGATGCTGCCGGATGAAACCATGGATGCTTCCACCAACTACCGCATCAAAGCACTGGCGCGGGAAGCCGGCTACGACTGCGTCGTGATCGAGTATGAAGGCACTATGATCATTCCGGTCGTGGCGACCGAGGAGAAGGGTTGCCTCCGCGAAGGATACGACGAGATTGCGATCAGCGGCTTCACCTATTTCGCCTACAAGGAAGGCATTGTAGTGTTGGAGCGGCAGAACTGGCTCACCGAAGGCCACCGCGAGAAGACGTGCGAGGGGAAAAAGGAAAACTACGTCGTAACGAGCAAGTCGGACATCGATTTCGCCTTGGTCGAGTACCTGCTGCCGTAGTCTGGTGGTCTCCAGCTCAGGGTTCTGGAGCTACCGGACCGAAAGCCGCGTAATAAGGAGTCCAAGTCTCGCCGACGCCGCTTTTGTATGTCATAGCCCCACAAGTATTTACGCAGACATAGAAATCGGATCTCCGTCTCCTGATTCTCCCCGTCTAAAATCCATCTGCTGGATCGTATAGCCGAAGGTAAGAGTTGAAGCAAACGGGGAATGGATCTGAATTAATCTTTTTTCTGTTCAGATTGTCTGAACCGCCCCGGTTTTCCCGGAGACTGTTTTTGTTGAGTCAGGCCACGTGGACCTGCGCTTTTCCACTGCGATAATATACCTCTTCGAACTCCGTCGGGGGAATATTCCCGATCGGCTCCAG
>Ga0214473_10000224_pt1 | contig 80106 bp, 57 predicted proteins | sample RVTome_7_FD_203509 | JGI IMG/M metagenome (GOLD analysis project Ga0214473, IMG submission 203509) | Soil microbial communities from uranium-contaminated site in the Upper Colorado River Basin, Wyoming, United States - RVT98D197 | ecosystem: Environmental > Terrestrial > Soil > Contaminated >... | reverse complement strand
GACCTCGTATTGACAAACCCGGGGATTGGGGTTAACTATAGTTGCCGTGACCAAAACGAGGAGAGCCCTCTCGGGTGCGCTGACCGGAACCTTTTTCGCCCTTCTCCTCGGTCCCGTGGCCGTCCGGCCCGGCGCGCAGGTGACGGCGCAAGAACCCCCGCCTCGAGAAGTCCAAAAGCCCAGTTTTGATTATATGGACAACATCTTATCCCGGAGCACCAATCCGCTCGGCCTCAAGGACGACCCGGCGGCCCGCCGGATGCTCAGCCAGGGCCCCGTGGCCTGGGCCGTCCGGTCCGGCTCCCGCCATGTTCTCGATTAGCCTGGACTATTCATGAAAACGCCGTGTTTCTCCGACAAAACAGAAAAATCAAAACCGGCGTTTTCACCCTTCGGGCAAGCCGATCCGGCCGCATCTGCTTTCGTTCATCTGCAGCCGTCTCGGCTCGTGAATAATCCAGGCAGGTAATTTTTTTTATGCTACGGATTCAATTTTTTGGATAACCGATGAAGAAATCGCTGATCTTCGTCCTCATCCCGCTCATCGCGGTCATGGCCCTGGGGACGATGAACGTGATCCAGAAGGCCCGCTGGCGGGACGTCACGGACGGCGTCACCTGGAAGGCCTCGGAGAGCGGGCTGCGGGCCATCCGCGTCGACCCCGGGAGCGAGGCCTTCCTGCGGGCGGGCATCCGCCGCGGCGACGTCCTCACCGCCGTCAATAAGATCCCCGTGAGGACGAAAAGCGACGTCCTCAAGAGCCTCTGGCAGGCCGAAGCGACCGACCAAAGCGTCACCTACGAGATCAACAAAGAGGGCATGCAGATCTTCCCGACCTTCTATCCCCAACGGAAGGCGATCAATCCCATCTACTATTATCTCGTCCTCGTCGGCGTCATGACGCTGGCCATCGGCCTCATCGTCTTCTTCAATTCACGGGGGATGATGTCCCTCCCCCATGTCTTCTTCTATCTCCTGGGGCTCGCCTTCGCCGTATTCATGATCTTCTCTCCGACCGGCGAGATGACGGCCCTCGACATGGCCTTCTACGCGATCGACAAAGTCGGCTTCCTGGCCTTCCCGCCCCTCCTCCTCCACTTCTTCATGATCTTCCCGCTGCGCAAGCGCGTTCTCAAGAACCACCCCAACGCCGTCCTCCTCCTCTACGCGCCGGCGGAGCTTCTCCTTCTCGCCCGCCTCCGGATGCACGTCCCCTTCCCCGGCCCGCTCGGCGAGGCGGCCATCCTCCGGACCCAGGACGGCCTCGAGCGCTTGGAGCTGCTCCATTTCGCCGTGTTCGCCTTGGTCACCCTGGCCATCCTCGTCCACAGCACGCTGCGGGCCCCGAACATCCTGCTCAGGAAACAGCTCCGCATCATCGTCGCGGGGCTCGCTTTCGGCGTGCTTCCCTCGACCGTCTTCTACATCGTTCCCTTCATCCTCGGCAGCCGGCCGTCCACGGGTGCCGAGCTGACGGTCCTGCTCCAGGCCCTCATCCCCCTCGTCTTCTCCTACTCCATCTCGCGCTACCGGCTCGTCGACATCGAGGTCTTTCTCAAGAAGGCGGCGACTCTGACCTTCTCCTTCTTCGTCATCGCCTTCGTCTATTTCTTCGTCAGCTCGAGGACCCGCCTCTTCTCGGAGAACAGGCTCAACACCATCGTTTTCGGCGCCCTGGCCATCGTCCTCGGCGCGACGCTATTCACGCCCCTCAAGCGGATGTTCCAGACCCTCCTCGACCGGGCCATCTATAAAAGGAGCTACGAGTACCGCAGGACCCTGCTGTCGATCACCCGCGACCTCAACCGCGAGCGGGACCTCGGCAAGCTCGCCCCGTCGCTCCTCGAGGCCATCGCCAACGCGCTCAACCTGGAGCGGGTCGCCCTGTTTCTGGCCGACGAGAGCGACCGGCGGGCGTTCAAGGTCCTCCAGACGAGGGGCGAGGGCCCGGAGCTCGCGGGGCGTGTCGTTTTCGACGACTGGCTGGCCGGGGCCCTCCGGGAGAGGGATTGGCTGGGGTTCATCTCGGCGTCCGAATCGGAGCCCGCCCGAGCGGCCATGGAGAAGCTCTCGGAGGGCGGCTTCTTCCACGTCCTTCCGCTCAAGGTCGAGGACAAGGTCGTCGGCTGCCTGGCCATGGGCAAAAAGCACGACGGCTCCTATTTCTCGCGGGAGGATTGGGAGCTGCTGACGACGATCTCCGGCTCGGCCGCGCTGGCCCTCGAGAACGCCGATCTCTACGGGCGCGAGATTGTCCGGGCCAGGGAGATGCAGCGGCTCAAGGACTACAGCGAGGACATCATCGAGAGCCTGACCGTCGGCGTCTCCGTCATCGACGAGACCGGCCTCGTCATCGGCTGGAACAGGGTCCTCGAGGACCAGGTCGGCATCCGGAAGGAGGCCGCGCTCGGCCGCACCCTCCAGGACGTCCTCGGGCCGACGCCCTACGGCGCCCTCTTCCCCGAAGAGGGCCAGGCGGACTTCCGCCTCCTCAGCGAGGTCACGCTCGAGACGGCCGGCGGCGGGAAGAAGGTCTTCGACATCGCCCGGACGCCCCTCCTCGACAACGCCCTCAAGCCCTACGGGACCATCATCGTCTTCGAGGACATCACGGACAAGATCCGCCTCCAGCAGCAGCTCCTGACCTCGGAGAAGCTGGCCTCGATCGGCCTTCTCTCGGCCGGCGTCGCCCACGAGATCAACACGCCCCTGACGGGCATCTCCAGCTACATCCAGATGCTCCAGAAGAAGCTCACCGACACCCACTACGCGCAGATCCTGGGGAAGGTCGAGGCCCAGACGGACCGGGTCGCCCGCATCATCAAGAACCTCCTGACCTTCGCCCGCAGCCCTTCCGAGGCCTCGTTCCAACGCGTCGACCTCAAGCAGAGCCTCGAAGAGATCCTGTCCCTCATCGACTACAAGCTCAAGAACATGAACATCCGCCTGGCGCTCGAGCTCGATCCCGTTCCGCCTATCAACGCCCAGGGCGAGCGGCTCCAGCAGGTCTTCATCAACATCATCCTCAACGCCCTCGACGCCATGCCCCAGGGGGGCGATCTCCGCATCCGGCTGTCGCTCGAGGACGGGGCCGAGGTCGTCCGTATCTCGGACACGGGAACGGGCATCAAGCCGGAGCACCGCTCCCGCATCTTCGATCCGTTCTTCACGACCAAGGGCGTCGGCAAGGGGACCGGTCTGGGCCTGTCCATCAGCTACGCCATCGTCAAGGAACACGACGGCCGCATCGACGTCCAGAGCGAGGTCGGCCGCGGCTCGACGTTCACCATCACCCTGCCGGTCGGCCGCGAAGGCGCCCGGAAGCCGGCCGCCCCGGCGCCGAGGACATCGTCATGAGCAGCAAAGGCATCATCCACGTCATCGACGACGAGCCGGTCATCCACGACGTGCTGGCCCAGCTCCTGACATCGGAGGGCTACGAGGTCGAGATCTCGAGCTCGGGGGAAGAGGCGCTCGAGAAATTCCCCTCCCAGTCCTTCGACGTCATCCTCCTCGACCTCCTCATGCCGGGGATGGACGGGATCGAGACCCTGCGGCGGATCAAGCGGATCGACCCCCTCGTCCCGGTCATCATCATCACGGCCTACGGCTCGGTCGAGTCGGCCATCTCGGCCATGAAGATCGGGGCCCTCGACTACGTCCAGAAGCCGTTCAAGCACGACGGTCTCCTGCTGACCCTGGAGAAGGCCCTCGAGCGCAAGCGCCTCCAGGACGAGAACCTCCGCCTCAAGGACGAACTCCGGCAGCGCTTCGGCTTCGCCAACATCATCGGCAAGAGCCAGGCCATGCAGAACGTCTTCGACCTCGTCAAGGCCGCCGCCCCGACCCGGAGCACGATCCTCCTCCAGGGCGAGAGCGGCACCGGCAAGGAGCTCGTCGCCCGGGCCATCCACATGAACTCGAACCGGGCCGAGGCGCCGTTCGTCACCGTCAACAGCGGGTCCCTTCCGCCCGACCTGCTAGAGAGCCACCTGTTCGGCCACGTCAAGGGCGCCTTCACCGGCGCCGTGGCCCTGAAGAAAGGGCTCTTCGAGGCGGCCGATATGGGGACCATCTTCTTCGACGAGATCTCCTCGATCAGCCTCGAGACCCAGGCCAAGCTCCTGCGGGTCATGCAGGAGAAGGAGTTCATGCGCCTCGGCGGGACGCAGACGATCAAGGTCGACGTCCGCATCCTGGCGGCAACCAACACGGACATCGAGGAGCTTATCGCCCAGAAAGCCTTCCGCAAGGACCTCTTCTACCGCCTCAATGTCATCAAGATCGAGATCCCGCCGCTGCGGACCCGCAAGGAGGACATCCCCCTCCTCGTCAAGCACTTCCTCGAAGCCTACGCCCGCGAGAATCACAAGGAGATCGAAGGCGTGAGCGAGGACGTGTTCGAGATCCTCGATGCCCACAGCTGGCCCGGCAACGTCCGCGAGCTCGAGAACCTCATCGAGCGGGCCGTCGTCCTGTCGCGCTCGAAAGTCATCACCCGGGCCTCGCTGCCCCCCTTCCTGCTCGATCGGGAGGGAGTCGACGACGAGGTCCTCATCGCCTCGGCGGAATCGCTCGACCTCCGGGACCGGACCCAGGCCTTCCAGAAGAAGATCATCCTGGCGGCGCTCAAGAAGACGAAGGGGGTCCAGAATAAGGCCGCCAAGCTCCTGGGGGTCAAGCCGACGACGCTGAACGAGATGATCAAACGGCTGGGGATCGAACCGGCGAGCTTCCCGTCCTAATGGAACTTGCCCGGCACGGCCCGGTCCGGGTTGACCCGGATCTTGGACGGCCGCGCGGGCAGGGTCAGCGACGCGGTCTCGGTCGCCTGGTCCACGACGATGAGGGTCCGGCCGGTCTCGGCCCCGACCGTCCATTCGATCCAGAGCGGGAAGACGAACGGGCCGTTCGACTGGGTCACCCGGAAATCGACCCGGACGCCCTCCGCGACGGCGGTCTCGGTCCAGGTCGCATGGACCTCAGGCAGCTCCCAGGCGTAGAGCCAGCCCCTGAAGAAGGCCTTCAGGTCCCGTCCCGACGCGGACTCCATGGCCGCTATGAACTCACCGGTCCGGGCCGCCCGGAACTTGTGCGTCTCGAAGTAGGCGCGGAGCCCGGCCTCGAAGGCCTCCCGGCCGACGAGGTCCTGGAGCATGAACAGGGCCAGCGCCGCCTTGTCGTAGACGATGGCCTGGTAGGCCGAGAAATCGAAATAGCTCAGCCGCGAGCCCATGATGATCGGGCCCCGGAAGGACTTCTTCACGGTCCAGCGGGAGAACTTCTTCAGGATATCGGCGAAGGCGCCCTCGCCGTATTTGGATCGCAGGTAAGAGGCGGCGGCGAATTGGGCCAGGCCCTCGCTCAGCCACTGGTCCCGGTAGGAATCGAAGGACACGCCTTGGCCCCACCACTGGTGGGCGATCTCGTGGGCCAGGAAATAGTCGCTCCAGGACGATAGGTCGACGGGCGTGTCGAGCGGAACCGGGAAGCCTGATTCGCCGATCCAGGGGACCTCGTTGAGGACGATGAACGAGGCCGGGCTGTGCCCGCCGAAGACGGGCCAGAGCCGCAGGACGATGCCCAGCTTTTCGTAGGGATAGGGGCCGAAGGTCCGGGAGTAATAATCGAGGATGGCGGACGCCTGGTCGGCGATCGCCGGCCGCGAATCCATGATCTCCGACGAAACGTGGATCGAGATGGGGACCGGGCCGGGCCGCTCGCGTGCCTGGTCGAACTTGCCGGCGATGAACGACATGTATTTCACCGGCGAGCGGGAGGCGAACGAGTAGACGACGTTGCCCGCCTTCTCGATCGCGGGGGTGTCGCCCAGGTCCTCGCGGCGGCCCTTGGCCAAAAGCTCGCCATTGGCGATGCACGTGTACTCCGGCGGGACGCTGATGTTCATCCGGGCCAGGAAATAGTCCTCCTCCGCCGGCCCCGGGTACCAGAATCCGGCGTGCGTGTAGAACGCCGTCTCGTAGCGCGGCCGGACGCGGATCTTGTCCCCCGTCCCGGCTTGGGCGATGACGTCCGTCGTCGGCGTCGCCGGCCGCATCCGGCCCCGATAGAAGACCTCGATCACGGCCGCCGCCCCGGAGGAGGGCGGGGAGATGAAGTAGACATAGAGGATACTGCGGATCTTGTCGATCGTGTGAAAGAGCTCCCGGCCCTCGGCGTCCGCGATCTTGAGGATCTCGAGGTCGGCGTTGAAGCGGAACTTGAGGCTCTCGAGGAGGTCCACCTTGGGGACGATCTCGATGCGGGCCCGGGCCGAGAGATAGAACGCGGCCGGGGCGAAGCTGAGGTCGAGCACATACGACCGGATATCGAACTTCTCGTCGAACGAGAGGAACATCCTCTTCAGGGCCGGCGATTCCTTCGCCGGCGCGTAGAGGCAGACGATCCGCTGCTTGCCCAGGTCGTAGAGGCTGACTTCGTCGTCGGAGAACGGGTAATAGACGTAGACCATGTCCCCGGCCTTGCGGGCCTTGAACTGGAGGACGGCTTCCTCTCCCTGGGGGATGAAGGACAAGAGGCTCCCATCGATCGAACTTTCGATGGTGAACGAATTGGGGTAGTTCCGGGCGAACACGGAGGCGGCCTTGGTCCGTTCGGCGGCGGACACCGCCGCCCCGCGCTCGTCCGTCGCGATGACGATGTTGGAGGCGAAGTAGCCCGGGGAACAGCGGACGAACAGGGACTCGATGTCGTCCTCGATCCGGTCCTTCTTGTAGAGGAGCTCGAGCTGGTGCTTCTCGTTGGCGTCGTCCGGCGTGAAGGCGACCCGGCCGCGGCCGACCACGACGAGCGCCGTTTCGAGGCCGTCGAGGTTGTCGTAGAAGACCGCGGCATCGGTGAAGGTGAGGTGGACGTCGGCGTGGCTGACCTCGACCCGGCGCGCCCGGACGGCCCGCTCCGCGGGGACGCGGACCTTGTAGAGCCGGGTCCTCGTGGCGGTCACGTCCAGCCGGTCGATCGCCCAAGCCCCGTCGCTCCACTCCAGGACGAGCGTCCACGATTCGACGATGGCCGATTGGTCGTTGTCAAAGCAAGCCTGGACGAAGACGCGGGTCGGCCCGGACGCGCCGCCCTGGACGCCGGCCGTCCGCAGGGCGACGCCGGTCATCTCCAGGTCGTCGAAGTACACGCCGAGCCGGGCCTGCTCGTCCGGCCGGAGGCCGGGCTTGAACGCGGCGAGATAGGCGATCATGTCCCGGGACTGAAGCTGCCCCCGAAGGCGCTCGACGAAGACCGCGGGTGGTTCGGGGGGCGCCGGGGCTGAGCCCGCCTGGCCCGAAGCCGGACCCGGGAGCAAAAGGGGAAGGAGCAGGACCCAGAAGACCGCTTTTCTCACGGTTCTCCTTATTAGAACATCGATCCGGAAGTGCCACCCGCAAGGGAAGCCAGTTTTGTGCCAAGGGAACGCGCCCCCGGGCTTCCGGAGGTCAGGTGCCGAACGGACAGGCGAGGCGCCGGGACGAAAGGGACATTCAGGGAGACGTAAACAAGCTTTACACAGAGCGGACTATTTCTTGAGCGGCCGCCCCAGCACTTCCTCGACCTCGCGGACCTTGCCGGCGATCCGGCCCGAGGCCCGGGGGCGGTCGTCGATGGTGATATGGGTATAGACCCGCCCGGTTTCGCCCCGCATGGTCTCGTGGCAGCGCCGGACGAGGCCGAGCACCGTATCCCAATCCCCTTCAACGATGGTCCCCATGGCCGTCAGCTGGTACGGCAGGCCGCTCTTGTCGACGATGTCCAGGATCCGGGCGACCGGCCCGGCAAGCTCTTCGCCCCGGCCGATAGGCACGACGCTGAATTCGACGATCATGGCGCTCTCCCCTAGTCCTTGTCCTTTTCGCGTTCCTTCTTCTGGCTCGTCTTTTTCAGGCGCTCTTCCCAGGTGATGAAGCTGTGATAGAAGACGGCGTCGCCTTCGTCGATGCCCCGTGTGATCTCGGTGATGTGCGAGGTCTCGGCGCCGAACTCCTCGACGGCGTAGATGACGGCCTTGTCGGGCTTGGTGTTGGCCCCGCAGGTGTAGATATCGAGGGCGGCGTAGCCCATCTCGGGCCACGTGTGGGTCGAGATGTGGGATTCGGAGATGACGACGACGCCGCTGACGCCCGCCGGCGGGAACTTGCTGAACGAGATGGACCAGACGTGGGCGCCGGCGATCTCGGCCGCGCGCACGAGGATCTGTTGGACCTTCTCGACGCTGCCGATGATCTTGGGGTCGCAGCCGGACGCCTCGACGATGTAGTGGTGGCCTATCGGGGAATGCGCGATCTTGACCATGCTCTTCTCCTTCACTCGTTGGGAACATCGATTATGGCACAACGCCCGGGCCTGTCAAGAACGCGGGCCGGCGCCGCGCGGCGCCTAAACGGGAACCCGGGGATCATTCTTGACGACGTTGAGGACGAGATGCGTCACGGTCCGGTCGACGTGGGGGATGGCCAAGAGCCCTTTGACGAAGCCGTTGAGGTCCTCCCGGCCCGTGAAGCGCCCGACGATGAAGCAGTCCCAGTCCCCGGTGACATCGTACACGGCGGCGGCGTGGGGGTCCTGGGCGATCCTCTTCTGGGTTTCGATGAGCTTGCCCTTGGAGATGCGGACCGCCACGATTGCCATGAGACCGATGCCGAAGTATTCCGGATCGACGACAGGCATGTAGCCTTTGATGGCGCCCGCGGCCTCGAGCTTCTTGACGGTGTGGATGACCGACGTGGCCGACGTCCCCACCTCCTTGGCGATCTCCCTGAAGCTCTTACGGGCGTTGTCGTTGAGGACCCGGATGATCTTCCTGTCCAGCTCGTCGATCATGGGCGGCGCCTCCAATTATTCGACTGAATAGCATAATTCTGAACAAATGTAAATAATTATTCAAAATATATTGACAAACGTATCGTTTTCGTTTTAATTATCTGGCATCGAGATCTAGCCCCCGGCCGTCCGGGCGCGCGAGAGGAGACCGCAGCATGGCTCAACCGGCACACGCCAAGACCTTCAAAACCTTCGGGACGAGGGACGAGAAGGACGTCCTCGCCGTCCTCCGGGACCCCGCGAGCGACATCCAGTTCATCCGGCTCTTCTTCCCGGACATCCTGGGGCGGCAGATGGACTTCACCATCCCCGCCTCGGAAGTCGCCGCGGCCTTCAAGGAGGGCAAGGGCTTCGACGGCTCGTCGATCGCCGGGTTCGTCCGCATCGAGGAATCCGACCTCATCATCAAGCCCGATCCAAAGAGCTTCCGGGTCCTTCCCTGGGCCTATCAGGGTTTCGCCGAAGGCGTCCGCTGGCGCGAGGCGGTCATGTTCGGGGACATTCTCACGCCCGACGGGGCCGTTTACCAGGGGGACAGCCGGGCCGCCCTGAAGCGCGTCCTGGCCCGGGCCCGGAAGGAGCTCGGGATCGCGGATTTCAAGTGCGGGCCCGAGCTCGAGTTCTTCATCTTCCCGTCGAGCGATGTGCCCACGCTCACCGACGAGGGCGGCTATTTCTTCAGCGGGCGGTACGGCGAGATCCGCAAGGAGATCCAGCTGCTCCTCCATCGTATGGGGATCATGACCGAGTACGACCACCACGAAGCCGCCCATAGCCAGCACGAGATCGACCTCCGCTATCTCGACGCCGTGGAGATGGCCGACACGGCCATGATCTTCCGTTACATGGTCAAGAAAGTCTGCCGCATGCACGGCCTGTACGGCACGTTCATGCCCAAGCCGGTCAACGGCCAGAACGGCAGCGGCATGCACGTTCATCAATCGCTCTGGCGCGACGGCCGGAACCTCTTCTTCGACAAGAACGGGCCCTATCACTTATCGCTTCTCGCTCAGAGGTACATGGCCGGGCTGATGACCCACGCCCAGGAGATCTCTGCCGTCCTCAGCCAGTGGGTCAACTCCTACAAGCGTCTGATCGAGGGCTACGAGGCCCCGGTCTACATCGCCTGGGGCCAGAGGAACAGGTCCGCCTACATCCGCGTCCCCGAATACCAGCCGGGGAAGGAGCACGCGACGCGGATCGAGCTCCGGGCCGCCGATCCGGCCTGTAACATCTACCTGGCCTTCGCCGTCATGCTGGCCGCCGGGGCCGAGGGGATCCGGAAGAAGATCGAGCTCCCCGATCCGGTCGAGGAGAACATCTACCACATGAGCGGGGCGCGGCAAAAGAAGTTCGAGATCCGGGTCCTGCCCCGCAACCTCGAAGAATCCGTCCGGATCATGGAAAAGAGCGCGGTGGTCAAGGACGCGCTCGGCGAGCACCTCTTCCGGACGCTCGTCGCCAACAAGCTCAAGGAGGTCGAGGAGTATTCCCGGAACGTCTCGGGCGAGTTCGACAAGCAGGTCAGCGACTACGAGGTCCGCCGTTATCTCCCCGTGCTTTGAGCTCGCGTCTTGCCTTGCGCCGGTCCGACGAATATAATGCCCGCATGTGCCCGGCGAAGAGCGAGCTCGAGGCCCTGACCGCGAAGGCCGCGGGCCGGCGCGAAACGCTCATCCAGGTCCTCCAGGACGTCCAGGACCGCCTCCATTGGCTCCCGCCCGAAGCCCTCGAGCACGTCGCCGACGCTCTCGGCGTCCCTCTCGTCCAGGTCTACGGCGTGGCGACCTTCTATAAGTCTTTCAGCCTGGTTCCGCGGGGGCGGCACACATGCACCGTCTGCATGGGCACGGCTTGCCATGTCCGCGGCGGCGCGGCCATCCTCGAACAGTTCGAGCGCAAGCTCGGCATCGCCGCCGGCCGGACGACGCCGGACGGGAAATTCACCCTCGAACGCGTCAACTGCCTCGGGGCCTGCGCCTTGGCCCCCCTGGCCGTCGTCGACGGCCGCTACTACAGCCAGATGAACATGGCCAAGGCCGAGGCCGTGCTGGCCGGGATGGAAAAGGACGACGTCGCTTGACCACCTATCGGGCCCACCTCCTCGTTTGCGCCGGAACCGGCTGCGTCTCCTGCGGGGCCTTCGATGTCCGGCGGGCCCTCGAAGACGAGGTGCGGCGGCGCGGCCTCGAGCATGAAGTCCTCGTCGTGGCCACGGGCTGCAACGGGTTCTGCGAACGGGGGCCGATCCTCCTCGTTCAGCCTGAAGGCGTGTTCTACCAGAGGCTCAAGCCGGCCGACGTCCCGCGTCTCGTCGAAGAGCACCTGATCAAGGGCCGGCCGGTCCGGAGCTTGATGTACGTGCCGCCGCAGGAACGGGAACCCGTCCCCCGCATGAAGGACATCGAGTTCTTCAAGCACCAGAGGCTCATCGTCCTGCGCAACCGCGGCCGGATCGACCCGGAGAAGATCGACGATTACATCGCTTATGACGGCTATGCGGCCGCCGCCAAGGCGCTCGGGGAGATGACGCCCGAAGGGATCATCGCCGAGATCACCGCCGCGGGCCTGCGCGGCCGGGGCGGCGCGGGATTCCCGACGGGCCGCAAGTGGGGCGCCGCGCGGTCGGCGGCGGGCGCCCCCAAGTACATCGTCTGCAACGGCGACGAGGGCGACCCCGGCGCGTTCATGGACCGGTCCGTCCTCGAAGCCGACCCGCACGCGGTCATCGAGGGGATGGTCATCGGGGCCCGGGCCGTCGGCGCGGCCCGGGGATTCCTCTATATCCGGAACGAATACCCGCTGGCGGTCGCCCGCATCGGAAAAGCCCTGGAGCAGGCCCGCCGGTACGGGCTCCTCGGAGCGGACATCCTGGGCACGGGCTTCGACTTCGACCTCGAGGTCGTCCGCGGCGCCGGCGCCTTCGTCTCCGGCGAGGAGACCGCGCTCCTGGCCTCCATCGAAGGCGGCCGGGCCTACCCCCGCCAGCGCCCGCCCTACCCGGCGGAGCGGGGATTATGGGGGAAGCCGACGGTGATCAACAACGTCGAGACTTGGGCCAACGTCCCCTCGATCATCCACCGCGGCGCGGCCTGGTTCTCGGCCCTGGGAACGGAGACGAGCAAGGGGACGAAGGTCTTCTCGCTCGTCGGCAAGATCGCCAACACCGGCCTCGTCGAAGTGCCGATGGGCATCACGCTCCATGAGATCATCTTCGGCATCGGCGGCGGCATCCCCGGCGGCCGCGAATTCAAGGCCGTCCAGATCGGCGGCCCCTCCGGCGGCTGCATCCCCAAGTCCAAGCTGGACCTGGCCGTGGATTACGAGAGCCTGAAGGCGGCCGGGAGCATGATGGGCTCGGGCGGCATGATCGTCATGGACGAGGACACCTGCATGGTGGACATCGCCCTGTACTTCCTTCGCTTCGCCGAGGAGGAATCCTGCGGCAAGTGCTCACCCTGCCGGGTCGGGACGGGGGCCATGGCCCGGCTCCTGGCCAAGATCACGGCCGGCGACGGGACGGCCGATGACCTGGCCCGGCTCGAGGCGCTGGCCGCGACGGTGAAGCGGGGCTCCCTTTGCGGGCTCGGCCAGACCGCCCCGAACCCCATTCTGACGACGATGCGCTATTTCCGCGACGAGTACGAGGCCCACGTCTTCGACAAGCGCTGCCCGGCCCTCGTGTGCAAGAACCTCATCGCCTTCGCCATCGACCCTGAGAAGTGCGTCGGCTGCCTTCTCTGCAAGAAAGCCTGCCCGGCCGGCGCCATCACGGGCGAGCTGAAGAAGGTCCACACCATCGATCAACAAGCCTGCATCAAGTGCGGCATCTGCCTCAGCGTCTGCCCGTCCAAGGTCCGCGCCGTCCGGAAGACCCCGGCCGTCGCCGGGGCAGTCGGGTCGCCGACAGCTTCGACCCGGACGGCGACCCCGGAGAAGACGGGAGAGGGCCGATGAAGCTCACGATCGACGAGCGCGAGGTCGTTTGCCGGGACGGGGCGACGCTCCTCGAGGCCGCGCGAGGCGCCGGCATCTCGATCCCCTCTCTCTGCGACCACCCGGACCTCGAGCCGTTCGCCGGCTGCCGGATCTGCCTGGTCGAAGTCAGCGGCCGCCGGGACTTCGCCCCGGCCTGCGCGACGCCGGCCGAGGAGGGGCAGGTCGTCCGGACCCGGACGCCCGAGATCGTGGCCCTCCGGAAGAAGATCCTCGAGTTCATCCTGGCCCAGCATCCCTACGCCTGCCTCGTCTGCCCGGAAAAAAAGACCTGCGACGACCTCAAGTCCACGATCCGCAAGACCAGCGAGGTCACCGGCTGCGTCCTCTGCCCGGAGAACGGCGGCTGCGAGCTGCAGAAGGTCGCCGACGAGGTCGGCCTGGACAAGGTCGACCTGCCGGCGGTCTACCGGAACGTGGATGTGCGCAGGGAGGACCCGTTCTTCGACCGCGACTACAATCTGTGCATCCTCTGCGGCCGCTGCATCCGCGTCTGCGAAGAGGTCCGCGGCGCGTCCGTCCTGTCGTTCATCGAGCGGGGAGGCCGGACGATGGTCGGCACGGCGTTCGACCGGCCGCTTCTCGATTCGGGCTGTAGGTTCTGCGGGGCCTGCGTCGACGTCTGCCCCACCGGGGCCCTCGTGGAAAGGGCCGTACGTCCTCAGCCTCGTGCCGCGCGTGCGGCGGAGATCATCTGCCCGTTCTGCGGGCAGGGCTGCGTCCTCGCGCTCGGTGTCCGCGACGACCGGGTTGTCCGAGACGACCGGGTTGTCCGCGACAACCGGGTTGTCCGCGACGACCGGGTCGTGGACGCCAAGCCGGTCAACGTTCTGCCCAATCACGGCCAGGCCTGCGTCAAAGGCCGTTTCCTCGTCCGCGGCGCCCTGTCCGGGCCCGGGAGGATCGTCCAAGCCCAAGTCCGGAGGGACGGGCGGCTCGGGCCTGCCTCCATGGACGAGGCCCTCGCCCGGGCGGCGGCCGGGCTCGCGGCGGCGGCCGACGGGCGCAGCGCGCTCGTCTATCCCTCCCAGGTCTCGCTCGAGGACGCCTATCTCTTCCTCGAGTTCGGACGCGACGCCCTCAAGGCCCGGGTCGCGGCGGCGGCGCCCGCGCCGGCCGTCGAAGCTGCGCTCGACGCCTTCGCCGGGAAATATGGCCACGCCATTCCCGTGAACCGAAAATTCTCCGAGATCGGGGAATGCGAGTCCATCCTGGCCTGGGACATCGACCTCCCCGACGCGCATCCGATCGCCTGGCTCGAAGTCGTCCGGGCCGTCCGCCGCGGCGCGGACTTTATCGCGGCCGGATCGGTCCCGGCGGGCCCCGCCGGGCGGGCGGCGATCAAGCTCGACCTCGCATCCGGAAGCCAAGCCGCGGCCGCGGACCTGGCTTCGGCCGTCCTCGACGCCGCCGCCGCGCGCGCTGCCGGCATCGACGGCTTCGACGATCTCAAGAGAGCGTTCGCCGGCCGCCCCCCCGCGCCGGTCCGGACACGGCGGGCTTTCGCCGAGGCCGCCCGCGCCCTTGCGGCGGGCGGGTCCATGGCCATTCTTTTCGACTCCGGCTCCGTAGCCGGGCCCTCGGGCCTCGTGACCCTGGCCTGGCTCTGGGACATCGCCCTGCTCACCGGGGCCCGGCTCTTCCCTCTCGCCCGCGGCGCGAACGAGCGCGGCGTCCATGAGCTCGCGCGCGCGCTCGGAGATCCCTCCTTCGGGAAGGATCAAGGCCACGTCTGGGCGGGGCTCGAAGCGGGCGCGTTCGAAGCGCTCTATCTCGCCGGACCGGTCCCGGACCTGGGGGAGCTGAAACCGTCGTTCCTCGTCTGCCAGGATACGCACTGGAGCCGGAACGCCGAGCAAGCCGATGTCGTCTTGCCGGCCGCGGCCTTCGCCGAAGCCGGCGGGACGTGGGTGAACGCCGAGGGAAGGGTCCGGACGTACGCGCCAGCCTTGCCGTGCCCCGGCGCCGCCCGCCCCGACGGCGAGATCCTCGCCGCGCTCGCTGAACGGATGGGCCGTCCGGTATCCGCCCGGCGCGATCCCGCCGCGGTCCTGCGGGAGATCTGCGACCGCGTCCCCTCGTTGAGAGATTACCAGCCCGCCGCGGCGGCCGGAGACGAGTTCTTCCTCGCCGGGGCGACCGCCGGGCCGCTTCGCTTCGTTGCCCTCGCCCCCCCGGCCCGAGCCAAGGGCCGCCGGCCGTCCGCCAAGCCCGCCGCCGGGCCGGATCTGCGGGGGAACACGCTCCGCGGCTTCGACCTCGTCGCCGGGAGCCGCGGCTACGCCAGAACGAGGAGGATCCGCTGATGCCCCGCGTCGTGCGCCGCGAACGCCTGGTCCCCAACATCCATCTGCTCGAGGTCGAGGCCCCCGAGATCGCCCGAAGGTGCCGCCCGGGCCAGTTCGTCATCGTCATGCCGGACGCGCGCGGCGAAAGGATCCCCCTGACGATCGCCGATTGGGACCGGGATCGAGGCACGGTCACCTCGGTCTTCCTGGCCGTCGGAACGACGACGCGAAAGCTCGCCCTGCTCAACGGCGGGGACACCGTCCCCATCTTCGCCGGGCCCCTGGGGACGCCGTCGGAGATCGGATCCGTCGGGACCGTCCTCTGCGCCGGCGGCTGCTTCGGCATCGCCGCCATCCATCCGCTCGCCCGGGCCTTCAAGGAGGCCGGCAACCGCGTCATCATCCTCGTCGACGTCAAAGCCGACTACCTCCTCTATTGGAGGGACAAGCTCGAGGCCCTGGCCGACGAGTTCATCGTCTCCTCCCGCGACGGGCTGTACGGCGGGACGGAGTTCGTCCCCCGCCACGTCCGCGACGTCATCGGGCGCGAGAAGGTCGGCCGGGTCGTCGCCGTCGGCTGTACCTATTTCATGTCGAGCGTCGCCGAGGCCACGCGGCCTGCGGGGATCAAGACGATGGTCAGCCTCAATCCCATCATGGTGGACGGGACGGGCATGTGCGGGGCCTGCCGCGTCACCGTGGATAGCCGGACGAAGTTCGCCTGCGTCGACGGGCCCGATTTCGACGGCCACCTCGTCGACTGGGCCGAGCTCTACGCGCGGAGAAAGTCCTATTTCGACGACGAGGCCCGGTCCCTCTGCGCCTGGGAAGAGGAGCGCTTCCCGTGAGCGACAAGGACAAGCTGAGCCCCTCCCTCGCGGCCGAGGTCCTGGCCGAGTTCGAGAAGGACTGGCGGAAAGAGCTCCGCCGGGCCGTGCCGGTCAAGGAGCGCATGAAGATCGGCCGCCGGCCCATGCCCCAGCGCGCGGCCGACGAAAGGAACAAGGACTTCGCCGAGGTCAACCTGGGACTTTCCGCGGAGGAGGCCGTCGAGGAGGCGCGGCGGTGTCTCGACTGCGCCAAGCCGGGCTGCCTCGCCGGCTGTCCCGTGCGGATCGACATCCCGACGTTCGTCAAACTCGTCGAAAAGGGCGAGTTCGCCGCGGCCGCGGCGAAGATCCGGGAGGCCAACAGCCTGCCGGCCATCTGCGGCCGGGTCTGCCCGCAGGAGTCGCAGTGCGAAGAAGGCTGCCACCTGAGGAAGGCCACGGGCGTCGCGGTGGCCATCGGCAATCTCGAGCGCTTCGTTTCCGACACCGAACGCCGCGCGGGCGGCGCCGTGCTCCCCAAGCTCCCCCCGCCGACGGGCCGCAAGGTCGCCGTCGTGGGGGCCGGCCCGGCGGGGCTGACGGTGGCCGGCGAGATGGCCCGGGCCGGGCACCGGGTGACGGTCTTCGAGGCCCTTCACGACGCCGGCGGCGTCCTCGTCTACGGCATCCCCGAATTCCGCCTGCCGAAAAGCATCCTCGTCGCCGAGGTCGCCTACCTCGAGCGGCTCGGCGTCGAGTTCCGGATGAATTTCATCGTCGGCAAGACGGCGACCGTGGACGACCTGCGGGCCGAAGGCTACGAGGTCTTTTTCATCGGGACCGGGGCAGGCCTGCCCAACTTCATGAAGGTCCCGGGCGAGAACCTGGTCGGCGTCTACTCGGCCAACGAATACCTGACCCGGGTCAACCTGATGCGGGCCTATGATTTTCCGAACTACGACACCCCGGTCTTCCCCGGCCGCCGGGCCGCCGTCATCGGCGGCGGCAACGTGGCCATGGACTCCGTCCGGACGGCGAAGAGGCTCGGGGCCGAAAAAGCCATTATCATCTACCGCCGCTCCCGGGCCGAGATGCCGGCCCGCGCCGAAGAGGTCCATCACGCGGAGGAGGAAGGCATCGAGTTCCACTTCCTGACCGTGCCGACGCGCTACATCGGCGACGAGCGCGGCCGGGTCAAGGCCATGGAATGCCTGCGCATGGAGCTCGGCGAGCCCGACGCCTCCGGCCGTCGCCGGCCCGTGCCCGTGCCCGGGTCGGAGTTCACGACCGAGGTCGATCTCATCGTCGTGGCCATCGGGCAGAGCCCGAATCCCCTGATCCCCCAGACGACGCCCGGCCTCGGCGTCGGAAAGTGGGGCACGATCGACGTCGATTGGGAGACGATGGCGACATCGCTCCCGGGCGTCTATTCCGGCGGGGACATCGTCAGGGGCGGGGCGACCGTCATCCTGGCCATGGGCGACGCCCGGACCGCCGCCGCGGCCATGGACCGGCGTCTCAGGGGCAGATGACGAAGATCCGCGCCGCCGCGGCGGCGCTCGTCGCGGCCGCCCTGCTGGCCGCATCATGCGCCGGCGGACGGGCGGACGAGCCGGCCGACCTCATCCTGACGAACGCCGCCGTCGCCACGATGGCGGCGAAGCGGCCCCGGGCCGAGGCTCTAGCCGTCTCGGATGGCAAGATCGTCTTCGTCGGCGACAACCGAAAAGCCCTGAGGCGGCGGGGTAACTTGACCCGGGTCGTCGATCTCGGCGGCCTCATGGTCCTGCCGGCCTTCCAGGATTCCCACATCCACCTCGTCATGGGCGGCGTCGAGCTGCTCGCCTGCAACATCGCCGAGCTCGGAACGAAGGAAGCGGTGTTCTCCCGGATCAAGGAATACGCTGCGGCCCACCCCGATCTCCCCTGGATCATGGGCGGCGGCTGGGCCCTGCCCCTTTTCCCGCAGGCGAATCCGCTCAAGGAAGATCTCGACGCCCTCGTTCCCGACCGGCCCGTGGCCCTGGATTCCGCCGACGGCCACAGCTGCTGGGTCAACTCGCGGGCCCTGGCCCTGGCCGGCGTCACCCGGGACACGCCGGACCCCGCCGGCGGCCGCATCGAGCGTGACCCGAAGACGGGCGAACCGACGGGGACCCTGCGGGAGAGCGCGGCCGGCCTCGTCGAATCGCGGGTTCCCGCCCTCGGGCCCGTGGAATACATCAACGGGCTGAAAGCGGGACTGGCGATGGCCAACCGCTTCGGCATCGCGTCGATCATCGAGGCCCGGGCCGACGGGGACATTCTGGAGGCCTATGCGGCCCTCGACCGGGCCGGCGAGCTCAGCGTCAGGGTCCTGGCCTCGCTCCAAGTGGACACCGACCGCGGCGTTTCCGAGGCCCGCCGCCTTGCGGCGCTCCGCAATCGCTACGCCGGGACGCGCCTCAAGGCGACCACCGCCAAGATCTTCGCCGACGGGGTCATCGAGCCGCACACGGCGGCCCTCCTCGAACCGTACATCGACTTGCCGGGCGACCGGGGCACGCCGCTCCTCGAGGCCGAAGCCTTTGACGCGCTGGCCGGGGCGCTCGACCAGGCGGGCTTCCAGATCCATGTCCACGCCATCGGCGACCGGGCCATCCGCATGTCCCTCGACGCGCTCGAGGCGGCCGGCCGGGCCAACGGCTTCCGGGACATGCGCCATCATATCGCCCATCTCGAGCTCATCGATCCCGCCGACATCCCGCGCTTCAAGCGCCTCGGCGTCGCGGCCAACTTCCAGGCGCTCTGGGCCTACCCCGACACCTATATCACCGACCTGACCCTGCCCATCCTCGGCCCCGCCCGCTCGCGCTGGCTCTATCCGATCGGCAGCGTCGCCGCGACCGGGGCCGTCATCGCCGGCGGAAGCGATTGGTCCGTCTCCTCCATGAACCCGCTCGAAGCCATCCAGGTCGCCGTGACGCGGCGGGACCCCGGCGGACCTCCTGGCGAAGCATGGATCCCCGAAGAGAGGGTCGACCTCGCGACCATGCTCCGGGCCTACACGGTGAACGGCGCCTGGCTCTGCCACGAAGAAAGGACCCGTGGCAGTCTCGAAGCCGGCAAGGCCGCCGATCTCATCGTCCTCGATCGCGATCTCTTCGCCATCCCCTCCTCCGAGATCGGCCGGGCCAGGATCTTGCTGACTCTCCTCGACGGCCGGGAGGTCTTCCGCGACCCCGCTTTCAAGGATTGACGCGGGGTTGACTCCTGGGGCTCGGGGGTCTATCGTTATTTCGGGACCGGGAGGGGCCGATGCCGATGGTTTACGGATGCCCGCGATTATGCTATAAATAGCCTCTTTTAACCCATGGATATCAGACTCATACTCGTTCAGGCGTTCGTCATCCTCTTCGCCATCACTGTCCACGAGGCGGCCCATGCCTGGACGGCCTCGAGACTCGGCGACCCGACCGCGGCGGCGCTGGGCCGCGTCTCCCTCAATCCCCTCGCCCATATCGACCTTTTCGGCACGATCCTCTTCCCTCTGCTCCTCATCCTCTTCAAGCAGCCCGTGTTCGGGTGGGCCAAGCCGGTGCCCTACAATCCCTTGAACCTCCGACAGCCGCGAAAGGGCGGGCTTTGGATCTCCTTCGCGGGCCCGATCGCCAACATCGCCACGGCGACGGCCGCGGTCCTCATCTTTCAGGTCATCAAGCTCGCCGGCGCCCGGATCCCCATGACCTCGCTCTTCAGCAAGCCCATCGGCGGGGTGGTCGTCATCCTGATCTACACGGCCATGATCAACATCTCCCTGGCGGTCTTCAACCTCATCCCCATCCCGCCCCTCGACGGCAGCGGGATCCTGGCCGGCCTCCTGCCGGAAAAGGCCGCCGCCGCTTTCGACCGCCTCAGGCCCTACGGGTTCTTCATCCTCATCGTCCTCATGTACACCAACGCCCTGACGTACGTTTTCACGCCCGTCCAGAACCTCATCCTCCGGCTCTTCTCCTAGCATGCCCGAAGCTCCGGCCGAGACCCTGCCCGTCGAAGACGCGTCCGTTTCACCGCCCGCGGCGGAGGCGCCGGACGGATACCAGGTCCGCCTCGATGTCTTCGAGGGTCCGCTCGATCTCCTCCTCTTCCTCATCCGCAAGAAGAAGATCGACATCCACGACATCCCGATCGCGGCCATCACCCGCGATTATCTCGGCTACCTCGAGCGGAAGACGGAGATCAACCTCGACCGCGAGGCCGAGTTCGTGTTCATCGCCGCCCTGCTCATCTATATCAAGTCGCAGATGCTCCTGCCGCGCGAGACCGACCTGGCCGAGGGCGAGGACCCGCGCCGCGTCCTCATCGACCGCCTGGTCGAGTACGAGAAGGTCAAGGCCGCCTGCTCCCTCCTCCGCGAGCGGGAGGACGTCCAGATCCTCCAGTGGAAGCGGGACTTCATCCCGCCCCTTCACGGCGAGAGCGAGCTCGAGCCGGTGGAGCTCTCCCTCTTCGACCTGTCCGAGTCCTTCTTCCTGATGATGAAGCGCCGGTCGGCGGACGACACCCGCGTCATCCGCGGCCGGGACGTCTCGATCGAGGTCAAGATGAAGGAGCTCGTGGCCCTCCTTCACGAGAAGTCCGTCATCGATTTCCTCGAATACTTCGAATCCAACGCCTCGCTCGAGGAGGCCCTGGTCTCCTTCTTCTGCATCCTCGAGCTGGTCAAGTCCCGGGTGGCCGTGGCTGTCCAGGACGAGCTTTTCCAGACGATCCGCGTCTGGCTCCGCAAGGACGCGCGCAGGACGGCCGCCCATGATTAACTCCCTCAAGACCCTCATCGAATCCCTCATCTTCGTCTCCCAGGAGCCGCTGACGCCGGAACGCCTGCAGGCGGTCCTCGAGGGCGTCCCGGCGGCCGACATCCAGGCCGCCGTCGACGAGCTCGTCGAGGACTATGTCACCGACGGCCGCGGCATCCATATCGTCCGCGCCGGCGGCGGCTGGCTCTTCTCGACCAAGCCGGCCTACGACCGCGATGTCCGCCGGCTGCTCCAGATCGAGCGCAAGAACCGGCTCTCGTCGGCCGGCCTCGAGACGCTGGCCGCCATCGCCTACCGCCAGCCGGTGACCCAATCCGAGATCTCGGCCATCCGCGGCGTCGATTCGACGGGCGCGCTGAAGACCCTGCTCGAAAAGAAACTGATCAAGATCGTCGGCCGGAAGAAGGCGCCGGGCAATCCCCTCGTCTACCGGACCTCCGACGAATTCCTGCTCTACCTCGGGCTCGACAGCCTCGACGGGCTGCCCTCCGAGACCGAGATCGCCAAGATCCTCGAGGAGGAGAAAGCCGTCGACGCCTAGCCCGAACCTGGATCATGCACGAATCGAGACGGTCCCCAGTTGCGAGGCCCGAGGGGTGAAGATGGGGCCGGATCGGTTCGCCCGGAGGGTAAAAACGCCTAAAAAAGGCGGGATGGAAAAAAGAAGCGGCGTTCTTATGAATGATTCAGGCTAAGTGAAGGCGCCGCCTTGACTTAGAGTTGACATCAAGGAGTTTCTTCGATAGGATAAGTCGTTCTTTCCGGGCCCTTCGAGGAGGGACGACCCCGTACTTTCAATTCAGGAGCTTTGCGCCATGACCGAGCCGACCAAACAGCCCGATCGCGACGACCGGATGTCGTCGGAAGACTACGAGAACCTGCTCGACCGCTATCAGTACAGCACGAAAGAGATCACGATGGGGAAGATCCTCAAGGGCCGGGTCATCAAGACCACCCCGACCCACGTCCTCGTCGACGTCGGCTTCAAGACCGAGGGCCTCATCCCCAACGAGGAGTTCACGGACCCGGCGGTGCTCGAGGCCCTGAAGCCCGGCGACGAGGTCGACACGATGCTCGAAAGGACCGACCTCAAGGACGGCTACCTCGTCCTGTCCAAGAAACACGCCGACGGCCTCCGGGCCATCGAGAGCCTGGACCAGGCCTTCGAGCACGGCCTGACGGTCATGGGCACGGTCACCGAGAGGACCCGGGGCGGGTTCAACGTCGACGTCGGCATCCCGGCCTTCCTGCCCGAATCGCACGCCGACCTCCGTCCCGTCCGCGACGCGGCCGGCCTCATCGGACAGACCTTCGAATTCCGGGTCGTCAAGTTCGACCGCAAGACCGAGAACGCCGTCCTATCGCGCAAGCTCGTCCTCCAGGAGGAACGCGAGAAGAAGAGAAAGCACGTCTTCGGCAACCTGGCCAAAGGCCAGAAGGTCGTGGGGCGGGTCAAGTCCCTGACCAACTTCGGCGCCTTCGTTGACCTCGGCGGCATCGAGGGCCTCCTCCACGTCTCGGACATCTCCTGGGGCAAGAGCGCCCATCCGTCCGAACATCTGACCGTCGGCCAGGAGGTCGAGGTCGTGGTCCTCGACTTCAGCGAGAAGGACGAGAAGATCTCGCTCGGCCTCAAGCAGTTGACCCCCGACCCCTGGGCCAACATCGCCGAGAAGTACCAGGCCGGACAGAAGATCACCGGCAAGGTCTCCAGCCTGACCGATTTCGGCGCCTTCGTCGAGCTCGAAAAGGGAGTCGAAGGCCTCATTCACATCTCCGACCTGACCTGGTCCCGCAAGCTCGTCCACCCCAAGAAGGTCCTCACCCCGGGCCAGGAGGTCGTCGTCACCATCCTCGACGTCAACCCGACGACCAAGCGCATCTCCCTGGGCCTCAAGCAGGCCTCCCCACACCCGCTCGAGAGCTTCCGCCAGAAGCACGGCATCGGCTCCCGCGTCAAGGGGACCGTGACGAGCCTGACCGACTTCGGCGCCTTCGTCGAGGTCGAGAAGGGCATCGAGGGGCTCGTCCACATCTCCGACATCAGCTGGGAAAAGGTCAAGCACCCCTCCGAGAAGCTCCAGGTCGGCCAGGAGGTCGAGGCCATCGTCCTCAACATCGACGTCGACAAACAGAAGGTCTCCCTGGGCATCAAGCAGCTCGAGGGAGACATCTGGGAGGATTTCTTCATCCGCCAGAAGGTCGGCGACGTCGTCAAGGTCAAGATCGTCCGGCTGACGGATTTCGGCGCCTTCGTCGAGATCATGCCGGGCATCGAAGGCGTCGTTTTCACCGCCGAGCTCGACGAGAAGAAGCTCGAGAAACCCTCCGACTCCTTCGCCGTCGGCGACGAGCGCAACGCCAAGATCATCAAGATGAACCCCAAGGCCAAGAAGATCTCGCTGAGCTTCAAGCAGGCCGTCTACGATTTGGAGAAGCAGGACTTCCAGCGCTTCATGGAATCGCAGAACGACCGGATGACCCTCGGCGATATCATGAGGGACCAGCTCAAGGACTTCAAAGCTCCGAAGAAGAAGGGAACCAAAAAGGAGGACACCCATGATTAAGGCGGATTTGACCAACAAGATCTCCCAGGAGCTCAACATCCCGAAACAGGAGGCCGAGGAAGGCGTCAACCTGTTCTTCGAGACCATCCGCGAAGCGATCCTGAGGGGCGAGGAGATCGAGATCCGCGGCTTCGGCAGCTTCCGCTTCCGGAAGCGGTCGCCGCGGGCCGGGCGCAACCCCCGGACGGGCGAGCCGGTCAAGGTCCCCCAGAAGAAGGTCCTCTACTTCAAGCCGAGCAAGCTCCTCAAGGAGCTGATCAACAAGTAATGCGTTACATCTCCGCGCCCTGGAGAGCCGATTACGTCCGCCACGCCATGCCCAAAGAACGCTGCATCTTCTGCGATGCCCTCAAGGCGCGCGACGACCGGGCCGCGACGGTGCTCGCCCGCGGACGGCGCAACTTCGTCCTGCTCAATAGGTTCCCGTACACGCCCGGCCACCTCATGATCGCCCCCAAGCGGCATCTGGCCGACTTCGCCGAGGCGGGACCGGCCGAACGGACCGAGCTCGCCGAGCTCTTCCAGGCCGCCCTGCGCGTCCTGCGCCGGGCCTACGCGCCCCATGGCTTCAACGCCGGGATGAACCTCGGCGCGAGCGCCGGCGCCGGCATCACCGGGCACTATCATCTCCACGTCGTCCCCCGCTGGACAGGGGACTCGAACTTCATGCCCCTCGTCGGGGGCACCCGGGTCTTCATCGAGGACCTGGATACGACCTACCAAAAGCTGCGTCCCCTGTTCGACGGAGAGCTACGGCGCGCAAGCCGGGCCGCGGCCCCTTCAAGGTGAACCCATGCTGAAAACCATGAGAAAGAACGTCAAGTCGCTCAAGCCCGTCCTCTGGCTCATCGTCGCCACGTTCATTATCGCGATCTTCGCCATCTGGGGCGGCGGCGTCGGCGGCGGAGAGGCCGGCCGGTCCAACACCCTGGTCAGCATCGGGGGCGAAAAGATCGCCTCCGACGCCTACTATCAGGCCCTCCGCCAGAGGCTCGAGGCCATCGGGAAGCAGTTCGGAGGCGAGCTCAACGCCAACCTCATCCAGCAGCTCGGCGTCCCCCAGCAAACCCTGGAACAGCTCATTCAGCAGCGGCTCCTGCTCAAGATCGCCCGGGACATGGGCCTCCGCGCGACCGACGTCGAGGTCCGGGCCAAGATCGTCTCCTATCCCGCGTTCCAGCAGGACGGCCAGTTCGTGGGCTTCGAGTCCTACAAGCGGGTCCTCGAATACAACCACATCCCCATCGCCGATTTCGAGGCCGAGATCCGGCAGGAAGCCGTCATCGGCAAGGCCGTCGATACCCTGACGACCGGCATCTTCGTCACCGAAGACGAGGTCTGGCAGGCCTACCGGAAGCAGAACGACACGGCCAAGATCGAGTACCTCGTCGCCGAGACGGCCAAGATCGAGGACGCCGGGGCCCCGGCGGAAGCCGAGATCCGGGCCCACTTCGACAAGAACGCGGCGGCCTACAGGGTCCCCGAGAAGCGCACGGCCGACTACGTCGTCCTGAGGACCGTCGACCTCAAGAAAGAGGTCACGGTCAAGGACGCCGATATCGACGGATATTACAAGGACAACACGTCCCAGTTCCAGGAGCCCGAAAAGGTCCAGGTGAGCCGGATCTGGCTGCCCTTCACCGCCGCGGACAAGGACACCGTGCTGGCCCAGGCCGGCGGCCTGCGGAACCGCGCGGCGGGCGGCGAGGACTTCGCCGGCCTGGCCCGCTCGTTCTCCAAAGATGACAAGGCGGCCGCCGGCGGCGACTGGGGGCTCTTCGACTGGAGGTCCCTCACTGCCGCGGAGACCGAAGCCGTGGCCAAGCTCGACAAGAACGGCGTGTCCGAGGTCGTCGAGACCGAGACCGGCGCCGCCGTGTTCAAGGTCACGGACAAGACCCCGGCCGTCACCAAGCCCCTGGCCGAGGTCCGGGACATGATCAAGGGCATCGTCGAAGAGGAGAAGGCCCGGGCCCTCGTCGCCGAGCGCGTCGGCCGGCTCGAAAAGCTGGCCCTCAAGGAAAAGAGCCTCGACGTCGCCGCGCAGAAGGAAGGCCACAAGCCGGCCTCGACCGGGGCCCTCAAGAAGGGCGACCCGCTCGGCGACTTCGACTCGTCCGGCTCCGTCAGCGAGGCCCTCTTCCTCCTCAAGGAGAAAGAGATCTCCGCCCCCATCTTCACCTACGCGGGCGAGGCCCTGGCCGAGCTCAAGACCATCGAGCCGGAGCGCGCGGCCACCTTCGAGGAGGTCCGCGACCAGGTCGCCAAGGACGTCCTCGACGCGCTCAAGAAGGACAAGGCACTGGCCAGGCTCCGCGAGGTCCGGGCGTCGCTCAAGGACGACTGGAGTGGAGACGCCGCGAAGCTCGAGCTTGAGTACAAATTCGTCGAGGCCCACAAGATGGAGCAGTACCTCAGCCTCGTCGGCGAAAGGCCCGAGGTCGACGGCCTCGTCTTCAGCCTGCCCATCAAGCAGGCGAGCGAGCCTCTCGCCGTCGACGAGGGTTACGCCCTCTTCCGCGTCCTCGAACGGAAGGAATCGACCCGGGAGGAGTTCGAGAAGGTCAAGGGCACGGAACGGGATACCCTCCTCGGCGAAAAGAAGAACAAGTTCCTCCAGTCCTACCTGGCCAAGGCCCGCGAGGAGAAGAAGGTCAGAATCAACTACGAGGCCTACCAGCGCCTCACCGAAGACGTCCTGTCGAGGTACGCCAAGACATCCTGAGTCTCACAGCCTGAGTTCCGCGTATAAACGCCGCGCTGAGAAAGGAGACCACGATGGAGTCGTCCCCGAAATCCCTGCCGCCTGAAGCCTACCAGGAACTCCCCCCCGGCCAAACCTACAAGCCCTATGTCCCGGCTGAGTCGGGGGTCCCCGAGGTCACGGCCCGTTCCGTGATCTGGGGACTCGTCATGTCCGTCTTCTTCACCTTCTCCATCGCCTATCTCGGGCTCAAGGTGGGAGCGGTGCCCGAGGCCGCCATCCCCGTGGCCATCCTGGCCGTCGGCATCGGCTACATGTATAAGAGGAAGAGCACCATCCTGGAGAACGTCATCCTCCAGTCGATCGGCGCCGCCTCCGGGGCTCTCGTGGCCGGGGCCATCTTCACCATCCCGGCCCTCTACATCCTCGGCCTGCCCACGGACATCATCAAGATCTTCCTCTCGACGTTCCTCGGCGGCTGCCTGGGGGTCCTGTTTCTCACGCCGCTGCGCCGCTACTTCTGCGTCGAGCAGCACGGCAAGCTGCCCTTCCCGGAGGCCACCGCCACGACCGAGATCCTCGTCTCCGGGGAATCGGGCGGCAAGCAGGCCTGGGCCCTCATCCTGGGCGTCGCGGTCAGCGGCATCTACGAGTTCCTGGCCATCGGCGTCAGGCTTTGGGACGAGATGATCACGTTCCGCTTCCTGCCCTTCATGGACAGCCTCGCGGTCAAGACGAAGATGGTCCTCAAGATCGACGCCCTGTCGGCCTTCCTCGGCCTCGGCTACGTCATCGGCCTGCGCTACAACGCGGTCATCGTCGCCGGCGGGCTCCTGTCGCACTTCGCCTTCATCCCGGCGATCTGGTTCCTCGGGCAGCACGTGCCCGGGGCCGTCTACCCGGGGACGATCCCCATCGCCGGGATGAGCGAGACCCAGATCTTCAGCACCTACGTCCGCAACATCGGCATCGGGGCCATCTTCATGGCCGGCGTCCTGGGCATCATCAAGTCGATGCCGGTCATGGTCAAATCGTTCTCGCTCGGCTTCCGCGAGATCTTCAGGGGCAAGAAGGCGGGGGCCGCGGAGACGCGTAGGACCGACCGCGACCTCAACATGAAGACGATCATCCTCGGCCTCCTGGCCACGTCCGCGGGCCTGTTCCTCTATTTCCTCTGGATCTCGAACCTCAAGCTGGCCGTCATCGGCGTCCTCGTCTGCCTGCTCCTGTCGTTCCTGTTCACGACGGTCGCCGCCAACGCCATCGCCATCGTCGGGACGAATCCCGTCTCGGGCATGACCCTGATCACGATCATCCTGTCGAGCGTTCTCCTGCTCGGCGCGGGCCTCGCGGGAGAGGAGGGCATGGCCGTCGCCTTGCTCATCGGGGCGGTCGTCTGCACGGCCCTGTCGATCTCCGGCAGCTTCGTCACCGACCTCAAGATCGGCTACTGGCTCGGGGCGACGCCGCGCAACCAGGAGCGGTTCAAGTTCGCCGGCATCCTCGTCTCGGCCCTGACCGTCGGAGTGGCCATCTACATCCTGGACAAGGCCTTCTCGTTCCAGAGCGGGGCCCTGGCCGCGCCCCAGGCCAACCTCATGGCCACGGTCATCAAGTCGATGATGTCGCGCGAGCCCGTGACCTGGCTCCTCTATGGCATGGGGGCCTCGGTGGCCCTGGTCGCCGAGCTGGCCAAGGTGCCGCCGCTGGCCTTCGCCCTGGGCATGTACCTTCCCCTGCCCCTGACGACGCCGCTCCTTGTCGGCGGCTTCATCTCCCACCTGGTCAAGAGATCGACCAAGGACAAGGACCTGGCCGAGCGGCGCAACAACCGCGGCACGCTCATCTCGTCCGGGTTCATCGCCGGCGGCGCCCTCATGGGCATTGTCCTGGCCGTGCTCAAGCTGACCAACCTCGATCACTATGTCAGTCTGGGCGTCTCGATGGTGCTCGAAGGCGGGCGCTGGGTCGACGGCCAGCCGGCGGCCTGGTTCGGCAGCTACGGACAGATCATCAGCCTCGTCGCGTTCGTCCTGCTGTGCTCCTTCGTCTATTGGGACGCGCGGCGGCAGAAATAGCGGAACGATCGATACGGAGGGACGCCATGAAAGCGAACAGACTCTACGCGGCGGCCGACCGGGCCGTCAACCAGGCCCTGCGGCTCCGGAAGGGGGAAAAATTCCTCCTCGTCACCGACAAGCCGAAGATGGAGATCGCCGAGGCCCTGGCCTTCTACGCCAAGAAAGCCGGCGCCGAGACGACGACCTACCTCATGACCGAGACCCTGCGGCCCATCACGGAGCCGACGCGCCAATTCAAGGAGCTCATCCGCGGCGCCGCCGTCACGACCTACCTCCTCGAAGGCCGTTTCGCCGAGAAGCCCTTCCGGGGCTTCATGGTCTCGGAGGGCGGCAAACACGGCCGCATCTGCATGATGCCGGGCATCACCCGCGACATGATGGAGCGCCTGGTCGGCATCGACTTCTCGGAGATGGCCCGCTTCACGAAGAAGGTCATGAGAGCCGTCAAGGACGCCGGCGACGTCGTCATCGAGAACGAGGCCGGGACGAAGATCGCTTTCAGCGTCAAGGGCCGGGCCTGGCACGAGGATGTCGGCGACATCTCCAGGAAGGGCATGCACGGCAATCTCCCGGCCGGCGAGTGTTACACGGCCCCGGTCGAGGAGACGTTCACCGGCAAGATCGTGATCGGCCTCATCGACGACAAGCTCGGACACGGCACGATGACGTTCAAGGCCGGCAAGCTCGTCGATTTCAAAGGCGCGGGCATCACCGAGGTCATCAGGACGGTCGGCGACGACCCCACGGCGCGCATCATCGGCGAGTTCGGCATCGGCACCAACAAGGGCGCCCGCATATGCCCGAACATGCTCGAGGCCGAGAAGGCCTTCGGCACGGTCCACTTCGCCATCGGCGACTCCTACGGCATCGGCAAGAACAAGAGCCGGTTCCACTTCGACGCCCTGGTCGACAAGGTGACCATCACGGCGAAAGGCAGGACCATCGCCAAGAACGGCAGGTTCCTGATTTGAGATACGATTTCGACAAGGTGATCGACCGCTGCGGGACAGAGTCCCTGAAGTGGGTCTATCCCCGCAAGGTCCTCAAAGTCGAGGATGCTCTCCCGATGTGGGTGGCCGACATGGACTTCGAGGCCCCGCCGGCCGTCATCGAGGCTCTCCGCCGGCGGGTGGACCACGGCGTCTTCGGCTACCCCCTCGTCCCTCCGTCGTTCTACGAGGCCGCGATCGGCTGGCTGAAGCGGCGGCACGGCTGGGAGGTCGAGAAGAAGTGGATGGTCATGACCCCCGGCATCGTCCCGGCCCTGAATTACTGCGTCCGGGCTTTCACCCGTCCGGGCGACCCCGTCATCATTCAGACGCCCGTCTATCATCCCTTCTTCTACGCCATCGAGAACAACGGGCGCCGTGTCGTTTGCAACCCGCTCCGGTTCGACGGCCGGCGCTACGTCATGGACCTCGATGATCTCCGCACCAAGATCGACGCCCCGGGCCGGTTGCTCATCCTTTGCAGCCCCCACAACCCCGTCGGCCGGGTATGGGATCGGGATGAGCTCGAGGCGCTCGGCCGGATCGCTGTCGAACGGGACCTCATCGTCATCGCCGACGAGATCCACCACGATCTCGTCTACCAGGGCCACCGCCATCATGTCCTGGCCGCGCTGTCCCCGGAGCTGGCCCAGCAAACGATCACGTGTATCGCACCGAGCAAAACCTTCAATATCGCCGGCCTGACCACGGCCGCCGTTGTCGCCGCCAATCCCGACCTCAATAAGAAGTTCAGGGACGAGGAGGAGCGCGCGGGCTTCGATCTTGGGAACGCCCTCGGCATTGTCGCCTTTGAGGCCGCCTACCGCCACGGCGAAGCGTGGCTCGAGGCGCTGCTGCCCTATCTCGAGGGGAACGTCGATCTCATCGAGCGTTTCCTCGCGGATCGGGTGCCCGGTATCCGGTTCATCCGCCCCGAAGGGACCTATCTGGCCCTTCTCGATGCCCGGGGCCTCGGCCTCGAGCCGGCCAAGCTCGGCGATTTCTTCCTGAGGACGTGCCGCGTCTATTTCAGCGACGGGGCGATGTTCGGCAAGGAGCTCGAGGGCTTCGTCCGGGTCAACTTCGGCTGCCCCCGCTCCGTCCTCCACGAGGCCCTGGAGCGGATCGAGCGGGCGGTCAAGGAGGCCCCATGTCGCGAATGCTGATCACTTTCTTTTTCACTTATGTCATCATTCATCTCTTCTATGGAATAAGCGGCTTCGATCCCCTGCGATTCTCTCCGAAGTGGCTCGGATATTTGATCGACCTCGGGATCTGGATGCTGGTCTTCATCCCCATTCTACGAGTGCTCGGCGCACGGCATATCGGAAAAACGAAGGACGAGAAAACCCTCTAGCCGGTCGGCCCCTTGCCGGGGACGGGGACTTCAGGCGCGTGTCCCTGCTTCCTGTGTTTCATGCTATCCTTGGGCCGGCTGAAGAAGGAGGCCTCATGCGCATTCCCAAGGCCCTAGCTGCCGTCGTCCTGCTTTTCGCCTCGCTCTTTATGTCAGGTTCCTGCAGGGACGGATCCAAAGCTCCCGGAGAGTCCCTGACCGGCGGAGCGCCCGGGCCCGTCTCGAGCTTCCCGCGATCGGCGCCCATCGCCCGAAAGGACGCTTTCTTCGGGCTCCACTTCGATCTCCACCCCAGCGCGACCGACACCGCGCTCGGCGCCGACATCTCCGAGGACAATATCCGGGACCTGCTCTATCGCGTTAAGCCCGATTACGTCCAGTACGACTGCAAGGGCCACGCCGGGTGGACCGGCTATCCGACGGCGGTCGGCTGGGCCAGTCCGGGTATCGTCAACGACAGCCTGGCCGTCTGGCGCAAGGCCACTCGCGACGCCGGTGTCGGCCTGTTCATCCACTACTCGGGGGTCTGGGACACCAAGGCCGTCTCCGAGCACCCCGACTGGGCCCGCGTCGGCCCGGACGGGAAGCGCGATCCCAACGCGACGAGCGTCTTCGGGCCGTACGTCGACGAACTCCTCATCCCCCAGCTCAAGGAAGTGACGGCGAAATATGGCCTCGACGGTGTCTGGGCGGACGGCGAATGCTGGGCGACCCAGCTCGACTATTCGCCCCGGGCCTTGGCGGCCTGGCGGGAGGCGACCGGATACGGGGACGCGCCTAAAGACCACTCCGACCCGCGCTGGCTCGACTGGAAGATGTTCCACCGCCGCGCCTTCGAGCGCTACCTCTCGCATTGGATCGACGCCGTCCACGCCTCGAATCCCGCGCTCCAGCTGACCTCGAACTGGATGTACACGAGCTTCGCGCCCAAGCCGGTCGAAGCCAAGCTCGATTTTCTGTCGGGCGATTATTCGCCTTCCCTTTCGGTCGACCGGGCCCGGCTCGAAGCCCGCTACCTCGCCTCGACGGGAATGCCGTGGGACCTCATGGCCTGGGGCTTCGACAAGGGCCAGGGCCTCAACTGGTCGATCAAGCCGGCCGAGCACCTGATGCAGGAGGCCTCCGTCGTTCTCATGCAGGGCGGCGGTTTCCAGATCTATCACACCCCCACGCGCTCCGGGTTCATCGTCGAACCCATCATCGCCCAGGAAGAGGCGGTCGCGTCGTTCTGCCGGGCCCGCCGGGCCGTCAGCCATGGATCGACGAGCGTGCCCCAGGTCGCCCTGCTCCTCTCGAGCGAGAGCTTCTGGGACAAGTCCGATGCCGTCTTCGCGCCCTGGGGCGACATCTTTCTGGAGCTCGAGGGCGCGCTCCACGCCCTGCTCAACCTCCATTACTCCGTCGACGTCCTGGCCGAGCACCAGCTCCAGCCGCGCCTGAACGAATTTCCGCTCGTCGTCATCCCTGATTCCCACAAGCTGACGGACGCGTTCCGGAAGGCCCTGACCGGCTATGTCGGGCAAGGCGGCAGCCTGCTTCTCCTCGGCGAGAAATGCGCGCGCCAGTTCGAGCCCATCCTGGGCGTCCGGCTCGAGGGGGAACCGGCGCAGCGGACGGCGGAGCTGGCCGGGGCCCTGGAGACGGACACGGCCGCATCGCGGCAAGTGACGAACGCCGACGGCCTCTGGCAGAAGGTCGAGGTCACGACGGCGCGGACGGCCGGGGTCATCTACCCGACCCGGGACACCCGTAAGGACGGCCAGGCGGCGGCCACGATCAACGCTTTCGGCGAAGGGCAGGTCGGCGCGGTCTACGGACCGGTCGCATCGATCTATTTCCGCTCCCACCACCCTTGGCTCAGGGACTTCATCGGCCGCCTCGCTTTCACGCTCTTCCCCGAGCCGGCATTAACGGTCGACGGCCCTTCGGCGATCGACATCGCCTTGAGGAGGACCCGGGACGGCCGGCTCGCGGTCCATCTCCTCAACACGTCCGGCATGCCCCTCCCCGACCGCTATGGCTTCACGGATTCCATCCCGCCGCTCGAGGACATCACGTTGACCGTTAAAACAGAGGAACGGCCGTCATCCGTGACTTGGGTCCCCGACGGCGGCCTGATCGAGTGGTCGTGGGCCAACGGCCGTCTGAAGGCGGTCGTCCCGAAGCTCAGGGTCCACGGGGTCGTCGTGATCGATTGAGGAGGCCCCGTCCTTGACGGACCGCGGGGGTTCTTCTATCATCCCGAGGCGGACAGAATGGCCTCAGGGACGACAGGAGAGAAGTTCGATGGATGTCGGCTCACACCCACCGGTACGCGCGGCCGCGCGTGACGCCGAGCGCCTGGCCCACGATCTTTACGGCCTGGAAGCCCGGGCCGTCCTTCTCCCCAGCGAATACGACGACAACTTCCGCCTCGAGATGGCGGACGGCTCGCTCCGTGTGCTCAAGATCATGCACCCGGCGCGCGAGACCGGATTCATCGACCTGCAATGCGCCGCCCTGAATGTCCTGGCCGAGCGGGACCCGGACCTGCCCGTACCGAGGGTCCTCCCCGACCGGGAAGGCCGTCCTTGGTCAATAGCGGCGGCCGGCGAAGGGCAGCCCCGGCTCGTCTGGATGCTCTCTTATCTCGAGGGTAGTCCAATCGCGGGAGTCCGGCCCGTGACTTCCGGGCTCCTCGAAGAGCTTGGCGCGACCCTGGCCCGTCTCGACGCGGCCCTGGCTGGATTCTCGCATCCCTCGGCCCGGCGGGAGCTCAAATGGGACCTCGCACGGGCCGGCTGGATCAGGGGCCGTCTCGACGCTGTCCGTGAGCCTCGGCGTCGCGCCATCGTCGAGAAAGTCCTCGGCCGCTTCGACGCCGAGGTCATGCCGGCCCTGCCCCGCTTGAGACGCGGCGTGGTCTATGCCGACGCCAACGAGCACAACGTCCTCGTCCGCATCGAGACCGGACGTCCGCCTCGCCTGGCCGGTCTCCTCGATTTCGGCGACATGATCGAGACGATCTCCGTATCCGAGGTCGCCATCGCCGCGGCCTACGCCGCCTTCGGCGCGGCCGATCCGCTCGAGGCCGTCCGCCCGCTCGTCTCCGGCTACCATCGCGTGCGCCCGCTCCACGAGGAGGAGATGGCCGTGCTCGACGCCCTCATCCGCACCCGCCTCGCGGTAAGCGTCGTCAATTCCGCTTGCCGGGCCGCGGCCGAACCCGGCGACCCCTATCTCGTCGTCAGCGAGGCCCCGGCCTGGGCCGCTTTGGAGGCCTTCGACAGGATCCCGCCCCGCCTCGCCCATTACGCCTATCGCGACGCCTGCGGCCTGCCCTCGACGCCGCACGGGCCGGCGGTCGTTCGCTGGCTCGGAAATGCCGCGGCCGCGGTCGCCCAGGTCCTCGATCACGACCTGCGCACCGGGCCAGTCGCCGTCCTCGACCTCTCGGTCGGGAGCCGCATGCTCGGCGCGGACCCGGCCAATCTTGAAACGCCCCACCTTTCCGAAACGATCTCGAGGGCCATGGACGCCGCCGGGGCGGCCGTCGGCGTGGGCCGCTACGACGAGGCCCGGATGATGTACTCAACCGGCGCCTTCATGGCCGGGACAAGCCTGTCGGCTCCGCGAAGGACCGTCCATCTCGGCATCGACATGAGCGTGCCGCCGGGAAGCGTCGTCCGCGCCCCTCTCGCGGGCACCGTACACCTCGTCGCCCGAAACGACGCGTCCAAGGACTACGGCCCGCTGGTCGTCCTCCGCCACACGATCCCGTCCGGGGAGGCGTTCTTCACGCTCTACGGCCATCTCGATCCGCTGTCCGTCGCCCGCCTCAAGCCCGGAAAAGCGCTGCGGGCGGGCGATCCATTCGCGGCCGTCGGCGCCCCTCCGCAGAACGGCGACTGGTGGCCGCACGTCCACGTGCAGATCATCCTCGACCTCCTCGGCCTCGGCAAGGATTTTCCCGGCGTGGCCGCGGCCGGCTGGCGGTCGCTCTGGACCGGCCTCTCCCCTGACCCCAACCTGATCCTGGGCATTCCCGCCGATCGCTTTCCCGCCCGGGAACCGGACAAGCCGGAGACCCTGGCCGCGCGGAAGAAGCTCGTGGGGCACAACCTCAGCGTCTCCTATCGCGACCCCTTGAAGATCGTCCGCGGCTGGATGCAGTATCTCTACGACGAGACCGGCCGGGCCTATCTCGACGCCTACAACAACGTCCCTCTCGTCGGTCACAGCCATCCCCGCGTCGTCCGGGCCGTACAGGACCAGATGGCCCTCTTGAACACGAACACCCGCTATCTCCACGACGATCTCGTCCGCTATGCCGGGCGATTGACCGCTCTGATGCCCGCGCCGCTCCGCGTTGCCTACATCCTCAACTCGGCCAGCGAGGCCAACGAGCTGGCCCTGCGCCTGGCCCGGACGCACACCGGCCGCGAAGACATCATCGTCTTGGAGTCGGCCTACCACGGCCACACGGCCGGGCTCATCGACATCAGCCCCTACAAGTTCGCCGGGCCCGGCGGCCGGGGCCGCAAGCCCTGGGTCCACGTCGCCCCGCTCCCCGACGACTACCGCGGGCCTTACCGGCGCGACGACCCAGAGGCCGGGATGAAATACGCCGCGGCCGTGGGGCGCCTCGTCGCGGAGGCGCGAGGGCGGGGCGGCCCGGCGGCGTACATCGCCGAAACCCTGCCCAGTGTCGCCGGTCAGATCGTCCTGCCCCGCGGCTACCTGGCCGAGGCCTACCGTCACGTCCGGGCCGCGGGCGGCGTCTGCATCGCCGACGAGGTCCAGGTGGGCTTCGGCCGGCTCGGCACGCATTTCTGGGGCTTCGAAACGCAGGGCGTCGTCCCCGACATCGTCGTCCTCGGCAAGCCGATCGGGAACGGTTTTCCGTTGGCCGCTGTCGTGACGACGGAAGCGATCGCCGACTCCTTCGACAACGGCATGGAGTTCTTCAGCACCTTCGGGGGCAACCCCGTGGCCTGTGCCGCGGGGCTGGCCGTGCTCGATGTCATGGAAGACGAGAGGCTGCAGGAGCGCGCCCTGCGGGTCGGCGGCCACTTCGCCGCGGAGTTGAAGCGCCTGGCCGGGCGCCACCCGATCATCGGCGACGTCCGCGGGTCCGGCCTTTTCCTGGGCGTCGAGCTCGTGCGCGACCGCCGGACGCTCGAGCCCGCGGCTGAAGAAGCCTTCTACGCCGTCAATCGCCTGCGCGAGCTCGGCGTCCTCGCGGGCGCCGACGGCCCCCTCAACAACGTCGTCAAGATCCGGCCTCCCCTGTGCTTCTCCGAAGCCGACGCCGACCTGTTCGCCTCGACCCTCGACGCCATTCTGTCCGAGGACCCGGTCCAGGCCGGCGGGGCCAGAACGCTCAAGAAGGAATGCGCATGACCATCAAGCCCAAGCTGACCACGTTCGATGCGACGATGATCGTCGTGAGCCTGATCATCGGCATCGGCATCTTCAGGACCCCGGCCATGGTCGCCGCGGCGGCCAAGACCCCCGCCCTCTTCTATGCCGCCTGGGCCCTCGGGGGCCTCGTCAGCTTCATCGGCGCCCTGACCTTCGCCGAGATCGGCGGACGCTTCGCCAAGCCCGGCAGCTACTACAAGGTCGTGGCGGAGAACTACGGCTCCGGCCTGGCCTTCATGCTCAATTGGACCAACGTGGTCATCCTCAACGGGGCCGGGGCCGCCGGCGTGGCCCTGATCGGGGCCGAATACCTGACGCCCATCGTCTTCCCCGGGGCCGCCCCCACGACCGGGACGGTCCAGGTCACGGCGGTCATCCTCATCCTCGGCCTCCTCGTCATCAACTACCTTGGCATCAAGACGGGCGCCTGGGCCCAGAATATCCTGAGCGTCCTCAAGGTCGTCATGATCGGCCTCCTCGCGGCGGCGGCCTTCCTGTCCAAGCACGTCCCCGAGGGCCCGGCCGCGCTCCCGCTCGACAAGCCCTGGTTCTTCGCCCTCGGCGTGGCCTTCATCTACGTCTTCTACGCCTACGGCGGCTATCAGAACACGATCAACTTCGGGGCCGACGTCCACGACGCCCGCCGCAACGTCCCCCGGGCGGTCTTCTTCGGCATCCTCATCGTCCTGGCCTGCTACCTGACCATCAACGCGGCCTACGTCAAGGTCCTCGGCGTGCCCGGCATCGCCGCGGCCAAGCTCGTGGCCGCCGAGACGGCCCGGGTCACCCTGGGGGAGACCGGTAGGCTCGTCGTCTCCCTGGCCATCTTCCTCTCGGCCATGGGCTTTCTCAATGTCACCCTGATGCAGATCCCCCGGGTCTACTACTCCATGGCCGAGGACCGGACCCTGCCCGCCGTCTTCCGGAAGGTCAATCCGAGGACCCAGACCCAGGAGTTCGGGCTGCTCTTCCTCGGCGCGATCATCCTCGTCTCGATCTTCCTCCTGCAGAAGTTCGAGAACATCGTCAACTACGTCATGTTCCTCGACACGATCACGCTGGCCGTCGTGTCGTCGTCGATCTTCTCCCTGCGCCGCAAAGCCAGGCTCTCCGGCGAGGCCTATACGGGCTATCGGATCCCCCTCTATCCGGTCCTGCCGCTCGTCTTCATCATCACGATGCTGGCCGTGGCCGGGTTCGTGCTCGCGACCCAGACCCGCGAGGCCCTGTACGGGGCGATCTTCTTCGCTGTCGGCTTCCCGGTCTTCCTGCTGATGCGGCGGGTCAGCCGCGGTCCGGCTCCGTCCGACGGGAGCCCGGACGGTCCGGAGGGCTGATCCCGGCGGCCGGTCTATCCTTCCTTTGGCCCGGTCCGCGGCCGTGGTAAGATGGGACAAAGGGGGGCATCATGGAAAAAGCCCGAAGCATCAAGAAGGTCCTCGTCAGCCAGCCCACGCTCGAGGGGGCGGGCGTCCACCTCCGACGCGGCTTCGGCTTCCGCGAAGTGCCGGCCTTCGATCCCTTCCTCATGTTCGACGATTTCCGCCAGGACGATCCGGCCAAGTTCCTGCCGGGCTTCCCCTGGCATCCCCACCGCGGCATCGAGACGATCACCTACATGATCCGCGGCACGGCCGAGCACGGCGACAGCTTGGGCAATAAAGGCGTCATCGGCCCGGGCGACGTTCAGTGGATGACGGCCGGCAACGGCGTCATCCATCAGGAGATGCCCAAGGGCGGGAAAGACGGCCGCATGGGAGGCTTCCAACTCTGGGCCAACCTGCCGGCCTCGCAGAAGATGATGGACCCGCGCTACCGCGACGTCAAGAACGCGGACGTCCCCGAGGTCGCCCTGCCCGGCAGGGTCACGGCCAGGGTCATCTGCGGCACGGTGGGCAAGACGCGGGGCCCGGTCCGGGACATCGTCATCGACCCGGAGTACATCGACGTCTCGATGCCCCGCCAGGCCGAATTCGTCCATCCGACCAAACCCGGCCACACGGTCATCGCCTATGTCTTCGAGGGCGAAGGCTGCTTCTCGGATGAGCCGGGCTTGTCGTCCTACGACGTCGAACCCGCCAGTTACTTCGACCTCGAGCGGAAATCCGTCCAGGGCGACAATTCCGTGATCCTCTTCGGAGACGGCGAGCGGGTCCACATCACGACGACGGATTCCCCGGTCCGATTCCTCCTGATGTCCGGCCGCCCGCTCGGCGAGTCCGTGGCCTGGCAGGGGCCGATCGTCATGAACACGCAGGAAGAGCTCCGGACCGCCTTCCGCGAGTACCGGGCCGGGACGTTCATCAAGCACGCGAAGCCGGCCTAGAACATCCCCATTTTCCGGCCCGCCGGGGAAAAAAGCCGACAACCTCAAGAATGGGGACACGTACCCAAGGTACATGTCCCCCATTCGTTATTGCAAAGCCGCAGGGAAATCGGTTATCTTGGGGGGCCGAGGAGGCCCCCCATGTCGATGACCAGCCGCGAGCGCCTGGACGCCGCCCTCAACCACCGCCAGCCCGATAAGATCCCCGTCGATTTCAACGGCACGGCGGTCACCGGCATGCACGTCAAGTGCGTCATCGGGCTCCGCGAGCACTACGGCCTCGAAAGGCGCCTGGTCAAGGTCCACGAGCCGTACCAGATGCTGGGCTGGATCGACGACGACCTCCAGACCGTCCTCGGCATCGACGTCGAGGGCGTCTACGGGCCGGACACGATGTTCGGCTACCGCAACGAGAACTGGACGCCCTGGCGGATGGACGACGGGACCGAGGTCCTCATGTCCGGGAATTTCCGGACGACGAAGGACCCGAATGGCGATACGCTCGTCTTCCCCGGCGGCGACCGCTCTGCCCCGCCCTCAGGGCGCCTGCCCAAGAACGGCTTCTTCTTCGATACCATCATCCGCCAGGAGCCCATCGACGAGGCGAAGCTCGATCCCGAAGACAACATCCAGGAGTTCGGGCCCGTCAGCGAGGCGGCCCTCGACCACTTCGAGGCCGAGAGCCGCCGGGCGGGGGCGACCGGAAGGGGGATCATCGGGAGCTTCGGCGGGACCGCCCTCGGCGACATCGCCCTCGTGCCCGCCCCCGGCCTCAAGCACCCGAAAGGGATCCGGGACGTCGAGGAGTGGTACGTCTCGACGCTCACGCGCCGCCCCTACGTCCACAGGGTCTTCGAGCGCCAGACCGAGATCGCCCTCGGGAACCTCGAAAAGATCCGCTCCCGGGTCGGCAACCAGGTCCAGGCCGCCTTCCTCTGCGGCACGGACTTCGGGACGCAGCAGTCGACCTTCTGTTCAGTGGCCGCCTTCCGCGAGCTTTACCTGCCGTATTACCGGCGGATAAACGACTGGGTCCACGCCCACACGAACTGGAAGTCGTTCAAGCACTCATGCGGGGCCGTCGCCACCTTCATCCCCGCCTTCATCGAAAGCGGATTCGATATCCTCAACCCCGTCCAGGTCTCGGCCGCGGGCATGGACGCCGGCAAGCTCAAAGCGGAATTCGGCAAGGACATCGTCTTCTGGGGCGGCGGCGTCGACACCCAGAAGACCCTGGCCTTCGGCACCCCGGAGGCGGTCCGGGCCGAGGTCCTGGAGCGCTGCCGGATCTTCAGCCCCGGCGGCGGCTTCGTCTTCAACGCCGTCCACAACATCCAGGCCAACGTCCCCATCGCCAACATCGCGGCCATGTTCGAGGCCGTCCGGGAATTCGGCGCGTGAAGAAGACCGCCTGGTACGTCCTCTCCGTTACCCTCGTCGCCGCCCTCGGCGGCCTCATCTTCGGCTTCGACACGGCCATCGTCGCCGGCGCGACGCGCTATATGAAAGAACAGTTCTCGCTCAACGCGCTCCAGGAGGGCTGGGCCGTGAGCGTCGTCCTCATCGGGTGCATGTTCGGCGCCGGCCTGGCCGGCCCCATTAGCGACCGGATGGGCCGGCGGCGGCTCATGCTCGTCTCGGCGATCCTCTTCCTCGTCTCGGCGGTCGGCTGCGCCCTGCCGCGGACGATCACGGCCTTCGTCATCTTCCGGTTCGTCGGGGGGCTCGGCATCGGCTCGGCGGCCGTCCTCTCGCCGCTCTACATCGCCGAGATCGCGCCGGCCCGCGTCCGGGGCGCCCTCGTCTCGGTCAACCAGCTGGCCATCGTCACCGGCATCCTTCTGGCCTATTTCGTCAACTGGGTCTTCGCCGGGGCCGGCCCGGCCAACTGGCGCTGGATGTACGCCATGGGCGCCATCCCCTCGGTCTTCTTCTTTCTCCTGCTCCTGCGCGTCCCGGAGAGCCCTCGCTGGCTGGTCAAGAACGGCCGCGAGGAGGAGGCCCGGACCGTCCTCACCCGGGCCGACAGCGCCGAGGCCGCGGCGGCGGGGATCCGGGAGATCCGGGACACGCTGGCCCTCGAGGAGGGTTCGCTGCGCGAGCTCTTCCGCCCCGCCTTCCGCCGGCCCCTCCTCATCGCCATCGTGCTGGCCGTCTTCCAGCAGATCACGGGCATCAACGCCATCCTCTACTACGCCCCGAGGATCTTCGAGGGCGCGGGCTTCGAGCGGATGTCGGCCATCGGCCAATCGACGCTCGTCGGCCTGGTCAACATGCTCTTCACGGTCGTAGCCATCGTCCTCGCCGACAAGGTCGGCCGGCGGCCGCTCCTCCTCGTCGCCACGGGCGGCATGGGCGTCTCGCTCATCCTCCTCGGCGCCGCGTTCCGATTCCCGGTCCTGCCGGCCTCGACCCTGCTCCTTATCATCCTCCTCTACATCGCTTTCTTCGCTTCGGCCATGGGCCCGCTCGTCTGGGTGGTCATGGCCGAGATCTTCCCCATCAAGGTCCGGGGCAGCGCGATGGGCCTGGCGACCTTGATCCTCTGGCTCGCCGACTTCGCCGTCACCCTGACCTTCCCGGTCATCTCCGACAGATTCCATCCGTCCACGGCGTTCTGGCTTTACGCGGGGATGTGCGCCCTGGATCTCGTCTTCATATGGTTCTTCCTGCCGGAGACCAAGGGCAAGACGCTCGAGGAGATCGAGCGTCGCTGGCTGAAAACGGCCTGACGCCGCGTTGTCCGTTACCTCGCCGCCTGCACCTCGGCCAGCTTGCGGACCGCGACGTCGAGCTCTTCGACGAAGATGCGCGACAGGGCGGCCGGCAGGAAGCTGACCTTGCGGGCGTCGAGCGCCAGCCGCTTGTCGAAGGAGTGCCTAACGAGGCTCGTCCCGGTCTTGAAATCCAGGAACTCCAGGTCCATGGCCAGCCGGCCGAACCAGACGTCGGGGTTGTCGATCTCCTCGATGAGCCGGACATTCGTCCGCAGGGCGATGTCCGGATCGGCCTGGAGGATGTCGAGCGTGACCCTGGAAAAGCCCTCTTTCCGGATGAGATAATCGCTCATCGTTTCCCTGAAGAGATCGTCGGGCTTCTTGGCCCAATACACGGAGGAGTAGTACTTCAGCTCGTAGGGCGAGACCCGGTAGATGATCCGGAAATCGTCGTAGAGGGGGTCGACGCGGACCGGCTCGACGTAGAGGACCTTGTCGATCTTGGGGTGGAGCTCGGCGTTAGTCTCAAGGGCCATGATCTGGAAGTATCTCTTGTTCGGGGTGGAGAAGCAGCCGGCGAGAAGGAGGATGGCCGCGAACGGGACGGCGAGTTTCCTCATCATTTTTTATCCTTTCGTGTCCTCAGGATGGCCGACGGCTCATCGGCGATCTCGCGGGAGAAGCGGGCCAGGTTCTCGATGGCGACGCCGAGACTGCTGAAGGTCCGCGTCAGCTCCGACTGCTGTTCGAGAAGGACGCTTTCGACTTTTTTCAGGCTGACCGAGGCCGTCGCCAGGAAGTCCCGGACGTCCGTGATCACCCGGCCCATTTCGTCGGCCGAGAACCGCTGCGAGATGTTGCCCAGGGTCTGCTGGGAGTTAGACTCGACAGTCCGGATGAGACGGTCGAGGTCCTCGGTTATGGGGACGAACTTCTCCGTCGCCTTGGCGAATTCGGCCGAGGCCTTCTCGATGCTGGTCAGGGTGTTCTCGAGCGAGGCCCGGCGGGACCCCAGGATCCCGGAGATGGAGGACGACGCTTTATCCGTGTTCTCGAGGAAGGAGTTGAACCGGGCCACGTTCTCCGGGGACAGGACCTCGGCGATCCGCTTGACCGTCGTCTCGATGTTGGCGATGATGTCGTCGGCGCGCTCTCCGAGGCCTCGCCCCGAGGCGATCTCGCCGTGGGCGGCCAGGTTCGGGGATTCGACGGTGCCGCCGCTGAGCTCGATGTATTTCTGACCGGTCAGCCCGGCGTAAACGAGGGTGGCCCGCATGTCGGCCTTAATCGGCAGGCCCGGCCGGATCTTGACCTCGACCTGGACGCAGTCGAGGTCCATCGGGCTCACCGTCAAGCTCGTGACTCGGCCGACCTCGACACCCCGGTACTTCACGGCCGAGCCGGGGACGAGGCCGTGGACGGACGTATCGCGGAACTTGATGACGTAGACATCACCGGGGTCGCGGAGCTTGGGGATGATGAAGAACCCCGCCACGATCACGAAGATGACCGTGGCCATGGAGAGGAAGATCCCCAGCCGGTTCTTTTGCTCATGCGTCATCATGATGATGGTCCTTTGTGAGGAAGAATGTCCGTATGAACTCGTCTTCGGAGGCGGCCAGGTCGGCGTAGTCGCCCGCGAAGCGGAGGCCGCCGTCGTTGAGAAGGATGATCCGGTCGGCCACCCGCTCGATCGAGCGGAGCTCATGGGTGACGACGACGAGGGTCATCTTGAAGGTCTCCTTCAGCCGGAGGAGGAGGTCATCGAGCCGGTGGGACGTGATCGGGTCGAGGCCGGACGAGGGCTCGTCGCAGAACACGACCTCCGGATCGAGGACGAGGGCCCGGGCCAGGGCTCCCCTTTTGCGCATGCCGCCGGAGAGCTCGGACGGGCTTTTTTCGGCGCTGTCGGCCATCTCGACCTGGGCCAGGCCGGCGTGGACCATGTCACGGACGACGGCCTCCGGCAGCTCCGGGTAGTGCATGCGGACGGGCAGGGCCACGTTCTCGAAGAGGCTCAGTCCGTTGAGGAGCGCCCCGTCCTGGTAGAGGACGCCGATCTTGCCGTAGAGATTGCGGAGCGAGGCCTCGGACCTGTAGTCGACGGGGCGGCCGGCGAACTCGAAGCCGCCGCCGAGAGGGGGAAGCAACCCGGCCAGCGTTTTGAGCAGCGTCGACTTCCCCGAGCCGCTGACGCCGACGACGGCCGTGATGCGGCAATCGGGAATGGTGAAGGAGATGTCGCACAGGACCTTGGTCAGTCCGTAGCCGATGGTCAGGTCGCGGGCCGTTATGATATCCATGGTCAATACAGCACGAACGCGAAGATACAGTCGATGATGATGATCATCGTCACCGACAGGACCACCGATTCCGTCGTGGCCCGGCCGACCTCCTCGGCGCTCCGGCCCACGGTCAACCCCTTGAAGCCGGCGCCGACGACAACGGCCCAGCCGAAGACGACGGTCTTAATGAGGCCCCAGGCGAAATCGGTCCAGTCGACGGTGTTGAGCATCTGGCTCAGGAAGGCCGACGGCAGTATCCCGAACGTGATCCGCGCGGTCACGATGCCGCCGAAGATGCCGGCGACGTCGGCCATGGCCACGAGGAGCGGGACGACGAGCGTGATGGCGATGAGCCGCGGGACCATGAGGAATTTCTCCGGGACGACCCCCATGGTCCGGAGGGCGTCGACCTCCTCGAGGACGGTCATGCTGGCCAGCTCGGCGGCGACCGCGGCGCCGACCTTGCCGGCCAGGATGACGCCGGTCATGAGCGGGACGAGCTCCCGGAGCATGGCGTAGCCGACGAGGTCGGCGATGTAGATATCGGCGCCGAAGAGCCGGAGCTGCTCGGCCGAAGTGATCGAGATGGTCACGCCGACGAGGAAGAGGAGGAGGCAGACGATGGGGAACGACCGGTAGCCCATGAAGAACATCTGGTTCCAGGTCTCCCCCGGATAGACGCCTTTACGCTGCCTCAGGTAGCGGCCGATGTGATAGACCTCGTCGCCGAACATGGCCATGTAACGTCCCAGAAGCCGCGCGCGGGCGAGGAAGCGGTCGGCCATGCTCTGCAGAAACCGGCCCCACCGGCTGCCCGTGGGGGCGACCGCCGGTTTTTCGGGCCAGCAGGCGTCAGGCAACCGGGCGAACGCCGACTCGGCCCGGGCCAGCGCATCGGGGACGTTGGCGACGACCGCCCCGGGAAAGCAGCGGGTGAGATGACGGATAAAAGCCACGGTCGAAGTGTCGAACTCCTCGACCTCCCGGAAATCGAGGGTGATCGCGGCTTCGGCGGACCGCCGGCTGATCTCGGAGACGACGGTGATGATCTCGGCCGCGCGAAGCTTCTTGGGCATGACCATCGGTCCGGCCGGAGTGAGGGTCGTCGGGCGGCCGCTCATTTCGCCGCCGGAAGGACGATGATCGTCTGGTTGAGCCCGGGCGCTGTGGCCGGGAAGCGGGCGGTCTCTCCGCCGGCCTCGACCTCGAGGTAATACTCGATCGCCCCGGCGGGGGGCGGAAGGGTCACGGTGTAGACGCCGCGGGCTTTGTGCTCCAGGGGAACGCCGCGGAATCCGCCGCGGCCCATCTCGCGCCAGTTCAGGGACGCGGCGACGGGTCCCCCCTTCCCCAGAACGAGGACGTTGAGCGCCAGGGCCTCGCCGGCTTCGAGGGACGTCCGCACGGCCGGGACGATGACCCGGAGCGGGCCGTCATAGGCGCGGGGCAGGACGCAATCGGCCGGCACTTCGGACCCGAGCATCTTGACGAGATCGGCCTCGGGCCGCTCCCACGCCCCGGGCAGGAGGTGCTGTTCCCAATTGGCGATAGTGCCCAGCTCGCCGGTCGTGCTCACCGCGGCGAGGAGCGCGTCGAAGATCCGCCGCAGGGCGGCGGCCATCTCCGCCCGGACCGGCAGGGCCTCGGCGGCCAGGACGGCACGCGTCGCGGCCTCGGACCCGGCCGCTTTCGCTTTCGCCACGGCTTTATTGTAGACGTCCCAAAGCCCGTTGAAGCGGGCGACGTCGCGCATGTACCGGAAGCTTGCCAGCCAGTAGCCGAACCGCTCCACGTTCCCGGCGCCGGAGATCCGGGACTCGAGGGCGGCCAATTCGTCCGCGAAAGCGTAGGCCGGCGCGACCTCGTCCCAGGGCCTGGGGTCGGGCTGGATGTTGCCGGGCCCGCCGATCCAGGTCACCGGGACGGGGTGCCGGCCGTCGATGCGGGAAAAGATCGCCGCGATCTCCTCGGCCGCCTCGGGACCGAACTGGGCCCGGGACCAATCGCGATAGAGGTCGAGGGCGCCGAGATGGCGTTCCGTCTCCGGCCAATCCGCTTCGTAGTCGAGGACGGCCGGCCCGCCGCAGTTGATCTTCTTGACGAAATCTTTCCCGGCGACGACGATGCCGGCCAAGGCCGGGTAGTGGATGCGGTCGGCGAAATCGATGGCCAGGTTCCCGTCGACGACCTCGACATCGCCGAAGGTCAGATCGAGGGCCTTGAAGGCGCCGACCCGGGCGAAGATGTCGAGGTTCTCGACGGCCTTCCGCCCCTGGACGATGACGTCGAAGACGCGGCCGCGGGCCCGATCGATGGAGCCCTCGACGAGCTGCAAGGTCACGCTGTGGGTCCCGTTGGGCACCTTCAGGTGATAGCCGAAGACGCGGTCGCGGACGTCTTCGTAGACGGCGGCGCCCGGCCCGGCGCCGGCGATCTTCCGGCCTTTGAAGGCCACGTATTGTCCGGTGATGGGCCCGACGTCGTCAGCGACCCGCCGCGGCAGGGTGTTCCAGCTCTGGTCCCAGGCCGCCCTGGCCAGGGCGAGGACGTTGGCCGAGAGGACGCGCGTCCGCCAGTGGATGCCGAGCAGCCCATCGCAGCCGTAGCGCAGGGCGTCGGCAGCGTCCCGGCGCATGCGGCCGGCCCAGAGCTGGGGCGAGGTCAGCGCGGGATCGTCCTCCATCCAGGGGATGGCCCAGAGCGACCGGCCCCGGACGCGCGAGAACCCCGGGTCAACGGGGGCCTTGCCGACCTCGCGATTGATGGTGCTCATGGCCACGTCCTTGGGCAGGACCTGGTCGAAGAGCGTTCTGTTCGACGGCGGGCCGAGGACCCAGCCGCAGGTGGCCAGCCGGAACGGCGGGTCCGCCTCTTTCCAGGCCTGGACAGCCATGTCCAGGTCCGTGGTCACCGCCTTGATCGCCTCGGGCGAGGCGTCGTCCCAGGTCCAACCTTCGTTCGTCCAGAACCAATAGTAATCGACGGGGTAGGCCGCGGCGATCCGCTCGAACATGGCCTTGTAGAGGTCCTTGACGACGGCCGGGTCCTTCGGGTCGCGGCCGGAATCGGTCAGGCGCTTCTTGACGAGGTCGGGGACGGTCAGCGCCGTTTCCGTCCCAACGGACGTCTTGACGCCGAGGCGCCGGGCCAGGGAAAAGGCGTTCCGGAAGACCGCCGCGGCCCGGTCGAAGACCTCGTTCGAGGCCTCGGAGGTGGCCGGATCGGGACTGAAGCCGTCCATGACGTCGTTGCCGAAATCGTCGCGCTCGAAGAGGAGGCCGGCGCCGAAATGGAAATCGCCGGTCTTCTTCGATTCGTAGCCCCAGTTGCCCCGGGCCGTGTTCTGGTAGCTGGCGGGGTAGCTCGCCGTGACCGTCCCGTCGGGCCGGAAATCGCCTTCGCGGCCGATCCAGACCGTGGGCTCGGCGTTGGGCGTGGCGCCGTGCTCTTTGCTCGGGTTCTCGGGATAGGTATGGAGGCCGAAGAAGTTCATCCGAAGCTTGGGGAGCTGGCTGAGGACGGCCTTGTAGCTCTCGAGCGTCCACCAGTCCGGGCCCTCGGGGAAATCGTGGAAGGGCTGGATGCCGCGGACGGCGAAGAGGGGCTCGCCGGTCTCGTCGAGATCGAGCGCGGGCATCGGGGCCCTGACGTCGGGGACGACGTCCCCCTCGAGGCCGAAGCGCACGCCGAGCTTCTCGGCCAGCTGATAGGCGCCATAGAGGACGCCGGGGCCTCCGCCGCCGGCGACGAGGACGACCTTCTTGGAGCCGCGCGCCAGGGTCTTCAGCCAGTAATCCTCGGGCCCCAGGGCGGCGATCCGGCCGGCCGCACCGGGATCGTCGAGCCCTCGGGCGAGCGTCCCCCCTTTTTCGAGGACGACCACGGCCCCGGCGGGGACGCCGGAGAAGGAGGCGGCTTCCCTGAGGGCGGGAAGAATGCCCGTCCTCAGGTAAAGATAACGGAGGATTTCGGCGGCGGCGGCCCGCTCGTGCCAGCCGGCGTCGCCGGCGATGACGACATCGGGGACGGGGCTCTTCCGGGCGCAACCGGAGACAAGGAGGCAGGCTAAGCCCAGGAGGGCGAATAGGCCCCGATACGATGTCCGAACGCTCATGTTGACCGCTCCGATCCCGGCACCATTCTAGTACAGCTGGAGGCTCTTTTCAACGCCGCACGGGAGCCGGACGAGTGTCCTCAGGTTGACGGAGCGTGCCCTCCGGGATATTATCGTCCCACCCATGACGATCCGAGAGAGATTCAACAGGGTCTTCCGTTGGGAAAAGCCGGACCGCGTCCCCGACATGGAGTTCGGCTATTGGGACAAGACGATCGCCGTCTGGCATGAGCAGGGTTTGCCCCTCGAGTGCCTGACGAACGAGGACGTCGAGCGGCGCCTCGGGCTCGAGGGGATCTCGATCATCCCCGAGGTCCCCATCCGCAAGGGCCTCTTCCCCGCGTTCGAGGAAAAGACCATCGAGCGCCGGGGCGAACGCCGCATGGTCCAGACGAAGGACGGGGCCTTGACCGAGATGCTCGACTACGACTCGTCCATGCCCAAGTTCCTCAAGTTCGCCGTCGAGACGCGGGCGGACTGGGAAAAGATGCGGGACGAGCGGCTCGATCCGGGACGCCCGGGCCGTGTCGGGGACGTCCAGGCGGCCATCGACGCCGCCCACGCGGCGGGCATGCCCATCCTCTTCCACTGCGGCTCGCTCTACGGCTGGCTCAGGGACTGGATGGGCCTCGAGAACCTGTCCATCGCCCTGATGACCGACAAGGACTGGGTCGAGGACATGATGGAGCACATCACCCGGATGGACCTCGAGCTCGTCGAGCGGCACATCCCGGGCGGCGGCGAGGTCGATGTGGCCTGGTGGTGGGAGGACATGTGCTACAACCACGGCCCGCTCATGTCGCCGAAGCTCTTCGAGGAGCTCATGGTGCCCCGCTACAAGCGCATCACGGACGCCCTGGCCGCGAAGGGGATCCATGTGAATGTCCTCGACTGCGACGGGCGCATCTACGACCTCGTGCCGGGGTGGCTGCGGGGCGGCATCAACTGCATGTTCCCGATCGAGGCCCTGCACACGGACCCGCTGAAGCTGAGGGAGGATTACGGCGACCGGGTGCTCCTGCTCGGCGGGGTCGATAAAATGGCCCTGATCGCCGGAAAGGACGCCATCGACCGGGAGCTCGAGAAGCTCCGCCCCCTGGTCGAGCGCGGCGGCTACCTGCCGTGCGTCGACCACCGCGTCCCGCCCGACGTCACCTACGAAAATTATCTTTACTATCTCGAGAAGAAGAAAACGATCCTGTAGTCCGCCACTAGGCTTTGGCGACGCGCTCCAGCCGCTTCATGATGGAGAAGATGAAAGCGGCCGAAAGGACGCAGGCGCCGGCCAGGATGCCCCAGACGGCCCAGAGCGGCAGGCGCTCCCAGAAATAGGCGGTCACCCCGACGAGGGAGTTGCCGACCGCCGTCGCCGCGAACCAGCCTCCCTGCATCAGGCCTTTGTACTTGGGCGGAGCGACCTTGGAGACGAAGGAGATGCCGATCGGGCTGAGGAAGAGCTCGGCGATCGTCAGCATGAAATAGGTCGAGATGAGCCAGTAGACGGAGACCTGGGAACCGGCCGGGGCGACCAGCCCCCCGAGCGTCTTCGGGCTCAGCAGGCCGATCGAGCCGACGAGCAGGATGACGTAGGCCGCGGCCGTCACGAGCATGCCGAAGCCGATCTTCCGCGGCGCCGACGGTTCCTTGCCCCGGCGGTGGAGCCAGGCGAAGACGCCGATGACGATCGGGGTCAGGACGACGATGAAGAACGGGTTGAAGTGCTGGAACATCTGGGGCTGGAACGGATTCGTCGCGTTATATCCGCTGTAGCGAAGATAGGCCAGGGCGCCGAACACGGCGAAGGCGGCGCCGCCCATGAGTCGGCTCAGCTTGCCCGAGGCCTTTCTCACGAGGAAGAAGAGACCGAGCGCGGACAGGAAAACGGGCAGGAGGCCGCCCATGTCGAACCACAGGTTGGTCGCCTTGCCGACGCTGGGGACGGTGTAGTCGCGGGCGAAGTAGGTCAAGGTCACGGCGCTCTGGTGGAAGGCCATCCAGAAGAAGATGACGACGAAAAAGACCAGGCCGAGGCAGATCAGCCGCTCGCGGGTCTGCTCGCGGGAAAGCTCGACGACCTGGGACTTGAGTTCCGCGGACTTGGCCTTCTGGCGCTCGCTCATGGAGGCCGTCTTGTAGTGCTTGCGGAAGCCCCAGAAGATGATCATCGAGACGATGAGGCTGAGGCAGGCGACGCCGAAGCCGAGGTGGTAGGACTTGCTCAGCGCGTTGATATAGCGCGTGGCGAAAGAGCCCAGGCTGTCCAGGGTCACCGCGGCGTCCTGCCCCTGGGCGATCGTCAGGAAAGAGGACGCGTCGGCCAGCTTGCCCTTGAGGAAGTCGTTGGCCAGGGCCGGGATGCGGGCGTCGTAGAGGAGGCCGGACTTGCCCATGATCCAGTTGCATACGGCCATAGAGGCCGAAGGGGCGAACATGGCCCCGATGTTGATGCCCATGTAGAAGATGTTGAAGGCCCGGTCCCGCATGCCCGCGTACTTGGGGTCGTCATAGAGGCTGCCGACAACGGCCTGGAGGTTGCCCTTGAACAGGCCCGTGCCCAGGGCGATGACGGTCAGGGCGGCGACGACGAGCGGGAACCCGGTGTTCATCAGCGTCGGGAGGGCGAGCAGGATGTAGCCGATGAACATGACGACGATGCCCAGGCTGATCGTCCTGCCGTAGCCGAGGAAGCGATCGGCCAGGAAGCCGCCGAGGAGCGGGAAGGCGTAGACGCCGACCAGGAAGGTCGCGTACATCGAGCCCGCCGCGGCCGCGGACATGCCGTACTTCGCCTGCATGAACAGGACGAAGATGCTGACCATGGTGTAGAAGCCGAAGCGTTCGCCCATGTTGGCGAAGAAGGCCACGTACAGGCCCTTGGGGTGTCCTTTGAACATGCGTCACCGTCCTTGATGAGGGATGTACGGAAGCCGGATGGCTATCAAGACGGGGGGATTATAACAAAAGAAAAGAGGGGGTCAAACCTTAAATCTTCTTAGCGCTTGCCGCCGAGGATCGAGCCGAGGACGCCGCGCAGGATCTGCCGGCCGAGGTTGCTGCCGACCGACCGGGCGGCGCTCTTGGCCATGGCCTCGATCAGGGTGTCCCTGGACCGGCCCGCCGGCCGTTTCGGAGCCTGGGGGTACTGGCCCCGGCCTGAGGGCGCGGGGTATCCGTAGGGAGCTTGTTGCCGTGCCTGGGCTTCGGCTTGGGCCTGAGCCTGCGCCTGGGCCTCGGCATCGGCCGCGGCCTTCGCCGCCCGCGCCTTGAGCATCTCGTAGGCCGATTCGCGGTCGACGAACTTTTCGTAGTGCCCGAAGATGACCGATCCTCGGACGATCGCCTGACGCTCCGCCGGCGTCACCAATCCGATGCGGCTGTGCGGCGGCAGGACCAAGGCCCGCTCCACGATCCCGGGCTGGCCCTTCTCGTCGAGGAAGGAGACCAGGGCCTCTCCGGTGCCGAGCTGGGTGATCTCCGTCTCGACGTCGACCTTGGGGTTCTGGCGGAAGGTCTCGGCCGCCGCCCGGACGGCCCTCTGGTCCCGGGGCGTGAAGGCCCGGAGGGCGTGCTGGACGCGGTTGCCGAGCTGGCCGAGGACGACGTCGGGGACGTCGAGGGGATTCTGGGTGACGAAGTAGATCCCGACGCCCTTCGACCGGATGAGACGGACGACCTGCTCGATCTTTTCGAGCAGGACCTGCGGCGCGTCCGTGAACAGGAGGTGGGCCTCGTCGAAGAAGAAGACGAGCCGCGGCTTCTCCACGTCGCCGACCTCGGGCAGTCGCTCGAAGAGCTCGGACATCAGCCACAGCAGGAAGGTCGAATAAGCGCGCGGCATGAGCATGAGCTTGTCGGCGGCGAGGATGTTGATCATGCCCCGGCCGGCGCCGTCGGTCTGGATGAGATCGTCGAGGTCGAGGTCCGGCTCGCCGAAGAAGCTGTCGGCGCCCTGGTCATCGAGCGTCAGGAGGTTCCGCTGGATCGTCCCGATGCTGGCCGGCGAGATCCGGCCGTACTCCGTCTCGAACTCCTCGGCGTGGTCCCCGGCGTACTGGGCCAGGGCCCGGAGGTCCTTGAAGTCGAGGAGGTGGAGTCCGGTGTCGTCGGCGACGCGGAAGACGATGCTCAGGACCCCGCTCTGGACATCATTGAGATTGAGGAGGCGCGAGAGGAGGAGCGGGCCCATGTCGGACACGGTCGTCCGCACGGGGTGGCCCTGCTCGCCGAAGATGTCCCAGAAGGCCGCGGGGCTGCCTTCGAAGGCGTGATCGCCGAGCTTCAGCTTGGCGATGCGCTCCTGGATCTTCGGGTTCGCCAGGCCGGGCTGGCTGACCCCGGCCAAGTCGCCCTTGACGTCGGCCATGAAGACGGGGACGCCGATGCGGCTGAAATGCTCGGCCATGACCTGGAGGGTGACCGTCTTCCCCGTCCCCGTCGCGCCGGCCACGAGCCCGTGGCGGTTGGCCATCTTCGGGAGAAGGAGCAGGTCCTTCCCGCCGCCCCTGGCGATCAGCATGCCCTCGAGTGCCATTGGTCCCTCCTCAGATCTCGGCCAACCGACTACCAGCTCAGGCTCTCGCGGAAAAGGCCGGTGACGGTCCCCTGCAGCGCGGCCCGGAAGGCCTCGACGGTCGAGACCTCCTCGCCTGTCCAGTAGTCCTTGACGAACAAAGGCGGTCCGACGTTCACTTTGATCGTCCCCGGCACCCCCCACATGATGTGCGTCCCGAAGATCGACATGGGCGTCACCGGCACGGCGATGCCGCTCTCTTTATAGAGGTTGTAGGCCATGATGGAGACGCCCCGCTTGAATTCCTTGACGTACGGGTGCGGGTCCTTGAGGTGGACGCGGCCGCGCCCCTGCAGGGCGATGATGGCCCGCCCTTGCCTCAGGTAGTCCTGGCATTTCAGGATGGACACGCGCTTGCTGCCGTACATGTCGACGGGGATGGTCCCGATCCTGGCGATGTGGCCCGAGACGTAGTCGACCATGAACTTATAGAAGGGCCCGAGCAGGATGTGGACGAAGCCGCCGAAGCTCCCCATGTGGCGATGAAGGTGGCGGAGGACGAGCTCGGACGCCCCGGCCCGCGTGAAGATCATCTGGTTGGCTGTGAAGTAGATCATCCGGGGCACGTTCCGGAGCAGGATGGACACGTCCTGGTAGCTGCCGCAGTGGTTCCCGATGATGATGTTCGGGCCTTCCCGGACGAAGTTCTCCCGGCCGCGGAGGTCGATCTTCTTGGGGAACAGGAAGAGCCGGGTCGTACGATCGAGGAACTTCCTGATGGACTCGAATTCTTCTTCGTAGGTACCCATGGTCGAGGGGCTATTCTACCGAAAGCGTCCCGGAATATCAAAACTCTCCGGCGGGACGGCGCGGCCGCTTGCGCGGGCCGGCGAGGCATGCTAATTTAGGGCCCGTCACCCCTCAAGGAGGCGCCCATGATCACCCTGATACGCGGCGGCGAGGTCTTCGCGCCGGAGCCGCTCGGACGGAAGGACGTCCTCGTCGCGGGGGGCGTCATCGAGGCCGTGGCCGGGCCGGGGAGCCTCACGGCCGATGGTTACGGCGCCGAGATCGTGGACGCGTCCGGAATGCGCGTCATCCCGGGGCTCATCGACCCTCACGTCCACATCCTGGGCGGCGGCGGCGAGGGGGGCCCGGCGACGCGATCTCCCGAGATCCGCGTCGAGGACATCGTCGCGAGCGGCGTCACGACGGTCATCGGCTGCCTCGGGACCGACGGCATCACCCGCCATATGACCTCGCTCCTGGCCAAGGCCCGGGCCCTCGATGTCGAGGGCGTCTCGACCTTCATCTATTCGGGCTCCTACGGGATCCCCGTCCAGACCCTGACGGGAAGCGTCCGGTCCGACCTCGTCCTCATCGACAAGGTCATCGGCGCCGGCGAGATCGCCGTGAGCGACCACCGCTCCTCGCAGCCGGTCTTCGACGAAATCGCCCGGCTCGCGGCCGAGTGCCGCGTCGGCGGGATGCTCGGGGGCAAGGCGGGCGTCCTCCACCTCCACCTCGGCGACGGCAAGCGCCGCCTCGAGCTTCTCTTCCGCCTCATCCGCGAGACAGAGATCCCGGTGACCCAGGTCATCCCGACCCACATCAGCAGGAACCCGGAGCTCTTCGAGCAGGGTCTCGAGTGGGTGGCCGCCGGCGGCTCGATCGACATCACCGTCGGGCCCGAGCCCGCCCCCGGCGATCCCGACGTCAGCTTCGAGGACGTTATCGGGGCCTTCGCCAAGCGCGGCCTGCCGCTCACGCGGATGACGGCCAGCTCGGACAGCAACGGCAGCATGCCGGTCTTCGACGCGGCCGGCCGGCTCGTCCGGCTGACCATCGCCACCGAGGGAGACCTCTTACGGAAGCTCCGGGAGGCCGTCGGCACGGGCCTCCTGCCGCTCGAGACGGCCGTCCGGGTCTTCTCGACCAACGCGGCCGACTTCTACAAGCTCGGCCGGAAGGGGCGCATCGAGCCCGGCCGCGACGCCGATATCCTCCTCCTCGACGGTGGCCTCGGGCTCGTCGACGTCTTCGCCCGGGGAAAGCGGATGATGGCCGCCGGGCGGCTTCTGGCCCGCGGCACGTTCAGCGCATGAAGGAGAGAGCCGATGGCCGATGAGACGACCCGGACGCCGGCGACGCCGCCCGCGACCGTGACCCAAGCCCCGCCCCCCGGCCGCCGGCCCTCGCTCGGCGTCGCCCTCATCCCGCTCATCGCCATGGCCCTCCTCCTCGGCGTCGGCTACGGCGTCTACAAGATCAAGGCGCAGATCCTGCTGGTCGCGGCCGCCGCGATCACGGCGTTCCTCGGCCTCGTCCTCGGCTTCAAGTGGCGGGACATGGAGCGGGGCGTCGTCGAGAGCATTCACAAGGCCATGCCGGCCATCCTGATCATGCTCTCGGTCGGTCTCCTCATCGGTTCCTGGATGGCCAGCGGCACCATCCCCATGGTCATCTATTACGGCCTGAAGCTCATCTCGCCCAAGTTCTTCCTGGCCACGGCCTGCCTCGTCTCATCGGTCGTGGCCATCGCCTGCGGGACGTCGTGGGGGACTATCGGGACGATCGGCGTGGCTTTCATGGGCATCGCCATGGGCCTCGGCATTCCCCTCGGGCCGGCCGCCGGGGCGGTCGTCGCCGGGGCCTACTTCGGCGACAAGATGTCGCCGCTCTCCGACATCCCCAACCTGGCCACGGTCATCTCCGGGTCGAACCTGTTCGACCACATCAAACACATGATCCCGTCGGCCGGGCCCGCCTGGCTGGCCGGGCTGGCCATATATTTCTTCGCCGGCCTTGGATACGACGCGACGGCCGCCCGGTCGGACACCCTGGACCTCATCCTGACCACCCTCAAGGCCAACTTCCGCTTCAGCCCGCTTCTGCTCCTGCCGATGGCCGTCATCTTCTATTTCGCCATCGCCAAGAAGCCGACTATCCCGGCCATGGTCCTGTCGTCCCTCGTGGCCTCGCTCCTGGCCGTCATTGTCCAGAAGATCCCGTTCACGGTCGTCGCGACAGCGATGAACACCGGGCTTCCGGCGCGGACCGGGGTCGAGGCCGTCGACACGCTCCTGGCCAAGGGCGGCATGATGAGCATGATGGAGACCCAGCTCATCGCCTTCACCGCCTTCGCCTACGGCGGCATCATGCAGGCCACAGGCTGCCTCGCCGTCATCCTTGACCGGGTGATGGGATTCACCAAGCACGTCTGGAGCCTGGTCCTGACAACGGTCGGCGCGGCCGTCCTCGCGGCCATGATCACGGGCAGCTCCTACCTGTCGATGATCCTCCCGGCGGACCTTCTGGCTCCCGCCTTCAAGAAGAAGGACCTGGCCGCCAAGAACCTGTCCCGCATCATCGAGGAAAGCGGCGGCATCATCGTGCCGCTCATCCCCTGGAGCATGGCCGGCGTCTACATCACCGGAACGCTGGGGGTCTCGACCTTCTCTTACCTGCCCTGGGCCTTCATGAACTATCTCTCGGTCGGGATGCTCGTCCTCTTCGGTTTCACGGGGTGGACGATGTCGCGGCGGGTACGGGACGACGAAACTCAGGCGGGCAGTTGAAGAGAGGGGACACGTACCTTCGGTACATATCCCCGTCCGGAAAAAGCTGCCAGCCGGACCGATCGAGGGAGGGGACATGTACCTGGGGTACGTGTCCCCGATTGGGCTAACCCTCCTCGTCTTCGCCTTTGTCGGCCTTCTCGAGCGCCGTCTTGAAGAGCTCGTCGGCCTTGGAGTGTTTTTCCTTCTGGAGCTCGAACGTGGCGTCGAACTTGCGGTCGAACTCGCTCTGTCGCTTGTGCTCCTTGACCAGGAGATCGTCGAGCGAGCCCTTGATCTTCTTGGCCTTCTCCGACCTCATGACGGCTTTGGTCTCGCCGTCGATCCAGAGGGTCGCCTGGCAGCAGGGGCAGACGACCGAATAGACGCGGGCATCATTCTTTGTCTCGGCCATGCCGTGAATGTAGCACAACGGCCGCCCGCCATAAAGAGGGCAGCCCCCTTCGGGGACCGTCCCTCTCAAGGGCTGCCGGTCTTCGCCTCGATACCGTATTTCTTTAGCAGCTTGAAAAGCCCCTGCCGGGTCAGGCCGATCTCGGCCGCCGTCCGGGTCCGGTGATAGCGGCAGCGGACCAGGGCCTCCCTGAGGAACCGCCGCTCGAAATCGGCCTTGGCGTCGGCCAACCTGTGCGAGACCCGGGAGTAGGTCTCCCCGGCCGGATTGATCTTGGGGGACAGGTAATCCTCGAGGATGAGCGGGCCCCCCGAGGCCATGACCAGGCACCGCTGGACCTCGTTCTGGAGCTCGCGGACGTTGCCGGGCCACGGATAGCGCAGCAGCAATTCGAGCGCGACCGGCGCGACGAAAGGCCGCGGCCGGCCCATCGAGCGGGAGAACTCGTCCAGGAAATGGTTGAGCAGGAGGAGCGCGTCGTCCGGCCTCTCGCGGAGCGGCGGCAGTTCGATAGCGATGATCTTCAGCCGGTAGTAGAGGTCCTGGCGGAAGCGGCCCCGTTCGACCTCGTGATCGAGGTCCTTGTTCGTGGCGCTGACAAAGCGGACGTCAACGGTCCGCGGGCGCGTCTCGCCGACGCGGCGGACCTTCTTCTCCTCCAGGACGCGCAGGAGCTTCGATTGGAGGGCCAGCGGCAGGTCGCCGATCTCGTCGAGAAAGAACGTGCCGCGCGAGGCCTCTTCGACGAGCCCGATCTTGTCCCGCACCGCTCCCGTGAAGGAGCCGCGGGCGTGGCCGAAGAGCTCGCTTTCGAGGAGCGCTTCCGGGATGGCGGCGCAATTGACGGCCACGAACGGCCCGTTCCGGCGCGTTCCCGTCTCATGGATGGTCTTTGCGGCCAGCTCTTTCCCCGTACCGCTCTCCCCGGCGATGAAGACCGGGGCGTCCGTATCACGGATCTTCTCGATCATGGCCCGGACGCGCCGGACCGAAGGGGCCTCGCCCAGGAAGGCCCCGGGGGCGGGGGTGTCCGGCGGCTGCGCTGCGGCTTCCGCCGGGCCTCCCCCGCCGTTCTTCTTCAGCAGATAGATGACGGGGGCCATGGCCAGGGTCAGGAACTCGAGGTTGTCCGTATCGAAGGGCCGGCCGTCCCCGTTCCTGGCCAGAAAGACGATGCCGGCCGGGCGGCCTCGCAAGGTCCAGGGATAGGACAATAGGCTCCTGGGGCCATGCCCGTTCCCGTCGATCTCGAGGTCGGCGAAGAGCGGCTCCTGGCGGAGGTCCCGGACGAGGACCGGACGGCCGATCTCGAGGGCCCGGCCGACAAGGGCCTCGCCGGCCTCTGCTGCCGAGGCCTCCGCTCCCGGCTCCATTCCGATGCCCCGCACGGCCTCGAAGACCGGGTTCCCCTTCGCGTCGAAGGCCCGAAAGACGGCCTGGTCCGCGGCGACGTGGTCGAAGACGACCTCGGCGGTAAGGGAAAGCAGATGATGGGTCATTGCCTTATCATTTAACCGACGCTCGGAGCGGGCCGTTTTTCTCATTGCGCCCCCCGGGAGGAATCCCCTAGAATAGGCCTTCGGCCGTCACGGCCCCGACGGATCCCCCGGCGAGGAGGCGTCCATGCCAAGAACCATCGCGATCCTGGGAGTGTTGGGCATCTTCGGCATCATGGCCGCGGGCCTGTCCGCCCAGGTGAACCCCACATTAGGAGACGCCCTGAAAAAAGTTCGCATCCTGGCCATCCCCGCGGCCGGCCGGCCGGTCGACCGGACCGTGGCCGAAGAGATGCGGCGCCTTGCTCCGCAGGCGGAGATCAAAACCTTCGATCAGGGCGGGACCGGAGGGAGCGGCGTCTTTCGTATCGCCGTGGCCGGCGAAAAGCTCGCCAACGGGCCCTCGCCCGAGGCGCTGCGGAACGCGGGCGACGGGGAGAAGGGCGCCAGCTGGATGTTCCTGAAGCTCGGCCCGGACGGCTCGGGAGAGCTTACCGCCTCCGCGCCCCACCTCCTCTATGCCCTCTTCAAGCTGCTCGATGACGACTGGCGCGGGCTCGAGGCCTCGGCGTTCGAGAAGGGCCGGCTCGTCCTGCCCCGTTTCTCGCGCCTCGAGGGCGGAGACAACTACCTGGCCAACCCGAAGCGGGTCGCGGCCGGCTACGACGCCGAGGCATCGATCCGCGAGCTGGCCCGGCTCGGCTTCAGCCATGTCCCGGTGAACGCCCTGGCCAAGGACATGCCGGCCGAGCAGGGCCCGCCCGGGGAGATCTACTATCGCTTCTATTATTTCAGTCCCGACCTCGACCAGTTCGTCGAGACGCCGCTCAACGCCGGGGCCTACTCGCCGGAATACCTCGCGGCCAACCTGGCCCTTCTCAAGGAGAACGCCCGCCTGGCCGTGAAATACGGGCTGACCCCGGGCCTCAACATCAGCTCGCCGCGGTCGGTCCCCGATGCCGTCCTCGAGAAGCACCCCTACCTCCGCGGCGCCCGGGTCGACCATCCCTTCAGGAGCTACCGTCCGCGCTACACCTTGACCCTGTCCCATCCCGCCGTCCGCTGGCACTACGCCGAGCTCATGCGCCGGCTGATGAAGGAAGTGCCCGAGCTCGGCTACATCTATCTCTGGACGAACGACAGCGGCTCGGGCTTCGAGTACACGGCCAGCCTCTACGCCGGACGCAACGGCGGGGCCTACCTCGTCCGCGAATGGAAGTCGCATGATGCCATCGCCAAAGCGGCGGCCGAGAACGTCCTGCGCTACTTCCGGACGCTGCGCGAGGCCGCGGCCGAGACGCGGCCCGACTTCCGTCTCCTCTTCAATCTCTTCTCCTTCTCGAACGAGGAGTCGTTCATCCTCGACGGCCTCAGTGAGGGACTCGACCTCTGGGTCGCGTCGAAGGAGCTCGACGACTCGCCTCGCGGCCTGCGGCTCAAAGCCCTGCCGACAAAGGGAAGCGAGATCTTCACCACGACACGCCTGCAGAACAACTACCTCCTGGGCATCCCCTCGCCCTGGCTCGCCGCCGACGAGGTCCGCGGGCTTCAGACGGCCGGGTTCGACAAGGCCCAGGTCACGGTGGACCCGGAACCGCTCGCGCCCTACGACGTCAACCGCGAGGTCCTGCGGGCGCTCAATTTCGATCCCGCCGCGGACATCGACGCCTTGGTCACGGCCACGGCCGTTAAGCTGGCCGGCAAGGATGGCGCCCCGGCTCTCGTCAAGGCCTGGCGCCTCTGCGACGCGGCCGTGCGCGGCTTCCCCCCGATCATGCTCTACGGCGACAATAACTGGGGCTTTCCGTGGTATCGCCTCCTCGTCCGGCCGTTCGCCCCGGACATCGGGAAGATCCCCGAGGCCGAAAGGGTCTATTACGAGAAGTACATGACCGTGACCTTCAACAACCCCAACCTCGTCGACCTGGGCACGGACATCCTCTGGACCCTTATGACGCGCGAGCAGGCCGACGCGGCCGTGGCCCAGGCCGACCGGGCGACCTGGAAGCCGCTCGACGAGGCCATCGCAGTTCTGGGCGAAACCATCCGCACGGCTGCCGGTGAGGCGCGCACGGTCTTTGCCGATCAGCTCGACCGGCTCCGGGCCCTGCGCTGCTATTTCCGGACGCTGCGCAACACGGCCGCCTGGGTCGCCGGGGTCCACGGCTACATCGAAGCGAAGGACCCGGCCGAGAAGAACAGGCGCCGAGCCGCCGTCAGGGCCATGGTCGACGACGAGATCGCCAACGCCAAGGAGCTGGCCGCCCTCGTCGAAATATCGAAGACGCGCTTTATGCCTGTCGACCCGACGGGCGAGACCTTCAACATGTACGGCGCGAACCTTCCCGAGCTCATCCGCAAGAAGATCGCCCTGATGGAAAAGCACAGGAACGACGAGCCCCGCATCGACCCCGACTTCATGTGGCGCCTGCCGTCCGACGCCGGCCTCGACCCCAAGAGCTACCTGAGATATCGATGAACCGTCGAGCTTCACGCGGGACAGGACACATGGCCCGGGCCGAAGAGATGCTCGCGACGAAGGCCGCGGGGCGATCGACCGAAGGGAGGGGCCCATGAGCGGACTGACCGCCGGCTATGGCGAAAGGACCGTCACCCCGCCGCTCGGGGTCGATCTCGCCGGCTACGGATTCTATCTTGATCGCAAGGCCGAGTCCGTCCTCGACGATCTCAAATGCCGGGCCGTCCACCTTAGAGCCGGTGATCGCTCTCTCGTCCTCATCAGCTGCGATGTCATCGGCTTCACCGTGGACGACGCCGACGCGATCCGGGCCGCTGTCGCCGCCGCCCATGGGATCCCCCGCGAGGCCGTCCTCCTGGCGGCGACGCACACGCACTGCGGGCCGGCCACGCAGCCGATGCCTGGCCTCGGGGACATCGACCCCGCCTACATGCGCCGCCTGCGCGCGCTCGTCCTCGAGGCGGCCGCCGTAGCCGTTTCCTCCCCCCGCCCCGCGGAATTCTCCTACACCCTGGAGGCCATCGAGCCCCTCGGATACAACCGGCGGAGAAAGGACTTCAGCGGCGTCGACCCGGTCCTCAAGGCGGCCATCTTCAAGACGCGCGACCGAAAGGTCTATCTCCTGAGCTACGCTTGCCACGCCGTCGTCTTCGGCCGCAAGAGCCACGTCTCCGCCGACTGGCCCGGGGCCGTCGTCCGCGAGATCGAGAAGTCCGGCGACCGAGCCGTCTTCTTCCAGGGATTCTGCGGCGACATCGATCCGGTCATCCAGATGAACCGCTGGGGCGAGGGGACGGCCGGCGACCTTCTCGACATCGCCGACTTCATCAAGCGGCGCCTCGTCCGGGCGGAACGCTTCGCCGTCCCTCAGCCGGACCCGGGCTTGGCCGCGTGCGAGCACCGGATCACTGTCCCCCTTACCGTCTATGACAAGCGGACGATCGAGCGCCAGGCCGCGTCGTTCGAAAAGACGTACTCGCAGTTCCCCGGCGCCGCGCGCTTCGCGGCGGATTGGCGGGAGAGGGCCCTGGCGGCCGCGCCGGCCATGCGGAAGGCGCCCGTGATCGGGAACGTCCCGGTCCAGGCGCTCGCCGTCGGCGGGCTGAAGCTCATCGCCCTGCCCGGGGAGATCTTCAGCGAGATCGGCTTGAAGCTCCGGAAGACCGATGACCCGCTCGTGCCGGTGGGCTACGCCAACGGCGACATCGGCTACGTTCCGACCGACAAGGATTTCCGGGACGCCGCCGATTACGCCTGTTATTGCGCGCCGATGTTCTACGAGCTGTTCCCGTTCCGGGCCGGGGTCGAGCGGCTGTTCCTGAAGGCCGCCCGCAAGGCCCTTCGGTCGATCTGAGAAACGGAGGAGACGCCATGGGATGGATCTATTTGGCTCTCGTCGTGGCCGGCTTCGTGGCCATGAACTTCGTCATGAAGCTCGGCAGCCTCAAGGGCCATTCCTCTCCGGCCCTGACAGCGTCGCTCTTCGCCGCCGCGGCGGTCTTGTGCCTGGTCGTCCTCGCCGCCTCCGGGCAGCCGCTCTTCGTCTCGGCGCCCGTCGTCCTCCTCGCGGTCGGAGGCGGGATCGGCGGGGCCGCCGCCTATTTCTTCTTTCTGAGCGCCCTCAAGGCCGGGCCCTACGCCCTGACCATCTCCATCTATACGATGTCCTTCCTCATCCCCGTCGTCTTCTCGATCATCGTCTGGGCCTCGCCGTTCGACCGGTCGACCGCCGCGGCCATCCTGCTGATCGTCTTCGGCGTCGCCCTGATCTCGGTCTCCGCCTCGGCCGCGAAGGGGGAAGCCAAGGCCGCCTGGCTGAAATGGCTGGCCCTTATCGGGATGGCGTTCATTCTCACGGGCATCCCTCAGCTCGCCCAGGCCGCGGCGGCCCGCCTCGGCGCGATCAACCTCTGGTTCTTCCTGTTCCTGACCTTCACGGCCGGGGCCGTCGCCCTTTGGCTCTTCCTCCTCGTCAAGGGAGAAAAGCCGGCCCGCGGCCTCTTCAGGTACGGAGCGCTGGCCGCGGTCGGGAGCGTCGCCGGCAACTTCTTTATCCTGCGCGCCCTGGCCAAGCTGCGGGAGCCGGTCGTCTTCCCCGTCTCCACGGCCGGCCCCATCCTGGCCGCGGTCCTGCTCTCGGTCTTTTATTTCCGGGAGAGGATCAAGCCGCTCGGCTATTTGGGGATCGCGGTCGGATTGGCCGGGATCGTCTTCTTGGCTCTCGGCTAGCGGCGGCGGGCGCGCCGGGCCCGATCCCGGCCAAGGCGACCATGGCCCCGGTTAGAACGGCAATAGCGGCGATCCGTGTTCTCATTGCGGCCTGCCCCGATTATATTACTAAAAAATGGGGACGTTTCTATTTTTGGAAATAATGCTTTTTTTTGGAAAATAGAAGCGTCCCCATTTTCGATATCCCCATTTTTTGGACCGTTGACAGCCCCGGACGACGGGGATAATCTTGGGCCATCCGTCGGAGAGGAGAGGTCGAAACATGAATACCCGCAAGCTCTCTGCTGTCACCCTATTCCTTCTTGTTCTGGGCCTCGCCGCAACCGCTACCCCGTCGCCCGGCCCGGCTCAGTCCCAGACCCCTGATCGCCTGCAGTGGTTCCGCGAGGCCAAGTTCGGCCTCTTCATCCACTGGGGCGTCTATTCGATGATCGGCCGCGAGGAGTGGGCCCGCCAGATCCTCCAGATCCCGCTCAAGGAGTACCAGTACTACGCCGACAACTTCAATCCGACGGGCTTCGACCCCGACGAGTGGGCCGCTCTGGCCAAGGACGCCGGCGTCAGGTACGTCATCATCACCTCGAAGCACCACGACGGCTTCGCCATCTTCGACAGCGCCGTCTCCGACTACGACATCATGAAGGCCAAGTACGGCAAGGACATCCTCGGTCCGCTCTCGGCTTCGATGAAGAAGGCGGGCATCCCGCTCGGGTTCTACTATTCCATCATGGACTGGCACCACCCGGACTATCTGCCGCGCCGGGATTGGGAGAAGGACCGGACGGCGAAGGGCGCCGACCTCGGCCGCTACATGGACTTCGCGACGAGCCAGCTCAAGGAGCTGGTGACGAAATACGACCCGGCCGTCCTCTGGTTCGACGGCGAGTGGGAGCACTCTAACGAAGAGCAGCGGGCCTTCGCCATCGGCAAGATGCTCCTCGAGATGAAGCCAGCGCTCCTCATCAACGACCGGCTGTTCAGGCGGGAGCCCGGCTTCGGCGATTTCGGGACGCCCGAGAACTACGTCCCGGCGACCGGCATCCGCAACCCGGACGGGACGCCCCGCCTCTGGGAGGCCTGCTACACGATGAACTGGAACGGCTGGGGCTACAACCGCTACGAAACCGAGTTCCACAGCTCGAGCCAGCTCATCCGCCAGCTCGTCGAGATCGTCAGCAAGGGCGGGAACCTCCTGCTCAACGTCGGCCCGCAGCCGGACGGCCGCATCCAGGCCGATTTCGCGGCCCGGCTGCGGCGCATCGGCGAATGGCTCGTGACGAACGGCGAGGCCATCTACGGCACCACGGCCAGTCCGTTCGAGCGGCTGCCGTTCTTCGGCCGCGCGACCGTGAAGGGCTCGACCCTCTACATCCACGTCATGGGCTGGCCCCAGGACGCAAAGATCGTCCTGCCCGGGCTCCAAACGAAGGTCAAGAAGGCCTATCTCCTGGCCGATAGGGCAAAGAGCCTCACGGTCCGCCGCGCGGCGAAAGATGTCGTCGTAACCCTGCCCGCCCGGGCGGCCGATCCCGACGCGACGGTCGTCGCCCTCGAGCTCGACGGCCCGCCGGTCGTCGTCCCCTGGAAGATCATGGCCGCGAAGGACGGCCGGATCGAGCTTCCCGCTTATCTCGCCGACATCCAGTCCGGCATGGGCCAGCGCGCCTACCTCGATTATTTCCACAGGACGACGATGCTGGCCAACTGGCAGAACGTCAACGACTTCCCCGAATGGGTCTTCACCACCGACAAGGCCGGGAGCTACGAGATCCGGGCCTCCTACGCCAGCATGTGGGGCGGCCAGGCCGGCTACGAGGTCGAGGTCGACGGGCAGAAGCTGGCGGCGAAGACGGAATCGTCGCCGAGCGTCTATGTCCCGGCCACGTTCTCCGTCGGCAAGATCTCCCTCGCGCCCGGCGAGCACAAGCTCCGGGTCAAGATCACATCGATCACGAACAATCACGCCATGAACCTGGAGAAGGTCGTCCTCGTCCCCGCGGCGAAATAGCGACGGAGGCGGAGATGAAAAGGGAAGAGATCGTTTGTCTGGCGGCCATTGCTATGGCGGTGCTCGCCGCCGGCGCCAGCCTCGCGTTTCCCGGACAAGCATCCTCGCAGGCGGGTTGGGGCGATACCTTCACCGTCGACAAGAAAGATTTCGCTTCCTCCGGTTCCAACGAGTTCTTCCGCCTCGAGCCGGGCTATGCCCTGGTCCTCGCCAAGGGCAACGAGCGTCTGGTCATCACGGTCCTCGAAGAGACGCGGCTCGTCGACGGCGTCGAGACCCGGGTGGTCGAGGAGCGTGAATCGAAAGGCGGCGAGCTCGTCGAGGTCTCGCGGAATTTCTTCGCCTTCAACACGGCCGACCACGGCGTCTATTATTTCGGCGAAGAGGTCGACATCTATAGGAACGGCAAGATCGCAGCCCACGAGGGCGCCTGGGAGTCCGGAAAGAACGGGGCCCGCTTCGGTCTGATGATGCCGGGCCGGCCCGAAGTCGGCGCCCGCTTCTACCAGGAGGTCGCCCCCGGCGTCGCCATGGATCGGGCCGAGATCGTCGCGCTCGACGCGTCGCTCAAGACCCCGGCCGGCGAATTCAAAGGCTGCCTCAAGATCGCGGAAACGACCCCCCTCGAGAGCGGCAGGGAGTATAAGCTTTACGCGCCCGGGATCGGCCTCATCAAGGATGGATCGCTCCTGCTCGTCGAGCACGACCGATTGGAGGAACGATGAAAGCACAGACCTTCGTTATCGCCGTCGTCGTCATCGCTTTGATCTCGGGATCGGCCGCGGGGCCGGCCGCGGATAAGCCGTTCTCGCTGGCCGGCGTCCTTTCGCCGGCCTTTCCTTCCGACCTCGTCGCGGCCAGGCGGACCGATCGGATGGCTTGGACCATGAACGACCGCGGCGCGCGCAACGTCTGGACGGCGGCGGCGCCGGATTTCAGGCCGGTCAACCTGACCGGTTTCGGGCCGGACGAGGTCTTCGAGATCGACCATGTCCTGATCACCGACGACGGCGCGACGGCCGTTTTCGTCAAGGGCGGCCGGCCCAACGCCGCCGGCTGGGTGACGAACTCCGACAGCGATCCGGACGGACGGGAGCAGGCCGTCTGGGCCGTCCGGACCGACGGGGGGAAGCCCTGGAGGGTCGCGGCGGGGAGCGACCCTGTCCTCGCCCCGGACGGGCTTTCGGCCCTTCTCGTCAAGGACGGCTTGATCTATCGCGTCCCGCTGACCCCTCGCTCAGACCCGGCCGCCGCGCCCGAGCTACTCTTCCGGGCGGCCGGCCGCAACGGGTCTCCCCGCTTCTCCCCGGACGGAAGCCGCGTCGCCTTCGTCAGCAATAGGGAGGATCATAGCCTCGTGGGCATATTCGACCTGGCCCGCCGCAAGATCATCTGGGTCGCCCCGAGCGTCGACCGCGACGGCGACCCGCACTGGTCGGCCGACGGAACGGGGATCGCATTCGTCCGCCGCCCCGGCCTGACCTTCGAAGCGGCCACAACCGGTGAATTCCGGGCCCGCGGGCCCGTGGACCTGGCCGTCTGGGTGGCCGACGCCGCGACCGGAAAGGCCCGCGAGCTGTGGCGGACGCCCAAGGAAGCGCCTCTGTTCTATACGTTCAGGAATTTCGAGCTCGCGGCGAACGACCGGATCCTCTTCACCGCCGAGCGGGAAGAATGGAACCATGTCTTCTCGATGCCACTCGCGGGCGGCGCACCGGAGGACCTCACGCCGGGCGAAGGATTTGTCGAGCACCTCGGGCTCTCGCCTGACGGAAAAACCCTTTTCTACTCGGGCAACTTGGGAGATCTTCACGGCCGCCGGATCTGGAAGGTCGGGACGGCCGGAGGCAAGCCCGTCCCGCTCAGCCCCAAGGAGGCCATCGGGACCGTGCCCGTCGCCCTGACTTCCGGCCGCGCCGCGGCGTTCCTCTTTGCCACGGCCGTTCACCCCACGTCGGTGGCCACGGTCCCGGCCGCCGGAGGAAAGGTCGAGATCGTGGCGCCGCGCGTCCTCCCGGCCGAATTCCCGGCCAGCGACCTCGTGACGCCCGAGCTCGTGACCGTGAAGGCCGCCGACGGGCTCGAGGTCCCCTGCCAGCTCTTCCTGCCCCGGGGGGCCAAGGCCGGCGACCGGCGGCCGGCCGTAGTCTACACCCACGGCGGTCCCATCCGGCAGATGCTCCTCGGCTGGCATTACATGGAGTTCTATTCCGAGGCCTATGGGATTAACCAGTATTTTGCTGGCCGCGGCTATGTCGTCATCTCCGTCAATTACCGCAGCGGCATCGGCTATGGCCGGTCCTTCCGGGAGGCGCCGAACTGCGGCATGGAAGGCGCCGCCGAATACCAGGACGTCCTGGCCGGGGTCGCTTATCTCCGGTCGCGCCCCGAGGTCGACCCGGAGCGCGTCGGCGCCTGGGGACTGTCCTACGGCGGCTTGCTCACGGCCATGGCCCTGGCCCGCAACTCCGACATCTTCAAGGTCGGCGTGGACATGGCCGGGGTCCACGACTGGTCGCAGATGCGGTGGGGGCGGCTCGACGAGGCCCGGCGCAAGATCGCCCGCGACTCGTCGCCTGTCGCCTCGGTGGCGACATGGACGTCGCCTGTCCTCTTCATCCACGGCGATGACGACCGCAACGTCGCCTTCCAGCAGACGACCGACCTCGTCCAGAGGCTCCGGGCCAAGGGGGATGTCCCCATCGAGCTGATGATCGTTCCCGACGAGCCGCACGAGTTCCTTCTGCACGCGAACCGGATGGAAGCTTACGAGCGGACGTTCGAGTTCATCGACCGGCACATCGGCCGGAAGAGATAGCTTACAGCTGGAAGCCGTAGGAGAACTTGATCAGGAAAACGTTGTCGGGGCGGACGTCGAACAGGTTCCCGAAGTCCCGGCCGAAACGGAAGTCGCCCAGAGAGTCGTAGCCTGTCCGGCCTTGTGACCAGACCAGGAACAGGGCCGAGCCCGGCCGGTACTCCCAGCGGACGACCAGGTTCGAGCGGAACTGGAGGAAGTTGAAATCGGGCGTCCCGAAGCTGAAGTCGGCGGCGCCGTCGGCGTTCTCGTCGACGCTCCAGGTCCCGCTCGCCTCATCGTAAGCGATCTCGCTGCCCTCGAAGACATGGTAGCGGTCCGCCCAGACGCGCGTTTTCGGGTCCGTCACGGCCTTGAACCGCGAGAATTTCCCGGCCGAGACGAACGGCTGGCCGTAGAGCTGGACGCTCAGGTCCGGCGTCAGGCTGTAATTGAGGCGGACGGTCAGGGCGACCGTCTTCTGCTCGATCCGGCCGAAGACATAGCGGCTTTCCCCGCCGACCGTCGGCGTCGCGATGTACTGGAGCTCGTTCGCGGAAACCGCGAAGGTCGGCAGGAGCGAGATGTTGAAGGCCGAGCTCGGATTGACGATGATGCCGGCCTGAAGGTTCAGGTTCCGGGCTTCGCCGTTGTCGCGGAAGAAGCTCTGGCCCTGGAGAGTGAATCGCACCTTCTGCCGCATGTCCGTCTGGAGGTTCCCCCAAAGACTCATGCCGCCGGGCATGCGCATAGACGGCCCGCCCCGCAGCATGGCCGAGGAGAGCCCCTCGAAATTGCGGTTGATCCCGAAGCCGCCGTTCCAGTAGTTCTTGAGCTGGGCATTGACGTTGATGTTGCCGCCGGTGTAGATGTGCGTCCCGCCGAAGTCCCAGCCCGTCCACTGGTTGAAGTTGACGCTGAGGGTGCGGAAGACGGCGAAGGGCTTCCAGACACGGTAGCCGGCCCAGACCCACTGCATGATCTCGTCAGAGCCCTGGAGAAATCCCATGTCGTTGAGCTCCAGGCCCGGCGTGCGCCAGGTGGTCCCGACGCTGTACATGAAGTGGCCGCCGCCCTGCTTGCCGAGCTCGACCGTGCCCCCGAAGCCCGAGAGCGATGTCCGCGAGGGATCGAGCTCGATGTGGTCCGCGTCCGGCCGCTGGTAGTAGCGGAGGGGCGAGGTCTGCGTCCGCAGCAGGGCCTCGGGAGAGCCGTGGACCGTGCTGCCGAGGAGCTTCAGCGAGAAGTAGTGGGTCCGCTTCTTCCAGCTGTGGTAGAAGTCGAAGCCGCCCGCATAAGCCTGGTCGTGGAGGAAATCGAGGTGGGCGTCGTCGAGCCGGCGGTTGACGGCCGTGACCATGCCGCCGATCGTCGTCGCCCCCCGGTTGTAGTCCTTCTGGAGGCGCAGGCCGAAGTAATTCGTCAGAGGCTCGACGGCCAGGCGGCCGTCCGCGCCGTCGATGAAGGTCGCGGCGCTCTCCTCGGCCGTCAGGCTTTCGATGAGGCCGACCGACCACCCGCCGCGGGTCTTGCCGGTCAGCTTGAAGGCGCCGAGGATCGAGGTCGCCTCGGGCATCCGGACGAAGCCGTCGACCTCGGGATAATATTGGGGCGTACGGCCGATGCGCCGGGTATAGAAAAGGTTGTCGCTCGACATGTCGCCGTCCCCGCCCATGAGATTGAAGCTCAGGATGTTGCGGCCCTCGACGAAGAACGGCCGCTTCTCCTCATAGTAGGTCTCGAAGGCGGTCAGGTTGACGACGGAGGGATCGGCCTCGACCTGGCCGAAATCGGGGTTGAGGGTGAAGTTCAGCGTCAGGTCGCCCGTGACGCCGACCTTGCCGTCGAGGCCTCCGTAAAGCGACCGGGAGCGCCCGGTGGCGAAGGGGTTGCCTGGCTCGGCCGCGAAGCTGCGCAGGCTGCCGACCGTATAGGGAAAGAGCTCGATCTGGCGCGGCGGCTTGATGCCGGCGAGGCCGTGAAGCTCGCCGAAGAACGAGACCCAGCCGGCCGCGTCCTTGGGGATGTGCTGCCAGAGGGACCGCTCGTTCTTGCGGAAGAGCTTGCGGCTGACCTCGAGGCCCCAGGACTGCTCGGACAGATTGGCGAAGCGAAGCTGGGTGAAGGGGATGCGCATCTCGGCCGTCCAGCCATCGGCGTCGGCGGCCGTCTCGACCTCCCAGATGGGGTCCCAGTCGAGGTCGGTGTTGTCGTCCCAATTGCTGTCGTTGATGGCCATGGCGTCCCGCTTGACGCCGGCGGCGTTGACCCCGAAGCAAAAAGCCGTGCGGTGATCGTGGAAGCTGTCGATGCCGATCTCGATCCAATCGCCGTCGATGTCATCCCGGCGGGACATGCGCCGCTCGATCCGGCCCGGCTCGGTGTCGAAGGCCTTGACGGCGACGTAGAGGTTCTCGTCGTCATAGAGGATCTTGAAAGCGGTCGCCTGGGTCGGCGCCTGGCCTTCGTAGGGCTCCCGCTGGATGAAGCCGCCCTCCCATTCGACCTTCTCCCAGGCCGGATCGTCGAAGCGGCCGTCGATCTTCGGGGAATGGGGGTTGACGTGGTGGGTCCGGTAGATCCGGGTCTCGGGAGGCGCGGCGGCGAAGGCCATGGCCGCAAGGGCCAGACCGGCGAATATCGTTAAAAAAGAGCTCTTTTTCAAGGTCTACCTCGATCCAGGGATGGGCACGTGCATGCCGCACATATATACTCTGCGGGACGGGAAAAGGTTGTCGCGGCATGGAAGGAGGAACGTCCGGCCCTCATGTGCTAACATGGAACCGGGGAAGACCATGGCGCGCATCAACCGGCTGGCTGGCGAAAAAAGCCCCTATCTCCTGCAGCACGCGCACAACCCCGTCGATTGGTACCCTTGGGGGGAGGAGGCCTTCGAACAGGCCCGGCGCGAGGACAGGCCCGTCTTCCTGTCCATCGGCTATTCGGCCTGCCACTGGTGCCATGTCATGGAAAGGGAGTCCTTCGACGACGAGGAGACGGCGCGCGTCCTCAACGCGGGCTTCGTCGCCGTCAAGGTCGACCGGGAAGAGAGGCCCGATCTTGATCAGCACTACATGGCCGTCTGCCAGTCCCTCACCGGCGCCGGCGGCTGGCCCCTGACGATCGTGATGACGCCCGACAAGCGGCCGTTCTTCGCGGGGACGTATTTCCCCCGGTCGCGGCGCTGGGGACGGCCCGGCCTCCTCGAGCTGCTGCCCGTGATCGCCGAGACCTGGCGGGCCAACCGGCAGGAGGTCCTCCGGTCGGCCGGCGCGGTCGAAACCGCGGCCGGAAGGGCCCGGACGACGGCGAAGGCGCGGAGCGGGGACAAGCTGAAGGCGGCGGCGCTCGACGAGGCCTTCCGGGAATTGGCGGCGGACTTCGACCGGGTGAGGGGCGGATTCGGAGGCGCGCCCAAGTTCCCCATCCCCCACCACATCGGCTTTCTCCTGAGATACTGGCGGAGGACGGGCAACGGCGAGGCCCTGGGCATGGCCGGGAAGACTCTCAAGGCCATGCGACGCGGCGGGATCTACGACCACCTCGGCTTCGGGTTTCACCGCTATTCGACCGACGCCGAATGGCTCGTCCCGCATTTCGAGAAGATGCTCTACGACCAGGCCCTTCTGGCCGAAGTTTACGCCGAGGCCTATGCGGCGACCGGCCGGCGCGAATTCAGACGGACCGCCGCCGAGGTGGCCGACTACGTCCTGCGCGACATGCTTTCCCCGGAGGGCGGATTCGCCACCGCCGAAGACGCCGACAGCGAAGGCGAGGAGGGGAGATTCTATCTTTGGACGCGGGACGAGCTCGACCTGGTGCTGGGCCGGAGGGACGCCGAGATCGCCGCCCTCGTCTTCGGTGTGAGCGTGGAAGAGCGTTCCGGAGGCGGATCCGCGGAGCGGCAGGACGGACAGTGCGTCCTCAATGAAGGCCGGATCCCTGACGGTCATATATTCGAGGCCGGGAGCTCTCTCCAGGCCACGGATGCCCGGATCGAGTCGATCCGGAGAAGGCTCCTGGACGCGCGCGGCGAGCGGGCGCGGCCCTTCAAGGACACGAAGGTCCTCGCCGACTGGAACGGCCTGATGATCGCGGCGCTGGCGGGCGTCTTCCGGGTGACGGGCGAGGAACGATACCTGCGGGGGGCCTCCGGGGCAGCGGATTTCGTCCTGGGCGCGATGCGCGGCCCGGGCGGAAGGCTTTATCACGTCTTCGAGGGCGGAGAGGCCCGCGTCCCGGCCTTCCTCGACGATTATGCCTTTCTCGTCAGGGGCCTGCTGGCCCTCTACGGGGCGGGATACGAGCCGGGGCGGCTCGAGACGGCCCTCGAGCTCACGGAGGACGCGATCGGCCTTTTCTGGGACGAGGACGCCGGCGGGTTCTTCTTCACGGCCCGGGGCGAAGGAGACGGTATGACCCGGCGCAAGGACGTTTACGACGGGGCGGTGCCCTCCGGCAATTCGGTGATGTTCATGAACCTTCTCCGGCTGGGCCGCCTCACCGGGCGGCACGGGTTCGAGGACCGCGCGTCGCGCTTAGCGGCGGCGTTCTCGCCCGAGGTCGCCGCACACCCCCGGATGTATACGGAGTTCCTGTGCGGGCTGGATTATGCCTTGGGGCCGTCGCGGGAGGTGGTCGTCGCGGGAAGGTCCGACGCCGCGGAAACGCACGAGCTTCTCGCGGCCTCGCGGGGAACATGCCCTTGGGACACGGCCTGGCTGTTCAAGCCGACCGATCAACCGGAGGCCGCAGGGGCGGTCGAGCGCCTTGCTCCGTTCACCAAGGATATGGACGCAGGCGGCGGCCCGGCCGCCGCCTACGTTTGCTCTGAGGGCGCCTGTCTTCGGCCGGTCTCGTCCGCGGCCGAGCTTGTCGAATCCCTGAAGCGGCCCCCGAACGTCACTTCAGGACGACGTCGCACTCGCCCGTGATGGACGGGTCCTTCACGTCCTTGACCTTGATCGTCAGCGTGTCCCCCTTGGCGAATCCGGGGTTCTTGAAATAGATGGGGGTGATAAAGCCGTAGAAGTTGGACATGTGCCCTTCGGTGACGGCCAAGGCGGAGCGGAGCGTGAGGGGAGGAAAGAAGTTGGCTCTCTCCGGGAATTGGTAGAGCCGGACCCAGGAGGAGATGATCCCCTCCTTGCCGAGCTGGCGATAGAATTCGAGGTCCCGGATGCCCCCGCTGTAATCCTCGCGCAGCTCCGAGAGCGAGGGCATGCGATACTCTTTCCCCTTGTAAACCATGACGACGTCCTTGGCCGCGACCGTGAGCGACGCGCCCTTGTCGTTGGCGGCCATGAAGAGGACGAACATGGCATACGGGGTGTCGATCGACTGGTTGACCAGGGAGGCGTCCACGGCCATGAGAATGGCCCCCGATTCATTGCTGAACGCGCCCATTCCCAGGTCCTTGGTCTGCGGATAAGCCGCGGCCACGAGGACGAGCACGACCAAAGCGATCTTTAGGACTTTCATCGAAGTCTCCTTTCTGTCGGGCGGCCCCTCCATCCCCCGGGGGGGCCGCGTTGAGCCAGCTCGCTGCCGGCCTGACGTCAGCAATATTGCAAGCATCGTGCCAAGGCCCGAAAGGAGGAATGAGCGGGGGGCAGGGAGGGAAGCCGGGGGCCCATGTCCGAAAACGGGGACAGCGGCTGTCCTATTTCCTACAATATTTGTAGGATTTAATCCCGGGGATCCAAAGAGAAAAGAAATCGGAAATTGGTATTGTGTCCCCGATTTGATTTCCCCGATTTGATTGAATTGCCCCTCTCCTTTTACTAGAATCATCATGCCCGGGATCTTCAGCCGAGGAGGGTAAGCATGGAGAAACACGAGTCCGGCCCGTCCAGGAGGGGTTTTCTAAAATCCGCCGCGCTTGGGGCGGCGGCCTTGTCGTTCGCGCCGCTCGGCGCAGCCGGCCAAACCAAGCCCGCGGCCGGCAAGGGCGCCGGCTTCAAGCTCAAGTACGCTCCCGGCATCGGCATGTTCGAGGCGGCCGCCGGGAAGGGCGCCGTCGATCAGCTCAAGTTCATGGCCGACCAGGGCTTCACGGCCTGGTTCGACAACGGGCTCATGGGCCGACCGTCGCCCGAGCAGGAATCGCTGGCCAGAGAATCGCGCCGCCTCGGCCTGACCATCGGCCCGTTCGTGGTCTACGCCGATTTCAAGGTCGAGTCCTTCGTCACCCGGGACGCCGCGATCCGCGACATGCTCGCGGGGCGCTTCAAGACGGCCGTCGAAACGGGCAAAAGGACGGGCTGCAAGTGGACGCTGGCCGTGCCCGGGCGCTACAACGAAAGCATGGATTGGGATTACCAGACGGCCAACGTCGTCGAGAACCTCAAGCGGCTCGCGGCGATGTGTGAGCCGGCGGGCCTCATCATCGTCCTCGAGCCCCTCAACCCCAAGGACCACCCGGGGCTTTTCCTGACCAAGATGGCCCAGGCCTACCAGATCTGCAGGGCCGTCGCAAGCCCCTCGGTCAAGATCCTCGACGACATGTACCACCAGCAGATCACCGAGGGCAACATCATCCCCAACATCGACGCCTGCTGGGACGAGCTGGCCGCCTTCCACATCGGGGACTCGCCGGGCCGGAAAGAGCCGGGCACTGGCGAGATGAACTATCGGAATATCTTCAAGCACATCCAGGGCAAGGGCTACACGGGTGTTCTCTGCCTCGAGCACGGCAAAAGCAAACCCGGGCTCGAAGGCGAGAAGGCGCTCCTCGAGGCCTACCGCGCCGCCGACAATTTCTAAAGGAGAAGCACATGGACGAAAAGAACGACAACGGTGTGACCCGCAGGGATTTCATCAAGACGGCCTCGGTCGCCTCCATGGCCACGCTCGTGGCGGCCGTGTCCGGCTCCGGGGGGCGCTGCGCCTCCGGCTCGGACGCGATCCGCATCGGGGTCATCGGGGCCGGCGGACGCGGCACCGGCGCGGCGATCAACGCCGTGGAGTCCTCGCCGGGGGTCGAGATCGTCGCCCTGTTCGATCCCTTCCAGGACCGTATCGACAAGTCGCTCCAGACGCTGCGCGAGAAGGTCCCGGCCGCCGTCAAGGTCACGCCGGAAACGTGTTTCACCGGCCTCGACGGCTACAAGAAGCTGCTGGCCATCAAGAGGATCAACTATATCGTCACCGCGGCCCCGCCCGGGTTCCGCCCCATCCACCTCAAGGCCGCGATCGAAGCGGGCAAGAACGTCTTTATGGAGAAGCCCGTGGCCGTCGATCCCGTCGGGGTGCGGTCCGTCATCGCCAGCTCGGCGCTGGCCGCGAAGAAGGGCCTGGCCATCGTCGCCGGGACGCAACGCCGCCACGAGCAGAAGTACCTCGAGACGATGAAGCGCATCCGCGACGGGGCCATCGGCGAGATCGTCGGCGGGCAGTGCTACTGGAACCAGGGCGAGCTCTGGGTCATCAAGAAGACCCCGGAAATGAGCGAGATGGAATGGCAGTGCCGCAACTGGCTCTATTTCAGCTGGACCTCGGGCGACCACATCGTCGAGCAGCACGTCCACAACATCGACGTCATGAACTGGGCCTTCGACGCCACCCCGGTCAAGGTCATGGGCATGGGCGGACGGCAGGTCCGGACGGCCCCGGAATACGGCAACATCTTCGACCACTTCGCCGTCGAGTTCGAATACCCGAACGGCGCCCGGGTCATGAGCATGTGCCGCCAGACGCCCGGGTGCGCCGAGCGCGTCGAGGAGAAGATCGTCGGGACGAAGGGCCACGCCTTCGGCTTCGGCGAGATCTCCGGCCCCAACGCCTGGAAGTTCGAGGCCGAGCAGGCCAATCCCTACGTCGTCGAGCACACGGACCTCATCGCCAGCATCCGGGCCGGCGAGCCCCTCAACGAAGGCAAGCGCGTCGCCGAGAGCACCCTCTGCGCCATCATGGGCCGCATGAGCGCCTACACCGGCCGGGCCCTGTCCTGGGATTGGGCGATGAACGCCTCCAAGCTCGACCTGACCCCGGCCAAGATGGAGCTCGGGCCGAACCCGGTCGATCCGGTGGCGGTCCCGGGCGTGACGCCGCTCGTCTAGATCGAGCCGGATGACCGCTCGTTGGGAGGGATTGTTATGACCGAAGCGCGCTTGGCCGGCCGCGTCGCCATCGTCACGGGGGCGAACCACGGCATCGGCGCGGCGACCGCCAGGGCCCTGGCCGCCGAAGGGGCCGGCGTTTTCATCACGTCCTATCGCGGACCGTCGTCGCTCAGCGCGGCCGAGCGGGACGAGGCCGTGAGATCCGGCGTCGGAGGGCTGGAGCTCTATGAGGCCAGGAAGCAGCAGCCGCCCGAGCAGGTCGTCGCCGAGATCACGGCCGCCGGCGGCCGGGCGGCCTGCCAGGAGGCGGACCTCGCCGATCCCGCGTCCATCCCGGTCCTACTCGACGCCTGCGAGAGAGGGCTGGGGCCGGCGGACATCCTGGTCGCCAACCACGCCCACTGCGAGTACGAGACCTTCGACCCCGCCCGCGTCTCCGAGGCGGGCTTCGGCATGCGCCTGACGGACGCCGCCCTCATGGACAAGCACTACGCCGTCAACGCGCGCGCGACCGCGCTCATGATGGTCGAGTTCGCCAAACGGCACATCGGGCGCGGGGCGGCATGGGGACGGGTCATCGCCATCAGTACGGACGCGGCCGACGCTCACAGCGGAGCGGTGAGCTACGCGGCTTCGAAGCACGCCCTCGAATCCTACAGCCGGTCGGCCGCGCACGAGCTCGGCAAATACGGCATCACGGTCAACATCGTCGCGCCGGGCCCCGTCCAGACGGGCTGGCTCACCCCTGACGAGGTCGTCGAGATCTCGCGGAGGACCCCGCTCGGCCGGGTCGGCCGGCCAGAGGATGTCGCCGACGTCGTCGTATTCCTAGCTTCGGACCAGGCGCGCTGGCTGACCGGCCAGCTCCTTTACGTCGGCGGCGGCTGGAAATGGCATCCCTGACATCCGGAGGACTCATGAAGAAGATGGACCGAAGATACTTTCTCAAGACGGTCGCCGTGGCGGGAGGAGCCGCCGTGGCCGGGTTCCCGACCATCGTCAAGGCCTCTGCCCTGGGCAAGGACGGGGCCGTCGCGCCGTCGGACCGGATCGTCATGGCCGGCATCGGCTTCGGCATGATGGGCCCGGGCAACATGGAGAGCTTCCTCGAGAAGCCCGAGGTCCAGTGGGTGGCGGTCTGCGATCTCGACACCGTGCCGCTGGCCATGGCCAAGGGCATGGCCGACAAAAAGTACGGCAACAAGGCCTGCGCCACTTATCACGACTTCCGCGAGCTTTTTCTGCGCAAGGACCTGGACGCCGTGTCGATCGCGGTGCCCGACCACTGGCACGCCATCCTGGCCATATCGGCCCTGCGGGCCGGCCTCGACGTCTACGGCGAGAAGCCGCTGACGCACAACCTGCGCGAAGGCCGGGCCCTCTGCGATGCGGTCGATCGCTACGGCCGCGTCTGGCAGACGGGCTCATGGCAGCGCTCCGTCGAGAACTTCCACCAAGCCTGCGAACTTGTGCGTAACGGGCGCATCGGCAAGGTCAAGAGGGTCGAGGTCGGGCTGCCGTCCGGGCATTACGATTTCGCAGGGACCTTCGGCCAGGAGGCGCTGGTCGCGCCCCCTCCGAACCTCGACTACGAATTCTGGGTCGGGCCGGCGCCCTGGTGGCCTTACTGCAAGGCCCGCGTCCACATGAACTGGCGCTGGAACATGGATTTCGGCGGCGGCCAGTACATGGATTGGATCGGCCATCACCTCGACATCGCCCACTGGGGCATGGGCTGGGACGAGACCGGCCCGGTCGAGATCGAAGCCGCGGGCGAATACCCGACGTCCGGGATCTACAACAGCCCGACGCGCTATTACGTCAAGGCCAAGTACGCCGACGGGACGCCCATGGTCCTGGCCGGCGGCCACGACGAGATCTGGAGCGGGACGAAGTGGATCGGCGAATACGGCTGGATCTGGGTCGACCGCGGCCAGTTCGAAACCGAGCCCGCCAGCCTCAAGCGCGAGGTTATCGGTCCGGAGGAGATCCGCCTTTATAAGAGCCGTGACCATCACCAGAACTTCCTCGACTGCGTCCGCAGCCGGGCCAAGACGATCACGCCGGCCGAGACGGCCCACCGGTCGGCCAGCGTTGGGCATCTCGGCGTCATCGCCATGGAGGTCGGCCGGAAGATCAAATGGGACCCGACGACCGAGACCATCATCGGAGATCCCGAGGCGGAGAGGCTCCTCGGCCACTCCTACCGCAAACCCTGGCAGCTGCCGGAGTGAGGAGAGCGATCATGAACACAACACGCAAACCGATCGCGAGCGCGGTACTCCTCGTCTTCGCTGCGCTGATGCTCCCGGCCGTCCCCGCGGCCAGCCAGAGGAATGGCATGGAGCTTATCTATGACGCACTAAACCCTATTCTCAAAGATCTTCAGACCTACGATTTCGCCGCCGGCGTCGGCGCGCCGATGGCGCTCAGGGCTTACGTCTTCGCCCGCAAGGACAACCCCCAGGCCCGAAAAGAAACCGAGGCGGCTCTTCTCAAGTTCATCCAGGGCTCGCCCGCGCCCGGCGGGCTGATGGCGGCCTGCCGGGCCCTCAGGCTCATCGGCGGCCCGGACTCCGTGCCCGTCCTCGCGGCCCTCATTCTCAAGGCCGAAACGACGGACCCGGCTCGGTATGCTCTGGAGAGGATCCCCGGCGGCGAAGCCGATCAGGCGCTTCTCGCCGCACTGGACAAGGCCCAGGGCGACATCCGCCGCGGCGTCGTCTTCTCGCTCGGGGAGAGAAAGTCGGCCGCCGCGGTCCAGGCCCTGGCGCGCCTCGCCGGCGGCAAGGACGTTGCGCTAGCATCGGATGCGATCAAAGCGCTGGGCAAGACCGGAGGCGCCGAGGCCATCAAGACCCTGACGGCCGCGCTGGCGAAGCCCGCCCCCCTCAAGTCCGATGTCGCGTCGGCGCTCTTGCTCGCGGCTGAAAACGCCATGGCTGCCGGAGACAAGGCCGCCGCGGCATCCGTCTATGATAAGGTCTTCGCGGCCAACGCTTCCCCGACCTCGCGGCAAGCCGCGTTCAGGGGCCGGATCGCCTCGGGGCCCGACGCGCAGGCGATGATCCTCAAGGCCCTGACCGGGAAGGACGCTCAGCTCTTCGCGCCGGCGCTGGCGATGGTCCCTGATCATTTCGGCGCAGACGAAATCGGCCAAGTCACCGATCTCATGGCCCGTCTGCCCGAGACGTCCCAGATCCAGATCGTGGGGCTCTTGGCGAAATACCCGGCCGAGACGGCGCGGCCTTACCTTCTGACGGCCGCCGAAAGCCCGTCCCTCGACATGAGGCTGGCCGCGCTCCGCTCCCTCGCCCAGGCGGGGGATGGGAAATCGGTTGTCTTCCTGGCGACAAAAGCGGCCCGGACATCCGGCGCCGAACAGGAAGCCGCGCGGGAGGCGCTGGCCCGGCTCAGGGGGTTGGACGTCGACGCCGCAGTCCTCGAGCATCTCGGCAAGACCTCGGACGAGGCGGTCAGGTCCGAGCTCGTCCAGGCCGCCAGCGCCCGGCGCATCGCCGGGGCCAAACCTACCCTTATCGGTCTCGTCCGCTCCGGCTCCCCGGGGCTCAAAACGCGGGCCGCGGACGCGCTCCGGACGATCGTTGCTCCGGGCGATATCCCCGACCTTCTCGATCTTCTCGGCGGACTCGAGGACGAGACGGCCCGGGAGGCGATGGAGGATACGATCGCCGCGGTTGCCCGGACGAACCCCAGAGAGCTGGCCCGCGCCGGCGAGGTCAAGACACGTCTTTCTTCAGAAAAGGATGTGAAGAAGAGAGCGGACCTCCTGCGCGTCCTGGGCAAGATCGGCGACGACTCGGCCCTTTCGATGGTCAGGGCCGCCCTCGCCGATCCCGACGAGACGATCGTCGACGCGGCCGTCAGGGCCCTGGCCGACTGGCCGACGGTCACGCCCAGGGACGACGTCCTCCAGATCGCCCGGACGTCCCTCGCCCTCAACCACCGCGTCCTGGCCTTCCGGGCCTATATCCGCATGATCGGGATGGAGTCGAACAGGCAGGCCGAAGGGGCCGCGGCGGACCTCCTCAAAGCCATGGCCAACTCGCCCCGGCCGGAAGAGAGGAAGCTGGTGCTGGGCCTTCTCGCGCGCTTCCCTTGCGTCACATCCCTCAAGGCGGCCGAGTCTCTCCTCTCCGACCCGACCGTAGCCGAGGAGGCCAAGCTCGCCGCCGACCGTATCCGCCGCGCTTTGAAATAAGAGGAAAAGGAAGGGGTCAAACCTTAATTCTTATAATTATCGGCAGACTGATGCGGAGCGTGAATAAAGGAAATTATAAGAATTAAGGTTTGACCCCTTCTTGGGAGGAGCGATATGATCGAAGGACAAGCGGCGGGCGGAAGGTCGCCCAAGCTCCGCTACGGCATGATCGGCGGCGGTCAGGGCGCGTTCATCGGCGATGTCCACCGCAAGGCGATCGCCCTGGACGGCAAGGCCGAGATCGTCTGCGGGGTATTCTCACAGAATTACGAGAACACGCTGGCCACGGGAGATTCCCTCGGTCTCCCGAGGGAGCGCCTCTACCGGACCTTCGGGGAGATGATCCGGGGCGAGGCCGAGCGGCACGACCGCCCGGACTTCATCAGCATCGTCACGCCGAACAGCAGCCACTTCCCCGCCGCGAAGATGGCTCTCGAGCACGGCTTTTCGGTCGTCTGCGAGAAGCCGCTGACCACGATCTCCAGCGAAGCCGCTGACTTGGCCTGCCTCGTCCGCGAAACGGGGCTCCTCTTCTGTGTCACCTACGCCTATTCGGGCTACCCCATCGTCAAGCACCTCCGCGACATCATCCACGCCGGCGAGATCGGCGACATCCGCTTCGTCAACGGCGAGTACCCCCAGGAGTGGCTGGCGACGAAACTCGAGGACACGGGCCAGAAACAGGCGGCCTGGCGGACCGACCCCAAGCTCGCCGGCATCTCCAACTGCGTCGGCGACATCGGCAGCCACATCGAGTTCATGGCCGCCTACATGACCGGCCTCGAGATCGACGCCCTCTGCGCCCGGCTCGACCGCTTCGGACCCGGCCGGCCTCTCGACGACAACGCGACCATCATGGTCAACTACAAGGGCGGCGCCAGAGGCGTCTACTGGAGCTCCCAGATCGCGGCCGGCCACGACAACGCCCTGCGCCTGCGCATCTACGGCACCAGGGGCGCCGTCGAGTGGTTCCAGGAGACGCCCAACACGGCCCGAGTCTCGTTCCTCGACCGCCCGTCGGGGACGATCTCGCGCGGACGGGACCCGATGTGGCCGCGGGGCCAAT
>Ga0214473_10000223_pt1 | contig 80424 bp, 58 predicted proteins | sample RVTome_7_FD_203509 | JGI IMG/M metagenome (GOLD analysis project Ga0214473, IMG submission 203509) | Soil microbial communities from uranium-contaminated site in the Upper Colorado River Basin, Wyoming, United States - RVT98D197 | ecosystem: Environmental > Terrestrial > Soil > Contaminated >... | reverse complement strand
TGCCCGAACAGTTTGGCGACGATTCTTCCGTCCATCGCACCTTCCAGCGGTGGGTACAGAAAGGCGTCCTGGAGCGGATCTGGGCCACGCTGGTCGAGGGCTGCGAAGAATTGGGCGGGGTCGACTGGCAATGGCAGAGCGCCGATGGCGCGATGGGCAAGGCGCGTTTTGGGGGGACGATGTCGGTCCGAACCCCACGGATCGCGCGAAAAATGGCACCAAACGCAGTGTGATCGTGGAGGCCGACGGCGGTCCTTTAGGTGTGGTCGTGGCCGGCGCCAACATCCCCGACACCAAACTGCTGAGGCAGACCATTGAGGCGATTGTGGTGGATCGGCCGAAGCCAACGGACGAGGCGCCGCAGCACCTGTGCCTGGACAAGGGCTATGACAATCCCACGGGACACATGGCGGCGGCGGAAGCACACTACGTTCCCCACATTCGGCGGATCGGCGAGGAGAAACTCGACGAGAGAAAACGCAAGCGGCGTCCGGCTCGCCGATGGGTCGTGGAGCGGACGCTGGGTTGGATGAGCAAGTGCCGTGCGATTCTGATTCGTTACGCCAAGAAGTCATGCAATTACCTGGGCCTGATCCAACTGTGCTGCGGCCTGCTTTGGTACCGCCGTCAGCACCGCTTGAACGTTTTGAGATAGTTACTTAGCAAGCCGTTGTCAAGACGTTCGCGTGATTTCTTCACGAGATTTCCAAATATTTATTCGGCCTGACGTGGCTTCGGGTTGCACTGCGATTACGTTCAGGCTGGCTCCAGTCACCATAACGTGCCGGTGTGCCTCACTCCAAACGAACAGACTCCCTGAGATGAACCACGAGATTTCGTTACCTTGCGTAGGCTGGCTCGGCGCCTTGTCTCCACTTGATGTTGCAGCCCATGCTGGGTCTCTGCTTGGTGGCAACCGGTTTGCCTTCGAGGACGGCGTCGAGGGCGGCTCGCAGGTCGGCCCCGGTGACGAGGATATTGTTTCCCGGCCGGCTGTCGTCCATCTGGCCCCGATAGACGAGCTTTCTTGCCTTGTCGAACAGGAAGAAATCGGGCGTGCACGCGGCGTGATACGCCTTGGCCACGTCCTGAGTCTCGTCGTACAGATAGGGGAAGGTGAACCCCTTTTCTTCCGCCAGCTTTGCCATCATCTCGGGCCGGTCCTCGGGATAATCCTCCACGTCATTCGAGTTGATCGCGACGGCGGCGACGCCTTTGGCCTGATATACCTTGATCAGTCCGGTCAGGCCGTCCAGCACGTGCTTGACAAAGGGACAATGGTTGCACATGAAGACCACCAGAAACGCCGGAGCATCTTTGAAATCCTCCACCGAGACCAAATTGCCTTCTGTGTCGGGCAAGCTGAAATCCGGCGCTAAGGTACCCAAAGGGAGCATTGTAGAAGCTGTAACTGCCATGATACGCTCCTTCCTGTACGGGCAGGCCCGCGTGCCTGCCCAGGGCCGCCACGTGGAGCGACCCCTACGTTATTCGGAGATTTTCAATACGATTTTTCCAAATTGCTCACCCGTCTCCATCCGGCCCATCGCGTTTCTGATGTCTTTCAACGGCCTGACCGAATCTATGACAGGCTTCAGGCCGGCTGTAGCGACGGCCCTGAGCATCAGCCGCACATCTTCGTGCGAGCCCATCGTCGAGCCCATAATCGTCAACTGGTTCCAGTACAGCGCTTGCAGGTTGGTCTTGGCCTGGGCCCCAGTCGTGATGCCGCACAGGACGATTCTGCCGCCTCGCCTGACAAGGCTGAAGTTAGTCTCCCAGGTGCCGGCCCCAATCGCGTCGATAACAACATCCACGCCCCGCCCCTTTGTGATGTCTTTGACTACTGTGGCCACGTTTTCGACTGTCTTATAGTTGATGGTATGATCGGCGCCTAAGCCGGAGGCCCCGGAAAGTTTCTCATCAGATGACGAAGTGACAATCACTTCGGCGCCGCTCAGCTTAGCCAATTGCAGCGCCGCCAGCGCGACGCCGCCCCCGATGCCGTGTATCAGCACCGTTTCGCCCGCCTTCAGGCCCGCACGGGTCATCAACATTCGCCAGGCAGTCTGATAGGCCAGAGGCAGCGCCGCCGCCTCGTCAAAATTCAGGTGCGCCGGCTTGGGAAACACGTTGTAAAAAGGCACCGCCACCTTCTCGGCGAACGTGCCTGGCCTGCCCGCACCTACAATCGAGAACGACGTGCACTCGCTCTGCCGGCCTCGCCGGCAGCTTTCGCAGAAACCACAGCTAAGTCCGGGATTCAGTATGACTTCGTCGCCGACCTTTACGCCATGCGTGCCCGATCCGAGCTCAGCCACGACCCCCGCGGCGTCGGAGCCTAAGACGTGCGGCATCTTGAGCGTAATGCCGGGCCTGCCGTTGCGCACCCAAATATCGAGATGGTTCAGCGCCGCCGAACGAATCTCCAGCACAACTTCGCCTTCGCCCGCCTTCGGCTCGGGAACCTCTTCAACTCGGACGCGATCCAATCCGCCATGCTCGTGAATAACCGCCGCTCTCATTATGATGACCTCCAATAATCAAAGTTCACAGTTTCGCAACAGACGATTTGATTTGCTCGAAGTCTTCCTCGGCGAGGCACTTGCCGTAATCTCGCATAGCCCCGGCGATATTGCGCCATGCCGCCCAGACAGAGCCTTTGCCTCTCGGCGCCGAGAGCTGTCTGGCTACAAGGGCCGCCTCGGCCTCGATGAAGTGATCAAGTTTCTTCTCGTCCCAGTTAGGCATATTCCTGGCGAGAGTAGCAAGCCGCGCGACAATCGTTTCAGTGATCAGGCGTCCGTCCTCGGCGGAGGATTCTCTGGGGTCGCGCCCGCCGACGCCTTTGTGCGGGGGCTCCCCCAGCCGCGAGAGGTCCACGGTGTCGGGGTACAAATGCATCATCAGTGAGGTCTCGCCCCACGCGGCGTGGTCGCCTGTATATTTGACGTCGATGGCGAGCATGTATTCGGGCGTTCCGAGCACGGGAATTCCCAGTGCCCGGCTCATACGAACTGCCGTCTCGCGGACGACGATCTGCTGGGCGGCGCCGTAGTGACCCGTCAGGACGATGATCGCGCGGAACCCCTGCCGGGCCATTTCCCGGCAAAGCTGCTCGAGCCAGGGTCGAAGCAGGTTGGAAAACACGCTGTTCTCCGGCTCCATAACGAACGTGTGGGGTTGATCCAGGCCTCCGACGCCGCCGTAAAGGGCCGGCGCGACCAATCCTCCTGCCCTCTGCGCTGCTCGCACGCACAGGGCATGCGCCTTGACCGCATCGAGGCCCACGACGTTGTGCACGCCGTGCCATTCGATGGTTCCAAGCGGTTGAAAGATCGTCGCACACTCGGCCTGGGCCTGTTCGATCTCCCTGGGTCGAAGGAATTCAAGCTGCACCTGCCTCGCGACTGGCCCACTACCGCTGCTCTGTCCAAAGGAGCCGGAGCCAAGCAGCGCGCCGGCTGCGGCGGCGCCCATAAATTCCCGCCGTGCAAGTTTTCTCGCCATACAGACTCCTTTCTCTTTGTAGTGACGCCGTAAGGCGTTACCTTGAAATGCCCTTACGGGCACACTACAAACTGCCATTGTAGTGGCGCCGGCTACAAGGAACAAGGCGATTTCGTGCCTTTATTCTGTACGATTCAGCAGGCGAGCATGTTTGGAAGGAATCCGAAGGGTTTCGGCCCCGAGCGAGGTCGAAGGAATGCGAAATAAAAGAGGTTGGCCCACATCCGGCCCGACCGGCCGGCCTACGCAATGCGTCTCTCCGGCACTCTCGCAGAGAAGCTTGTCTCTACCTGTCGGCTTTGAGAACCTCCCGCACAAACTGAGCCGGCCAAGCAAACCCGTGGCCACCCTTTTGCTTGATCGTTCAAATAACGATTGATGAAGGTTTCCGTCTCACACTTGGCGTTGCGAGAAATCCTGATTATATCTTGTGCGTTCATAGTCGAGCCCTTTCAGCGTTGGCCTCAACTTAATAATCCATTGTTCTCACCTATATAGACGTTTGGGCGAGCTTTTTATTTTCCAATGCTCGCAATTTTTTTTTATCATGGCCGGAGCGATATTCGAGGAACCTGGGAAATGCATGCAGGATACGATATTGGTTTTGAAGAAGCCTTTTCGAGAATGCTGGGGCGATTGACTCCCTTGGCGCCGGTTTGCCTTGAAGTGGATAAAGTCGAAGGTCTGGTGGTGGCGCAAGACTGCATTGCGAAAGCGGATTGCCCGTCCGTGCCGACATCTTCGAAGGATGGCTACGCCGTGGTCTCTGGAGATCTGGCCAGTGCGTACAAGGAGCGGCCCGTCAGGCTCAAAGTATCCGGAATGGCCGTCGCCGGAGGCGAAAAGCCGGCCAAAGTGAAAACGGGCACGGCGGTCAAAATCATGACCGGGGCGCGAATCCCCGACGGTGCCGACGCGGTAATTGCTGAAGAATTTACCCGCCAAGAGCGAGATTGGGTGTTATGCCTGCGAGAGTGCGTTCCAGGAAGAAACGTGATCGAGCAGGGATACGACGTAGCCAAAGACGAGCCGGTGGTGCGGCAAGGCGAGGTCTTGACGCCCGCGAAGGCCGGCTTGTTGGCCGCCGGCGGAATTTCTGCCGTCCGAGTCTATCCGAGACCGCGTATCGGTATCCTGGCCACAGGTGATGAGCTGGTCAAACCGGGCGAGCCTCTCAAACCGGGGCAACTTTACGCCAGCAATCTTGTCACACTCGTTTGCTGGCTCAGGCGTTTTGGCATGGATGCCCAGGTGGAAGTGGTGGGCGATCAGCCGGACAGCCTCGCCGCTGCCGCCGAGAGACTGCTGGCGAGCGTGGATGTCCTTCTCACCAGCGGCGGTGCCTGGAAGAGCGACCGGGACCTGACCATAAAGGTCCTTACAGAAATGGGGGGAGAGGTCGTATTTCATCGCGTCAGAATGGGGCCGGGCAAAGCTGTAGCCCTGATTCTATTGAAAGGTAGAACTGTGTTTTGCCTTCCCGGCGGTCCACCCTCCAACGAGACGGCTTTTCTGCAGATTGCCCTGCCCGGACTGCTGCATCTAGCCGGCAGGCCCGCCGAGCCTTTTGAACGTAGATGGGCGACGCTGACAAAAACGCTGGAAGGACAAAAGGAGTGGACCCAGTTTCATTATGCGGCGATAGAAGAAAACGGCCGGCAGTGGTCCGTCAGTCCCGTAGAGGCCAGAAGCCGCCTTCGGTCTCAGGCACTCGCCGACGCGCTGATCGAAATCCCCGAAGGAATTGAGCGGCTCGAACAGCAGTCGCAGATACAGGTTCAGGTCTTTTGGTGATAGGTTACTGGTAATTGGTTATCGGTTATTGGTGACTGGCTATCGCAGCTCATTCACCAATCACTGGTTACGAATCACCAAAGAAAGGAGATCCCAATGAACAGCGGATTGATTCTGTTGATGGTCAACGTGCTCGCGCTGGCGGGCGCGAGCGTATTTGCTTCGCAAGGGCAATCCAATTCGATGTTTGTCCTGGACGCAGACGCGTTCAAGCATCACGTTGATTTCTTCAACACGATGGAGCCGGAAAACATCGTCAACACCATTCCGAACGACCGGTCGTGGCAGTGGATGAAGCAGAACGTACCGTTCTTCGAGTGTCCCGACAAAAGCTTCGAGCAGATTTATTACTTTCGGTGGTGGACGTTTCGCAAACACCTCAAGCAGACGCCCGACGGTTTCGTCTTTACCGAATTCCTGGACCAGATCGGCCACAGCGGCAAATACAATACGATAAGCTGTGCGCTGGGACACCACATTTACGAAGGGACGTGGCTGCGCGACAAGCGGTACATCGACCAATACGCCCGATTCTGGTACACAGGCAATGAGGGCGGCCCGCAGCCGCACTTTCATAAGTACAGCAATTGGGGGACGTGGGCGCTCTATCGCAGGTACTCGGTGAATCGGGACGAAGCGTTCGTCACGGGTTTGTTCGACGCATTCATTCGCGATTACCAGGCGTGGACCGCCGAGCAGGGCATGGAGAACGGGCTTTACTGGCAATACGACACGCGCGACGGGATGGAGGAATCCATAAGCGGCTCGCGAAAAGCTAAGAACGCCCGGCCGCCTCTGAACAGCTATATGTATGCCAGCGCTCTTGCGATATCCAAAATCGCGCAGATGGTGGGAAGAGCCGATGTCGCCGAAGAATACGCCCAAAAGGCAGCCAGGCTCAAGTCGCTTGTTTGCGATCTGCTGTGGGACGACGAAGCGAAGTTCTTCAAAGTCCGGCAGCCGGACGGCACACTCGCAGACGTGCGAGAGGAGATCGGATTTATCCCGTGGTATTTCAATCTGCCGTTTGTAGTGACGCCGTCAGGCGTTTCGTCGGATGCCCTTACCCCCGTAAGGGGTCCCTCACGGGAGGGCACACTACAAACAGAGCAGGCATGGCAGCAGCTCACGGATCCGCAAGGATTCAAAGCGCCGATGGGGATTACCACCGCCGAGCGGAGGCATCCGCAGTTTAGAAGTCATGGCGTCGGAACCTGCGAGTGGGACGGCGCGGTCTGGCCCTACGCGACAAGCCAGACGTTGGTAGGGCTGGCGAATGTCCTGCGCGGCGACCGGCAGCCGTACATAACCAAGGCGGACTACTTCGAGGCCCTGGTGACTTACGCCCGCTCGCACCGGTACAAGGGCAAGCCCTACATCGGCGAGTACCTCGACGAGATAACCGGAGAATGGCTCAAGCCGGATGCAAACCGCAGCCGGTACTACAATCATTCGACGTTCTGCGACCTGGTGATCAGCGGGCTGGCGGGACTCGTGCCCCGGCAGGATGATACGGTTGAAGTCAATCCCTTGCTGCCCGCCGATGCGTGGGACTGGTTCTGCCTCGACGGCGTGCTCTATCATGGGCACGTTCTGACCATCGTCTGGGACCGGACCGGCTGGAAATACGGCCGAGGCAAGGGCTTGACCGTCTTTGCCGACGGCAAAAAGATCGCGGCCTCGGACGAGCTGATGCGTCTTACGGGTTCAGCCCGTTAGACGGACCTGCGAAGCAAAGAGAGAAAGTTGTTGCATCTGGCGGACGCATCTGGCATCATATTGAAGCCGCAGTTCATGCGGCGATATGGTTCTGCTCGTAGTATTTTTTGAGGAGTTCGGCCATGTACAAAGAACAAATCACTCGGCGTCAATTCATTCGATCCACCGTGGTCTTTGCCGGCGGCGTCCTGTTTTCCTCGTACGGCGCAGGCGCCCTGGCGGCGCAGGCCAAACGAACGGCGGTGGACCAGGTCACGCTCGGCAAGACGGGCCTGAAGCTCAGCCGGCTCGGCATCGGCACCGGCAGTAAAGGTGGCAGCATCCAGCGGGCGCTAGGCAGCGAAGGATTCAACCGCCTCATGCGATACGCCTACGACCAGGGGATCACGTATATCGACACGGCTCAAAACTACAGAACGCACGCGATGGTCGGCGAAGCGATCAAGGGCCTGCCCAGAGAAAAACTTTTCGTCCAGTCGAAGATGCCCGGCGTTCCGGAAAAACCCCTCGAGGTGCTCGACCAATACCGCAAGGAACTGGGCGTCGATTATATCGACAGCCTGTTGTGTCACTGCGCCGTCACGAAAGACTGGGAGCAGGAGCGCAAAAGGCTCATGGATGCCCTTGAAGAAGCCAAGGACAAGAAGATCATCCGCGCGCACGGTGTCTCGTGCCACAGCCTGCCCGCCCTGACGAAAGCCGCCCAGTTGGATTGGGTTGACGTCAATCTGGTCCGGGTCAACCCGCAGGGTACGTACATGGATACGCCCGCCGAGACGTGGAATGCCAAGAGCGACGTGTCTGCCGTGTCCCCGGTGCTCGAGCAGGTTAAGCTCATGCGGAAGAACCGCCACGGCATCATCGGCATGAAGATCATGGGCGAAGGCGAATTCACGAACCCCGAAGATCGCGAAAAATCCATTCGCATGGCTATGCAGCCGGGCATGGTCGATGCCGTCGTGATCGGCTTCAAGAACACCGCTGAGATCGATGAAGCGATCATGCGGATGAACAACGCCCTTGCCGAGACGGCGTAAAAACGCGCGTCAGTACCGGACCACGTAGTAGGGGCTCTTGTTCCGTGCGCCGTCGATTGTGAAGGCTCCGCCGGCAGTAGGGATCGTCGTGCCGGTCGGCAAACCATCGTGATCCAGCACGATGACCATGGGCGCGCCGGGCCTGTGAATCGTAATCTCCGCCTCGACGGGCTCCATCAGAACCGGTGCTGCGCCAACCTGGAGAATCTCATCCTCGGTCTGGTTGAGTTGCTGGCCCGTGTTTCGCGCGCGGGCCACGGCGACAATCAACAGCCTGGCCGATGTGCGAATGTCCTTGTCGCGCTCGACGGCGGTGACATAGATCGTCGCAAAGCGGCATTTCAGCTTGATCGTGACATCGCCGAGCGTGCACACCTTGTCTCGTGCGAAACCGACCACCGCCTTGGTGGCGTCTGTGTCTATGGTGAAGTAGCCGTCGAGCTTGGAGCGCCCTTCGTACCAGCAAAGCTGTTTCGTGGACGAAGTCAGAGAGCCGTCTTTCTGGTAGGGCCCCAGGTCGAAAGCGGGCGTGTCCTGGTATTGCTCGGTGAACTCCACGACGCATCGCGCCACAGCCAGCGTTGCAGCAGGCACCTTGTCACTGTCGAACGTCTTGACGTCGTTCTGCTGGGTGGTTTTGTCTTCAAAGCCGAGCTTGCCCTCGTACAAAGAGGGCACGTGAACGAGACGCCTGGCCACGACATCCGATTCGGCGACGTCGCCACGCAGCACCTGTCGCGCCACGGCCGGAAAAACACCAAGAACCTGCGGGGCGGTGACATCCCAGGGCTGGCCCCCCAGCTTGCTGCTGAACCCGCCGGCGTCGGAATTCTGGAACATGTAGGAGACGTCCCAGCCATTGAGGCCCATGCCGTAAGCGCCGATAATGGCCGGCCCCTCAGCGCCCCACTCATTGGGTACAACGTGGATCCACTCCGAGAGCATGAAAGGCCGATTGCTCACCTGCTGCATCCCGGCGCTGAGCATCGCCGAGCCGGCGGCGCAGAGCATCGAGGCGTTGTCGAACTTGCCTGGCTTGAGGCCCTGGCGCGCCCCGCCGAAGTAATTGTGCCGGTCGATCAGGCCCACCCGCGAATCCGAATGCAGGTTGTAGTAATGGCTGAAGGCCCGCCCGGCCTGCCAGTTGGAGCCGAGGATTTCGCCTTCATAACCGCTGCCACGGATGGCCTTCACGTAGCGGTCGTAAAACTCGTTCTGGATTTCGTAGAGGAACAGCATCGTATCGAAAAGACGCTGCTTCTTATGGGCCTGCGAGCCGGCCAACTGTGCGGGATCATAGAACCACGGATTGCCGGCGGGTGCGATGTTGCGCTTGTCCAGATGCTCTCCTGTGAACCCTTCGTTGCTGAACGAATCGATGGCGGCTTTCCCCCAGACGGCCACGAGCCCCTCGTGGCTGCCGTACCTGGCCTTGAGCCAATCGCTGAATCTTCCGGCCGCGCGCTCGCGAAGCGTCGGGACCTTCTGAAGGATGGGCATCACCCCGAACCATAGCGCGCTATCCTCGTTAAACAGCTCGACCACGACAACCGCCGGGTCATGGGCGTAGGTCAGTCCGGTGTGCGGATTCTCGTGCCTGAGAATGTTCGCGATCTGCTGAATCTGCATGTCCTGCAATTCCTGCGACAGGAAGATGCTTCCATGACCCGTCGCCAGGCGATTGCCTCTGGCCTGCCCAAACTCGTTCATATAGGGTACGTACTTGACATCAGCGGGACCCAGCTTGACGCCGAAGGTGGAAGAGAGTTTCACGTAGATGCCCGACTTCTTGAGCTGGGCGACGTAATAGTCCATGCGATTCAGGGCCTCGGGATCGAACTCGACGAAACTGTCGGCCGACTGAATACCCGCCCAGCCTGTGCCGTCGGCGTACTTGTGCAGCCGGACCGAGTTGATCCCATATTTGGGATAGAAAGCAGCCCGCTTGTCCGCAAGCTCTTTTGCGGGGGCGCACGTGCTGTACGTGTTGTTCAGGCCCCACAGCTTGATGGGCCGGCCGTTGTAGAAGAGCTTGTCATCCCGGCGAACGATGCGCCCATGCACGCCGGCGGGCTTCTCCAGCCAATCCTGCATCCCAATCTCCCCTGGCTCAGCGGTGTTTCGCGGGGCAAACGCATACCAATCGCCTGCATCCTGCGCCCGGCAGCGCGAGACGCACAACTGAAGTGATAATACCCCGGCAACAAGCAGTACAATATGAAGTTGCATATCCTTCACGAGTTGACACTTGCGGCTCTGCATGATCCAGCCTCCAAAGAATCCACAAAAACATCAGGCAACCCAAACTCTATCATTTATCCATTGGGCAATCAACGATTGGGCAGACTAAGACCCGCCAATTGTCGGGTTTTTCTTGAAGCTCGATGTTGACAGAACAAGGGATTATGGGTAGAATCTTGCTTGTAGTGATCCGTCATTTCCCGCCGGGGGCGGGCAATGCCGGATAAGGCGTTATCTCCAAATGCCCTCCCGTAAGGGATGGCCAAGCCATTACGAGCACACTACAAACAGAAGGAGTGTCATGATGGGTAAGAGAAAAGCCTTCACGCTGATCGAGCTTCTGGTTGTTATCGCCATCATCGCTATATTGCTGTCCATCCTGCTGCCGGCGGTCAGCCGCGTCAAGGAGCAGGGCAAGCGAGCGGTCTGCTTGAGCAATCTCAAGCAACTGACGCTCGCCTGGAACATGTACGCTGATGAGAACGATGACAAAATTGTAAACGGCGCCGCGGGCTATAGTGACGTGAATACGAGCTGGGGAACCCATAAGGGCGAGCTCGCATGGATTGACGTCCGAGATTTCCGCACGGAGGGGGCTTCTCAGATACCCCTGATCAAAAAGGGAGCGTTGTGGCCATATACCAAGAATGAAAAAATGTACCGATGTCCGACGGGACGGCGAGGAGAAGCCGTCACGTATTCGATCATGTTCTCGATGAATGCAGTCAATCATCCATGGAGCCAAAGTGCGATCGGCGGACATGTCAAGAAGAGAAGCGAGATCCGCCCGAATCCCGCACTCAGGCTTGTGTTCATCGATGAGGGTTATATGACTTCAGACGCTTATGCGGTCTATTACCAGCAGGAGACGTGGTTTGACAACGCCCCGGTCCGGCACGGCGATGGGACGGCGCTTTCCTTTGCAGATGGGCATGCCGATCACTGGAAGTGGAAAGGGACCGATACCATAAAGCACGCCAGAGACATGGAGAACAGCAACCCTCAAGTCGGGTGGAAGCCACAGACGGAATCGGGTTTTCGAGACTTGTACGACATGCAGAAGGGTTGTTGGGGGAAATTGGGTTACAAACCAACTTATCCATAGCCCCATGGATGGGAGATAAGACATACAAGATACGAAGACGCATCGAATTCCCCTGACCAGGATCCAGAAGCTCATTGCTCAAAGGATGCTGCAATCCAAGTGGACCAAGCCCTGCTTCTACCTCGAAGCCAAAGCAGACCTGACCGAGCTGATGGCGGCCCGGCCGAAGCTGCGAAAATCCCTGGGCGTGCGGATCACCACCAACGCTTTCTACATTCGCGCCCTGAGCCTGGCGGCGCGGGAATATCCGCTTTCGATGGGCAGACTCGCCGACGGCGTCATCGAGCTTGCCGAGGCGATCAACGTGGGCTTTGCCGTCAATGCGCCGCAGGGTTTGGTGGTGCCCGTCGTCAGGAACGCCTGCGACAAGACCTTGTCCGAGATTGCCCGCGAGGAAGAATTACTAACCGACAGGGCGCGTGACAATCTGCTCACGCTCAGAGAGATTGAGGGCGAGACGATAGCGCTGAGCAACCTGGGTGCGTACGATATCGATTCGTTTTTGGGCATCGTCCCGCCGCCGACCACCACGATATTATCCGTCGGCAACGCCGCGGCTGAGGTTGTGTGCCGCGACGGCAAGATAACGGAACGTAAAATGGTCAGCCTCTCTCTGGCCGCGGACCATCGGGTCGTTGATGCACCCTACGCGGCCCGGTTCCTGAGCTTCATTCGAGAGAAACTACAAAACCCACAGCAGTTGATGTAGCTTGTTTGTAGTGTGCCCGTAAGGGCATCTTCGCAAATAACGCCTTACGGCGTCACTACGAACCATTTGTCACCCCTTCGCCAAGCTCGGGGCAAACTCTGAGCAATAGCGAAGTATCCGGCCTGAGCAGAGGAGCAAGTCCTAATCACATTCGCTACCCAGATGCTTCGCCTCTCGGCTCAGCCTGACAGACAGAAGGGAACAGTATTCATTCGGATAGGCTCTTAGCGTTAGCGTCGAGTTACTTGTCCTTCACCGTCTCGTCGAGCTCCATGCCCAGTCGTTCGAATCTCCCCGCCCGGCCTTTTTCATCACCGACGTTGATTTCCCGGGCGAGCTTTCCGACGGTCAGGGCGTGCTGTCTCGGAACGACGATCACGCCGTCACCGTCAGCGACGATCACATCGCCGGGATAGACCAGGACGCCGCCGCAACTGATCGGGAAGTTGAAAGACTCCGCGATCAGTCTGCCGGGACGAACGCCTCGGGTGCTGTAGCCGTCCTGACAATACACGGCGATTCTCTTGACCTTGACAATCTCGTCGGTATCGCGGGCGCCGGCGTTTGTCACCACGCCGACGACGCCTTTTTCCGCCCAGCCGAGGCTGTTGTTGGAGCCGATGAAGCCGCATTCGGGAATTCCCCCGGCGTCGATTACGGCCACGTCGCCCGGCCTGGCGACCTTCAGCCAGGCGTCAGGAGCTCTTCCGTACTGCTGGGATTTGAATTTTTTGAACCCTTCGAGGTCCGGGAAGGAATTTTGCCCGACCCTGACGTCGGTCGGGACGTGACGCACGGTAATGGCAAAGCCCACAATTCTGTGGGAGAATTTTTCCGTATCGCGCCACAGGGGGCGGATGTCCTTCTTCATCAAGCCGATGTCTTGCAGCCCGATCAGGTCCATGCCGTCCAGGACGTCCGTCACCCGCAAATCCTTGTAAAGCTCAAGAATTTCCTTTCGCGCTGCCTCGCTGTCGTCGAAGCTCTTGTTCGCCAGCAGTCTGACGCCCTCGGGCGTGGTCAACTTCGCGGCGTTCGGTTTTTGCGCTTCAGTGACCGAAAGGCCCGGCACCACCACAAGCAACGCCAGCACCATCGGCAGGATATGTTTCAATTTCAGCTTTCTTAGGCAATACATGGTGATCTCCTAACAAGGGTCCGTAAATTTTTAGTACACAATTTGTGAAACACGAGTTACACTAAAATCCGCTCGAAAAAATGCAAGACTTTTTTAAATATGCTCCGAATGTTGATGTCACTTTTTCCTGAAGGAGAAGAAGAAATGAATCCGCACCGTCGAATTGCTTTTGTGTTTCTGATTGTCCTGTCAGTAACCGCGCCGGCTGTACTCGCAGCCGAAAGCGCCGGCTCGTCCAGGGTCGAGCTGCTTTGGAAGGGCGGCGCTCCGGGCGCTAAAGGCAGCGACGAAGGGGACAAGCCGAGCCTGACCATTTATCTGCCGGAGAAGGAGAAGGCCACCGGGACCGCCGTAGTGATTTTCCCGGGCGGCGGCTACGGCCACCTGGCTATGGACCATGAGGGACACCAAATCGCGCAGTGGCTCAACTCGCTCGGCGTCGCGGGCTTTATCGTCCAGTACCGTCATCGCAACAGCGGGGCCGGCTACGGCCATCCCGCGCCGATACAGGACGCCCAGCGCGCGATCCGGATGGCTCGCAGCCGGGCCGCCGAGTGGAACGTCAATCCCAACCGGATCGGCATCATCGGCTTTTCCGCGGGCGGGCATCTGGCCTCCAGCGCAGGCACGCATTTTCAGACCCGCTACAGCGACGCCAAAGACGAGATAGACCAGGCAAGCTGCCGGCCCGATTTTATGATACTGATGTACCCGGTCATTTCGTTCACGGAACCATACACCCACAAAGGCTCCAGGAGCAATCTGCTGGGCAAGAATCCGGATGCGGACCTTGTGGAGAGTTTCTCGAACGAAGAACAGGTCACGGCGCAGACACCGCCCACGTTCCTCGTCCACGCCGATGACGACAAGGTCGTGCCGCCTGAGAACAGCATCTCTTTCTATCTTGCGCTGCGAAAGGCGGGCGTCCCCGCGGAGATGCACATCTACGAAAAAGGAGGCCACGGTTTCGGACCCGGAACAGACAAAGGTTCCGTCTCGAGCTGGATGGGCCGCTGCGCCGACTGGATGCGAGGGCGCGGACTTCTGGCCAAATAGCAAGAGAAGTGACAACAAGATCAGAATCCGGCATGTCCCGTTTCAGGCGAGTTCTGGTTATTGCTCGGGGTGAGTTGTGCCGCCTCATGAGAATGAGGTGGTGAAATTGGCCTGATTTCGATGGGAGGACTGGTGGGGGGGTGGTCGTTCCGGACAGGCCCGGCGTCCTGCTGAGGAGGTTCTTGAGACTGCGGCTGCGAGAACGCCTCGGGCGGCGCTGCCTGCGGCTCTTGATCTTCATCGGTGCCGCCCAACCGCAATGTTCCCACAGAGCCGGGCGGGTCTTCAACCTGCCCCGAGGCGACAGAGTGCGCCACTTGCGTCTGTGCCGGCAGTTGAAATTGGGCGTGTATGAATTCAGCAACTTTCCTGTAGTCTTCGGCGCCGTTGCAGCCCGGCTCGTATTCGAAAATGGTCTTACCGTAGCTGGGGGCCTCAGCCAGCTTGATATTCCTGCGAATGAACGTGGGCAAAATGCAGGCGTCCGACCACGCGCTGTTGGACCCTCGCGCGTTTTCGAGGAATTGTTCGATATCGGCCTTGACCTCGTTGGGCAGCGACGATCTGCTGTCGAACATGCACAGAAGGACCCCTTTGACTCTGAGGCTCGGATTGATTCTTCTGTTGACAAGCTCGACGGTCTGGAGCAGTTGTCCGAATCCCTGGAGCGCCAGGAAGTGCGGCTGTAGAGGTATCAGAACCTCCTGGGCCGCTGCAAGGGCGTTCAGGGTCAGAAGACCCAGCGACGGCGCGCAGTCGATAAGGCAGTAATCAAATACGTTTTCGCTCGATTGGATGGCCTCTCGAAGGATGATTTCGCGCCCCACGACGCTGACCAGCTCGCTTTCAGCGCCGACTAGGTCGATATTGGCGGGAAGCAGCCAGAGATTGGGACGCACCTGCTGGATCTGTTCTTCAAACCTGGCGGATTGAATCAAGACTCCATAGGAGCCGGCCTCGACGCTCTGGGGTTCCACGCCCAGGTGTATGGTCAGATGGGCCTGGGGATCAAGGTCGATGGCAATGACCTTTGAGCCCATCGCAGCAAGAGCCGCCGCGGTATTGGCCACGGTCGTGGTCTTACCCACGCCTCCCTTCTGGTTTAGCACGGCAATCGTTCTCATGGTCGGGCTTTCAATACGGCGTCGAGCACCCCGTTGACAAACCCGGGGGACTTATCCGTGCTGAATTTCTTCGCAAGCTCGATCGCTTCGTTGATCACAACTTTCGGAGGTATATCAGGACAGAATTTCAACTGATAGACCGCCAGCCTCAGAATGCTCTTGTCCACGGGCGAGAGCCTCGTGAATTCCCACTTTATCGTCGAGTCATCGATCAATTGATCGCATTGTTTTATGTTCTCCCACGTCCCTCGCGTCCACACGGAGGCGAGTTTGCACGTGGAATCGTCAGTATCCGCTTCTGCGAAGAACTCGCCCAGCAGATCGAATATGTCCGGGCCCTGCACGTCGAGTTGATATAGCGCCTGCATAGTCAGTTCTCTGGCCCTTGTTCTCCTATCCATGTTTGCAGCTCGCAGTCGGTGAACCGCGGCCCCATTCTTACAGGTCGCTTATCTGTTCCATGACATGAGCCATTTCCATGGCCGTCATGGCTGCATCGGCGCCGGCGTTGCCCATCTTCGTGCCGGCTCTTTCGACCGCCTGTTCGAGCGTGTCACAGGTCAGAACCCCGAACACGGCCGGGGTGCCCGAATCGTAGTTCACCTGCCCGATACCGCGAACAACCTGCTGGCAAACATAGTCATAGTGGGCGGTCTGGCCTCGTATGACCGCGCCGAGACACAGAACGGCGACGTACTTGCCGCTGTCGGCGAGCTTCCTGCAAGCCTGGGTGATTTCACAGGCGCCAGGCACCCAGACGACGAAGATCTGCTCATCGGCGGTGCCGTGACGCTGGAGGCAGTCTATCGCGCCGGCAAGCAGCTTGGACGTGATGAACTCATTGAACCTGCTGACGACGATGGCATAGCTGCCCTTGCCGGCTGTAACCTGGCCTTTTATCTCTCTGATCATAGCTCCACTTCCCCAACTAATTGTGCTGTACTGCGTTCACTTTACGCTCGCTATCGGCGAATTTCTCAGCGGCACATTATAAGACTATCGGGGGCCGCTTTCCAGAAAAACGATTCGGCGCTCGTCGCGCTTCGACGCCCGGTACCCCGGCGACAGAAGGTAACGCCCGACATTATAAGAGCTTACAGGGCGGGATTCCAGCGGAATTTTGCGGGAGGGGCAAAAAGCTCCCGGGGCATCGGGAAACTGCTAAGGCCACCGCATTTTGTTGGCGATAAGGCGTAAGTCAGAGGTTTGCTTTTCTGCACAGACGAACAAGGTGTGTTTATGATATTCGACGAGATGGAATTCGGCCCATACGACAAGGCCGAGCAAAAGGCCCGAAGGGCCTTTGAACTTTACGAAGACGGCAACATGTCGCAAGCGCTCGACGAGCTCGAGACGGCCCTCGAAATCAATCCCGCGTGCAGCTCGCTGCATTTCAACAAGGCGCTCACCCTGGACGCCATCAGCCGGTTCGAGGACGCGATCACCGAATACGAAACCGCTTTGCAGCTCGACCCGGAGGATCTGGAGATCCTGAACTCGCTGGCGGTCGATTACACGCGTACGGGCCAGTACGACCTGGCCATCGACACGTTCGAGCACATCGAACAGTTGGACCCAACCTTCGAGCCGTGCTACTGCAATCGCATCATTACCTACACTGAGATGGGTTTGCACGACCTGGCCGAGCAGATGTTCTACCTCGCCCAGCAAATAAAACCGGATTGTGCCTTGTGCTACTACAACATCGGCAACAGCCTTTTTGCACGGGGCGAATACAAAAGAGCGATCCGCTGCTGGCTGCGCGCCGCCGAGCTCGATCCGACCCACCCGCAGATCAACTACCGAATCGCCCAGGCCTACTGGTCGGACGGGGAATTCGAACGCAGCCGGGAGCACTTTCTCATGGAGCTTCGTGCCAATCCCGGTGACATCGACGTCATTTTTGATTTCGGGCTGTTTCTTCTCAAGAAGGGCGACCTTGAATCGGCCAAGGAAAAGTTCAACCGGATTCTCGAGCTCAAACCGGATTTTGGCGCGGCTTTGTTCTATCTCGGCGAGATCGCATTCAACAACGGCGACTACGAGCGCGCAGTAGGGCTGTACAACCAGGCCCTTGAGAAAGACGGCACGCTCCCCGGACCGGGCTACAGGCTGGCTCAGCACGCCCTATTGAAAGGCCGGCACGCGGAGGCGAGGGCCTATCTAATGTCGGAGATGAAGCTGACTTTGGAGGACGCGGACACATTGGTTTCGATGGGGTCGATGTTCTTGACGCTCGGCGACCTCGGCTGCGCGACGCACTGCATGTTGCGCGCCGTCGATATCGATTGTGCCAACGCGGACGCCTATTACTATCTCGGAGTCATAAACGCCATGAAAGGCGACTTTGAGGACGCCGCAGAGCTTTTCGCGCACACGCTGGATATCAGGAACGATCACGTTGCGACGCTGAGAGACTCGGCCTGCGTCTGCCTTGAGATGGGCAGACTGGCCGAGGCGGCAGAGAAAATCCAGAAGGCCCGCAGCCTGGACGGCGTCAACCCGCAGTTGAAGAAACTTGAACGCCGTCTGGCCGTGGCTCGCGCAAAGCAGCGAATAACCGATGTGCTCGAGCAATTCGGGTCCTGACCTGTCCTTCGGCACCATCCGCAATCATCCTTCACTCCCTGCTGTCTCAAGCAACGGGCTGCAATGAGCAACTTTTTCATTGTGATAGTACCTTCGATGTGTTACAATGACGTGCTGGTCGGAGATCAAAAATAGAAAGGCAGGGCTATGAAAGAAATGATTCATGCCAAGACTCTTCGCGTTGTTATTGTGTGTGCGTTTCTCTGTCCAATCGCGCCGCTTTATGGCGACATCCCCTGGTTGCATGTTGATGGCAATAAGATCAAAGACCCGAATGATAATGTTGTCGTACTCCGGGGCGTGTCTTTGATTGATTTAGGCTTCCTTGAAGGTTGGCAGGGCGGGGCAATCAATATGATTGACCGGCTGACAGACACAACGGATACCCAGGGAAGTTCTCCGGGCTGGTATCCAAAGGTCCTCCGAATTCCGATTCACCCCCCTGATACAGTCGATAATTGGCCTTATCGGTGGTATCCAAATGATGACAGTTTCTACAATAACCTTCTCAGGCCGATTGTTGATTACTGTGCTGCTAAAGACCTCTATGTCATCATCGATTGGCACTACATTACTGATACTTGGGACAAAGTCGAACAGACAAGTGAGTTTTGGAAGTACATGGCACCAAGATTTACCAACGACTCCCATGTTCTTTTTGAACTCTTCAATGAGCCGATCAATCTCATTGGTTCGGATACCAGCAATTGGCTCAGCGTCAGGACTGATATGCAAACGTGGGTCGATATCGTGCGTTCATATGCTCCGTATAACCTCATCCTTGTGGGCGGACCGAGTTGGTCTCAGGGCATTGGGCCGGCTGCGAGCTATCCTATTGCAGGATGCAACATCGCGATGGTTTCTCATATCTATCCCGCTCACTGGCTTGGGATTTACGGCAATGGGCAGTGGTTTAGGAATCAGATCATGACCTGTGCCGCTGTTCATCCCGTCATAATGACTGAGTGGGGGTTCACCACGACCTCTGAAACGCTGCTTAATGGCACGATTAGTGGGTACGGTCAACCATTGAAGGACTTTATTGAAGGACTTGGAATTGGCAACACCGCCTGGGTAGCCAGCTATGATTGGGGCCCACCCATGTTTCGGAGGGATTGGACCCTTCGCTGTGGTGAAGGTGAAATGGGCTGTTTTGTAAAGGATTGGCTTTATGAGAAGAGGAATGAAAACCAACCCCGTGGAGCAGTACAGCCTCCGGTCGATTGGGGTTGCCTCTCTACGGAGGATTTTGAATCGAACGGTTTCCACAAATTTCCGTGGGAGCATGGTGGAGATGCAAGCTGGGTCACCTCTTCACAGGAGAGGCATTCCGGCAAATACAGTGCTGAATCCGGTACGCTTGGGGATGGTGAAAGGACTGTTCTAAAGGTGACTCTTGAGTGTGTCTCCGGTGATATCACCTTCTATCGTAAGGTCTCCTCGGAGTCAGGTTTTGACTATTTGAAGTTCTCCATCGACGGAGTGGAAAAAGGCAAATGGTCGGGCGAAGAGGATTGGGCCCAGGTTTCTTTTCCAGTGGCTGAGGGTACACGGATGTTTGAGTGGATCTATTCCAAGGATAGCTCTGCGAGTGAAGGCTCCGATACGGCATGGATTGACGCTATCGTATTTCCGCGGAACATCCATACTGAACCTCCCGGTGTTCCACCGCTCCCGACTCCAGATACCAACGAATTCGATCTGTACATAGATGATGTAGCTCCCAGAATCAGTGCGTCCAGTGGACAGGAAGGGCTCCTTGATTATGACTGCCAAGACAGTCCGGCAGCCGGCAATTTCTGCATTCACTGGACGGGGGTTGATCAGTATAGCAGTATCTCGTTTCGCTTCCTTCCTCCAAAAGATCTTTCTGCGCAGGTGGCGGAAGGTTTTGTGATTGATTTCTCGGTGCGATGTAATAGTCCGAATGCCAGGCTCGACATCCGATTTATCGATACAAAGACAAACGACCCCGGCGACCATCCTTGGCGCATGCGATATACAATCGATCGAAACATCGCTGGCTGGAATGGCCAGTGGAATCATCTGCGAATTCCTCTCAACAGATTCTTCGAACACGGCTCATGGGATAACGACCGCTGGTACGATCCGATCGGGGCTTTTGACTGGACTGCCACTGAATGCTTCGAGATTGTGTCGGAATACGGCGATTTGAAAGGCATCCATCTCTATTTCGACGACATCCGCGTTTTGGATCCCAATCCGCCCCGCCAACCCTGACCGGGCCGCTTTTTTCCTTGATAAACCCCGGCTTTTTGCATATACTGCCCGTCGCGTCGTGCGTATTGCAGGAAACATCAAGCGACCTTGAAACGTAATACGCAGGACGATTTGCACAATACGAGGTTCCGGCCGAGTGGCGGAAAGGCAGACGCTGGGGATTTAAAATCCCCTGCCCATTGCGGGCGTGTGGGTTCGAATCCCACCTCGGCTATTGGACAATGTAGCCACGAAGGCCCGAAGACATGAAGGAATGAAGGCCGAATATCGAATAACGAATAACCAATGATGAAGTAGGGGCCGGCGCCCTTCGGTGTTCATTATTCGATATTCATTATTCTTTATTCTCTTGCCGTTCGTGTCTTGGTGTCTTTGTGGCATAATTGGAGATACTTGATGGCGAACAAAAATCCCAAGCTCGTGGATGCAGCAAAGCCGAATTTGTACCGCGAGATGTTTCCCTATACGGAATTTCCCGTGGTGGTCTTCGACGGCCAAAGAGTCGAGTACGAGATCCCGGAGAAAATCTGGATCACCGACACGACGTTCCGCGACGGCCAGCAGGCAAGGCCCCCCTATAAGCCCGAACAAATTCTGAGGATTTACGACTTGCTGCACCAAATCGACGGCGGCACGGGATTGATTCGCCAATGCGAGTTCTTTTTGTATTCGCAGCGCGACAGAGAGGCCGTGGAGCTCTGCAAAGAGCGCGGCTACGAGTTCCCCGAGATAACCGGCTGGATACGGGCCGTCGCCGCTGATTTCAAGCTGGTCTCACAAATGAGGCTCGGCGAAACAGGGATTCTTACTTCAGCGAGCGACTACCACATCTTCCTGAAGCTGCGAAAAACCCGCAGCCAGGCGTTAAACGCCTATCTCGATATTGCCAAAGCGGCCCTCGATAACGGCGTTATCCCGCGATGCCATTTTGAGGACGTTACGCGAGCGGATTACGAAGGTTTCGTGCTGCCCTTTGCCACGGTGCTGATGACGCTCGCTGAAGAGTATGGCAAGCCGGTCAAAATCCGCCTTTGCGATACAATGGGCTTCGCCCTGCCGTGGCAGGGCGTCGCTCTGCCGCGGAGCGTTCCCAAACTCATCCACGGGCTTCGGGAAATCGGGGTCCCTTCCGAGTGGCTCGAATGGCACGGCCACAACGACTTCCACAAGGTCCAGATCAACGCGGCGACGGCCTGGCTCTACGGCTGCTGCGCCGCCAATGCGGCGATCTTCGGCAACGGCGAGCGAACGGGAAATCCGCCCCTGGAGGCCCTCGTGGTCGAACACGCCCAGCTCAAGGGCATGACCCGGGGCGTCAACTATGCAGGGATCACCGAGTTGGCCGAGTACGCTCAAAAGGAGCTGGGCATCGACATCCCCGCGAACTACCCGCTGGTCGGAAAGGAGTTCAACGTGACGCGGGCCGGCATCCACGCCGACGGCCTGCTCAAGAACGAGGAAATATACAACTGTTTCGATACGCAGGCGCTGCTGAACCGCCCGGCGGGCGTGGCCATCACCGACAAGACCGGCGCCGCCGGGATCAAGCACTGGATAGACGCCAGGTTCCAGGTCGATATCCCCAAGCACGACCCGCGCGTAACCCGGATCAAGGACCGGATCGACGCCGAGTACGCCGCCGACAGGGTCTCGTCGATATCCGACGAGGAAATGTACCAGTGGGTGCGGGAGGCGTTCGGGGCCGATTTACCGCCGGCCAGAACGTTATGATTTATGATTTGCTATTTATGATTTATGATTGAGGCTTCGCCAATGCGCCAGCCAAATAGTAAATCGAAAATCATAAATCGAAAATGCATCACGGCCGTCCTGTTCGACCTGGGCGAGACTTTGCTGACCTTCGGCAAGGTCAAAGCCACTGAGGCCTTTCGGCACGGGGCGAGACTATCTTACGAATATCTCAGGAGTTGTGGCCAGCGCGTCGGCAGCTTCGAATACTACTTCTGGCGAAACCTTATCGCGCTGCGCATTCGGCACCTGATCTCCAATATCACGCAGAATGATTTCAATTCGTCGGCCCTGCTGCGGGGGATCGGCAAGAAAAGGGGAGTCAGCCTCGACCGCCGCCAATGGGAGCAGTTCTCATGGCTCTGGTACGAGCCGTTGAGCAAACTGGGCAGGGTCGAGCCGGACATAAGACAGACGCTGGCGAAACTTGGGGCATTGGGCCTCAAGCTCGGCATCGTCTCGAACACGTTTGTCAACGCCCATTCCATCGAAAGACACCTCGAGCAGGTGGGGATCCTTGAGTTCTTTCCGGTGCGGCTGTACTCCTACGAATACGATTTTCGCAAGCCCAACCGCCAGTTTTTCGAGATTGCCGCCGAACGCATCGGCGAGGCGCCGCAGCACATCGCCTACGTCGGGGACCGCATCGACAAGGACATTCTGCCGGCCCTGAAACTCGGCATGACTGCCATCCTCAAAGCCGCCTACACCAACGCCGGCCAAACACCCCCCGACGGCGCCCACAAAATCGCCCACATAGCCGACCTGCCCGCCCTCATACAAGAACTCAATGCCTAAAGAGGAATCATAGCAGATTGACTGTCACTTCCGGCGAGGGCCGCCGTAGTACAGATAAACACGTCCTTGATTTGCTCCGGGTGACGGAGCTCCAATAACAAGATCATCGAAGCCGTCTTTATTGATATCTCCACAAGCTAATCCAAAGCCAAATCCATCAGTGGGATTTTCGCCCGTGAAAATCCTGCCTGGTTTTGGATCAGGATTTGACAGTTCCTTGCCCCAATAGACGTATACTTTGCCAACCATTTGTGTATAGCCGTAGGCTCCAATGGCTATATCATTCACATTGTCACCGTCGATATCACCGCAGACCACTTGAATACCGAAGTAACTTTGCTCAACCTCACCTTCAAACGTCACGTCCGGTTCAGTATCAAGACTCTTTTTCGATTTACCATAAAAGAGATAGACACGACCTTGTTTGTTATTGCAACCTGGATCGCCAATAATAAGATCGTCATATCCATCTCTGTTCTGATCAATACAAACTATGCCGCCAATGTAATTTGTAGCTTCGGTTTTTGCTTCAAAGATAACGTCAGCTTTTGCATCCATATTCGATCTGCTGTCACCATAATAGAAATATGTCCGATCCTGCTGTTTACGGCTTGGATAGTCAATAGTTCCAATGATTATGTCTCCGAAACCGTCATTATCAACATCACCACAGGCAATTCGATGGCCGAATTGATCCCTTAGGGTTTCTTCGTTGAATATTAGATCAACAGAAGTATCCATCAATTCCTTTTTATTCCCATAGTAAAGGTAAGCCCGACCTCTCCCATTACCCGGAGACCAGTATGCACATGCACCCAGGACAATATCGCAATAGCCGTCATTGTCTATATCATAGATAGCAGGATAGCCCAGACTGAAAACTGAGCCTTTCTCTGACTCCTGGGCAAAAATCTTATCAGGTTTGGCATCCAAAGACTTGCGTTCACTGCCCCAGTAGAGATAAGCACGACCTCGTCTCTCGTCGTAACCGCCTGCTGAAATAACGATATCATTAAAACCATCATTGTCGATATCGCCACATACAATACCGTCGCCGAATAACTCTTTCTCATTCTGTCCTTCGAGAATTAAATCGGGTTTAGTGCCCATATCCGGCCCACTATAGTACAAGCATACTCGGCCTCTAAAGTTATCGTATTTCCTCGCGTCTATAAGTATATCGTCATATCCATCTCCATCGACATCGCCGCAGACAATTCGAGTGCCAAAATTGCTGTTTGGTTCTCCTTCAAATATCATATCCGGGACCGTTGACTCGGCTTGTTTTCGTTGTTGAGCCAACTGAAGGAGGGTTTGCCCTGACTCGGTTCGAATACCGCTGTCGGCGCCTTTGCTAATAAGGAATTCTGCGAATTTGTAGTCATGATTGACCGCGACGTACAAAGGAGTGTGACCCTGTTTGTCTTTGGCATTGATGTCGGCGCCCCCGGCGATTAGCAATTCTGCTGTATTCTTTTTACCAAGCCGTGCGGCATGATGGAGGGCGGTAAACCCGAACTCATCATCCTTCTCATTGATTTTAGCACCTTTGTCCAGAAGGAGTTTGACAATATCTCCATCTGCCGACTCGGCCGCCAGATGCAGCGGTGTCCGGCCATCTTTGTCCTTCAAATTAACATCCGCCCCCTTGGCGAAAAGCAGTTCAACCGTATCCTTTGACTGCCGGTATTGGTTATAATCGGAGTTTCTGATATCCAGGATTGCATGCAGGGCAGTCTGACCTCTACCACTCTTAGTACTGATATTGGCGCCTGCTTCTAAAAGCAACTTTACAGCTTCTGTTCTGCCTGATGTAGCTGCATAATGTAAGGCTGTCTCTCCCGAGGGGTCCTTAGTATTCACATCGGCGCCATTGGCAACCAGAATATTCATAAAATCCAAATCGTCATTGTAAACTGCATAGCCCAGCGGCGTATATCCCCATTTGTCGTTGGCATTTACATTAGCACCATGCTGGATTAGAAGTTCAACTATGTCTTTATGTTTCATCCAAATCGCTCTATGAAGAGCAGTCCCAATCCCTGCATTGATATCGGCCCCTCTTGCGATCAGCAATTTAACCATCTCGATGTTGTCGATTTGGATTGCTTCCTGTAAAGGTCCCCAATCTTTCGGAGCGTTTACGTTTGCTCCGTGGTCGATCAGGTATTCCGCGATGGCCGTATTGTTTGCATCAACTGCCGCACACAATGGAGGCCATCTTCCTGCATTGACATCGGCGCCTGCCTCGACAAGTAGCTTTACCAAGTCCATGTTGTTTGCATCGACTGCATAGCACAGTGGAGTGTTATCCGCAGTTTTCTCTTCCTCTTTTGTACTGGTATCACCCCACTTGGCATCGACATCGGCGCCTCCGGCGATAAGCAACTTAACCTGTTCGACATCCGCCTTCTTAACGGCCTCAAAAAGGGATTTGTTCTTCTTGGCTTGTTGAACGCGCTCTACCATCTGCATTGTTGCCGGGATAGTTCTACTCGCTGGATACTCATCGTGAAGTTTCTGAAATGCAGATAATGCAGCATCGAACTGTTTCGAGTCGAAATATAGTTGTCCGATCCAGTATTGAGCATTCTGGGCGATTTTGCTTTTCGGTGACAGGCTCATAACTTTCTCGTATTCGGCAATGGCGGCATCGTAATCGGCGAGTATCTGCAGCTCATTTGCCTTTTGAAAGTGTTGTTCGGCCTCTGGATTCGTCTGCGATTTGCTATCCGCAAATGATAAAACACATAGGCCAGGGACAATTGTCAAAATCCAGCATATTGTTAATGAGAATAATGTTTTGCGATCCATTTTCATTTCCCCTTATTTTCTGGTACTGATGGACTGTGCCATATCCATTAATTGTGACATTTCGGTACTGCCTATTAAGACATAAGAAAGGACATCATCTCTCCATGTGAGAATGGTCGCTCCGCCCTGTCCCTTATTGAGATATACGGCATATTCTCTGAAATGCTTTGGCTCAAGCCCGCGCCGTCCATCCAGGGGTTGTTCAAACAATGATATCGAATTGATACCATTAGTATAAAGCAGTTGCAGGGCATCGCGGTCCTCAATAGTTCTGATCTGGTCGAGTCTATAGTAGGGATGAAGCCACGGCGGCGCCACCAAATCAAAACTGGCGGCTTCTTTGGCTTCCGAGAGGGACAACGTATGACCATTGGAAATCACTGGAGTCTCCGGCGAGCCGGTTTGAAGCAGAGATGAAGGTCCTCTGACAACAATTCCGGGACTCATATAATCCGGCCCATCGTCAAACGATTCATAGTACAGAACGTCCTGCGGACTCACATGCACCTGCGCCGGCTGCTGTGCGGCCGAGCCAAAGGAAGCATGACGGGCAACGAGATCCTGGTGTTCTTCCAAATAGAAGTTGATGGTCGCTGAATCGTCAGCAGGAGCCGGAGCTATGTCCTCTCGGGCTAGCACCAGTTCCTCTTTCAGGTCGGTGATTCTTCCGGACAGAACAAAGCACGCCCAGGCAGCAATAATCAGCAAAGCAGCAACCAGGCAGCAGGCTCTGCGCCACAGCACAATTCTCCGCACGTTCGCCAGATCAGCCGCCGCCTGCTTATTCGACTTGTTCAGTCTTGTCAGTAACCCATTGAGAATCCTGTCGTGTATCGGGCCGCCGGACTCGACGGATAATCCCTTAATTGACTCTTCAATGTTCCTGGTCGATTTCATTTTTTCTTCCCGTTCTCGGATAGAAGTTCCCGAAGATTCTCCAGGCCGTACCGGTACCGGCTCTTGGCCGTGTTGATTGAGATTCCCTGCAAGCCGGCTATTTCCTTGAACTTCATGCCGCCGCGAAGATGCAGCAGTATTGCTTCCCGCTGTTCGCATGAAAGCTGTGCAATAGCATGATTCAGGTTCCTTGCTTCTTCGCCAAAGATGGCATGATGTTCGGGCCCATTCATATCCAGGGCAATCGCGGCCGCTTCATCCAATCCGCCTGGCTGCAAGGTTCTTGCTCTTAGCGTGTCGCGTGCAAGATTCACGACGCATGTCGCCAAAAAGCTCTTGAGACTACCATCGAGCTTAAACTTGTCTCTGGATTCGATGAACTTGCAGAAAACATCGTGCACGACATCCTCAGCCGCGCCTACGTCTTGTAAAAGAGCCGCCGCCAGGGCCAGCAAATAGTCGCCATACTTGCGGTAAATCCGGCAAAGAGCCTCGCTGCTGCCGCACTTGAATTTCCATATCAACAGCCTGTCTTCCAGCATTCAGTGCTTTCCTGACTCAATTAAAGAACGTTCTTCGCCTGTTACACGAGCCGATAGCCCGTTTTGGTTTATACATAATCAGAAATTTGCTCCGATTACTACGCCTTTTCGCAGAAAGCACACGAAAAAGGCCGGGCTGATAATAAGCCCGGCCCTTTTGATATGTGTCCACGCTAAACGGTCGATTTGAGAATCGCCTTTTTGGGGTGATTATTCTTTAGCCCCGTGCTTCTTCAGCAGTTCGATAATTTCGGTGTGGCCTCCCTCTTTGGCCAGAGACAGAGGCGTCTTGCCATACCAGTCTCGGGTGTCCACGTTGGCCCCGTGAGCAAGAAGCATTTCTACTTTTGTCTTTCTGCCGCGGAAAGCCGCCCAGTGTAGCGGTGTTCGACCCATCTCCCTTTCCACAATATTCGGGTTTGCACCCTTGTCAAGAAGCATCTTTGTCATATCCCCGTCGTAAGCCGCATAATGCAAGAGCGACCACCCCCATCGGTCTGCCGCGTTAACATCGGCTCCATGGTCTAAGAGTACTTTGAGGACATCTGCCTGGTTACTCCAGACCGCATAGAGCGATGCTCCTTCATCAGCCAGAAGGTTGTCATCTTCGGAGATGATAGCGCCTTTGTCTATAAGGAGGTCGATCAGTTTGCTGCGGCCGTTTTCGGCAGCGAAATGGACGGGCGTATTCCCGCTCTTGTCTTTGGCATCGACCTTTGCCCCGTGGGCCAGAAGGACCTCTGCCGTAAGTTCAATTCGTTTGTCTCGCCTTATTATCATGGACACCCGGTGAAGGGGCGTCTGCCCTGCCTCGTTCCTCGCGTTGACGTCAGCACCTTTGGCGATGAGCAACTCCAGCAAGTCTTTTTCGACATCCGGGCAATCAGCCGCGGCGTGCATGGGCGTATTGCCAGCTATGTCTCTGGCGCTGATACTGGCTCCGTTGACGAGAAGCAGTTCGGGCACGAACTTCGCCCCAAAATTAGCGGCAATGTGCAGGGGGGCCTGACCGGCTGTATCCGTTTCGTTGACGTTTGCCCCTTTGGCAATAAGAACTTCAGCCACCTGCCTCTGACCGTAATAGGCCGCATTGTGCAGAGGCGTCATACCTCTTTTGTCTTTCGCATTGACATCGGCGCCTTGTGAAATGAGTTTCTTGATCCGTTCAATATCACCGTTCTTTATAGCCTTGAGAAACAAATTAGCATCCTTTGCTTTTTCGGCGCGCTCCATCATCAGCTTTGTTGATGGGACAATAGCACTCTCCGGATACTCATCGAGAAGTCTTCCAAATGCAGACAATGCCGCGTCGTATTGTTCCGTTTCAAAGTAGGATTGTCCCATCCAGTATAGGGCATCCTGCGCGATTCTGCTTTTTGGTGACAGCCTCATGACATTGTTGTATTCGGCAATGGCGGCATCGTAATCGGCGACTTTGCGTAGCTCATTGGCCTTCTCGAAGTGTTGTTCAGCCTTCCCGCTTGTTTCTGAGGCAGTCTCGGCCAAGACCAGGGACGATATTGCAGGGACGACTGCCAAAAGCAGGCATACTATCAATGAAATTGATCTTCTGCTGTCCATCTTTCGTTTCCTTTCACTTTCCGGCGCTGATTGATTGCGCCATGTTCATCAGTTGTGACAATTCAGTACTTCCAATCAATACATAAGAAAGCTCTTCGTCTTTCCACGCGAGAATAGTCCCCCCGGCCTGGTCTTTGTTGCGATATACGGCATATTCTCTGAAATCCTTGGCCTCAAGCCCGCGCCGCCCATTTAAGGGCTGCTCGAACAGCGATATCGAGCCGATGCCATTGGTGTACAATAGTTGCAGAGCATCACGGCTGTCGATCCTTCGGATCTGATCGAGGCAATAGCCAGGATACAGCCTCGCTGGCGCCGCCAGCTCAAAACCGGCAGTCTTTCGCGCTTCGGTCAGCGTTAGTGTATGACCATTGGAGATCACAGGAGCTTCCGGCGAGTCGGTTTGAAGCTGAGATGAAGGTCCTCTGACAACAATTCCGGGACTCATATATTCCGGCCCATCATCAAACGATTCATAATACAGAACGTCCTGCCGACTCACATGCACCTGCGCCGGCTGCTGTGCGGCCGAGCTAATGGAAGCATGACGGGCAACGAGATCCTGGTGTTCTTCCAAATAGAAGTTGATGGTCGCTGAATCGTCAGCAGGAGCCGGAGCTATGTCCTCTCGGGCTATCACCAGTTCCTCTTTCAGGTCGGTGATTCTTCCAGACATAACAAAGCACGCAACCCAGGAAGAAACTACAAGTAACGCCGCAGCAAGGTAGCCAATTCTACGCAATAACACAATCTTGCTTGTGTTCGGCTCGAACCTCACGGAAGCCGAATCTTTCTGTGACTGGAAGATTTCAACTTGTTCTTTGTGCTCCTCTTTCCACTTGTCAAAATCGAACTGGGGTTTGTTCCCGCCGACAGCGCCGCAAATCAACTCGTCCAGTTTCTTATTGTTTTTGTCTATTCTCATAACCGGTTCTCCGGAAGACCGTTTCTTCTTAAGTACTCTGCCATTCTTCGTTTTGCCCTTGTGAGCTTGCCGTTGATCGCCGCCGGCGAAATTCCCAGTACCGAGGCCATGCGTTCGTAGGACAGGTTGTCGTAATAGCGCAGCACGATCAACTCCTTCGCATGGGCGGATAGTTGGTCGATGGCCCGCCGGACCAGCTTGCCAGTCTCGTCGTCGTTGTTCTGCTGAGCCACTTGTGAAGGATCTTCGGTACTGGTCTGTCTTGCTTTGGCTGTGGCCATATCCTTGGCAACGTTTCGGCATATTGCCGCGAGCCAGGGTGCAAATTTCGCCCTGTCTTTGAGGCTTCTGACCCTTACCAAAGCTCTGGCGAAGCTCTCCTGGGCCGCATCCTCGGCAAGCTGACGGTCGCTCAGCACCGCGTATGCGACTGCTACCATCACGGCGTAATGCCGCCGGCACAGCTCGCCGAAGCTCTCCAAGTCGCCACCAAAAGCCGCTTCGACCAATTCTCTTTCCAGTTCGTCCTGCACGTGCTAAAGGTCAACCTCCAATTCCGCCGATCAGCGTTCGTTATATAGTCTGATTCTAAACTGAAAATGAGCGCAGGAAATTCTCTTTTTCCCCACTTTTTTGATCTACTTGTGATAGAAGAATACGTATTTCATGGTTGTTGGCCGATAAGGACGGTAGTGGAACCCAGGATATTGGAGCATCAGGTCATCAGGATAGGGGAATCAGGGGGCAAGAGCGATAGACGATGGACGAGAGATGACGGACAGATTTGTGCCTTCGCGTCTTCGTGGCAATTATGCAAAACAAACCCAATTCTGTGGCGGCTATTGGCGTTTATTAGGGTTCATTCGTGGTTGATTCTAAAAACAAACCCAATTTCCGGGGCATGATTCTGCAAAACAAAGCCAATTTGAAAAAGGCTATTCGAGTGTAAGTATCTTTCTCGTAAAGGCTTATGAAAGAAAGGCTATTTTCGGGGCTGCGAAAACAAACCAATCCGTCAGGCCACTCGATGGCGGTGCGGAGTTGCCGGACAGGTCAAAGCCAATCTAAGACACGGCATCCGCTCACTGGCCGGATGGATAATCGGGCGGGTTAGAGCAGGTCGGCGATGTCGTAAACGCAGGCTTTGAGGCTGTTGGGGAGAGACTCTACTGTTGCGATGATGATGACGCCGTCGTCGATGACGTAGCCGAGCTGGTCGTATCGGCCCGAGACGGACGCCAAGAGCAGCTTCAACGCCGTGCCGACGGAAACCCCCGATATCTCATCCATATTGATCGGCGTCGTGCGGTCGATATCGGCGTTGTCGTACAAGTCCCGCCATAGTACGGCGATTTGCAGTGGCGGCTCGACGCAGTTTCTTATCTGCTCAATCGCCTCAGCAAACGGCATCTGCCGATTGAACTGCAAATGAATTGTCGATACCTGCGGCACAAGTTGCCGATTGCCGGTTGCCGATTTTTCAATCGCAAATCGCAAATCATAGATCACAAATCCAAATGATTGCCATTCACTTTCGAGGGCCTTTGTGTCCAGCCGGCCGGGATGAATGAGAATGCGGTACTGCAGCGTCAGGCTCTCTGCGGCGGGCAGCGTGTATGGTTTATTGAAGAGCACCGCCGGGCTGAAGTAGCCGAACGGCGGCTTGGGGTCCATGATGACAAAACCCGGCGCGGGATGCCGCAGGTTGTTCGGGTGGTCGAAGATGGCGATGCCAGCGGTCGGGCCCTGGGCGAATCGGCCGCTTAAATCCATCCAGCGGGCGTTTTGGCCGTGCGCGGTCAGGTCCTTCCGCCCTTCGCTATCGAGGAGTTGCCAGCCGGAAATGTCTTTCGCAAAGCGGACGGAAAGCCCGGCGTAGCCTCCCCAGCTCTGGCCGTCTTTCTCGCCCGGTATCGGCGTTCGATCAAGCAGGACGTCCGCGGCGCCGGCGGTGAAGCGGCCGGTCCAGTCGATGCGATATAGACCGTCACTATCCGGGGCGCTGACGTGAATCCTTCGCTGCTCGACCAGGACAGCCGGCGCGCCGGGCGGATGGTAGCTGAGGTTCAATACAATGTCCGCCGAGTGATCGTCGTGGAGTTTCACCGCCGTATGCTCGATCTCCGTTCGACCCTGCGACAGTCCGGTTTGGCGGTCTTCTTCCCAGTAGTTCAGGCCATTGATGTACTTCCAGCAGAACCACAAGCCGTAGTGCCACGGATGGTCCGGCGGGCGGTGCCACGTCAATTCCGTGCCGTCGGCCAGGCAAACGGGATGAAAGTACGGCTTGCCCTCTTTCTTATCGAAGTTGAGCTGCCAGACGAAACGTCCGTGATTGAGCAGTGCAAGTAAGCCGTCGGTTTGCCTCCAAGCGTAGCTTGGCGCTGATTTTGTGGCTGAGCCCGGTTCGGCCGCTTCGCTTGCCCATCCCGGCGCAGAAGGCAAGAGGACCGAAACCAACCAGACAAACGCGACTACTCGTCTCGCGGCTGCCATGACTAATCCATCGCGACGGGCGGCACCCGGACCATTATATTCTTGTAATAGACGATGCTCTTGGGATCGTGGCCCTGGAGAGCAAAGGTGCCTTCGCCGATCTTTCGGCCGGCCATGCCTTGCGGCGGCTCCAAGCCTTCCGGCTCGGTCCAGTCCGCAGTGGTCTTGCCGTCGATCTTGATGATGACATGCTTGCCCTCGACCTTGATGTAGTAATGAAACCATTCGTTGTCTTTGGAGGGGGCGTTGTCCATCACGTCCTGGACGGAATACAAGCCGCCGGTCTTCTTTCGGTCGCTGTGGGTGGTGTTGACCTGACACTCGAAGCCCTTGTCCGGCCAGCCGGTTTCCTGGTACGCGGTATGAAAATAGATGCCCGAGTTGGAGCCTTTCGTGGTCATCACGTCGGCCTTGAACTCGAAATCCTTGAAATTGGCATTGTTCACGGGGCCGACGTAGAACAAATGGCTGCGAGGCCCATGAGCGACGATCATCCCGTCGCGGACGGTGAAGGTGTCCTTGTTTTCGCTCGCCTTCCAGCCATTGAGCGTCTTGCCGTCAAAAAGGCTTTGCCACTTGCCGGCTTTGGGTGTTGTCTGGCATCCAGCGCAAAGAAGGCCTGCACACAACAGAAGGAACATTGACTTTCTGATCATTCAGTTTTCTCCTTTCAGCCACGAAGGCACAAAGTCACGAAGCAACGAAGACCGAATATCGAATAACGAATAACCAATGATGAAGTGGGGGCTGGCGCCCTTCGGCGTTCATTATTCGATATCCATTATTCTTCATTGCTCTTGCCATTAGTGTCTTGGTGTCTTTGTGGCAAAAAATATATTGCACTCGCGTCTCACAGAGTCCAGGGACTCCGCATCGGACGAAACAGACGGCGGTTGGCGGCATCGTTGTCAACAAATCGCTCGGCTTGCGGATCCCATCGCAGCTTTTCTTCCAGACGTATGGCAATCTCGCTGATGTGGCAGAGAATGTCACTTTGCACGGCGTCGTCGATATGCGCTATCGTCCTGGCCCTGGTCCTCGTGCAGTCGAGCAGGTTGCGCACGTGGTTGTTGCTTTCGGGCAAACGAACGTCGGCGGGACCAAACTCGGTTTGCAACAGATCCTTAGGATCGGCGTTGATGCCCGAGCGGTCCACGTGGACCCAGCCTTTGGAGCCTTCGAAGGCCGTGCCATGACTGGTTGTCCTGCCGTAACGCTGGCGCCATGGCTCCGGGAAGGGGTCGCCGGTGAAATTCATGGTCAGGCCGCTGTCGTATTTCAGCACGACGTTCCAGTTCAGCGCGGTGTCGGCCACGCCTTCAGTCGGCCACTGACCCTTGCCCTCGACCGTCAGCGGGGTGGTGACTTTCTTGCCGCCGCCCCAGAAGGCGATATCCATCGGGTGTATTCCCCAGCCGGCGATGAAACCCAGGGCGTAATCGGAAATGAACCACCAGAGACTATTCGAGCAGCGGTCTTTGGTGTAAGGCGTAAACGGCGCCGGCCCCAGCCACATCTCGTAATCGAGCCATTCCGGCACCGGCACCGGCGTCGGGTCCCCGCCCTGGCTGCTGCCGGGAGACCATACGTTGATCGTATGCAAGTCTCCGAGCCGGCCGTTCAGCGCCAGCTCGCAGGCAAAACGGAAATCGCGGCTCGATCGTTGCTGTGTGCCGAACTGAAATACCCTGCCGTGACGATGCACCGCGGTGCGCAGCGCCTGGTCCTGGGCGACGGTCAGCCCCATCGGTTTCTCGACATAGATGTCCTTTCCCGCGCGGACGGCCGCCAGCGCGACCAGGACGTGCCAGTGGTCGGGCGTGGCGACGAGCACGACGTCGATGTCATCGCGGGCCAGCAGCTCGCGAAAGTCTTTGTACGCGGCGCAGCCCGTGCCCTGGTAGTGCTTGTTGACCAGGTCCTGCTTCTCCTTGAGCACCTGGCTCTTGACATCGCAAACGGCGACCACATGCGCATCTTTCTGGCCGAGGAAATTGCGCATCACAGCCGTGCCTTGAGGCCCAACGCCCACGCAACCGACGGTGATTCTCTCGCTCGCCGCGACGTTGCCCCCCGCGCCCAGCGCCGAGGATGAGACAATATAGGGGAAACTCATTGCCCCTGCGGCTGCGCAAGCCGCACGTTTCAAGAAACGACGCCGATGAATCGCTCTTTTACTCATGACAAGGCCTCCTGTACTTCTCAACCAGCCAATTTGACCTCTGCTCAACAACCAACTTGTTCGGTGCAAGGACCGAATCCACCCTGAAAGTGTAACCCGCCTGATAGTCGCGGTCAAACTAAAACAGCGGCTTCCATCGTCCATCCTTAAACAGCAAGGGCGAGCGACGAAGGCGGCACGTCTGATATTTGGCTCCGATTTCTTTATGAACGGGGCCTTGCGGAGTCGGTCGGCCCGGGATATATTTGTGCGAGGTTAAAACCGTATCTCAAAACAAAGGATGGTATTTCCGCTATTTTATTGAAAGGAGCAGACATGGCACTCAACCGAAAATTGAAAATGGGGATGGTGGGCGGCGGACCGGGAGCGTTCATCGGCGAGGTGCATCGCAAGGCGTCGCGTATGGACGGCGGCATCGAGCTGGTGGCCGGGGCGTTCGATATCAACCCGCGCAAATCCAAACAGCAGGGACGCGAGCTGCTGCTCGATCCCAGGCGCGTCTATGGCACGTACCAGCAGATGATTGAGAAGGAGCTGAAATTGCCCGAGGGCGAGCGGATCGATTTTGTCTCGATTACCACGCCGAACAACTGGCACTTCCCCATCGCCAGGGATTTCCTGGAAGCCGGCTTCCACGTGATGTGCGAAAAGCCGATGACGCTCAACGCCAAAGAAGCCAAGGATCTGCAAAAGATCGTCAGGAAGACCAAAAAGGTGTTCGGATTGATGCACAATTACACGGGCTACCCGATGGTCAAGCTCGCGCGTGACATGGCGCGCGGCGGCGAGCTGGGCAAGATTCGCAAGATCGTCGTGCAGTACCCGCAGGGCTGGCTGGCGACGGCGCTGGAGAGAACGGGCCAGATGCAGGCCGCCTGGCGGACCGACCCCAAGCAGAGCGGCGGCGCCGGGTGCATGGGTGACATCGGCACGCACGCCGAGAACCTCTCCGAGTACATCACGGGTTTGAAGATTACGCATCTGTGCGCGGACCTGACGATTTTCGTCAAGGGCCGAAAGCTCGACGACGACGGCAACGTCCTGCTGCAGTTCAACAACGGCGCCCGAGGCGTTCTGCACGCCAGCCAAGTCTCTATCGGCGAAGAGAACAATCTGGCGATATGGGTTTACGGCGAACAGAAAGCCCTCGAATGGCATCAGGAGCATCCGAACTACCTGTACGTCAAAGAGCCGGACGGGCCGCTGCAGGTCTGGCGGCGCGGCAACGGTTACGTCGGAGCGAAGAGCCCCGCCGCGGCCCGCGCCACGCGTCTGCCCTCCGGCCATCCCGAGGCGTTCTTCGAGGCCTTCGCCAACAATTACCGCAACTTCGCCGATACCGTTCGGGCAAAACTGACCAGAACAAAGCCCGACCCGCTCGCCCTGGACTTTCCGAACGTGCACGACGGGCTGCGCGGAATGCTCTTTATCGAAACCGTTCTGGCCAGCGCCAAGAGCAATCAGAAGTGGACCGCGTTCAAAAAGTAGTGAGAGGGCGTGAGATTAGGAGCATTTAGAATGCAAAACGTGCAAGCGAATTCACAGCGGCGGGACGTGAAGATAACCCGGCGTGATCTGTTGGCCTCGGCGGCCGTGGCCACGGTGACGGTTTCAGCCGCCGCGTCCAGGCTCAAGGCGGCAAGTTCCAGCGGAAAGTTCAAACTCAAGTACGCTCCGTCGCTCGGCTCCTTCAGGCAGAGCGCAGGCGCCGACCCAATCGACAACCTCAAATTCATGGCCGACCAGGGCTTCTCCGCCATGTTCGACAACGGCTTGATTGATAAGCTGAAGGACGTGCAGGAGAAGATCGCAGCGGAAATGAGCCGGCTGGATATGACGCTGGGGCCGTTCGTCCTCTACGCGGACTTCCCCAAGAAATCGTTCGTCACCCGCGACCCGGCAATCCGCGAGATGCTGCTCAATCGGATGAAAGAGGGCGTCGAATGTGCCAAGCGCGTCAGCGCCAAGTGGGCGCTGGTCGTGCCGGGCGCGTATGACCAGGGCCTCGAATGGGATTACCAGACCGCCAACGTCATCGAGAACCTCAAGCGCTGCGCCGAAGTGGTTGAGCCATCAGGATTGGTGCTCGTTCTTGAGCCTTTGAATGCCTGGACGAACCATCCAGGCCTGTTTCTGACCAAGATTCCGCAGGCGTACCAGATCTGCCGGGCCGTGAACAGTCCTTCGGTCAAGATTGTCAATGACATCTACCACCAGCAGATCACCGAAGGCAACCTGATCCCGAACATCGACAGGACCTGGAGTGAGATTGCCAGCTTCCACGTCGGCGACAATCCCGGCCGCAAGGAGCCGACTACCGGCGAAATCAACTACAAGAACATTTTCAAGCACATCCACGCAAAGGGCTACCAGGGTGTGCTGTGCATGGAGCACGGCAGCAGCAAGAAAGGCAAGGAAGGCGAGATGGCGGTCATCGAGGCCTATCGGGCCTGCGACGATTTTTAGCTGTTGTCCTGCCGGAGCAGTCCGCCGAACGCGTGGTCGAATCGCAAAAGAATAGACATGACAAAAGAGTCACGCTGTAACAGGCGCGACTTTTTTGTTGGTCCCGCCAAGTGCATGAAAGCATTTTCGCACTGAGGTGCTTGACCTGGGCAGCCGCCGTCTGTTATACTACGTGTCCGTGCAGGTGGGGAAAAGCCGTCAATTCCCCTGACATCCAAGTCCAAGCATGGGGGGAGGAGGTCGAGAAAATGATAGCGGCGAAAAACTCACGAACCATGCGGACCATCCCTTCACTGATCGCCATTTGCCTTGTCAGCTTCCCTGGCCCGGCGAGTTATGGTGGCGGGACGGCAGAGCCGAACGACCCGAACCAGATCACTGTGGCCGACCTGATCCTGCTGAACGGCAAGGTTATCACGGTCGATGCCCAGGATACCATTGGCCGGGCCGTCGCGATCGCAGAGGGAAAGATCCTCAAAGTCGGCGGGAATCTGGAGGTCCTGGCGCTGGCGGGGCCGCAGTGCCGGACCATCGACCTCAAAGGCAAGGCGGTCACGCCGGGACTGATCGATTCTCATTACCATTTGATGTACTACGGCCAGCAGTTTTGGCCCGGCTACCTCAACATTCGCGAGCCAGAAGTCAGTTCCAAGGCCGACCTGCTCCGAGTGGTCGGCGAGCGGGCGAAGCAACTGAACAAGGGGGACTGGATCTCGGCGAACCAGGGCTTTCACCTCGACCCCAACGAGACTCTCGACCGCTGGGACCTGGACGCGGTGGCGCCCGACAATCCGGTCTACTTGCGTCATGGCAGCGGCCAGTATTGTGTCGTCAATTCGCTGGCCCTGCAGATCGCCGAGATCGATGCTAACACGCCGAACCCGCACAGCAGCGTCATCTTTCACGACAGCCAGGGTGAGCCCACGGGGGTGCTGTCGCATTATCCGGCAGAGAACCTCGTGGCTGAACATGCCACCGGGTACGGCGACCGGACCGAGGAGCAGAAGCTCGAAGACATCGAGGTCGGCCAGCAGCTGTGCCTGCAGGCGGGATACACCTCCGTGCAGGACGTCATCGTGGGTAGTCCCAACGATGTCAAGATCTATAAGAAATTCTCGGACGAGGGCCGCCTCAAGGTTCGACTCTATCTCATGCTCTATCTGAGCACGGAGGAACAGGCCCGGCAGATTGCGGAGACTTATGAGCCCAACGACGACCCCAACAACCGGCTCACGTTTGGCGGCTGGAAACTGGCGATGGACGGCGGAGTTGCCGCCAAGACGATCTTGATGTACGACAAGAGCCTGCTCGCCTCCGAGCTCGCATATCCTTACCACTCTCAGGAGGCGCTGAATCGGATCGTCCGGATTCTGCACGACACGGGCCTTCAGGTAGCGGTCCACGTCTCCGGCGACGAGGGCATCGACATGACGCTGACCGCCTTCGAAGAGGCGATAAAGGCCAATCCTCGCCCGGACCCGCGCCACCGGATCGAGCATGGACTGTTCCCTTCGCCCGCGGCGCTGCAACGGATGAAGGAGGGGAAGATCATCCTGTCCACGCAGCCGCAGTGGACGGTCTGGCACGGCGACGGTTATGCGCAGGGGACCGATGAAGCAACCATGAGCCATTATCTGCCGCTGCGTACCATGCTGCAGATGGGCATTCCGCTGGCTTTTGGGTGCGACGTGCCGGCCTCGGTTTACCAGGAGCCGAAGTGGGCGTTCGCGGGTGCGACCACGCGGCGCACGAAAGCCGGCAGCGTACTGACGCCGCAGGAGCGTCTCATCATGCCGGAGGTCTTGCGCATCCATACGATGGGCTCCGCCTACGCCGGTTTTGCGGAGACGACCACCGGCTCGCTCGAGCCCGGCAAGTTCGCTGACCTCGTGGTCTGGTCGCACGACCTCTATCCGCTGTCTCCCGCGGATGCAAACGACCTGCAGCCGGAGATGACCATTGTCAACGGAGAGATTGTTTACGACGCCCAGAAGCTTCCATGACTTCTCGGGCGGCGCATCGTTCCTCGCTTGGGCCGGCGCACGGCCCTTGAAGACGGGTGTGCTTTTGTGGACTATGCGAGCCGCAGGCAAATTCGGAGCATCGTCGGATTACAGGAAGGAGACCAAAGATGAGTTCAAAACGTTCTGCCGTCGTTGCGCTATCCGTAGGTCTGGTGTTCGTGTTGTTATTCCATTCTTTTGCTTTGACGCCGTCAATCGCTGCGCCCCTGCCAACTCCGCCGGCGGAAGCCCGAGAGTGGCGGTTGTATGAGCCTGTCGCCGAGGTCGTAATTCCCACTGGCGATGCGAACGCCCCACGGGCGGTCGAGGAAAAGGATGGGTACGTCTATTTACTGGCAAGGGAAGGAATTCTGTACACGTATGACGTCTCGGATTTGCCGCTCCGGGAGTCTTTTACCACGTACAACGCGCCGGTCAATAAACAAGCTCTATACAGTGGGAATGGGAACGGCCTCTTAAGACACGGAAACTACCTCTACGTATTCGGCCGTAACGGACTCGACACCATAGACGTGCAGGACCCATGTTTGCCCGCACCGCTCAGCTTGAGCAATGACCTGAATATTTACAACATGGTCAGGCATGAGAACTATCTGATCGCCGCCGGACGGCAGAGAATCGCCGTGTATTCGATTGAAGAGCCGTCAAATCCCGCCTTGCTTTCAGATTTGAACATGGGCCAGGAACAGCAGGTATGGTCGGCGGCAGCGTACGGCAGCACGTTGTACGCGTGCCACTGGACATCGGACTGGCAAGGCAGCTATACGAATTCTCTGAGTATGATTGATTTCTCCAATCCCACGAGCCTTTCAGTGCTCAATACCATAAGCCGCGATGATCATGCTTATCACCTGCGAGTTGTTGGTAGTCAATTGGTTGAGTGTACGAGTAACCAAGTTGGACTATGGGATTTAACCGCGCCGGCTAACCCCGTTTTCCTGACGTCGCAGCCAGCGGGCGGCCGGGTTGCCGCCCAGGATGGCGACACCATCGTCACCAATGGCACCGCGCTTCGGCCAAGCGGGAACGAACTGCAAATTGTCGCGACGTTCCCGCCCGGGGGAAGTCAACGGGATGGGTTTCCCCACGGCAGTGCGGCGAGCGCTTCGTTCGTATTCATAGCCCAGTCCGCCAGAATACTGATCCTGCATGCGGGTCCGCCGGCTCTTTCCATCAACTACGCAAGCGGCGGCCCCGGTAGCTTCTTTACGATTACAGGTCATGATTTCGCACCGAACAGCACCGCGACAATCGTTGTCAACCGCCACACCCTCGGCGATGTTGCCACGGATGCGACAGGTGACTTTCTTTGTCTGATCAACGCCGAACAAGCCAATGAAGGACGCTACATTGTTACAGTCACTGCGAATCACAGCGCATCGACAAGATTCGTCATTGCGTCAGGGGAGCCGGTGCATCCGCAAGAAGGCAGCGGAACGATACTCCAGGTACCATCAGGAATTGCGTATGTCAAATACGGCGGGGGCAACGGCATGGCCGAGGACCCATATCAGATCGCCACGGCAGAGGACCTGATGCTGCTTGGCGACAGTCCCCAGGACTACGGCAAGCACTTCATCCTGACCGCCGACATCAACCTGGACCCGAATCTGCCCGACCGCAAGGTCTTCGACAAGGCCGTCATCGCGCCGAATTGGGAGATGCCTTTCACCGGTGTGTTCGACGGCGATGGTCACACGATTTCGCATCTGAGGATCGGGGGTGGGGAGTATCTGGGTCTTTTCGGCGAGTTGGGATTTGAAGCTGTCGTCAGTGACTTGGGTGTAGTGGACGTCAACATAAGCGGCTCGGGTGCCAACGTTGGTGGGCTGGCGGGGTACAATGTCTCCGGCTCTGTGACCGATTGCTACAGTACCGGCGTGGTTCATGGCCGCTTATCTGTGGGCGGGCTGGTGGGCTACAACGACCGCGCGGAAGTGGCCAGGTGCTACAGCACCGGTACGGTCAGCGGCGCTGAATGGTACGTCGGCGGTCTGATGGGGTATAACGGGAATGGCACTGTGACCCAATGCTACAGTACCGGTACGGTTAGTGGCTATTCGTCTGTGGGCGGGCTGGTGGGACAGAACGAGTATTGGGCAACGGACGTCCTTGCTTATTCTGGTGTTGTGAGCCAATGTTACAGCTCCGGTTCGATCAGCGGCGTCGAGCGTGTCGGCGGGCTGGTTGGGCAGAATGACCGGGGCTATGTGAGCCAGTGTTACAGCACCGGGCCGGTCAGCGGTACCAGCACTGTCGGTGGGCTCGTGGGGCGCGATTATCAGGGGAATGTGACTGCCTGCTTCTGGGATACCCAGGCCTCAGGCCAAGCCACCAGTGCCGGGGGCACGGGCAAGACTACGGCTGAGATGCAGACGGCCAGTACGTTCCTCGATACCGGATGGGACTTCGTGGGCGAGACGGCCAACGGGATGGAGGGCATCTGGTCGATTCTCGAAGGCCAGGACTATCCGCATCTGTGGTGGGAAGCCCACAATTGATGATTGATTGTTGACTATTGATTATTGCTCTGCGCTATGATTCGCTGGACGTGCTGTAGCAGACGGCCGACTGCATCAATGCAACCGCGTCTGTCGATATCACCTTCCAAGTCCGCAAACGCCTCATAGCGAAAGGTCACGGCGAAATCGGTGAACTCCAGCAATGCGTGAAGGAACTCGGGAATCTCTTCGCCAGCCTCTTCAAGCAGAACACCCAGTTCATCCAAGTCGTGGGTCCTCGGAAAAGGCACTCCCAGGGAACACAGCCATGCCTTCAATGCCTTTTCTACTGCCTGCTGGACGTGAAAGCCAAAGATTTCGGCTGAGAATACCTCTGGGTCTTCCATTCCGCACAGAGCGCGATGGTCCCTCGCGGCTGTGCTGAGAAAATTCCCCGCTTGCTCAGGGTCTTTCATAGAGGAGCTTTCCTTCCCTGACGGCATGGGCGACGACGTGACTAATGGAATCTCCCCACTTTTCGAATTCGTCTCGGCTGCAAACCAGTACATCCTTGGGAACACGGAAGGGTCTTAGGGCCTTACGTATACGCTTCAATTCAGACCAGCGATCGTGGTCGGGCCCGAACCCGCGGTCTTCCACGATCAGAAAATCAACGTCGGAGTCGGCTGTATGGTTCCCGCGAGCACATGAACCGAAAAGATAAATCCGCCGAGGTTCAACCTCCTCCACAATGGCGTGGACCATTCGCTCAATCAACTCCTCAGATAGGCTTACCATGGTTGTCTTGCTGTCTTGTACTGGTTGACCGACAAGGAGCTTTCTCTGGCAACGGCAGGCCGACTACTTGATTTCGACAATATTCGTGAATCGCACCAGGGCGCCGGCTGTCGGCTTGTGAGGTTCTATGGTTCCGACGAGCCCGACCTTGCGGCCGACCAGTCCGCTGAGATCCCTCTGCGCCGCTGAGCCGTCCGGCAAAGCGTAGCAGACCATCTTGCCCGATTCGTCCACGATGCGGTAGTGGCCGGGCCCGAAGGTGGCATACGTCTGCAATTCTCCCGTGATGGCAAACCGGCCCAGGTCTTGGACTTCGGCCAGGCGCGTCGTGCGGGCCTTTTGGATTCCCGCCTGGGTTTTCTCCAACTGCTCGTTTTGGAGGCGTATTTCCTTGCCGACCACCAAGGCCAGCTCGTACCCTTCAATCTGCTGCAAGACGAACTGGGCATATCGCGCTGCACTGCCTGCTGCTTGGTCTTTGGCGATCTCGGTCAGCTCTTTTTTGAGGCTCGCGTAATCCTGCTGGTCCACCGGCTTGGCTCGCTCGGCATCCGCCTGCTTCTTCAGTTCCCTGTATTTTTCAAGTGCGGATTGGGGCGTGACCGTGGGGGGCTCAGCCGGGACGGCTTCATTCGGCTCTTTGGCGCCGGGCGTCGGCGCGACCGCCGCTACGGCCGGCGTCGGCTCTGTGGGCGCGGGGGCCGGCGTAGTGAAATTCGTGCTGACCCAGATGTAGGCCGCCGGCGGAGGAGCGATCTTATAGTAATCGTCCATCTGTTCGCCTAACAGCTTGACCCTGTCGCCCGTCTTGAGCTTGTCCTGCAAGGTTGTCGAATAAAGCGGTTTGACAAAATCGGAGCCAGCATAGACCCGGACGTTGTCACCAGTGACAGTACCGACGCCGGGATTGGCCGGATCAATCTTGACGTACTGCATGGAAATCCAGGAGAAGCTGCCGGCCGGCGGAACGATGCGCGACCAGCTAAACTGTTTGGCGACCACTTTGACCCTGTCGCCCTGCTTGAACTTGCCGCAGTGGTAGAAGTTTGTGCCGGGACCGGAACGGATATAGACGTCATCGCCGGTGATCACCGCATCGTATGGAAAGGGCGGGGTCTCGACTTCTTCAGGAGCAGCGCCTTCGACGGCGCCGGCGGCGGCCCCCCGCGAAAGGCCGACACAAACCAAACCTGCCACAACAGCAATAGTGAACAAACTCATGTAGGATCGCATTCTCATATCTCCCTATAAAGCGGTTCTCATCGCCAAATCCTAAACGCTCGAATTCGATAATGGTTGTTCAGTTACCAAAGTTAGCATCGGCTAAACGCGTTGTCAACTTTTTTGTTGGATTAAATATAGCCGCACAATTGCGTCCAGACGCGATTTATGGGACGAACGTCATGTTTGCAGCCGGCCAAGCTCGTCCCGGCACATTTTCAATTGCCCCGGGTCAGTGAGTTTTTGAACCGCAGCCTCCAGATGCTTGATGGCGGGCTCGGTCCGGTGCAGATAGCGGGAATACAGGATACCCAGCATCAGCTCGACCTGCTCGGCGTATTCGTAGCTGCCGTAGTGAGTCAGGAACCGCTCGTAGGCCCGCGCCGATTCAGCGTGGTTGTTCTCACCGGCAAGCTGGTTGGCAATGTCGAGCAGTTGCTGGCGCGGCAGAATCTGCTGGTCATCGAGCGCCATCAGATCGAGATAAAGTGCGGCCGCGGCGGGCAAATTACGCTCCGCCAGCCGATTGCTTATCTCGCTGCGAAGCTCGTTGATCTGCTGTTCCTTCTGCTGCTCGGCAGCGGTCTTCACGACTTCTTTGGCTCTGACTTGCTTGGCGGTCCAGTTCGTAAACGGATCGAAACCGCCCGATACGACGTCGCGGTAGAGGCGGCGCCGGTTCCACCGTTTGATCATGGCCCACAAATCGAAACTACTGCCGGCGATCAGTTTCGTGGCGAGCAGGCCGACCGTCGCTGCGATGCCGAAGGCATACCCGGCCAGGTGCGCCCCGTATGCAACGGCCGCCGGCGGGCCAAAATGCGGTTCAAACATGTTGTCCCAGATGATCAGCTTGAAGGCGATGAAATACAGCGCGGGCAACTCCATCGTTCCGATGAAGAAGAACCAATAAATGACGGTGATCAAAGTTTGCGGAAACAGCACCAAATAGGCCCCCGTTACAGCCGCGACCGCCCCGCTGGCTCCGACGACGGGGTCGGTACTCAAGACAATATGGCCCAGACCGCTGAAAACCACCCCGGCCAGATAAAAGCACAGATAGCCGATATGCCCCAGCTTGTCGTTGACGTTGTTACCAAACAAATAGAGAAAGAACATATTGCCGAAAACGTGCAACAGCCCGGCGTGCAAAAAGGCGTAGCTTACAAACTGCCATAGGAACAGTTGGCCGGGCCGGGGATCCAACTCGAACCGCTCAGCCCAGGGTCGAAGAAACTCTACAGTATCTTTGAACGGGTCAATATGAGGAGTTTGATAGGTCAGCAGAAATACCAGTACATTGACAACGATTAGAGCGTAGTTGATGTAGGGTGTACGTCTTGGCGAAATACTCGTCCGAATAGGCAATAGCATTGTATCGTTACCAACCGGGATTCTTGAAGTTCAGCACGACCAAAAAATACTCCGAATCAACGAACTTCTGATTGTAACGCGTAGAGGCGCCTCTGACAAGGCATAAAAAAAGACGGCCAAAGCCGTCCTTTCCGGGAAAATTGGGCGTTATAAGCAGTTTTTCTCCCTCGCGGAAAACACCAGGGTCCGGCACAACTATCGACGACGCCGGTTTCCCCCCCAGCAAGGTCTCTGTCCAATGAAAGTATAAAAATAGAACAGCCCTACGCCAAACAATCCGTAAGAAAAGATAGTGTCGTCCTGCAAACTGCAGTTGGATGGTTCCGTCGGATTTACCGCTTTGAGGCAACAGCATTCTGGTGTATTCTATTAGGATGCCATTGTGGAGGATAGGGCAACGCTGGGAAGCGACCCGAGCGCCATAATGGCGGCATACAGCATATGGACGGCGACTTTTTTGTTGCCGTCCATTTGTGACTGTGCTGGTGCCTGTATGCGATAAATCCGGTTCTTTATAACATGCACGACGCACAAATGAGCAAAGAGCACATGGCAAAACGCCTCAGGGCGATTCGGCGGGACCTGAACAAAAAGAAAATCGGCTGCCTGATTATCACTAAGCCCGCCAACGTCACTTACGCAACGGGCTTTCTTGGCGACGATAGCTGGGCCATTGTCGCCAAGGGCCGGGTGTATCTTCTGACCGACAGCCGATATACTGAGCAGGCGGAAAAGGAGTGCCCGAGCTGTACGATAATCGACCGGGCCGGGCCGATGGCCGAGGCCGTCGCCAAACTGCTCAAGGAACGCAAGTCCGTGCGGACGGTGACTGTTGAAGAATCGACGCCGCTGGGTGATTTCGAGCGGCTCAGACGAACCGTCAAGGTCAGGCTCCGAGTGGCGGCCGATGTCATTGAGAGCGTCCGGAGTATCAAAGATACAAGTGAGATTGCAGCTATCAGGACCGCCGCTTCAATCTCGTCGCAAGCTCTTGAGCAGACGCTGCCATACATCAAGCCGGGCGTCAGCGAGAGCGAGCTGGCCGGCATGCTCGATTTTCAAATTCGCAAATTTGGCGCGCGGAACAGCTTCGAGACCATTGTTGCGTTCGGCCCCAACGCCTCAAGGCCGCATCATCAACCCGGCAAGAGAAAGCTCGGGAAAAAAGACTCTGTCCTTATAGATTTCGGCGCCAGATTCAAAGGCTATTGCAGCGATATTACTCGGTGTTTCGCAATCGGCGGGATGACGTCTCTCTACAAGCGGGTTTATGACGTCGTCGAGCAAGCCCAAGCCGCCGCGATAAAAATGATCAAGGCCGGCGTGAAAATCACGCAGGTCGATGCCGCCGCACGAAAGGTAATCGACAAAAGCGGCCTGCCCGTCTATGGCCACGGCACGGGGCACGGCCTCGGCCTGGAAATCCATGAATCACCTTTTCTCAAAGCCGATGCGAAAGGAACCCTCAAGGCAGGCCAGGTCATCACCATCGAACCGGGTATATATATGCCCGGCAAGCTCGGCGTCCGAATCGAAGACGACATCCTCGTCACCGAAACTGGATACAAGATACTAACCCGCAGTTGCCCCCATTCGCCTTACGGACGCCGAACAAGCCGGTTTTGCAGCATCTGGTTGGAGAACGCTATGTGAGATACGAAACAGTGTCAGGGAAAGAAAGAAATAAGTATGATGAGTGTCATGGAACCAATTCTTGCGTTTGCCATTCTATTGGCTGGCCTACTCGCCAGTTCTACCACCACGGCCAAAGCCGAATTCTGGCCCGGCTGGCGCGGCCCACGTGGTGACGGGACATGCATCGAGCAAGACGTCCCCGCCAACTGGGATCCCGCCGGCGCGATCTGGAAAACCGAGATCCCCGGCCAAGGGCACGCCTCACCCATCGTCTGGGGTGACCGCGTGTGCACCGTCACGGGCTTGCCCGCCACGCAGGAGCGAGCGCTCCTTTGTCTCGACCGCATCAGCGGAAAGATCCTCTGGCAGGAGACCGTCGTACAGGGGCCGCTGGAGAAGATCAACAAGGAGAACAGCTATGCCTCCGGCACGCCCGTCACCGACGGCGAGCGGGTCTTCGTGGCCTTTCGCGTCGGCGACGATATCGTCGTGGCCGCACACGACTTGGCCAGCGGGAAACAGCTCTGGCTGGTCCGGCCGGGGACGCACACCGGCGAGTGGGGGTTCAGCAACGAGCCGGTCTTGTTCAAAAACAAGGTCATCCTGGATGGTGACAGCAAGGGCGATTCCTTCCTGGTCGCCCTGAGCCGCGATGGCGGAAGGACACTCTGGCGCGTCAAGCGCACCCATCAAGGGATCAGCTACAGCGCCCCGCTCATCCGCGAGATGGCCGGCCGCACTCAACTGATCCAGTGTGGCGACCGCTGCGTGGCCAGTTTCGATCCTGACACGGGCCGGCAACTCTGGACGGTGGACGGCCCCTCAGAGGAATTCGTCGCCACGCCGACCTACAGCGAGAAGGCCGGACTGGTTTTCGTCAGCAGCAGTTGGCCCAGGCAAATCCTGCTTGCGATCCGGCCGGACGGCAGCGGCGACGTCACGGGGACCCACGTCGTTTGGCGCGACAACAAGGGGGCGCCTTATGTCCCCTCGATGATCGTCGCGGGCGATTTTCTGCTGAGCGTCAACAACGCCGGCGTGGCGTTCTGCTATGAGGCCGCCACCGGCAAGGTGCTCTGGCAGGAGAAGCTCGGACGTCATCACGCCTCCCCAGTCCTGGTGGGTGGACTGGTCTTTTTCATGAACGACAACGGGGAAGTAAACGCGATCAAACCCGGCAGGCAGTTCGATCGCGTCGCGAAATACGAGCTCGGCGAGTCGTGCTACGCCTCGCCCGCGATCAGCGACGGCCAAGTTTTCCTGCGCGGCTTCAAGCACCTCTTTTGCATCGGGCGGAAAGCCAATTGAAAGCGGCTGCGCAGGTCCGGGCGGACCAAAAGCGGGACTCATACCAACCCTGGGCGGATATTCGGCATCACCCGGTTTCGGGGCGCTCGCCCAATGCAATATTTGGTTGCCGGCCGAAAGCACAACGCTATAATAATGAACGCTGCTTGAGACTCGGTTCTTGGAACTCTGCAAGATGGAGGTTATTATGAAGACCAGATGGGTGTTTGTGTTCGTCGCGTCGGCATTTCTCTGTGGCACGCTTTTACCCAGTGAGATGGCGGCCGAGCCTATCTCACGGGGTGAAGCCGCCGATCAGGTGCGCTTTGAGAAAATCGTTGTCGATAAGACCTTCCGCGCCGAAGGGGTCGCAACGGGGGACGTCAACCATGACGGCAAGCTCGATATCCTGGCCAGCGACGTGTGGTACTCGGCGCCGGACTGGAAGATGCACGAGGTTCGTGAAGTCGGTACCTACGACGGCACGAAAGGCTACAGCAATTGCTTTGTGAATTTCGCCCAGGACGTCAACGGCGACGGCTGGATCGATTCGATTGTGATCGGCCTGCCCGACACTGAGTGCTTCTGGTACGAGAATCCGAAGAATCAGCCAGGCCACTGGAAGCAGCGCGTCGTCGCCAAGAGCGCGTGCAATGAAACACCGATCTTCGCCGATCTGTTGGGCAACGGCAAGCCTGTGCCGGTTTTCGCCGTTCGGCCGCAAGGGCAGATGTGCTGGTTCAGTGTGCCTGATGACCTCGAAGGATTGTGGGACGTGCACACAATCGCCGCAGGGCCCAATGCTCCGGGCACGCAGAAATACAGCCACGGCCTGGGCGCCGGCGACGTCAACGGCGATGGGCGCTGCGATGTACTGATCAAAGAAGGCTGGTGGCAGGCGCCGCGAAAGGCCGAGCGCGACAACTGGAAGTTCCACCCGGCCAATCTCGGTGAGGACTGCGCCAATTTGCTCGTCTATGACGTCGATGGCGACGGCGACAGCGACGTGATCACCAGCTCTGCCCATAGGTACGGCATCTGGTGGTTCGAGCAGCTTGCCGGAGGCTCGAAGTTCGAGCAGCACGTCATTTTCGACAAGTACTCGCAGCCGCACGCGATAATTCTGGCCGATATGAATCGCGACGGCATTCAGGACCTGGTCACCGGCAAACGATATTTCGCGCACATGGGCAAAGACCCCGGCGAGTATGAGCCGGCGATGCTCTACTGGTTCGAGCTGCGCCGCCCCGCCGCCGGCAAAGTCGAGTTCGTCCTGCACGATATCGACAACGACTCCGGCGTCGGGACCCAGTTCGAGGTCACCGACATGAACGCCGACGGCAGGCTCGATATCGTTACCTCGAACAAGAAAGGCACTTACGCCTTCATGCAGCAGTAGGGGCAACCCCGCGTGGTTGCCCAGGGCGGGCCCGCGGGCTCCCGTGGGTCCTTCGCTAACGCTCAGGACGCCTGTGCGCGCAGGCCCGAAGCGGACCGCGTGCTCGGCGGATTCGTTTGACTATTGCCGGGGGGAGGGTATAATAAAGCTGTTCACTAGGGGTGGCCTGGGAAAAACGGGCCTGAGAAAGACCCTTTGAACCTGATCAGGACAGTCGCCGAACAGGCGCCGATGCCTGCGTAGGAAAGTGATTAGCTAATGTCAGAGATTTGAGGACCTGCAAATGAATCGCTTCCTGCGGAAGCGATTTTTTATTTGGACGGGAAACAGAACACAATGGCTACACAATTACAGATTGCGCAGGGTGGGACGATCAGCAACGAAGTCAAGTCCGTGGCCGCGGCTGAGCAGGTTCCCGCCGGGCTTGTTCGGGATGAGGTTGCCGCGGGCCGGCTGGTGATTCCGGCCAACAAGCTGCATTTGAAAACGAACCTTGCGCCCGCCGGCGTTGGCCGGGTGCTGACGACCAAAGTCAACGCCAATATCGGCACCAGCAGTGTTCGCAGCTCGCTGGACGCCGAGCTTGACAAGATGCGGGTCGCCCTGGAGGCGGGCGCCGACGCGATCATGGATCTGAGCACAGGGGGCGACCTGGACGGGACCCGCGAAGCATTGCTCGCCAAATGTCCGGTTCCCTTTGGAACGGTGCCTATCTACCAGATCATCGAGAACCGGGGCGTTGAGGATATCGACGCCGGGATCATTCTGGAAACAATCGAAAAACAGGCAAGGCAGGGCGTGGACTTTTTTACCATCCACGCGGGCGTTCTGAGAGAGCATTTGCCTCTCATTGAGGGCCGGGTGGCAGGTATTGTCAGCCGGGGCGGGGCGCTGCTGGCCCAATGGATGCTCTATCACAACAGGCAGAATCCGCTGTATGAGATGTTTGACGATTTGTGCGGGATACTCGCCGAGTACGACGTGTGTTTTTCCCTCGGCGACGGCCTTCGGCCCGGCGCCATCGCCGACGCGACGGATGAGGCGCAAATCGCCGAACTAAGAACGTTGGGCGAGCTGACCGAGCGCGCATGGGAAAAAGGCTGTCAGGTGATGGTCGAGGGTCCGGGGCACGTGCCCTTCGACCAGATACAATACAACATGGAAATCCAGCACGAGATTTGTCACGGCGCCCCGTTCTACGTTCTGGGCCCGCTGGTGACCGATATCGCGCCCGGCTACGACCATATCACCTCGGCGATCGGCGGGACGGCCGCCGCTTTTTACGGTGCCTCGTTCTTGTGCTACGTCACGCCGCGGGAGCACCTGGGTCTGCCCGACGCCGCCGACGTTCGAGCGGGCGTGATTGCAGCGAAAATCGCGGCACATGCCGCCGATGTCGCTCGCGGCTTGAAGGGCGTCGCCGAGCGGGACAGGCGGCTGAGTACGGCGCGCGCGAATCTCGACTGGCACACGCACCTGGCCGAGTCACTCGATCCGCAGACCGCCGAACGGATGCACAGCGAAGCGTGCAGCGAAATCAGCGAGGGCGAATCTTCGGCTGATTATTGCTCCATGTGCGGCAAGGCCTGGTGCAGTCTGCGAATCAGCAGAGAAATCCGTCAAGCGGCGAAACCCGGGGCCCCGAAAGTCCACACGCCGAGACGTGTTTGATCGTACAGTCCGTTGGCTTTTCCGGATAGGAAGTCAGGCAGCAGAGATGGTTTATCAAGTGGGCGGATGCCGGGACAAACAGCGAGGCGCCGGGTCCTTCGGCTCCGCTCAGGACGTTTGCGCGCGCAGGCGCGGACCGCGTGCTCGGCGCTTTGTGTGAGTCTCGAATTGAGAAGAAAAAATAGGGTTTATCTGGCCGCAGCACTGTCGGCGGTTTTGCTCATCAGCCAGAGCAGTCTGGCCGATGCCGATTTTCAATTTTGGAGCACGACCAGCGCCTCTGTCAACGTTGACAAAGACTGGACGATCACCGTTGAAGAGCATCTTAAGCTCGGCAACGATGCCGGTCACTTGTACCTTCACCACACGGACCTTGGCTTCGTGTACAGCGGCTTGGCGGACTGGATCGATCTCGGATTCAATTTCAAGGAATTGTTCCGGGAGGAAAGCGACGGACACTGGAGCCAGGAGAACCGGCCCCATCTGAATATCACGTTGAAGGGCCGCCTGGGTGAGCTTGATTGGACTGATGGGTCGAGGTTTGAATATCGCGACAGAGAAGACGAAGAAGATATTTGGCGGTATGTCAACAGGCTCAAGGTCAGGCTGCCTTGCGAATTCACAAGATTCAAATTCCGGCCTTATTTTGCAGACTACGTGTTTATCAACTTCGGCGGGCAGACGTTTGACAAGAACAGGATTTATTCCGGAGTGTCCTTCGAGCTGTTGAAAGACGTAGAAAGCGAACTGTGTTGTTTTTGGCAATCGAGCAAATCGGACGGTCGATGGGAAGAATTGACCGGTGTGGGGCTCCAGGTAAGTATTCCCTTCTAATCCTCGCGCCCGGACGCGCTTGACACGGCGGGCCGGCAATTACGTCTTCATTGCGTCCAGCTCGATGAAGGCCACGGGCAGAAAGATGAAGACCGGCAGCCACGCCCAGAGCTCCGGCATGACCTTGTCGAGGACGACCTCCGTGGCAAGTATTTTACAGACGAAGGTGACGATGAAACACGCCCCGGTCAGAGAGAAGCTGACCAGAACCGCGGACTTCATCGACTTGGGATCGCGGCAGACCAGCAGCGGCAGGCTGATCATGAGCATGACCAGATTGATGAGTGGGTCGGTAATGCGAAAGTGCTTCTGGCTGTAAAGCTGGGCCTGGTCTCTGATCTGTGTTCCCTGGGCGGCCAGTGCATTCAATTGGCGCAGGGACAGCAGGGTCTTTTGCTCGGATTGGCACATGATGGGGATGATCTTCGCCGTGATATCACTTTGGTACGAAGTCACGCTCTGCGGCCCGTTCTGCGAGTCTCTTTCGCGGCGCACGCCGTAAGGGAGCCATTGCCCGCTATTCGGGTCGATGCTGTACAGAGCCCACCGGCCCGTTCGGTCGTTGTCAACAGCCTTTCCCGCGTCGATCCGCGCGGTGACTTCCCAGACGCCGGCCCGGGAGGTGCGGCGGCGCAGCAGGATCGTGGGCTTCTGGAGCGTCGCCGTCTCTACGTCGAACCGTTGAGAGCAAATCAGCGAACCGCTGCCGTCGGGGATGAACCACACGTCGTAAGATTCCTGGCCCGGGATATCATCGTGGCTGCGTACCAGCTTGTCCGCAAGCCGCGGGATGATCAGCTCCTGGTCGATGACCAGCACGCCGGTCAGCAGCACGGCCAGAAATACGATCGGGCCGATGACCCGCTTGAGGCTGACGCCCGAAGCCATCACCGCGACCAGTTCGTTGGAGCGGACCATTTTGCCGAAGGAAAAGGACGCCGCCACGACGGTGATCATCCCCGCGAAGTCCCGGAAGTAAAGCGTACAGTTGAGGCCGTAGAAGGTCAGGATGTTCTTGAGGACCGCCGCCGTTCCGAGGTCCACGTGCTCGGTGAATTCGTCGATCTTGACGAACAGATCGATGATGATTCGCAGTCCGAGCAGTACGGCCAACGCGATGACGTAGCCGACCAGGAAATTCTTCGCAACGTATCTGTCCAATATCTTCATCGTGTGGTTCCGCCGGCCGGCGCGGGCTCAGTGTCTCAGCAGCCGGGTGTATATTCCGAGGGTCAGCAGCACCAGGAATCCGAGGCCAGCCCACATCAATGTGACACCGGAGACGGTCTGAGCGTTCAGGTTCTGGGTCAGTTGTTTGCCGCTCATGATGCAGACGATCAGCACCGCCGCGGGCACGCAACTGGCGCCGAACGCGCTGAGCAGGTGCCCGCCCTTCTTGATGATGCCCAGACCGATGCCAATCATGATCATCGGCACGCAGCCCGTTCCGAACACCAGACGCGAATGAATCTCGGCCTTGATTTCCACAAACGTCTTGCGTATTTGTCTCTCAAGCTTATCTTGCAGGCTCGTCAGCGCAGGGCTTGGCTGAAATTGTGTAACCTGCGACAGCGCGGAAGCCAGCTTCTCGGGCTGCAACGAGCCGTGTCTTGTTTTGAATTCACCGGCCCTGGCTTTCACCGCATCGGGGGCAATCAGGCCGGAGATGACATATCGCATCCTCAATTGCGACGACCCGGTTTCCTGGGGGCTTCTCAGGTCCATCGTCAGCGTCGGCGCCAGTGGGTCGCCCTCGAGATGCAGCGAAGCCTCCGCGCACGTCAGAGTGCGCAACGGCTGCCTGCTGTCCGTGTCGTATTCCACGACTCGAACCTCGTCGGACAGCTCTACCTCGGCGTCCCGTACACGGCACTGGCGAGCCGTGAATTTGACGGAGTTCGGTTCGCCAAGCAGCTCAACCCCGCCGGAGGCGGGGAAGTTCGAGATTCCCGGAGCCATCCGGCTCCGGATGTCTTCTACCAGCAGCTCGACGATCAGTTGCGCGTACATCTCGCGGGCCAGTTGGGCGACCGGGTAGAACTCCATCGGGTCGGCCTGGATTCTTCTCATGTCATCTATCTTCTTGAAATTTATCTCGTCGCCCAGCAGCGAGCCGACTTCCTTCGTCAGCGACCCTAATTGCGCGCCGCCTTCGCCCGCTGCACCCATCTGGCCCGAGTTGACGGCGGTGATTTGCACCTCACTGAACGTCTCGTGCGCAGTGAAAACCACTTTGGCCACTTCGGCCATGATAATATTCTCTATTTGGTTGTTATTCCTTTCAGCGACGACCGCGCCCAGGAGGGTGTCGTTTTGCATGTTGGCCTGGTCGGCGTAAATGAGATACCGGCTGTCCGGCGGCAGCTCGTAATAGCGGCGCCGCTGGATATTGCGAAAGAGGATCTGCTTGGCGTCGGCCTTGAAGGATTTTTCCGCGCGGTGCACGAACACGGGCATGACGTAGAAGCTCAGCAACAGATTGGCGATGGCAACGATAATCGCCAGGGCGAGCCCCGGATACGTCATCGCCGGCAGGCTTATCCCGCTGGCGCGGCAGGCATCGAGCTCGTTGTCGCTTGCCAGCCGCCCATAGACCAGAGCCCCCGCGAACAGCGCCGCCATCGGCAGTACGAACGTCAGCGTGATGGGCAGAAAATAGCCCATCAGATAAACCACCTGCCGGGGCCCTACGCCGTACTCCTGGATGGGCTGCAAAATACTGCCCAGGCTCAGGATCAGCGTCAGCGCAATCGCCGCGAGCATGAAAACCCGCAGAAGCTCCCGAAATATGTATCTATGCAGTGTGAATAGCATTTTCGATTTTCGATTTACGACTGTCAATCGGCGATCCGCAATCTGAAATCGTGAATCCAGTATCGAGTATCCAGCATTGCTTTGCAACAAAATTCCCCGCCGCTCTGTTTATGAGGCAATGCGACGCCAATCACCAGCATGGCTAAGGCCATAACAACCTGCTGCGTAAATGCATCCAAGCAATCGCGGCCGTCGTACGCATACGGTGATTTGGCATTTGGCAACGGTTGTTCCATATTCACTTGCATCCGCGGTTCTTTGCCGATATAGTTGTCCCATGACCAAGTACAAGCATGCTTTAGCCCTGTACCCATATTTCGGGGATTCTACTACAATCATGGGGATCTTCCCTCCCACCGGTCTTGAGTACATCGCCGCGAGCATGAAAGACCTCGTCGGCAAGGTGACGTTTCTCGATCTGCGCTATGAGAGCGCCTTCCAGGACCTGAAGGTGCTCAACAAGGTCATCCGGGACGAGATCGACCTTCTGTGCATCAGTATCCAATGGCAAACGCGCTTCGAGAACGTCTGTGATTTCATCTCTCAGTTGCCTCGTGAGGTCTGCACCGTCGTCGGGGGCTACAAAGCAACACAGGAAGTGGAGTACCTGTTTGAACGTTGTCCAAATGTTGATATGGTCGTACGAGGGGAGGGCGAAGAGATCATCAGACAGATCGTCACGGGCGTCCCATACAAGGATATTCGCGGGCTTTCCTATCGGGAGAACGGACAAGTCGTCCATAACGAGATTCATCCTTTGCCCGACATCACGCGTCTGCCGTTTCCTGACCGGTCCCTGAGAAAGCACGATTACCGCGCCATTGTGCACGGGGTCCGAGTCAGCCACCACACGTTCGATGCGGTGCTGACTACGAGGGGATGTCCGTTCAAATGCAAATTCTGCACTTTCAGTCTCAATCCGCTCGGGCAGAAGAGGAGCTACACGGAACGGCCGGTTGAATCGGTTATTGAAGAGTTGAAGACCGTTAAGGCCGATGTTGTGCTCTTTAGCGACGACAACTTCTTCACCAACCCGAAGAGGAGTGAAGAGCTTTGTGATCTGATTATCGAGAACAACATCAAGAAGACTTTCATCGTCCAGGCCCGGGTTGACGTCGCGAAGCATCCTCGGGTCCTTGAGAAGGCAGAGAGAGCAGGCATCAAGGTCTTCCTGGTCGGGATCGAGTCCCCGCACGATTGGATCCTGACGCAGCTTCAGAAGGGCATCACCCAGCAGCAGGTCCGGGATGCGTTTGCCGTCCTGGCGCAGTACGATGTCTATCTGCATGGGTACTTCATCTACGGCAACATCGGCGAGACGGAAGAAGAAATGCTCTACATCCCGAAATTCGCCAAAGAAATCAAGCTGGATTCCATCAGTTTCCAGAAACTTCGCATCGAGAAGTTCTCGCCCCTGAAGGAAGTGGTTGAGACAACGCCGGGCTACTACTTCAACGCTATTGGCGGTCCCGTCTATTCGAACCGTTACGGGCGCAAAGAGCTCAAGCAAATCCGCAACCGGATCCGGTCGGAGTTCTACAATCCGACGCAGATCTTCCATATCGCCAGAAAAGCCGCTCGAATTGGACTTTTCGGCTGGCGCGATCTGATGGTTGCACTTCCTTATCTACCTCGCCTCACATACAGGTTGGCCAGGCGAAAGCCGTCCACTCCAGCGATTGGTTAGAATTGTAGTCTGCTCTTTTCATATTCATCCGCCACCCCAATTGCTCGCAGATTCCATCAAATCCCACGAAAATCAATCGTGCCTGTTGTCTGAGTAACTCTTGAAGTTCGCGTATGCCTCAGCGTTTAGCCTGATATTTCTCCTGTAGGAGAGATTACCCACCAAGCTGATCAGCGGCTGGCGGTGATGCCATAAGCTGCCTAAAACCCTGTGCAGAATGTGCGGTATGGAATAGAAGTCCCGGTCGCACGAGAGCATTTCTTCGATGATGCCGTCCAGAGACAAATGATTATACTGAGCCACCGGGAAGGTTAGCGTGTAGTATTTCCAGTCTTCCGGGAACGTATCAAGCGCGAGGCGATCCTCGGATTTCATCTTGTCCCACAGACGCGTGCCGGGCAAGGGAGTCAAAAACAGCACGTTGAGATTGTCCACACCGTACTGACGGGCCACCTCGGCGATATGTTTGCCGATACCCCGCTCGTCTATGTCCAGACCGATGATAAACGAACCCACGACCAGAATGTTGTGCCGTTGTATGCGCCGTACGGAGGCGCGGAAATCCCGGCTTTTGACAAGGTTGAATTTCTTGCCGATCTCCCGAAGCCCTTCCGGCGAGGGGGATTCGAAGCCGACGAAGACGCCTCTGCACCCGGCCTTTTCGGCCAACGTCAGAAGTTCTTCGTCATCCGCGAAGTTAATGGTGGCCTGGGAGACCCATTCCTTTCGCAGGTTCGCTTGTGCCATAGCCCGGAACATGTCCTTGGCACGAGCGATGTGTTCGGGGCGCGTGCCAATAAGGTTGTCGTCCACCACCAGGACACGTTTCTCGCGAATCGACTGGAATTCGCGCACGACATCCGGAATAGGGCGTTGCCGGTAGCGGGCTCCGTTAAACGCCGTGACGCTGCAGAAGCTGCAGTTCAAGGGGCAGCCGCGTGTGGTTTGAATGGCTCCGAAGGCATATCCCGAAGCCAGCAAATCATGACGGGCCAACGGCACATCGTTCATCTCGGCCAGCCCTCCGTCATACACACGCTTCAGGCAGCCATGCCGGACGTCCTCCAGGACCTGCGGCCAGATGCCCTCGGCTTCCCTCGTGACGACCGAGTCCACGTGCTCGGTGACCTCGTCCAGGCACATGGTTGCATGAATGCCGCCCATGACGACGGGCACTCCGAGGCGGCGGAAGTAGGCGGCCACTTCATAGGCGCGGTTCGCCTGCGATGTGAAAGCGGTAATGCCCACCAGGTCCGGCCGAGGCATAGCCCGGTAGTCCGGCACGCCGAGGTTCTCGTCCGTGATCGAGGTTTCCCACTCCGGTGGGGTCAGGCCCGCCAGAACCATGAGGCTGAGTGGTTTCCACACGCGGTAACGGTTCCAGCGGCTCTCCTTGACGTTGACGATGCTCACAAGCGAATTTGACGGATTGATTAAATATAATCGCATGGCCGTGTTTTACCTACCCCATTTCGACTGAGAATAACGACGGGCCAAAGCGGCCCAGAAAAGATTGACGATTGGCAAATGCCGATTGCAAATCGAAAATCCACAATAGCGACTGAAAGGAGCATTTTCAATAGAATGCCATGTTTCTGTTGAACAGTCAAGTTCCGTCCCCTTGGGATGGCGGGGCCATGATCGGCCTGCGGTCATGCGCGGGTCGAACCCTGGCCGCCGGCAGGCGAGCTTCGTCGGTCGTCGGTCGATATACGATATACGATATACGACAATCTGCCGGCCAAGTGCGTCTGGGCACTCGGTTGACAAACTGGCTGGCGGCAGGTACGATATTGACTGAATAATCGTAAAAACGACTCACGGACGGGCCGGCGAGTTTGGAGTCTGCCTGAAGGAGGCTGATCGTGTCGAAAAAACTCATTGGGCTGATCTGTCTTGTTGTTTCAGTCTCTGGTCCGGGCGCCGACGCTTCAGCGAATCCCCGCCCTTACCTTACATGGGTGCATGACCCAAGCACATCGATCGTGGTCAACTGGTGGAATCCCGGCACGGCCGGGGACAGCACCGTGGAGTATGGGCAAACGGCTTCATACGGCTCAACTGCACATAATCCCGCCGTCTCCAGTTTCCATCACGTTGAGCTTACCGGCCTGACACCGGGGACCGGCTATCACTATCGAATAAGCTCCAGCGACGGTACTATCGGCAGTGACGAGACCTTCACCGTGCCGGCGCCGCACCCAACGTCGTTCATGTTTGCCGTATTCGGTGACTCACGCGGCATCAACGGGGATAGCGCGCCCTATCACCAGCGGCACAAGGCACAATGCGACCATATAGCAGCTAAGAAACCCACTTTTGTTCTACATCTCGGAGACATGGTCAACGAGGGAAGCGTGGAAAACGACTGGGCGGAGTTCTTCAATGCCGAGCAGAACCTTTCAAAATCGACGGTCATCATGCCGATACTGGGCAACCACGAGGTGCAGCCGAGCGGCCAATCCTATTACTATTACTTCGACCTCTACGCCCAAGGCGCCGCTGTCCCAAACAACGGCATGCCGGGCAAGGGTCCGAGGACGTACAGCTTCAATTATGGAAACACGCATCATGTAGTGGTCTCGAGCTATCAGGTAAACAAGACAGAGGAACGCGACTGGATCGAGGCGGACCTCGCAGCGGCAGCCCAAGACCCGAACATCGATTGGATTTTCGCCCACATGCACAAGGCCGTATATACGTCGGGACCTGTTTCCGCGATTGACACCGACGGGCAGAACCTGTGGGTTCCGTTATTCGAGCGGTACGGCGTGGACATCGTCTTCGGGGCGCACTGGCACTTCTACGAGCGGTCGTACCCACTCAGAGAAGGTCTGATTGTTTCCCCCGGGGAGGGGGTGCTTTACGTTACGAGCGCCCTGGCTGGGGGACCGTTCAACTGTCAGGAGCCCAGCTCCCCGCATAAATCGCTCTTCGAGACATATTACTGCAATAAAACGGCCGCTGTTTATGTCACTATCGGCAAAGGCGCCCTCACGGCGCAACTGGTGACAGTCGATGATGAGGTCGTCGATACATTTGCCATCAACAAATACAGGCGCGACGCGAGTGAGCCAAATCCTGCTGATGGCGCCGAGGATGTCGCTTTGAACGCGACGCTTGGGTGGTCGCCCGGATTCGGCGCCGCCTCGCACGAGGTGTACTTCGGCCCGAACAATCCACCTGCATTCGCAACCAGCACGCCACAGGCGAACTTCGACCCCGGCCCCCTGGAATTCGGCACGACTTACTACTGGCGGATCGATGAGATCGAGGCCGACGGGGCGACGAAATACGCCGGCGATACGTGGAGCTTCACGACGGTCGCTCGGCAAGCTACGCGGCCCGACCCCGCCAACCATGCCGTCGGCGCAGCCCTGGATAAAACCCTTAGCTGGGCGCCGGGTGTCACCGCCGCTTCGCACGATGTCTATTTCGGCGCCACCAATCCGCCGCCGTTTATAGGCAATCAGACGCAGGCCAGCCCGCCTGCCGTCCGGCGGGCCAGCTTCGATCCCGGGCCGCTTGAATTGAACACAACTTACTACTGGCGGGTCGATGAAATCGAAGCCGACGGAATGACGAAATACGCCGGTGATACTTGGAGCTTCAAGACGGCCCGCCTGGGGACAGGCACGATTCTGCACGAGGTCTGGGAGAACATCGGCGGAACGAAGGTTGCAGACCTAACGAACAGTTCGGATTATCCGGCCAATCCGTCGTACACCGATGAGCTGAACTTGTTCGAGACGCCGACCGACCTGGCCGACAACTTCGGCAGCCGGGTCCACGGCTGGCTCCACCCCGAAACATCGGGCGACTACACGTTCTGGATTGCATCCAACAAAAACGGCGAGCTGTGGCTGAGCACCGACGAGAACCCCGCCCACGCCGCCAGGATCTCTTATGTGACTGACTCAGCCGGCGTTCGTAAGTTCGACGATCCCGGCGTGGTTCCGTCGGGGCCGATTCATCTGGAGGCAGGCCGGCAATACTACATCATGGCCCTGTACAAGGAAGGTAGCGGGGGTGACAACCTGGCGGTTGCCTGGCAAGGCCCCGACAGCCCAGCCAGAGCGGTTATTCACGGCTATTTCCTCACGCCGTTTGTACGATTCTGGGCTTCGAGTCCGGAGCCGCGTGATGGCGCCGCGGAGGTTCCGTCAGTGCTTGCCCTCTCCTGGAAGCCGGGAGTCACTGCAGCTTCTCACCAGGTCTGTTTCAGTTCCAATGAACAAACGGTCAGAGACGGTACCGCTCCGGCGACCAACGTGACGGAGGCCCGCTTTAATCCCGGACGCCTCACGCGAGGCCAGAGGTACTATTGGCGGGTCGATGAGATCGACGCCGACGGAACGAAGAAATACACCGGCGCGGTCTGGAGCTTTACCGTCACAACCGTCGGACGATGACGTGAAAGACTGAGGATCGAGCGACTTGACCCACACCGCGCGACGAATCCCGCGTTCACGGTATGTTCAGCGGGTCGAGACTATTGATTCTGTCGGGGTAGATCTGGAACGGATATTTTTTTAGCAGCTCATTGTTGTATTGGGCAACGAGCTCTTTTCTTCGCTCGTCCATCATTCGGCCTTTGACTTGGGGTTCCATGTCACTTGAGTATTCCTTGCCCTGTCCGGGCGTCTTCTGAAGAATCTTGACGATGCGCCATTTGATCCCCCGGCCGTAAAAGCCTTTGAGGGGCCCCAGAATGCTGCCCGGCTCACCCGCCCACAGGTCCTTCCAGAACAGTCCCTCACTGCCCGGCTGGGTATGAAAGGCTTTGCCTTTTTTCTCCAGCGAGTATTGTTCTCTGACCGCCTCGAAATCCTTCCCGGCGTCGAGCTCGGCCTTGGCTTTACGGGCGGTCGCAAGGTCCTCGCACCAGACGAGGTCGATCTCAAGCTGCTTGCTCGTTCCAAACGCTCCTTTGTTCTTGTTAAAGTAGGCGACAACCTCCTCGCTTGTCGGCTCCTTCGCTTCCTTGTGTTTTGCCAGCGTGGCTTCGCCGAGCAATCTCCTGTCTTCATAATCGGTGATTTGTTTGACCAGCTCCGGGTCCTTATCAAGGCCGAGCGAGGTGGCTTCCCAGACCAGCAGCGGCATCCGCAGAGCTCTTTCCAACATCTCATCGACGGCTTGTGGCGTATCGATCGCGGGCCGGCGGGGCGGGACAATGTCGCAGTAGGCTTCGAGCCAGTCTTCCAGCGTTATTTTTCCGCCGGAGTACTGGGCCAGAACCATGTTCTTCTCGCTGGGTGCCAATTCGTCTCGAACCTGGGACGTTTGCATCCATGGCACGTTGCGCGGCTCCTTGGGCTGACGCATCAGCTTTTGAAAGATTTCGATGGCTCGCGGGAAGTATTGGTCGAGCTTCTTGAGGCGGGATTTCGTGTGGATCTGCGCGTAGTATCCATCCAGGAGCTTGCCGGCCTTGGCTCGTTCGATTTCTGCTTTTGCCTGGGCGTGGTCGAGCTTCGGATCGGCCTGCATCCTCTGTTTGATTTCGTCCTCTCTGGCGATCATTTTGTCCCGATTTTGCTCCACGTATCTTTGGGCCAGGAGGTTTACAAGCCTCGTCTCGCGGTATCGCTTGATGCTGCTGCTGATTGTTTCATCTTCGAGGTAGGTCTGCTTTCGGGCCTCCATGATCATGGCCTTTTCGGCGATCATTTTCATCAGGACGGTCTGGGCATCGGCCGGCTTGGAGTCCTCGTCGTAGGCTTCCTCGTCGTACGGGTGGAGCTCCGTCATCAACCGTTCCTCAAGTTCTTGTCTTGTAATTACATAGGTGCCAATTCTGCCGACGACGGTTGAGGGCCCGGCGGCGGGCTGGCCTGCGGATTGTTCGCTTCCTTTGTCACCGGCGGTCGTTTGTTCCGTCGCAGATTGCCCCGTCCGGGCGGCCGCTGGGCCCTGGCCGAAGGTCTCAGCGGTGCACAAACAGCAAATCAACGCGAACAACCACAGAGAAGGCAACACGTTTTTGGCTTGAGATAGCTTTATCATCGTCATACTGGATTCTCAATTCTAAATTCCAATTCTCGATTCTGGATTCTCATCGAGGTTCGAGCATCAAGTATAACCTCTTTTGCCCGGATTGACCAGCTTAAATTGCTTGAAAAGACACTGCTCGAACCAAATCGGCCCGTCGGCGTAGGTTCTAAATAGCCGCAGCAGTGACTGCAAGGGCTATCGTAGTGAAAAAGTGCACTATTGAGAAAGGAGTTCACCATGTACACAAGAGACAATTACGCGGGAAAAGCCGCATTGGGGGTCGTGATCCTCGGATTCTTCGCAGGAATCTGTGCGGCTGAAATTGACGAAAAGGGAAATGTGGGGGTCGCTGAAGTCAGCCCGACCCCGGTCTTGGCCTTGAAGCTGGCGGCACCGAGTGCCACAACGGGAACCATCGTATTGGACTTCGAGGATCTGCCGCCCGCCGACATCGGCCGGCTTCCGCCGGACTACGCCGGCCTGACTTGGGACAGCTTTCTCGCCGGCGACCCCAAGTGGTGGGACTGGAGCAGCGAATCGGTCGATCCGCCCTTCTCGGAGCCTCATTCGGGCGACAATTACCTCTTCAACGCCAACGGAAAGAATAACCTTGGTTTCTCGCTCCCGAACGGCACAGACCAATTGTTGGGGGCATGGTTTGCCAAGACCAGCGGGAGCGGCGGAACACCGAACCAGGTCAGATTCAATGGATACAATTCGGCTCACAGCCTGATCGAGCAGTCAAGCTGGCTGGCACTGGCGAGCACACCCCGGCATCTGGAAGCCAGCTTCGGTCCGGTGGCCCGAATAGAAGTCGAACATTCAGGTCCGGGCGATGCCACGTTCAGCATGGATGACCTGGCGTATCAGACCGGTGAGACCGGTGCAGCTCCGCCGCCGCCAAGCGACCCGGTCCCTGCGGACAGCGCCAAAGATGTGCCGGTGGACGTGTGCCTGGAATGGAGCGGAGGTCCCGCGGGCCCGATCATCGTTTTGTCCGACGCACCGGCGCTTAGCCTCGAAGATGAGCAGAAAACCCGGCTCGATCTCGAGAACATCATTCCCGGTCCTGTGCAGTCCGGGGAAGCACTCGCGTCCGCGCTCAGTGAAGTTCTTGCCGAGACGGAGGACATCGTCGGCTCGGCTCTTCTGTCCAACAGCGGCACCGCCGACGGCGTGGGAAACTTCTTTTCGCTCGCGACCGACGTGGAGCTGGTGAACATCGAGACAAGGCTCTCGATCCCGGATCCGCTGACGCTGCGATACTTCGTCTATGAAAGCTCCAGCCAGACCGGGACCTACAGCAAGATATTCGAGAAAGAGCTGACCGGTTCGGGCACAGGTCTGAAATGGTACAGTTCGGGCGCCGTTTCAGTGCCTCTGATTGCCGGGAAGTACTACTTCATAGGAGTCTCCTGGCAGGGTGTGGCGAGCTACTATTACGACTTCTCGGCTCCGAAGCCCGTTTCCTTTGGAACGCAGCTCTCCGGCAGCCACCGCTCATACCCGCCGACGAGCACCAAGGCTTACTCGGCCAATCAGATTGCCTACTACCAGCGTCTGACTACGAACCCGGTCCTTGAGCCTTCACCCGCAACGAGCTGGGACGTTTACTTCGGCACGGATCCGGAGGCGATTGAGCTGGTCGCGACGGACCTGGATCAGCCGACTTACTGCCTCGGCTGTCTGCAAAGCTGGACGCGGTATTACTGGAAAATCGTAGCCAAGAATCCCAACGGCCAGAAATCCGGCCCCATCTGGTCGTTTGAGACGGTGACCCCCGTCGATCTGAACCGTGACGGGAAAGTCGATGCAGGCGATTTCGACCTCTTTCTTGAGAAATGGCTTGCTGAGGTCCTGGGACCATGAGTTGATTGGACTGCGACAATTTGGAAAGGCCGGCGGGGCTCAGACGCTGAGAATCCGCCGGCCTTTCTTCTTTTTCGGACTCGTCCGACAAGTCGGATTTCGTGCTTTATGCCCGCGACGTCCGTGCGTATAATGAACACGCCGGTTGGCAGGTTTCAACAAGTTTTTTGGGAATCGAACCTGATTCAAGGGGGTTACATGGTCGAGAGAACGATGTTTAGGTGGACAAATCACGGGTGGTGTTTGGGTCTTTTGCTGCTATCCTGCTGCGCCCTGTCCCGGGCGGACAGCGTTGTGCTCAAGGAAGGCCAGACCATAACCGGCCAGATCATTCTGGAAAAGCAGAATCAGTTGTACGTCGATATTGGTGTAACGGTTGTCACTATCCCGAAGGACAAGATTCTCGAATATCACTACGGCGACGCCAAAACCCCGGAAGCGGACGCCAACAATGTCAAGGCGGATGCCGCCGCCGGACCGGTCGGCGAGCAGCCCTCCGGGGACGGATCGGGACGCCTGTACAAAACCGCTCGGCTCAAGAAGACGACCATTGAGAAGTGCGTGGATGCCGTCTCCGAAGCGGTGGTCAAAATCACAAGCCCCGGCGGCACCGGCTCGGGTTTCTTCATCAATGAAGGCGGATTCCTGATCACCAACTATCACGTCATCGAAAGAGAGACGCAGATCGAGGTGACCGTTTTCCAGAAGGCCAGGGACGGCTTCGAAAAGAAGACGTTCAAGAAGGTCAAGATCGAGGCCATCAATCCCTTCGTCGATCTGGCCTTGCTCAAGGTCGAAGACATCGGCGATGCGAAGATCACATCCGTCTATCTCGGCGACGTTGACCGCATCGCCGCGGGCGAGCAGGTCTTTGCGATCGGCAATCCGCTCGGCCTGGAGCGGACCATCACCAACGGCGTCATCAGTACCAAAAACAGGGCCTTCGAGGGCCTGATCTATATCCAGACGAACGCCGACATCAATCCGGGCAATTCCGGCGGCCCGCTGTTCAATCTCGCCGGCGAGGTCATCGGCGTGACGAACATGGGGTACATCTTCCTCGGTGGGCTCGGCTTTGCCATACCGGTCAACTACGTGAAGGATTTCATAGAAAACCGCGAAGCCTTCGTGTACGACAAGGACAATCCCAACTCAGGCTACAGGTACCTCCAGCCCGACCGAAGACGTAACAAGGCCAAGTTGCAACTCTCCAAAAAAGGGAAAGATTTGTCAGCGGCAATCAATTGACGATTGACTATGGTGATTGGTAAGTGGTGATTGGTAATTGTTTGTAGTGACGCCGTAAGGCGTTACCATAGCTGGGCGTCCCGCCCATGATTGAGGTTCACGGGCAAGATGCCCGTGCTACTTACGGGGCTATTGCAAATATTCACCCATTCACCAATCCCAATTCACCAGTCACTATTTTCTGAAGGGATGTGACAATGGAGCGATTTGGAATCTTGGTTATGTCGGTGTGCTTTGTTGGCGCAACCGGTAGGGCCTTCGGCGCAGGCGCATCGAGCGAGCTGAGCGCCGAGGCGATTGACGCGAGGATCGGGCAGCATCGGATGGGCGAGCTGGTCGTAACAGCCAAACCGGCAGCCTCCGTGCGCGTCGAGCAGTTACGTCACGAATTTTGGTTCGGGGCGGCCCTGGCGAGCCAGATGTTCGGTGGCCGAATTGACGCTGACACCGCCGATCAGTACAAGCAGATATTCCTGGAGAATTTCAATGCCGCGGTGACGGAAAACGCCTTGAAATGGCACGACATGGAGCAGGAGCCGGGCCGGGTGAATTACGCAACTGTTGACGCCATCCTGGCCTGGACTGACCAGCACGAGATTCCCTTGCGCGGACACAACATCTTCTGGGGGATTCCGAACCGGGTGCAGCCGTGGCTTAAGGCGATGGATGATGCGACGCTGCGCGAGACCTTGAAAGCGCGAGCGCTCGATATTGGGCGCCGCTACCGGGGCCGGTTTGCCGAATATGATCTGAACAATGAGATGATGCACGCCAACTACTACGCCGACCGGCTCGGGCCAACCATTACTAAGCAAATGACGGACTGGGTCAAAGAGGCGGACCCCAACGCCAGGCTTTTTGTCAACGACTACGATGTCCTGACCGGCAACCGGCTGGACGATTACGTCAAACACATTCGCGGCTTTCTCGATCAGGGCGTACCCCTGGCCGGAATCGGGGCACAGGGACACCTGCACGGCGATTCTTTTGACCCCAACGCCCTGAATCATGCCCTCGACGAGCTTGGCAAGATCGGGCTGCCGATTCGCGTGACCGAATTCAACATGCCGGGCCAGCGCTCGGCTTTCATGCGAGACCGAGGCTTGAAGATGACGCCGGAACAGGAGCTGGCGAAGGCGAAAGCGTTGGCGGATTACTATCGCATCTGCTTCGCCCATCCGGCGGTCGAGGGGATTCTCATGTGGGGCTTTTGGGAGGGCGCCAATTGGATTCCGCAGTCCTCGCTCTACCGCCGGGACTGGACGCCCACGCCCGCCGCCGAGGCGTACCGCGACCTGGTCTTCAAGCAATGGTGGACCCGCTGGGAGGGCAAAGCCGACGCCAACGGCCAGTGCCATATCCCCGCCTTCTATGGCAAATACGCCGTCACGTCCGACGGCCAGACCAGGCAAGTGCAACTGAGCAAGCAGACGGGAAAAGCGGCCGTCCGCTTCGAGTAAACTTAAGAGACCGTGTCTTCGAGCCAGTGCTCAACAAAAATCACGAGGTCCAAAGTCCTTATGTCTCCACTATGGTCAAGAGCAGGCCCATCACACCAATTAGGCTCTTCGCATTTGTTATCCTTCCTTTGCTGAGCAAAAGTAGCAAAGTCATAAGAGTCAGTTTTCGTGTCGTAAGTCAAATCTGCTTCGGAAGTGACCCAAAGTGTCATGGGCGCAGTTCTTTCAAAAGGCGTACCATCAAATGTCCCATGTGCAGTAACGGCAATTTGATAAGTCCCTTCTTCAAGGAGTAGATAGTCATTCGAGTAGTATCCATCGTTCGCCTCCCCATCACCATGCCCTCCGTCATCGTACAAAACAAGATTCTCAGTTGCAAAACTTGGTGACAAAATCGTTCCTGTAACAACACTTCCGGTAATGACAGTGTTTCCGTCCGTACATTTGGCCGTAATATTTACTAAGTCGCCTTTACGGTAATATGTCCTCTCCTCCACTATTGCGACTTCAAGCGCGAGCGGGCTTGAATAAAATGTCATAAACTCAAAGGGTTCTCCGTCTGGCGGAACATCTACACCTTGAATCACTGCTGTCCATTCACCTGCTTGTGGCGTATCAACCTCATAGCACACAATGGTATCGGTCTCTCCGTATTCTACTACACCAGCACTTGGTTCAAGGATGATACCGCCTGGTGAAATCAAGATCATGTCGATATCGCTCCCATCCCACTCAGCAACAATACGTGCTCTTTGGACACTTGAGTCGATCGAAAATCTAATTTCCTTAATTTCCCTTTGAAAAATGTAGCCTCTGTTAGCAGTCGCTGATACCCAGTGGTCATCACACAGATGATCGTCACACTTATCTTCGTCTACTGGATAATTATTTATGAGATCCTGAGACGGATCCATTAAATAACTGATTATTTCGTCTATTACATTTGGATCTGAAGTAATCTCGCTATGAGTTCTACCTACGAAAACCTGATTACCAACATTGTTGCCTTGTAGCAGACTCTGTTCCATTGCCACGATACCATCCCCACGGTAAGTCCAGTACCTGTAAAGCTCCCGCTTTGCATAGTCTTTTTTGGCAACGAGTGTTTTTTCGGCCGGTTTGCGAGTATTTGGATCTTGAATTCCTATTATATTACGGTATATGACATCAGGAGAAAGGTGCTGAGGTTGCCCCCATATATCTATATCAAATTGAGGAATACTATAGTTCAACCGTGCAAGTGAAGGACTCTTGATTCTCATCTGTTCAACTGCCTTTTCACCTGGGTATCTCAGGTGCGCTAACCACCAATCAGCAATAGCAGCTCCATTATTTACTGGGGCGATCCCAATCCATTGTCGAATATTGCAGTCTCCGCCCATTTCTTCCATATACCATCTGCTAACCATTGCGCCCATCGAATGACAGACAATATCGAATTTGGCAAGGGTCCCAGTGCTTTGATGAAGTGTTACAGTGAGCGTTCCAAGCCACGCTGCAAATGAGCGTGCATACGCTGTGGGATCACCTGTGGCAGGAAGATAATTAAATTCATAGTAGGGAATCCCAGCGTCTTCGAGTTTGGCTTTTAGTGTCCTCCACGTATCGACACGACCGGATTCCAAGGCAGGCCGCCAGCCGTGCACCAGAATCACGGGGGGGCGATATGCGACAGCAAATTTTCCAAAAGCTTGAGCTTTTGCTCTGGCAATACCTTGCCTCAAAGGGACAATTGTAACGTCCAGGCGCTCATACTTACCCTCGCCGGTCTCATGCAATATGACGAGGTTCGTTTCGTCCATATCCAAAGCTTCGAGCTCGGTCGTGTCATAAGGCATGGCGATTTCGAATTCACCGCAGAATGAGCCACTAAAATTTACATCAAAAACGGACGATCCAAGAAGATTAGGAACGTTGCCATCGGCAAAATCGTCAGGAGTGAGCTGTTTTACATTGTACGACCCGCCTTCCATCAGGCAATTCCGGTCAAAAGTAATATCAACAGGTGTATACCCCGCTAGCCCGTAAAGGTCTTCTGATTTATAGACAACCGAAATATTGAAAATCCCCGGCCCGGTTAAACTTCCTCTGTTGAGAACCCTTAGTTCCGCGTTGTCCGTTAGACCATTTACCACTCCTCCGCTTACAACCAACAAAGCGGTTCCCGAAAATCGCCGCCCCACAGTAATAGTATTGCGCACATTAAGAGTCCCACCAAGGAATTCGTATGTCCCCTCCTCAAGATCGAGACATGCGAAAGAAGAGGGGGCATCCTGGATCGTGATGCTTCCCCCGGTTTGGATAAGAGTCCCACGTGTGCCATTACTGCCTACTGAGATTCGATATGCACTCAAGCTGCCTTGGTGCAACTCATAGGTCCCCTCTCCCTCGATCCAGAGGCTCCTACCGATGGTGGCGTCTCCACCAGTTTGCACGAAGATTCCGCCGTCCTCAATGGTAACGTAATCTGCATTGAAGTCACCCTCACAAAGTTCATATGTCCCTTTGAAACGGGAAGGATACAACACGCCGTAGTGGCTCAGAGTTGCATTTCCGCCGGTTTGGACAAAAATTCCCCCATCGTTATAAACGCTACGTGCGTTCAAGCTCCCCTGGTGAAGTTCATATCTTCCGTCTGAGCTTAGGTGGAGATATCCCCCAACGTCCCCGCACAGGGTTGCATTTCCACCGGTTTGGATCAGCGTTCCTCGCCATAGGAATAACGCATGGACTTGGGCGCTCCCTGTTATTATCGCCGTGCCCCAATTATGGATAAAGGCCGAGTCATCAGCCCCTGGAACACCCGCTGCACGTACACACTTGCCGTCGGGGTACCATACTTCATGTTCCCAATTTTCCGGTGCAGACCAATCGCCGACGCCAGCCACCCAGTCATAGTCATGCGAAGAACGTTGGCCGAAGGCCGGGGATCCAAAACCGATAAGTGCAATAATTACAGGAACTATCGGTATGGATGTTCCAGTACGGAGTCTCATTGCTTTCTCTCCTTTCAATTCCTCTCAATTCTGTTAGTGGGCCTCCTGTCTATTTTGATTTATGACCGTTTCATCCTCTTGCAGACAAGCTCTATAATACCTTTTTGAAGACAAAAACGCAAGATTTTGCCGTATTCTGGAGTTGGTACTTTTTGGGTGGTCCTCTTCGACGGCCGGTATCAAAACAACTGTTCCGCGATAGTCAACTCCGAAATTCGGGCTTTGGCACTTTTCGAGGGGATAAGCCACCGAGAGGGCCGAGGGAAAGATTGAATTCCTCGGTAAATTTGGTATTTTACCTGAAGATAGGCTCAGCGGCGTAGCTGATCAAGGAGATGCTCTTGTTTATTTTGTGGGAAATCCCCATTGTTGAAAAGGACTCAAATGAAACACGCCATGCGAACGACTCAATCGTCTTATTGTCTGATTCCCCTCTGCGCCTGTGTTCTTATGCTCTTGTTTTCACCAGCTTCGCTCAGCGCAGCGGAGCTGCCCAATACGGCCAAGCTTGTCCCGCCGGAGACCATCGTCCTGGTGGATATCGATAATTTCAGTCAGCTCAGGACGCAGTTTGAGAAGACCGTTCTCTACAAGTTCTACAAAGACCCGGCGATGAAGCCTTTTATCGATGACTTCAAAACCAAGTGGGCGGAAAGGAAGGGCGAGTCGGAAAACGAGCTGATCAAAATCATCACAGAAGCGAACGTATTGCCCGCGGGGCGGGTGGCCGCTGCTTTAGTGCTTGACGAGCGGGCGAAAGACGCCAACAGCCCCCCCGTTGTGTTCATTACCCAGTGGGGCCAAAATATCGACAAAGTCAAGGAAGCCGTCGGAAAGCTGGTGGAGAAAACCGTTGAGAAGGGCGCTCGCCGGGACAGCGAAGAGTACCGCGGTGTCACCATCACCACCATAACGCCGAAGCCCTCGAAGATTCTGTGCTTCTGTTTCATGGACGATTTGCTTACGGTGTCCATGAGCCCGGACGTTTTGAAATTCGTCATTGCCCAGGTCAAAGGGGCCGGCAGCCCGACGCTCGCCGACGATGGCGATTACAACGCCACGCTCCGGGCGCTCGGCCAGGGTAGCCAGGGGCAGGCCGGCTTCTACGTGAACATAAAGCAAATCATCAAGACCACACTCGTCGAGGACGCCGACGGCCAGGCCAAGACGCTCGTGAACAACCTCGGACTGACAAACGTCACGTCCTTCGGCGGTTTTATCGACATTGCCGGAGGGCCGGGCGGTGCTTCTTTCGGCAAGGCCCTGCTGAAAATCGACGGCGAGAAAAAGGGCGTCTGCAAGCTGCTTGAGGTCGAATCAATCCCGCTGCGCGTGCCGCAGTTCGTCTCGGCGTCGTCCTCTTCGGTATCGGTTATCAATTTGAACATCACGAAGGCGTACGCCGAGCTGAGCAGTATTCTCGGCAACTTCTCGCCGCAGATGGCCGCGATGCTCTACATGCCGCTCTTGCCGCCGGGCCCGCAGGGCGAGCCGCCGCTGCAATTGAAGGCTGACATCGTCGATTATCTCGGCTCGCAGATCGTCATGGCCCAAAGCGTCCAGAAGCCCGGCTCTGCTCCAGCCGCCGCCGGGCCGGCGGGGGCACAACCGCTTGCAGCGCCGCAAACGCTTGTGGCCATCGCCATCGGCAATCGAAATGCTCTTGAAAAATCGCTGTCAACTCTGCACAGCAAGATGCTCGCGCCGGGCAACCCCGACGCCCAGCGGCAGCTTCTGGGCCATACGATATATACCGTCGATGTTTCGGGCCTTCTGCCGTTCCTGGGCGCCGGCCAAAGGGCGCCGATGCAAGCCCCCGCCGGGCCCGCTGTTCCGAAGCCGCCTGTGGTGGCGTTCACCGTAACGGACACGCACTTGATTCTCGGCGGCGAGTCCACCGTGGAGCAGGCCATCCGCGCGCTGGGCGGCAGTGAGGCCGAATCCATCGATTCGGTCAAATGGTTCCGCCAGGCCAAGTCGAGCCTTCCGTCGGTGGTCGGGCTGGCCGGCTTGCAGAACAGTGCGGCCTCGGGCGAGATGCTTTGGTCCGCCATGCGCCTGGCGCAAAAGCAAAGCGAAGGCCGGGAGAAAGGGCAGCGCAACCAGGTCGGCGTTGGGGTCAGCTCCGGCTCGCTCTTTCCGAACCTGATGTTTTCGCAGGGCGGCAAGGAGTTGTTTGATTTCAACCTCCTGCCTGAATTCGAGGCCGTCCGCAAGTACTTTGGCTCGTCCGTATCGTATGGCGTCAGCAGGCCGGATGGCTTCTTCTTTGAGTTCAGGTACCTCAATCCGGATTCCGCCGAATAGCATCGACAAGCCGGCAAGGAGCATGACCCATGAGGAATTCTTGCATGCGACTGACGGTCACCTGGCTGCTGAGCTTGTGTGTGCCAATCTTGTGCGAGGGGGCGGAGCTGTTCTCATCCCAGCAGCAGAAAGACGCCTTCCTCAAGGCCCTGGCCGAGCAGGACGAGCGTTACGATCCGGCCGAGCAGATGGTCCGCCGGCCTTTCTCGTCGCCGGGCTATCACACCGCGCTCAAAGGCGGCGATGTCCACCCGACCCGCGATTCGCTCAGCTACGCCGTCGCCCTGCTGGACAGCGGCGAGCCCGGCCGGCTCGAACGCGCGGAAAAGATTCTCCGCCGCGTCATCTCTCTGCAGGACCAGGACCCGAACAGCCGGACGTATGGAATTTGGTCGTGGTTCATGGAAGAGCCGCTGGAGAAGATGTCCCCGCCCGACTGGAACTGGGCGGACTTCTGCGGCGCGCAATTGCTCCAGGTCGCCATCGACCATGCGGACCGCCTGCCCGCGGATTTGCAGAGGCAGGTCCGCGACTCCATTCTGCACGCCGGCCGTGCCATCAAGCGTCGAAACGTTGGGCCGGGCTATACGAATATCGCGGTGATGGGCGCCTACGTGACGCTTGTCGCAGGCGAGCTGTTCGACGACGCGAACCTGGCCAGCTACGGAAAATCGCGCCTCAGGCGATTCTACGACTACACCTTTGAACAAGGCTCGTTCAGCGAATACAACAGCCCGACGTACAGCGTCGTGGCGATCCGTGAAGTTGCCCGCATGCTCAGGCACGTCAAGGACGCCGAATCGCAAAAACTGCTTGCCGAGCTGAACCGCTTCGCCTGGAGCCACGTCGCGCGCCACTTCCACCCGCCGACCCGCCAGTGGGCAGGGCCGCACAGCCGATGCTACGCGACACTGCTGCGCGATGGGACGCTCGCGTTTATCCAGCAGGCTACGGGCGGCAAAGTCCATTTCCTGCCCGAAGGCCAAGCCCTCGAAGACCTCGATGCCCATCGCCTCGGCGCCGAATGTCCCGAAGCTCTCTTTCACTATTTCACCGAGCTGCCCGAGCCGCGTCTGGAGGTCGAGACGTTCGCCAGAAACAAGCCGGGCGAGCACGACGTCATCGGCATTGCGTACCTTCATCGTGATTTCACGTTAGGCTCGGTCAATGTCGGCGACCTGTGGAACCAGAGACGGCCGCTGCTGGCCTACTGGAACACCGATGCCGGCGTGGTCGCGATGCGCTTGCGCTGCCTGCACGATGATTACGACTATTCCTCGGCCAGCATTTTCACCATCCAGGACCAGAGCGATATTCTCGGCGCCGTTGTCTTTGCGACCGACCGCGGCGATACGCACATCTCGCTCGACCGCATCAAAGACGCTACCATCAAAGCCAAAGACCTGCGCGTCCGCCTCGAATTCGAGGGGGCCGTCGCGCAAATGCAATGGCGTCAGCCATCCCTGACGGGACTGTCGCTGACCCGCTCGGGCCAAATGGATATCGACTTTCAAATCGCCCACGCCGTTTTCGGCGGCCAGCCTGTGAAAATCGAGGTCGGCCGCGGCGACAGCACCGCCTGGCGCGACGTCGTTCTATACCAAGGCCCCGAGAATGACATCAATTTCGCCGAGATAGCCGAAGCCGCCGTCATCTTCGCCCTGTCAGTTTCGACCCGCCAAAATTCCACTCCAGATAATCAGTTATCAATATCGAAAATCCGGCCTTCCTTGGACGGAGTCAGCAATCAATCGACAGTCGTCGCCCAGTGGTCCCGGCCGGGCAGGCCGCAAATGACCCTGACCGTTCCCGCCAAGCCGCTCCCAACCGGCAAGCAAAAAGCCGCCGCCTCCGCCAAATTCGGCGACGCAAACCCCTGGAAAAGCCCTCCTCCCAAAACGCCCTGATTGTTTCTGTTCCCATTTCCCGGCTCAAATTGGCTTTGTTTTGCGAAATCATACTCCGCCGAGGCGCCTGCTTGTTTAGGATTTCCGGTTCAATGCTTCGAGCATCCGGCCAAAGGCCGGCGTTTGGCTTTGTTTCTTGAAATAAGCCACGGATGAACTCGAATAAACACTAATGGACGCGGACCTGCAAAACCGCCAACTTTTTTCTTATACCAAAAATCTCGGGCAGAACGTCTGAATAGATAGCGGGCATGTTGAAAACGCGATATTCGAACATCGTGGGGATTCGTGAACATTGAGCGAGGCGCGGACGGTTTGCGCCTTGCGAATTGAAAGGTACGGAAAATGGACTATCACAAAGCAGAGAAATCAATAGACAGACGCAGTTTCCTGCATTCGGCGGCAGCCGCCGGAGCGGGAGCGGCATTTGCCCCGATGGTCTGGGGTAAGACACCCGACGGCAAAGCAGACAATATCAACGTGGCACTGCTCGGCGTTGGCGAACAGGGACAGGTCTTGATGAGCGCTTGCTTGAAAATACCGGGCATTCGCATTAAGGCCGTCTGCGATATCTGGGAGGCCTACAATCAAAAACGGGTCTCGCGCATGCTTGGCAAATTCCGGCACGAGCACAATACCTACGTGGACCACAAGGAAATGCTCGACAAAGAGAAGGACCTCGACGCGGTCATCATCGCCACGCCTGATTTCTGGCACGCCGAGCATACCGTTGATTGCCTCAACGCCGGCCTGCACGTCTATTGCGAGAAGGAGATGTCCAACACGCTCGAAGGGGCTCGAAAGATGGTTCTGGCCGCCAAGAGAACGGGCAAGCTGCTGCAAATCGGCCATCAACGGCGCAGCAATCTCCGCTATATATTCTGCTACGAGAGCCTCATAAAAGGGGCAAAGCTGCTGGGACAGATTACGGCGGTCAACGGCCAGTGGAATCGCAGGGCCAGCGAGCCGCTGGGCTGGCCGAAAAACTGCCCGGTCGATCAGGCCATCCTCGAAAAATACGGCTACAGGTCGATGGAGCAGTTGCGAAACTGGCGGTGGTACAAAGGACTCGGAGGCGGACCCATGGTCGATTTAGGCTCGCATCAGATCGATATCTACAACTGGTTTCTTGAGGCTCGTCCCAAGTCCGTCATGGCGAGCGGACGAACGAATTTCTACGATCGAAAGACGCACGAATGGCCTGACACGGTGATGGCAGTCTATGAGTACCAGACGCCTCGCGGTAACGTCACGGCGTTCTATCAAACGGTCAGCAGCAGCGGTAGCGGCGGATACTTCGAGAGCTTCATGGGCAATGAGGGCTCCTTAATCATTTCTGAGAGCAACAGCAAGTGCGAAATCTATCGCGACGAAAGGACGGCGCCCAAATGGGATCAATGGGTCAAAGGCGGCTTATTGTACAAGCAGTGCGACTGCGAGATCGACTGCATTGAAAAGGCCAAAGAAGAGTGTGTCGAAAAATGCGGGTGTCCGCAGATCGTAGAGAGGACGACGGGCGCGGTGATGGACGTTCGTGAATCGCCCCCGCCGCCGAAATATGACCTGCCTGTCGCGATGAACAAGAAACCCCATCAACTGCATCTGGAGAATTTCTTCGACGCGATTTACAGCGGTGGCAAGGTAGCCCTGACTTGCCCCGCGGAAATAGGGTACGAGACGGCGGTCGCAGTATTGAAGGTTAACGAAGCTTTCGAAGCCGGCAGAAAGCTGGAGTTCCAGCCCGAGGAGTTTGCGGTCTAATTCCTCATTTGAGGCAATCTCTTACTAAGGTGAATATTCTGGACGAAACAATTTTGAGCTATATCTTTCCCAACAATAGTGGTAGTTTTGATCAATCGAGAAAGGCCGGGATACAGATGGAGTCGAACCACGTAACACGTAGTTGCCGATGCGCAGCATTTGCCATCCCACGACTATTCGTCTTCTCTTGCCTGCTATTGTTTGGGTGTGGGCGTGAAACAACTTCGACACAACAGATATCTTCCGACGATCATGATGCACAAAAAGAGATGATCGAGAGCGTCTTCAGAGCAAGGCTGCCGGAATCTGCAAAAAATTGCAGATATCATTTCAAGAACTATGGGATGGGACATGGCACCGGCTGGGGGTACTTCGAGATCTCCGGAGCGGACATGCGGTACCTGCTGGACGCATCTGATTATCTGCCCGATGCATCCGAACTCGGGCAGCATTCCGGCGTCAGGTTTAACATAGAGAAATACCTGGAGCGAACGGGCGAAAGCATAGCTTGGTGGAAGCCTTTGACACTTCAGAAGCGTCAGTACGCCCAGAAAGTCATAGGGAGCGAGAATGTCACAGGGTTTCTTGAACTTATCATGCTTCCAGTGATCGACATCTGCGTCGGCGAGATACGAGATGATTGGATGGGCGTTTACCTTGTCTACGAGTGCGGTTGATAATAGATACTGTTGGAAACATTCAGCACGGTCACCTTTATTAGCAGGGAACGGCTCGATAATTTAGAAAGGAGAAAGGGATGTCATTATCACAACGAAGGACTTTTTGTCTTGCATCAGCCAGTCTGCTTCTAATCTGCTTGGCAGCACCGGGTGGGGGGCTCCATAGCGACAGAGCACAGCTTCTCGCTGTAGCTGATGGTGCGGAAGGCCAGAATCAAGCCCAAGCCGGGTCTAATGAGAAGCTGCGAGAACTTCTTTTGGAGAGGTACGATATCTTGAAGGGTATTGTGGAATCTCATAAGAAGTGGATGGAACTCGGCCGCGCTGACGCATCGGGTTTGATGGACGCCACTGTCGCAATGTTCCACGCCGAAGCCGATTTGTACCTGACCGACGCCGAGCGGATCAAGGTGTATGAGAAACTCGTAGCCGCTCTACGCGAACACGAAGCTTGGGCCGAACGGAAGGCCGCTGCCGGTCGTCCAGAGATGGACGCCTGGCGGGTCAAGGTGGCGAGATTGGAAGCCCAAATACGCCTTGAGCAGCTAAGGTTCGCACAAGAACCATCGCAGTTGTCAGGCCGGGTGGTGGATGCTGCCGGCAATCCTGTAGCCGATGCGCAGGTGGCGCTGAGCACGGAGAAAATAGGCGTACTGGTATCACACGGTAAGCTTGAGCCAATGCGGGGCGATGTCGCCGAGAGCAGAATCGCCCAAACCGATTCTGAAGGCGCGTTTGTCTTGGGAGAGCGGCCTACTGCAAGCTTCGACTTGATTGTCGCTCACGACAAGGGCTTTGCCTCCATTGGGTCTGATGCCTTTGTTGGCTCGAATGAAATTCGGCTGCAATCCTGGGGGCGGATCGAGGGGCAGGTCGCGAGGGATCCTGGCACGGGCGGTAGGAAAATATCGATGGCGGGGCTGCCCAATCCCACATGGTTCCTGCACAAACAAGAATGCAGGTACGAAACCCAATACGATGCAGACGGTCGTTTTGTCTTCGAGAGAGTCCCCGCAGGCTGGTTCGAGGCAGGGTATCTGATCAGAATCGGAGATGGCTTTTGGTCAGTTACGTGTCGAACGCCGGTCGAAGTCAAACCGGGGCAGACGGCTCACGTGACTCTCGGAGGCAGCGGCCGGCCGGTCGTTGGCAAGTTCGTGGCGCCCAAAGGCTATGACAAAGCCATTTATTTTGGAAATGGGATCAGGGGCCTGGGGACAGCTCGTCCCGAAGTGCCACGCCCCGACAACTACGGGGCGATGACAAAGCGAGAGCAGCAACAGTGGCTTAAAGAATGGCGCAAGACAGACGAGTATCGCAGGTACCGGGATGCCTATTGGCATGACCCAGACTGGCGAGATTACACATTCAGGATCAACGACGGCGGGTCGTTTCGCATCGAGGATGTAATCGCCGGAAAGTATGAACTTACAGTCTGGATAGAAGAACCTCTCACAGCCCAGGGACGGGGGGAAGAGATTGGCAGCTATCGTGGAACGATTGAAGTCCCGCAGATGCCCGGCGGGCGAAGCGACGAGCCGCTGGATTTGGGTGAGCTTGAATTGACGATGCACGATCCGCTGCGCGTCGGAGACGTTGCGCCTTTGTTTGAGGCCAAGACTTTGGATGGAAAGGATATAAAACTGATTGACTACCGCGGCAAATTCGTGCTGCTGAGTTTCTGGCAGCCCGTATCTCATCCCGAAAGGCAGCGGCTCCAGGAGTTGTACGATGCTTACAACCCTGACGGGCGGCTTGCGATAATCGGTTTGGGCGGTCACGATACACTCGAAGAGGTAAGAAAATACGTCGAGGAAAACCACATCCCGTGGCCCCAGATTTTCACAGGAGAAGATTTCAAATCAGGTGTCGCCAAAAACTACCGGATACCAGGCAGGCCGTGGATATTCCTCGTTGGCCCGGACGGCAAGATCGTCGCGAGCGGCCTACGCGGCGAAAAATTGACTTCTGCCGTTCGGAGCGCCCTTGAAGTAACCAACGAGAGCAGAGCCGCCGGCCCGGGTCAGCCGAAGTTGTAGTATTTCTTGACGGGCTCGTGGACGTCCCAGGTGCATTCGAGGTCTTCGGGGAAGATCACGAGGTCGCCGGCGCCGAAATTGACCGAATCCCTGCCGTCGCTGACGGTGACTTTGCCTTCGATCAGCAGGCAGGTCTCTTTCTCCGTGTAGGCCCAGTCGAAGGTACTCGGCTCGCACTTCCAAATCGGCCAGGACTGGCAGGTCCGCGTCTCCTCATCGGACGGTTTCTTGACAATCACATCTTTTACCGTAGGCATAATCGCGTCACTCCTTTGCTGGATTCTCGATACTCCGGCAGGACTGCCGGACTCGATGCGCGTCGAGTATCCAGAATCCAGAATTGACTATTGACCATTGACTATTTACTATTGGGCCACAGCTACGCCCCCGATCTTGTCTTCACAAGAAGACCCTGGGGGTAAACAATAGTAAATGCTAAATCGAAAATAGTAAATACGAATGTTAGCCAGACTGCACAGCGTGACGCTTGAGGGTATCGAGGGGGTCATTTGCGAGGTGGAGGTGGACGTCGCGCGGGGCGGGCTTGAAAAATCCATCATCGTGGGTCTGCCCGACGCCGCGGTCAAGGAAAGCATCGAGCGGGTCAAGAGCGCCATCGTCAACAGCGGCTACAAGAACCCCAAAACCCAGTCGCTGGTCAATCTGGCGCCGGCCGATGTAAAGAAGGCGGGCCCGGCGTTCGATTTGCCTATCGCGCTGGGGATGCTCATCGGCCAGAAGGCCCTGGCCAGCTCGATTCTGCACGAGACGATTATCGTGGGGGAATTAGCGCTGGATGGCAGGGTCCGGCCGGTCAACGGCGTTCTGAGCATGGCCATGAGCGCCGCGGCGGGGGGGTTCAGCCGGATGATGGTACCGCTCGATAATGCACAGGAGGCGGCGGTCGTTCAGGATATCGAGGTCGTGGGCGTTGGCTCGCTCGCGCAGGCGGTCGGCTTCCTTTCAGGGCAGTTGCCGCTCGAGACGACCAATGTGGACATTGAGGGACTTTTCAACGTCGCAGCCACGTACGACGTTGATTTTTCAGACGTGAAGGGCCAGGAAAGCGTCAAACGGGCGCTGACCATCGCCGCCGCGGGCGGGCACAACATCATGATGATCGGGCCGCCGGGCGCGGGAAAAACGATGCTGGCCCAGAGACTTGCGACGATTCTGCCTCCTCTGAGCCTGGAGCAGTCGCTCGAAACCACGCGTGTGTATTCCTCGGTGGGGCTGCTTGGCAAGAACACGGCGCTGCTGGCGACGCGACCGGTGCGCATGCCGCACCACTCGGCCAGCGGGCCTGCCCTGGTCGGCGGCGGGCCGATGCCCCGGCCCGGCGAATTGTCGCTGGCTCACTTTGGAATCCTTTTCCTGGATGAGTTTGTCGAGTTTCCCCGGCACGTGCTTGAGATGATTCGCCAGCCGTTGGAGGATGGTTTCGTTATCGTCTCGCGCGCGAAGAAAACGGTGAGCTTTCCCGCTCAGTTCATGCTTGTTGCCGCGATGAATCCTTGTCCTTGCGGCTACTTCGGCAGCGACACGAGGCGATGCAAGTGCGCTCCGGGCCAGATCAGGCGGTATCTATCCAAGGTTTCAGGGCCCCTGGTGGACCGGATCGATATCCACATCGACGTGCCGGCGATCAGTTTCAGCAAGCTGCGGTCGAAGACCAGCCAGCTCGACTCGGCCATGATGAAGGCCGACGTGATCCGGGCCGTCGGTATCCAGGTGGAGCGCTTCGGAAACGGCAAGCTCTATACCAACGCCAGAATGAGCCACAAACAGGTCGAGAAGTTCTGCAGGCTGGATTCGGCGAGCGAGCTTATACTCAAGCAGGCGATGCAGGAATTCGGCCTCAGCGCCAGGGCTCATGACAAGATTTGCAAGCTTGCGCGCACCATCGCGGACTTGGCGGGCGCCGAAAACATCGCCGCCCAGCACATCGCCGAGGCCATCAGCTATCGGACGTTGGACAGAAAACTGTGAACCTTCGTTCATGTTTCTCTACACCGGATAGACGGGTAGTTGCGCTCTGAGCAGCTCGTAGATGGTCTTGCCGCTCTTGACGCACTCCGCCGCGGTCTGGCGATACTGGGTGGTAAGCTGGTCGAAGTCCAGCTTCTTGAGATCCGCCAGACTCTTCTTGCCACCGTTGGCTACGATGAACTTGGCCATGGTGTCACTGGCGATATCACGGATAAGCTGCCAGAGTTCCCGGCCGTCCGCCGCCGCGACCGCCCGACCCAGGGCCAGCGACAT
>Ga0214473_10000222_pt1 | contig 80494 bp, 126 predicted proteins | sample RVTome_7_FD_203509 | JGI IMG/M metagenome (GOLD analysis project Ga0214473, IMG submission 203509) | Soil microbial communities from uranium-contaminated site in the Upper Colorado River Basin, Wyoming, United States - RVT98D197 | ecosystem: Environmental > Terrestrial > Soil > Contaminated >... | reverse complement strand
GCCGGGGCAGGCACAGCGACAGCCGTGGGGGTAGGATTCTCAGCTGCGGTAGGAGCAGCGTCCGGCGTCGGAGCAGCGGCGGCCGTAGGTTCATCTACGGCGGCGTCGGCAGGAACATCAACAGGAATAGGAGAAGCCCTAGCCATAGGCTCCAGCACGGCCGCGTCTGCAGGTGCTGCCGCAGGCGTAGGAGACGCGTCCGGGGTAGGTATCTCTACCGCGGCATCGGCCGGCGACACGGCGGGAACTGGAGCCTCGGTCGTCGTGGGAACCGCGATCACCGACGGAGTCGCCAGCGCGGCCGGAGTAGGAGCGGCAGCCTCCGTAGGAATCTCAACGGCGGCTTCTGCGGGAGCGGCAACCGGAACTGGTGCCTCCGTGGTAGTCGGGGCATCCACGGCGGCGTCGGCTGGGGCGGCGTCGGGAACCGGAGCGGCACTAGGAACAGGATCATCGACCGCGGCTTCTACGGGAGCATCTGCAGGCGTAGGCGCGGCATCAGGAACAGGCATATCGACGGCGGCTTCTACGGGAACGGCAGCCGGCGTAGGCGATGTGTCTGGAACGGGAATATCAACGGCGGCTTCTACGGGAGCGGCAGCCGGAACTGGGGAGGCGCTCGCCGACGGGACGACGGCAGACGGCGGAATTCAGTCCGCCGCTGGAGCGGCGGACGGAATCGGGTCATCGACTGGAGTAGGTTCATCAACCGCTACTACGGTGGCCGCGTCTACAGGAATCGGAGCCTCGTCCGTCGTCGGGGCAGCGACCGCGGCAGCGACCGCGGCATCTGATGGAACTGGGGCGGCGTCTGCGACGGGTGCGGCCATCGGAACCGGTGTAGGCGCCTCGGCAGGGACAGGAACTAGTGCCGGTGTTGGGGAATCCACCGCGGTTGGTGCAGGTGCGTCGGCAGGGACAGGGGCGTCGATCGTCGTAGGAACAGGAATAACAACTGGGGCCGCGGCGTCGGCCGGTGCAGGAACCGCGGCGTCGATCGGCTCGGCGATCTCAGGAGGAGCGGGCCAGGCTGATGGCATAGGTATTCTAGAGTTCATCGGATCCTCCACGGCGATGGCCGTCGGGGACGCGCCAGGCATCGGAGAAGCCGAGTTCATCTCGTTCATCACCTCGTCGGCACCTCCTCTGATGAAGGTGAACATCACGCCGAGGACAGACACCATGAGGATCTCCCAGGTGGCTGGGGCTGACGGAAAGATCGAGATGACCACCCAGGATAGAATCTCGGTGACCCACAACCAGGATAGAATCTCGGTGACCCATCATTAGACGATCATCATTGATATAAATAAGCAGACAATCGTTAGGTAGGGGAATTACGTGCGCAATTTCTGGCAAAGATTTTGGGACCGCGTTCTGCGTTTCTTTATAGTCGATGATATAACAGTATCAAATCTTAATTTCTCTAAACAAAATAATAGCCTATACATAGGACAAATAATCTAAATGGTGCAAGTACCAGAGATCACCGTTAGAGATGCTAATGATATTGATCGCGACGTCGCGACGCTAACGGCAATAGCGGCTATCCTAGGAGAGGTCCAGGGAAGCCCTACCGCCAATACCTTGGCCGATCGACTAAAGGCTCTAGCGACTCTACTAACAACTCAAGCCGGTTACCTAGACACTTTAGAAGCATTGATCGGCAATCCCCCATGTGAAGCCAGAGTTCCACGGCGAGCCCAAGGTGTATTGGTACTGAACCGCTTGATGGCCCTGTGACGCCCGCCTACACGGCGTACAGGGCCTTCAACGAAGGCCGCACACAGTTCCTATTTACGACGAGTTAAGGAGTGATTGGCCACCATAAATAGGCCAGGAGTACGTCATGGCCATCCCGACCACGAGATCAGAGTTCATAGCCTACATCAAGAGGCGCCTGGGTTATCCGGCGCTCAGGGTGAACGTTACCGACGAGCAGTTCGAAGATCGCGTCGACGACGCCGTGCACAAGTACATCGAGCAGCACTACGGTGGAAGCGAGAAGGTCTATCTCGCCCATCAGCTGACCGCGCTCGAGGTCTCAGAGAAGAAGGTCACTCTCGACGACACGATCATCGGGGTCGTCGGCGTGTTCCAAGTGGGTTTCTCGAGTGCCGGCAACGTCGGGACACTCGACGGTATGGCATGGCAGGTTCTCCTCTCCGACGTAATCTTTGGATCCGGGGGCGCGACGACCCAGGTCTCCGACTACGTGGTCATGCGGGTGTCCCTCAACACCATTTCTGAGTTTCTCGTCGGAAGGTTCCCGGTCCGCTACAACGAGCGGACAGACGAGCTCTTTCTCGACTGCAACCCATCAAAGCTACTCGAGGGGAACTACATCATCATCGAGGCGTACCGGAAGAACGACCCGGCGGATTATTCAGACGTGTGGTCGGACATCTGGCTTCAGAAGTATGCCACCGAGCTCTGCCGCAAGCAGTGGGGGCAGAACCTCTCCAAGTTCGCCGGCGCGGCTCTCCCGGGAGGCATCGTGGTCAATGGGATCCGGATGATCGACGAGGCCGATGCCGCCATCGAGAAATTAGATCGAGAGTTGATCGACACCTGGAGCCCGATCTCGAGCGACATGATCGGATGAAGACTCTCTCTGAGTTCCTCGGTGAGGAGAGCGAGTTCGAGAAGGGGGTTCGCGACATGCGCCGCCGCCTGGCCGACTCCCGGAAGGTGCAGGGTCTGCATCAGCTTCCCCCCAAACCCAAGAAGAGGACCGCGGCCGAGAGGAGCTATCACGCTGACATGCAGAAGCGATATGATTCTCCATCAAAGATAGACAAGGGTTATAAGGGAGATTGATTAGGTCTGGGATTTATAGAGTTGTTGGCGATATGGTTCCAACATTTTTTCTCGGGTCGAAGCGCTTATTTTCTTTTTTTCGTAGAGTTCCCATATGTGTTGGATTTGTATGAAATAGTCGAGTTCATTTGTCGATAGTGTCATATTTCTACCTCCATTGCAACACCTCCAGTATATCATAACGAAGAAGAAAAGTACATCTAAAAAATGGCCTTTTGGCCATTTTTGCTGCAATAGACCACTTTTGAGTGATCTATTGACATTCGGCAAGGTGTGTTATACTATTCTGACTAAAGATAGGAGAACCACCACTATGCTTACGACATCAAGAATCGGCCCAGACCTACAGGGATCATGGACGAGAGCAATCCAGACCACGCTCCAACATGAAACCATCCCGGGAACGCTCTATCCTGTAAGTGGTATAGCCCTCTTGTTCTACAAACCTGAACGCCGCCTCAGCGTCTCGCTCTGGACCCGGACATGGTCAAAGAACATCAGGCTCTGGGGTCCCAAGAAGCTCTCCTGGGAGAAGTAGTCCCCCACAACTAGAGGCCATGGTTCCATAAATACTGGACCATGGCCACGAACGTCCTATTTGACTTCTTCACTGAGTCAATCGAGCAGGAACTGCTCTCCGATCTCGTCCAGGAGGCGATCCAGATTAGTGGACACGACTGCTGGTACGTCCCGCGCACGGTCGAGAACAGGGACGCCCTGTTCACCGAGGCCGAGTATCACTCCTTCAACTCAGCCTACTTCCTAGAGTTCTACGTCAAGACTACGTCCCAGATGGGCGGGGAGGGGGCACTCCTCTCTAAGTTCAACGTAGAGCTCAGGGACGAACTGGTGCTCACGGTCGCCAAGAAGACCTTCCAGGAGGAGGTACTGGATTCTCGTCCAGATATACTCCGGCCTCGGGAAGGAGACCTGGTGTTCATCCCGATGATCGGAGCGATGTTCACCGTCACATACGTCGATAAGAAAGCATTCTTCTATCAGCTCGGCGACCTCCAGGCCTACGACATGACTCTGGAACTCTACGAGGGGACCAGCGCGGTGTTCGCCACAGGCGTGCCACTCATCGACGCCATCTATCAACCGATCACGGTCGACGTGCACTCCTTTGCTCTGACGACGGAGGACGGCTTCGAGCTTCACGACGACGGGGAGGACTGGATCCTCCTCTACCAGACCGCTGAGGATCAGATCGACAACTCACAGAACGTCGTCATCGAGGACGAGGCCGATACCATCATCGATTGGACGGAAACGGATCCGTTCTCCGAAGGAGGCACGTTCTGACCCTGCTAGATCAGATGCCTTTTATGATCATACCCATCATCATGCTTTGGGGGCTCGGCGCATACGTCGCGATCGAGGTATGCATTGGGCTATTCTGCCTGGTCGCGGATTGGTGGAAAACTAGATGAAGACGCTCAAGATGTAAGGAAAAATAATGTTCGGTCATGATTTCTACAACGCATCGATAAGGAAGGCCACCGCCCTGGTCGGCACGCTCTTCAATGACATCATGGTGTCAAGGAAGGCGACGGATGGGTCGGAGGCCCAGCTGATCAGCGTGCCCATCATCTATGGACCAAGGGAAAAGTATCTCGCCAGGCTCGAACGCGACCCTAGCCTCGACCAGAAAACCGCGATCAATCTCCCGATGATCTCCTTCGAGATGACGGGTATGTATTACGACGGGAACCGCAAGCTTCCGACGCTGGGCAAAGTTTACTCGCGGGCGGCGGCAAACACCGAGATCTACAACGCGGTATATAACCCGGTCCCCTACAACATCGAATACGAGGTCAACGTCTACGCCGGCGGGATCGAGGACGGGGCCCGCATAGTAGAGCAGATCGTCCCCTTCTTCACGCCTACCTGGTGCGCCACGGTCAAGCTCCTCGACGACATGCCGGAGGTGGTCACAGACATCCACATCCAACTCGACTCGATCACACCCGACGACCAGTACGAGGGCGACTTCGAGAAGAGACGGGCGGTCATGTGGCGCCTCAGGTTCGTCGTCAAGACGTACCTGTTTGGACCGACGAGTGACAGCAAGATCATCAAGATCGCCAAGACCAACCTCTACGCCAACACCACGGGAACTGTTCCCGACGTGACGGTCACCATCTACCCAGGACTCACTGCCAACGGGGAGCCTACTTCCAACGCGTCCCTCGCCATCGACCCGCTCCTCGTCGAGGAGGACGACGACTGGGGCTACGTTGTTACCTATGAAGAAAACCCGTGATGAAGACTATACGGGAGATAACCTTGAAGCTGAGTGGTTTCACGACGCACCACTTCAGGCACGAGCCGACGGGATCCACGGGAAAGCTCATCGGCAAGACCGTCACTGGGATAGAGACTCCTCCAGAGCACCGAGGCAAGGGTGGGGCACACGAGGTCATGAAGCAGATCACCAAGCACCTCGACGACAGACACATGGAGGGGTGGCTCTACGCCGTGCCCTACGGGGACCACATGGACAGGAAGCGACTGGTGAATTTCTATAGGAAGCACGGTTTCAAGGGTCGTGCAAATTCTGACTCGATGGTGAGGAAACCAAAGAATGGCTAAATACGACGGCGGCTTCTACAAGCACAAGTTCTTCGAGGGGTTTCGCTGCTGGGTCAAGCCACACTCCTACACGGCGTGGTACAACAACTACGTGAGCCACTCCTTCGAGAGGGACGACGAGGGAGGATACACCAACCCGAACGAGCACGATTACTCGGACGTATTTAAGGTCGAGTGCTGTGAGTACTGCGCCGACCCGAACCCAGACGTAGAACCAGTCTGGACAGGAAAGGAATACCACTACGGTGAGTAAGGACAAGATAGACGAGGCGCTCGATCTGGGACCGGGCGAGGCATTCCCACAGGTCCAGCTGCTGACCCAGCAGGATCGCCAGGACATGACCACCGTCGACTCTGAGGACGACTTCGAGTTCGCCCGAAGAAACATTCGTGAGCTGATCAACTCGGGAAAGGAGTCACTGGAACTGGTGCAGGAGGTCGCCGCGTCGTCAGAAGCGCCCCGTGCGTTCGAAGTCGTGGCCACCCTAATAGATAAATTGGTGGTGGCTAACGAGCGACTGGTCGTCATCGGAGACAAGAAGCGGGAGAGCCTCGCCAAGGCACCCGGCACCGACAAGGTGGTCAACAACACTCAGAATATCATGATGGTCGGATCTACCGACGACATGTTCAGGGTGATCAAGAAGAACCGCGGAGAGTCGGACGGAGAGGATGAGTTGGAGCGATGAAGACGTTTGGGCAGTTCTTATCAGAAGAGCACGATCTCCATCACCACATTGAGGCCTTCAAGAAGCACGGTGAAGAACACGGTGAGAAGGAGTATGGCGGTAAGCTGAGCCATATCTGCCACGAACCTGGAAACTGCTCGATGATCAGCAATAACTTCTCTAAGCACCTCACCAAGCACGGGATCAAACACAAGGTCCTCAGCGTCCATGGTCCAAAGCCTAAACACTGGGACAAAGCAGTTGACGACGAAGGAAACAGCGGACACCACACTGCCGTCCAGGTTGGACACCATGTGGTCGACTTCACCCATCGCCAGTTCGATAGAAAATCTGACTTCCCGAGAATAACCCACGTGGATCACTTCAAGAAAGAATGGGAGCACCACGACTAGTGTATCTCCCCAACCCAGAAGTAGTGGCCGGAGAACTCGGCTTCAACAACAACGACTTCCTCAGGGGGCTCGGTGTGCAGTTCGCGTTCACTAAGGAGCACTTCGACGAGTACGTGCGCTGCGCCGACCCGGATACCGGCCTGGAGTACTTCATCGACCGCTACATCAAGGTGGAGACCCCCGACGGAGAGCTCATCAAGTTCGAACCCTACTCCTATCAGCTGGACTTCATCAGGAAGGCGAACAAGAACAGGTTCGTCATCGCCAAGTTGGCGCGCCAGGCGGGAAAGACTACCGTAGTCGCAGCAATCCTCCTGTGGTACTCCATATTCAACCGACGCTATAAGATCGCCATCACCGCGAACAAACTGATGCAGGCGATCGAGATCCTCGACCGCATCAAGCTGATGCTCGAGTGGGTTCCGATCTGGATGCAGCAGGGCATCAGGGTCTGGAGGGGCCAGAGAATCTCCTTCGAGAACAAGTCGATGATCAACGCCTCGGCTACCAGCATGAGCGGCGTCCGCGGACAGTCCTATGCCATCATCTACATGGACGAGGTCGCCCACATCCATCCCAACCAGCAGCGAAAGTTCTACAACTCAGTCTATCCGGCGATCACCGCCGGTAAGAAAACCAAGCTCTTCATGACCAGCACGCCGAACGGGCTAGAGATGTTCTACGACATCTGGCACGACAGCGAACTGGGGAAGAACGACTTCCAGAGGGTAGACTCTCACTGGTCGGCCAAGCCGGGCAGGGACGACCAGTGGGCCAAGAAGGAGCTCGAGCGACTCGGGGTAGAAGGCTTCGACCAAGAGTTCAACTGCGAGTTCCTCGGGTCCTCGGGCACACTCATCAACGGGCGAACCCTCAGCCGACTGATCCCGGCGACCCCGATAGAGATGCTCGGCGCGGGAATCTCCATCTTCGAGCCTCCGGTCGACGGACACACTTACATCATCACCGTGGACGTGTCCAGAGGACTGGGCCTCGACTATCAGGCCTTCGTCTGCACCGACGTCACGGCCATGCCCTATCGCGTCTGCGCGTCATACAGAAACAACGTCCTGCCTCCGTCCCTCCTTCACGAGGTGGTCTACAACGCGGCCCAGCACTACAACAAGGCGCTGGTGCTGGTCGAGTCCAACGACGTTGGCCTCAGGGTGGCCGAGGACCTGCTGCAGGTGGACGAATATGAATACGTGGTAATGACTACCGTGAAGGCGAAGTACGGCACCAGACTCGGCGCAGGACACGCCCAGAACAGCCGCATGGGCGTCAAGACAAGCCCGCAGGTGAAGAAGATCGGGTGCACCGTCCTGAAGCAGCTGGTGGAGCGGGATCAGCTGATCATCAATGACAAGAACATCATCTGGGAACTCTCAAGGTTCTCCGGCAAGAACGGGAAATACGAGGCCGAGGCCGGTTCCCATGACGACCTGGTGATGTGCCTGGTCCTCCTTGCGTGGATGACCGACCAGAAGTTCTTCAAGGAGTCGATCGAGACTGACATCCGCAAGGCGTTCCTGTCGTCGGCAGGGGACTCGTGGGACGAGTCTGACCTCACTCCGTTCGGTGTGGTCAGCGATGGGAGGGTCGAAACCGACGGTGAACTCAGGGACGTCTCATCTGGATTCTACGATGGGTCTTAATTTTTTGCTTCTAAGTGTTGCTGAGATCTTGTCTCGTGTTTCCTGAGACACGATCTTTCCTCTAGTTGCCATAGAAGCTTTATTGCGATGTTCTTGAGACCAAGGTTTTCCTTTAAAGGCGGCCGAGATCTTATCTCGCGTCTCTTGGGATCTGGGTTTTCCTTTGAATGCCGCTGATATCTTATCTCGTGTTTCTTGTGTTGGATTCTTTTTCGCCGCTGAAATTTTTTGCCTTACTGAGAGCCGCGAATGTTCGTCTGTTGACCAGTGCCCAAATCGAAAATTGTGGAAATTGTAATATCGCTTTCCTTTGAGTTCCTCAGGCTTCATCATCTGAAGCCATCTGTGCTCTATTTCATCAATCTTCGTTCGATCATTAAAGCGTTCAAGAATCCTTCTCTTAAAATCCTCGGGTCTTTTCTTATAAGCCTTATTTACCCATGGAGATGAACAGACATATCCATCTTCTTCGTGACCCCAGTGAGATCCGACGTAATAACGCTTTGTTTTGTTGTCGCGCCAGATATAGATAAAACCAGACATTAGAGGACCCTCCTATGGAACTTAGCTCTCCCTAGCTCCCAACCGCTGAGGACGTAGCTCTCCAGTTCGTCCAGGCGTATCCTCTTCGACTTCATTCCCTGTTTTATCCAGACAGTGCCCTTCTTCGCCGACGCCATGATTAGTCTCGCCTCAGGAGTATGCCGGTGTCCGAACATGGGATTGTTGGTGCCGACGTTTCGAGATCCTCTCATATTAAACCGCGCCTCTATCGTGTGTCTCTTGACCATGACTTATATAGTCAAACGGCTACTTCGTGGGAACCTTCATTCTATAAATATCTCATAACAATTAAGAATTAGGGAGCAACCCATGGGTTTCCAAGTATCGCCAGGCGTTCAGATCCAGGAGATCGACCTCACCACGATCATTCCAGCCGTATCAACCACGGAGGGAGCGATCGGAGGCGTCTTCGCCTGGGGTCCAGTAGAGGACAGGGAACTCGTATCCAACGAGGAAGAGCTGGTCCTTCGCTTCGGTCGACCGACCTCTTCTAACTTCGAGACCTGGATGGCGGCGGCCTCCTTCCTCGCCTACGGCAACAAGCTCTACGTATCCAGGGCTGCCTCAAACACGGCAAACAACGCGGTGGCCTACGTCACCACGGGCACCAACGCCCAGATCAAGAACGACAACGACTACGTCAACCTGGTCGACACCTTCAACGCGAACTCCTACTACTACGCCAAGTGGCCGGGAACTCTCGGCAACTCGCTGAAGGTGTCGGTCTGCGACTCTGCCAACGCATTCACCAGCAACGTCTTCACCGCGGACTCCAACGTCCTGGTCACCATCGCCTGGTCGGTCGGCTCTAATACGGGCGTCCTGACCGCGAGCTCCCCGACAGAGTCGAACACCGTGGTCAACACCACGGCGAACACCCTCCTGGCACAGCTCAGCGTAGGCGACTACCTGCTCGCGGGAAACGACTCGGTCGGCACCCAGTATATGAAGATCGTCTCGAAGGGTGCGCCGGCGACCTCCGCCAACGCCACCTCGACGGCCAACATCACCCTGGCGACCCGCTACTTCCTCTCCGAGAACACGGTGGCGAACACCACCAACACCACCACGTCGAGGATCCAGAGGTTCTGGGAGTACTACGACTCCGTCGATGCCGCACCCGGCGCGTCCGTCTACGTCGAGGCCAGGAACGCCAACGGAGTCAACTCCGGCGACGAGCTCCACGTGGTCGTGGCCGACGAGGACGGCTTCTTCACCGGAACAACGGGAACCATCCTGGAAGTCTGGAAGAACATGTCACGAGCATCAGATGCCAAGGGCGAGCAGGGAGGCTCCAACTACTACAAGGACGTCCTCCAGCACGGATCCAAGTTCATCTGGTGGGCACACGACAGGGCGGGGGCATCTTCTGCCAACTCGACCCTAGTTGCACCGCAGACGAACACCATCCCGTTCTCTGCGAGCTTCACCGGCGGAACCCAGCCCGATACCGAGTCGGCGATCTCGATCTCGTCACTGGCACGGGCATACGACCAGTTCATGTCCGCGGAAGACGTAGACGTGAGCCTCATCCTCCAGGGCAAGGCCCGCGGAGGTGTCCACGGCGAGCAACTGGCCAACTACATCATCGACAACATTTGCGAGACCAGGAAGGACTGCATCGTCCTGATCTCTCCAGACGTCAACGACACCGTCAACAACGCCTTCGGAGTATCCGAGGACATCGTGGCATTCAGGAACGCCCTGCGCTCCTCGAGCTACGGGGTCATGGACTCCGGCCACAAGTACATGTACGATCGCTACAACGACGCCTATCGCTGGGTGCCGCTGAACGGCGACGTGGCGGGCCTGATCGTACGAACTGACGAGGTCAGAGACGCCTGGTGGTCCCCGGGTGGCTTCAACCGCGGCCAGATCAAGAACATCGTCCGGATCGCGTACAACCCGAACAAGGCGAACAGGGACATCCTCTACAAGGCCGGCGTCAATCCAGTGGTCACGTTCCCTGGGGAGGGCACCATCCTCTTCGGTGACAAGACCCTGCTCAACAAGCCGAGCGCCTTCGACAGGATCAACGTCCGACGACTCTTCATCGTGCTCGAGAAGGCAATCGCCACCGCGGCGAAGTTCACCCTCTTCGAGTTCAACGACGAGTTCACCCGTGCCTCCTTCAGGAGCATGGTGGAGCCCTACCTGCGAGACGTGCAGGGAAGGAGAGGCATCTTCGACTTCAGGGTGGTCTGCAACTCGACCAACAACACGGACGAGGTCATCGACAGGAACGAGTTCATCGGTGACATCTACGTCAAGCCGGCGCGCTCGATCAACTTCATCACCCTCCGCTTCGTTGCAGTTCGCACCGGGGTAGAGTTCGACGAGGTCATCGGACGCTTCTAAACTAATGGCGGAGAACTCTCATGGTCGCCCTCAATTCGATCAGGAAGTCCTCCGCCAAGTCCGTCTCCCAGATGGACACGATCGAGATCCTCGACGGGGCGGTCAAGAGATCGCTCCGGAAGGTCGGTAAGATCGGTCGGTTCGTCATCTGGAGGTTCCGGAAGGGGCCGAATGAGTGGGAATGGCACGCCGTCGACGAGAAGACTCAGGTGAGTCAGGTATACGTCAACGGGTTCTTCGACGACGCCGGGGACATCCTAAATATCTCCGAGCTATATAAGGTCAAGGGAGGGGCGGTCAGGGCACACGACCTGTACTACTTTCTCCTCAAGACTAGACAGGTCAAGGGCCTCGCCGGGAAATCACACTCGGCCGGGGCCGTGAGGGTCTGGCAGAGGCTGGTGAAGATGAAGGGCGTATTCGTCTATGGCTGGCACTCGAAGGAGCCGGTATGGATAGATCCTAGATCCGTCGGAGGTCGAAAGACCCACTCGAGGGAGAACAAGAAGATAGAGGACACGATCATGATCGTGGGCTACAATGGTTAATGACGATCATCTCAATCGCTGGAAAGATAAGATGAGAAACATGCATCAGCATGTGACTTTTCGTACTGGCACTGAGAAGGGTAAGAAGTACACTAAGGCGTACTCGGGACCCGGTGTCATGGATAAGCACTATGTCTACGATCACTCTACTAAGAAGTACAAGAAACTCAAAGAAGAAGTTGAAGTCAACGAACTCTCCACCAACACCCTCAAGGCGTACACCGCGAAGGCGGCCTACGACCCGAAGAGAGCGACGAAGTCCACGAGGAGCAAGCTCATCGGCCTGGCCCACATAAAGATGCACCGTAATCGGAAGAAAGAAACGGTGAAGGAAGACGTTAACGAGGCAAAGAAAGCCTCAGAGATTTCTCGTGGCACGGATCACGAGATGGAGCATACGAACTCTCGTGGGACGGCAAAGAAGATCGCACGGGATCACCTGAGGAAAAATAAGCACTACTATAGAGAACTGGAGAAGTGTATGCCTGGGGAAAAAACAGAGGAAACAATGATCGACGAGGGCAAGGAGCTGAAGCACTTCACCGTTATCCATTCCGACGGAGACGAGAGGACTCACTTCCACATCAAGGGCCCGAGCAAGTACGCCGTGGTCCAGCACGCCCACGCGATGGAGATGCACCCCTTCCGTGTCAAGGAAGGCAAACACGGTAAGAACGGAAAGACGTATTCAGTGAAAAAAAAGACACCGATGGGTAAGCTAAACCGCGACGCGTTCTTCGCCAAGTACTACGAGGCAGCAGAGGTCAACGAGATCTCGAAGGGCAAGCTCCTCAGCTACATCCAGGGGGCCTCCATCGACAAGTCAATCAAGGCGCAGGATTCCGTCTGGCAGACTAGAAACCGTTTGGCCGGAGACCATTCCGATGATACTAAGAAAGCTATAGACAGGGCCAATCATAAACACGGTAGACGTTCAGCCGGAATCCAGAGGGCTGCGTCGAAGATTGCCGGGGATCACCCGTCAGCAAAGGATAAGCACTACGGAAGACCCTATTGGTCTAAAGTTCCTGCTACCGAGTCCGTCGACGAGGGCCATACCTACCGCCAGGCGAAGAACGCCGCCGACTTCCACGCCAGCCAAGAGACTGAACACACCTCCCAGGCGCTGCACCACCTCAGGAAGTCGGTGAAGCACCTCGAGAACAGGAACTGGAAGGGCGAGAGCGAGGCCGACGGCGAGGTCTACCGCAACGAGACACTCGCCCGCAAGCACCAGAGGGCGGCTGAGGTCGCCCGCAACCTGATGTGGAAGATGAAGCCCGATCAGGGCGTCGCGGTCCACGAGGGCAAGGGCATCAGCACCCCGACTGCGTCCGGCAGCCCAGGCAACAACCCCGCCCAGGATTCGCTCCTTCAGCGGGCCCAGAAGAGGTACACGGTCAAGAAGGTGCAGGCGACGTTCGATGCCCAGCCCGCACAGGACCTTACCAGGGCAGCATTCGACGCGAACAAGATCGCCCGTGAGGACGTCAACGAGGTATCTGCTAAGACTCTGGGTTCATACATCCACAAGTCGTCCAATGACGAAAAAAAGAGAAGAGAAAACGGCATAGCTTTGCGAGATGAAATTCGCAAGAGGACTGGAATGAACGTCGGGACCCCCATGGACCGTAAGCTCTACAGCCCGAAGCATTCAAGAGCTGCTGGCCGAAAAGTAGCATTAGATAAACTCACTGGAAACGCTAAAGTTCACGCAACTGAATCGGTGATCAACGAGCTCTCGAAGAAGACCCTGAAAAGTTACCTAAGAAAAGCTAAGGACGAACAGAGGCATACACCTCCGGATGTTGATCTTCAATATGCTAATCGCAAGCAAGGGATCAAGCGAGCATTGAAGCGGGTTTACACAAAGAAAACCAATAAATAGCCCAACAGGAGAACACATATGTCCTTTGATATCGAACAAATGAAGGCTGCACTCACCGGAGGCGGAGACCGTCCTTCGAAGTTCGAGGTGCGGATGACCATCCCAGGGGTGGCGGCTGGAGACGCGTCGGCGAACGAGAAGTTCACCATGACGTGCGTAGGCTCGTCCATCCCGCCGCTGATCACCGGCGTTATCCGGGTTCCCTACTTCGGCAGGGACATCCCGGTCGTAGGAGATAGGGTCTTCCCAGAGTGGTCGCTGACGATCATCAACGACGAGGACCACCTGGTCCGCAGGACCCTCGAGCACTGGCAGCACGGCATGAACGCAGTCCGTAGGAACACCACGGTGGCGCCCTTCGGCTCCAACCCAGTGACCTATAAGACAGACGCCTACGTCTACAAGATGGGCAAGGACGGCAGCCTCCTGAGGACATACCGACTCGTCGGATGCTGGCCCTCCGTGGTCGCCCCGATCGAGCTCAACTGGGGAGACAGGGATCGGCTCACCGAGTTCCAGGTCACCATGCAGTATGATTATTGGGATAATGATGCAGACATCCTGGCATCAGACGGAGCGGCATCGGCCCTCGGCTAGACGGCGGCTGAGGAATTTCATCATGATCCCATACACTTATCTAATCGGTTGGTCGACACACTCAATCTGGTATTATGGCGCCAGGTGGGCTAATCATTGTAACCCTAATGACTTATGGAATACATATTTCACGTCTTCTAAACACGTAAAAAGGATTAGAAAAAAATTAGGTGAACCTGATGTTGTCCAGATTCGCCGAACGTTTTCAACAAAAGAAAAAGCAGCGAATTGGGAACATCGAGTTCTACGTCGAATAAAAGCTCGAACTAGAAATGATTTTCTAAATCTATACGACGGCAGATCAACTCCTTTTGGTGGTTCTCCAAAAGGACCAAAAAATTGGAGATGGGGAAAACATCATTCTCTAGAAACTAGACAGAAACTTTCTCGATCTAAGATAGGGCATGTTCGATCTGTAGATTCTCGTGAAAAGCAGTCAACCACAATGAAGATAACCCAGTTTGGAAATGACAATAATAATGCTAAACCTATCATGGTCGATATAAAAGGTCGAAACATTAGATTTGGAAGCATTTGTGAGTTCGGCAGAACATATGATATTCCAATGTCTCGTGTTTATACGATCTTTGGAAATTGTCAATCACACAATGGTTATTTTAAGCCCAGGTGGAATTGCTATAAGGATTATTCCTTCATAAGCTCAATGCGATATGAGGAGAATAGCTAATGGCTTGGACACTTTTTGGGTTTGAAATCCAAAGAAGAGACGCCGCTCTTGAGGAAAAAGAAAAGCGTCCTTCATTTGTTCCACCCCCAAACGACGATGGCTCCCTCGTCGTCGCGGAAGGCAACTTCTACGGCACCTACTTCGACCTCAACGGATCAATATCCTCCGAGGCCGAGCTCATCACCAAGTACAGAGAGATGGCACTCTACCCAGACGTGGAGTACGCCATCGACGACATCGTCAACGAGGCGGTCAACCTCGACGGCGAGAACGACGTGGTCGCCTTCAACATGGACTCCTTTGAGGAGGACTCGGTCTTCGCCAAGGAGGACATCCAGGAGAAAGTCTCCGAGGAGTTCAAGAAGGTCATCGAGCTCCTCGACTTCAACAACAACGCCTACGAGATCTTCAAGCGCTGGTACGTCGACGGCCGACTCTACTATCACGTTATCATCGACGACAAGGTGCCGGAAGAGGGCATCAAGGAACTCCGCTACATCGACCCACGCAAGATCAGAAAGATCAAGGAGGTCAAGCGCGTCCAGGATCCCCAGCGGGTCGCGATGCAGCTCAACCAGCTCAAGTCCGAGTACTACGTCTATTCCAGCGCCGGCTTCGGCAAGATGCCCCCCGGTTCCCAGATGAACAGCCTCGACATGACGGCCTACGGCCTCAAGATCGCCAAGGACTCGGTCATCTACTGTCACTCCGGCCTGCTGGACCCCAATGGGAACATGATCCTGTCGTACCTGCACAAGGCGATCAGGGTCCTCAACTCACTCAAGGCTTTGGAAGACTCCCTGGTCATCTATCGCTTCACCCGCGCCCCGGAGCGGCGCATCTTCTACATCGACGTCGGTAACCTGCCTCGCCAGAAGGTCGAGCAGTACATGAACGACATGATGATCAAGCACAAGAACAAGCTGGTCTATGACCAGTCGAGCGGAACGATCCGCGACGACCGGCGCTTCATGACCATGTTCGAGGACTATTGGCTTCCTCGCCGCGAAGGCAACAAGGGCACCCAGATCGAGACGCTTCCCGGCGGCCAGAACCTCGGCGAGCTGACGGACGTCGAGTACTTCCAGCAGAAGCTCTACCGTGCACTCAGCGTTCCTATATCCCGCATGAACCCAGAGACCTCGGGCTTCACCTTCTCCAAGGCGGCAGAGATCAGCAGGGACGAGGTCAAGTTCTCCCGCTTCATCGACAGGCTGCGACGCCGCTTCTCCATGCTTCTCTTCGAGGCGCTGTCGAAGCAGCTGATCCTCAAGCAGGTCATGGCCAAGGAGGAGATCCCCGAGCTTTACCGCGGCGGCTGGTTCGAGTTTGCCTCGGACAACCACTTCACCGAGGTCAAGGACAACGAGATCCTGTCCAGGCGCATCGAGGTCGCGAAGGACATCCAGGACTTCGTGGGCAAGTACTTCAGCCACGATTTCGTCCGCAAGAAGATTCTCAGGCAGACGGACGACGACATCGAGGCACTCGACGAGAAGATCGAGGAGGAGAAGGATGATCCGAGGTATCCGCCAGCCCCGATGGGAGGCAACGGCGTCCAGGTCATGGACCCGACGTTCGGTGGTGGTGATCCAGGAAGCATGTTTCCGCAACCGGGGATGATGCCTGGAGCCCCAGGTATGCCGATGCCTCAGCCAGGACAACCGTCGGCGCCCGCAGGACCCCAGCAGATAAATAGCCAGAACGAAGATGAAACCGAGGAGTAAGGTGGCGTGAAGACCATCACCGAGATCTCTAATAAGCTCGCCCTGGATTACAAGGGCAAGGCTAGGGATCAGGTTAAGCAATACGCAGATGGCGACAGCTGGGGAGATCGCGGCATCGGTCCTACCATCTCATCCCACAAGGCCATCAAGCGAATCAAAGGGATGGACGCGGCTGATAGGTCAGTCAAGCGCGAGGACAAGAGACAAGATAAGAAGTACAAGGACGCCAACAAGGCCAGGAAGGACGAGTATTTCAAGACCCACAAGAAGGAAGACGGATATCACGAGGGTCCATGGAAATTCAGGCACCGCGGCACCGAGGAAGACGATAAGAAACTCGAGGCACTGAAGGCAGAGATCAAGGCACACAACAAGGACCCGAACAACAAGACCAAGAAGAGGGTGTCGGTCCAGTCTCGACTGGGCAAGAAAAACCCCTACTCGGTCCTCTATCACGGGCCTAATGCGATTCACAACCCCGCCTCGATAAAGAGGCAACACGGCGCGTATCACGACGTATACGTACACGACAGGTACGACAGGAACGAGGAGACGAAAATGGCAGGCAAGACGATCAACGAGCTCTCAAAGAAGACGCTCGGCAGCTATATCAACAAGGCAGCCGACGATCTCAGCAATCATGGCTTTAAAGCAGGTCAAAAGTGGGCGTCCAGAGATATGGACTTCGATACAGATATTAAGCCCTCTCTCAGCAAAGCAATGCGGCGCCAAAAAGGTTTAAAGCTCGCTGGTAAAAGAATTGCAAAGGAGGAGACCGAAGTCAACGAGCTCTCAAAGAAGACGCTCGGCAGCTATATCAACAAGGCAGCTGATAGTGCGGCCCGATCACACTCTAAGAGAGTGATGGCAGACTATCACCTAGACAGTCTCCGCCGAGCCAAGAATGACGTTGAACACCACACCGGGGCCAGACTGCCATCCTCCAAACTCGGCAAATACGGTGACAAGTCTAAAGACGATGACGACGCGATTCGTGACGTATCTATGAAAAACACTCACACATCGTGGAAGCGCATAACCGGCATCGCCAACGCTACTAAGAAGCTTACCAAGGAAGAAACCGAGATGGACGAGACATACCACGACTGGAAGGTCAAGGTGCACAAGGCTCCAGATAAAAAGAGCGAGCACGTAGAGGTGTCCGTCAGGGCCAGGAATCACGGCGACGCTAGGAAGATGGCGAGGGACAAGGCCCCTCCGGCGTTCCTGCACGCATTAACGGCCAAGCTGATGCCGGGAACCCAACTACTAAACAAGCGAGTAAGAGAAGAGACAGAGATGAACGAAGACACAGACAAGAACTTCGGCAAGAACGAGCCGATCGACGCCGGCCTAAAGAAGAAGAACAACCCCCTCTACGGCAACGCGACTAAAGTAGCCAAGGCGGGCCTATCCGATCCGAAGGGCAAGGGAGCGGCCGGAAGCTCTGTCTCCCCGATGAAATACTTCGGCAAGACCAAGCCCAAGATGGACGCCATCAAGAATGGCAAGTGGGACCCATTGTACAAGGAAGACGTTGAAGGAGAAGAAGAGATGATCGACGACAATGAACCAGAGTTCGTATCTCCGGTAGCCGCGGTAGTCAACGACGACGCGGTGGAGCTCGAGCGTACGTTCGACGCGGCCATCAGGGCCAAGATCATGCCCGTCCTGTTCCCTGAGGACGAGGACGAGGACGAAGAGATCGATGAGAAGTGGGGAAACAATATTAGCCAACCGATGAAAAAGAAAGGTCTCTGGGTCGTAAATAACAAACTCGGTAAGAAGGATAAGCCTACAAAATGGATGACCATTGGAAACGAGAATCCAGGCCCACAGCAGGCGTCACACACTTTTGATGACCGTCGAAAAGCCAAGAGACACCTTAATCGAATGATGAAGAGGAAGTAGAAGAGGCCTGATGCACGAGTCCAAGTACAACCTCCTGGCCCAGCTGCACGAATCGCGGCAGGATCAGTCGTTGTCTGAGGACAAGTTCAAGGTGCACGCCAAGAGGTGGGGTAGTTACGGGCAGAAGCGCAATGCCAGGACTAACTGGCACGACGTAGAAGCCAAGGACGCCCGTGAAGCCAGGAGTAAGATGGGTCACCGATCCACCATCCACGGCACCATCAATATGTCAACCCCAGAGGGACAGGAGCGGTGGAAGAGACAGGGAGAGGCGACTTACTCGACGGGAGGCGATCCAAAGAACTATAGGCGAATCTCTGAGGCACCCTACGACACGGAAAAAGAGAAGAAGCCTACCTCTGGAAAAGCGACAGGAAAGAAGTTTGATCTCAAGGCATTCCCGGCACTCAGCAAGTACCTGAACGCCAAGACGGCTAAAGAACAACGGGTGCAAGAATCGAGTGGCGCGGCAATCAGGGCAGGACGCTCAGGAGCCTCATCCATGAGGCTCGCGCACCGCCTCGGAAAGGCACTCAGCGACGTCAAGGGGAAGATCGATCGAATCGAGAAGAGCCGGGATCCGCAGGAAGTCAAGCGGGCCAAGATTGCGCGGCTCAACGCCCAGATCGCCTCTATGCGCAGGAAGAACACGGCGTCGAGCGAGGTCGTCGGGCGCCAGATGAGCCGGATAAGGGAAGAAGAGATGAGGACGTTCGCAGAATTTATAGGAGAAGCTCTGCGAAGGGCAGTGCCTGGTTCTGGGATCTTTCACGTTCCGATAAATCGTCCTGGTGCCCATAATGATTATCGCACCATTAAGGACTACAAGGCTAACCTAACAGATGCCGGGATCCCGTTTGAACAAGGTCAATCTCACTTTGAGAACCACACGATGTTCACAGTTCATAAGAAGCACGAAAAGAAAGCCAGCAAGATATTCTACGGAAGGTAAGTAATGCCATTCACATCAAATAAGTTTGGGCGAAACGCCACGTATAGGACCACGGCCAACGTGACCCTGGCGATCACTGACTTCTCGATCAGCTACGATGGGAACCAGACAGGCACGGTTCAGATCCAAGGTTCAAACCTGATAGGAACCAGCACCACTTTCACCACGGCGTTTGCCAACGGGGACTTCGTCTATGCAGTGGTCAACTCGTCACTCTCCGAGGCCAGGGTCATCAACCAGGTAGTCAACACTACGTTCCTCAACGTCACTGCCACCTTCACCGCAGCAAACTCGGCTACGACCTATACCAAGTCGGAGACCATCGACTTCATCGACATCCCGGGGGTCACCTTCACCTCCAACGGAAGCTGGACGATCGCCAGGGGGTCCAATACTGTCCTGGTGCTCCACGGCACCGACAAGTTCAACTTTGCCCACGACGGTCAGTCGATCACCGACGATCATACCGGATCGGTTGTCATCACCCACTCGGCCGCGGCCACGGGCACCCTGGTCGTCGAGTTCTCGAAGAAGTCCCGCACATCCAACAACCTGAACCAGGTGTAACATGAAGACGCTTAGTCAGTTCATCAACGAAGACATGGACATGATCCAGGCCCACATGGCCGCGGCCAAGAGGCGGCGCGCCATGGCAAAGCACCCGCGATGGGCCCACGACAACGGTATGAAGCGGATGTTCAACAAGGACGCCGACGATCACATCGCCATCGCCCAGAAGATCCAAAAGAACGATAAGCGCTCCGCCGAGAAGCACTTCTACAACATGGACACCGACGCTCGTGACGAAGTATTTGTTGGGAAGCATAAGAAGCACGCGCTCAACTACTACAATCATCGGAAGATAGTCACTGGAGAGAGCGTCGATGAGGCACGCCTCGGTGGTGCTAAGTATGCTGGCAAAGAGAATCCGAATAAGAGGCACACTAGGGACGAGCTGAACAACGCCAAGCGTAAGCACAGGGCGGCCGGTGATCGCATCCTTCGCAAGGCAGATGACGATAGAAGTCTTGAGTTACACGGCAAGGCTTATAACAAAGAAATCAGCCGATCAAATCGACGGTATGACGCAGAATATGTAGCCGGTACAATGCGTGACAATGTAATGTACAAGAGAAAAGATTATAGAGAGAGCGTCGAAGAGGCTACCCTAGGTGGTGCTAAGTACAAGGGAAAGTCGAATCCAAATAACACCACGACAACGAGAAAATTAAAACACACTCTAAATAATAGGGAAGCCGCCAAACTACGCGCTAGAGAGATAAAGACCGATCTTGGTCGTGATGCCGGAGGATATTCTACTGGGTTAGATCGAAATGATCCACGATATAGAGAAAAAGCTGAACACTCTGTGAAGCGCCACACCCAGTTATCAAAAGCAGCAGGAAAGATCTACAAAGCCGCCGGTGGCAAGAAAAAGCTCGGATACGTCAAGTCTGACGACCGAGATAAGTTTAGGGGATAGAAATGCTACTCATCACGGAACTCCAGGAAGACGTCAAGTACACGACAGAAGAAGTCGTGCTCGAAGATGGCACCAAGAAGAAGAATCTCTTCATCGAGGGTGTCTTCCTGCAAGCCGGCGTCGTCAACCGCAACCAGCGCATCTATCCGACCGAGATCCTAGCCGGAGAAGTCAATCGCTACGTCAAGGAGCGCATCGGCAAGGGCCAGGGCTACGGGGAGCTCGGACACCCGTCCGGCCCGATGATCAACCTCGAGCGGGTCAGCCACATCACCCAATCGATCAAGCAGGACGGCAATAACTTCATCGGAAAGGCCCGCATCGCGGACACCCCGTATGGAAACATCGCCAAGGGACTCATGGAATCGGGGGCGCGCCTCGGAGTATCCTCGAGGGGGCTCGGCTCGCTGAAGCCCAACCAGGCCGGAATCATGGAGGTCCAGAAGGACTTCAGGCTAGCCGCGGCGGCGGACATCGTGGCGGATCCGTCTGCCCCCGACGCCTTCGTTAACGGCATCATGGAGGGTGCTGAGTGGGTGATGAATCCATCTGGTAACTGGCAGCTGGTCGGCGAGATCGTCGAGGAAGTTAAGAAGATGAACAAGAACGAACTACAGGAACGGGCGATCGAGATGTTCCAGAAGTACATGAGGAAGATGACATGAAGACCTTCGCAGAGTTCATAACCGAGATAACCGGCAAGGGTAAGCTCTATGACATCGAGAGAGACAACGCTAGGGAGGCCGCGTTTGCCACCCACGGTATGCCGGGTAAGAAAAGTAAGAAACCTGGTGTCATAGCAGCCCACAAGAGGCGTGAACATTTCGCCCTCAAATCAGGGGTTGCCAAGGCACTCTCTAAGACATCGGAGAGGAGAGGCCACGTCGATAGATTTGATCCTGACGACCGCCCAGCCGGTCGTCTCGAGTACATGAAGAAGACCATGGCTAAATACCGAGCATCCCGGGATAGCCTAAAGAAGTAAGATCTCGAAGATCACCACCAGATAAATAACAACATACTCAAGGAGATTCTAACAATGGCTGACGAAAAGAAGACAAAGGTCAAGAAGGTCGAAGAGGCGGTGGAAGCCGACATCTCAATCCTCTTCACGGAGGAGACCACCGACGACGTCAAGGAGCGCATCAAGACCATCTTCGACGCTGCCGTTGAGGTTAAGGCTCAGAAACTCGATGAGGCTCGACAGGAGCAGATCGACGAGATGGTGGCCGAGCAACTCGCGGAAGCCGTCGAGGAGCTAGAAGAGTCCTTCGACCGCTACGTATCCTACGTGGCCGAGAAGTGGCTCGAGGACAACGAGATCGCGGTCGAGTCTTCGATGAAGGTAGAGATCGCTGAGTCCCTCATGGAGGGCCTGGTAGACCTGGTGTCTACCCACAACATCGACCTTCCTGACGACGCCGAGGGAGTCCTCGAGGGCCTCATGGCCCGCAACGAGGAACTCAAGGAACAGCTCAACGAGCAGACCCAGACGGTCATCCTCCTCCAGGAGAAGGATGAGCTCAGGGAAGTCCAAGACATCCTCGCCAGCGCATCCAAGGGTCTGCCAGACACCAAGGCATCCAAGCTCAAGGAGCTCGCCGAGAACGTCAAGTATTCAGATGCCGCGGACTTCTCGAAGAAACTCGACGGCCTCAAGCAGACACTCTTCAAGGAGCCCGTAGTCGACCAGAACAAAGATCCTGTCGACGGCGGACCACTCGACGAGGACACCAAGGGCAAGGACACGAAGCCGGTAAATCCGGATCCGATGGTCCAGCACGTCCTAGAGGGATTCAACAGGTTCCTCTAAGAATAACGCTACTATAAATAACATTAACAAGAAGAATACTACCCTAAGGGAGAAGACGATGGGCGAAGAGCAAATGAAGTATGGGATCAACGGCAAGCTCGTTGAGAAGTGGAAGGACATCATCGATGCCAAGGGTCTCCCACCGATTCGCGACGAGTGGATCCGCGGCGGCCTAGCCCAGATGATCGAGAACACGGTAGACGAGATGAAGACGCAGCGCGGCTTCGCTCCCCACTCCCTGTTCGAGGATTCTCCCTCCAACAACTTCGGCAGTGGCCAGGTCCAGTTCCAGGATCCGATCCTCATCTCCATGCTTCGTCGTTCCATGCCTAACCTCATGGCCTACGAAGTCGCAGGCGTCCAGCCGATGTCGGGACCTACGGGCCTCGTCTTCGCACTCAGGGCCCTGTACTCCAACAACGCGGGCAACGAGGCCTTCTATAACGAGCCGAACACCGCATTCTCCACCATCGTGGCCGGTGCCAACACACTCGGTGACAAGTCAGTAGGTACCTTCCCAGGTAACTCGACCACCGGCACCGCCAACCTCGCAGAAACCGGCATCTACAACTACGGTGACGCGATGACCACCACCCAGCTCGAGTCTCTCGGTTCGTCTGGCAACAACGCATTCCCAGAGATGGCATTCACCATCGATCGCCTCAGCATCAGCCCAGGCGGCCGAGCACTGAAGGCCCAGTACTCTGTGGAACTCGCACACGACCTTCAGAAGACCCACGGAATGGACGCCGAGAAGCTCCTCTCCGAGATCCTCTCGACGGAAATCGTGGCGGACATCAACAGGGAACTCATCCGCACCATCAACATCACCGCAGTCAGGGGCGCCGCTTCCGGTACCACGACCGTCGGACGCTTCGATCTCGACACCGATGCGAACGGCAGGTGGCTTGGTGAAAAGCTCAAGGGTCTCTGCTTCTTCCTCGACCTCGAGGCGAACCAGGTAGCCAAGGAGACCAGGCGCGGCAAGGCAAACATCATCATCTGCTCCTCGAACGTAGCATCTGCACTCCAGATGGCAGGTGTCCTCGACTACACACCGGCCCTCAACAACGAGGGGCTGGCGGTAGACGACACCGGCAACACCTTCGCAGGAATCGCGATGAAGCGCTACAGGGTCTACATCGACCCATACACCACGGGCAACTACCTCACCCTTGGTTTCAAGGGAACTGGACCGATGGACGCGGGCGTCTACTACTGCCCATACGTTCCACTGCAGTTCAGCAGGGTGGTCGATCCTAACACCCACCAGCCGAACATCGCCTTCAAGACCCGCTACGCGATGGGGCAGAACCCATTCTCCCGCGGAATCGTCAACGGCGCCGTCGGCGGCATGTCCCTCACCCTGGTCAAGGACAGCAACGTCTACTACAGGCGCATAATGGTCGACAATATCCTCTAAGCAAGGAGGAACACTAAAACCCATTGGGGAGGGAGCGATCCCTCCCCTTTTTTCGTGGAGCATGGATGGCAGATTCTATTGATGTGATCGTGGCCAGGATCGACGAGCGCCTCAGTGCCCTCAAGGTGTCGATAGACCAGAACGTCAGGGCAGAGAACCAAGATCTCGACGAGATCCGTCGATCTGTGGACGCACTCGGCACCCGCATCAAGGTGATCGAGGACATGGCCACCCGCTATCGCGGTGGATTCATCACCGTCCTAACATTCGGCGGTTTCGTCGGATGGATAGCATCCAACATTGACTTTCTCAAAAATACCGTGTTCTGGTTTAGAGGATAATAGAAGATGATGATCAAATCTTCTCTGATTGATTACTTGATAATCTTCCTTGTGCTAATCGTCGTAGCCTTCGTGTGGAATGGTCTATTTCATAGGGTAAAGATTATAGAAGAACAGGCCAACGTCAAGAAACAGATAGAGACAGAGATAAGACCGCCGGGCGTGATGATTCTCAAGAAAATGACTGAGTCAGACGCTACTGCAACTATCCCGTACGAGGGAGAGTAAGTTAATGGCTATCCTCCAGCGTCAGCCCGACAACATCAACATGCTTAACCAGCACGTCGGTCGGCTCGTGCTCAAACGGGCGCCGACGACGAATTTCTTCATCCAGGACGTGTCCATTCCGCCGATGCAGCTCGGGGTGGCCAATTTCCACACCCAGCTCGACCTGATCCCATGGCCAGGCGACTCCCTGGCGCGGGGAACACTCGACGTGATGTTCAAGGTCGATGAGGACCTGACCAACTACATGGAGATCTGGAACTGGATGGTAAAGCTTGCGTCGCCAGACAACTACTCCCAGTACGCCAGCCTCACTCCCAGAACGGTAAAGATGGCGGGGGAGGGCGTGTTCTCCGACGTCATGGTCATGCTCTCCAACAGCGCCCAGCGCCCTAACATGGAATTCCGGTTCCAGGACGCATTTCCCGTGGCGATATCCGGACTACGGTTCACGACCCGGGACGGGGAGGCCACGCCTCTCGACGTAGAGGTGAACTTTCGCTTCCGGCACTTCACGGTGCACGACGCCAACTCAGAAGAGTAGTTGACATCTACCTCAAAGTGTGATATAATAGCATAGTAGGCATATCCATGTCTGCGACGCTAATTGAAAATGTGAGGAGAAAACATGAGCGACGAGAAAACCCCCGCGTCCCCTACCCAGTGGCTGGTGGTTGCCGGCAACGCCTGGGCCAAGCGCCCCACCTTCGTGGAGACGATAGTCGGTGCCTGCAAGGAGGGACACCTCCTGTCAGAGGTGAAGGTGTACGTCAGATACGTGACAAAGGATGCCTACGTAGATGAATTCGGCACCCTCCACGCCACGAAGATGAGGAAGCTGAAAGACTTCTTAATCACCAAGAAGATAATCGACAAGGCCAACGACCTCCAGAACGAGATCGAAAAGGAGATGGACAAGCAAGACTACGACCAGTACGGTGGTGACTACACCGGGCCTGGCGAATAAGGTCTATAAGAGGGGGAACTTCGGTTCCCCCTTTTTGTTTGACACTAGAACAATGATGTGTTAAAGTGTATAGATTGATATGGAGGACCCACATGGGCCGAAGAAAGATGACCGACCGCGACGACGCGGTGATTGCCATGATCAACGAGGGTAGGACACCCATGGAAGAAATCATGGGACGCTTCTTCCTTAGCAGGATACGCATCCAACAGATAGCCAGGGCCCGGGGCATCCGACTCAACGACCAAAGACGCAGCGCCGACCCGGATCGAGACGCCAAGCTCGCCGCCATGGTCAAGGAAGGGAACGACTCTCCGGAAGCGGTCGCAATATTCTTTGATTTAAAGCTCTCACGAATGTATCAGATCGCCAAGGCGATGAAGGTAAAATTCAATAAGAAATATACCGAGACGTATCCCGATCGAAACGATCGGATAGTTGCCATGTTCAACGACAACAAGACCCTGGAGGAGATCGGCAAGACTTTCGGCATAACCCGGGAGCGCTGCCGCCAGATAGTCGAGCGCAGAGGCGTGATCCCGCGGAGAATCACCATGGGAAAGCGCAAGCACGAGCGAGAACTCAGGATACAGGAGGCGGCCGGCGACGGTAGTCTCACAGTGAAGGAGACCGCCAAGAAGGCCGGGGTCAACGCCACCGCCGTCATCGTAGCCAAAGGTATCCTCGGCTTCGCCACTAGGTTACAGGGTATCGGGTTCGGCAAGGAAGAACTCATGAACAATATCCTCGAGAAGGTCGAGGCCGGGGAATCATTTAGAAACGCCACGATCCTGTGCGGCGGGGACAGAAACGACGAGTCGATCTTCGGGCGGTGGATCAAGAGGCACCACCCCCACGTCAAGACCACACACGGGCGCTGGGGCGACGTCCGCTCACCCAGGACCAAGATCATAAAGAAGATGCTGCCCGTCGGCGAGAGCTGGAAGAACATAGCCGAGCTCGTCGCCAAGGTGGAGGGTTATCAGATTCGCCCAAACGCGATGCGCACTTGGGCCATCAACAACAAGTTATATCAACCTGAACTGAGGAGAAAGCGCCATGGGAGCCTTGAAGGAACAACTTCTTAAGTTCGACGACGCGGCGAGATCACCGGACTTCAGCCATTCGCGAGAGCGCTCCTGGCGCCTCAGCGGCCATGTCTACGACGATAGCGACATCGTCGTCTACGTGTACAGGAGGGAGAAGACCAGCCCTTCCGGCGTCATCCTGGCGGCGTCCCTCAACGACGTCAAGGTGGCCAGGGAGATACTCCGGGACGCCAATCGGCCTGTGTCCGCGGCGGTCAGGATGTCTGCGTACGGGATGTTGTGATGAACAAAGAGATCACACACCTGCTGTCGATGGTGCACCAGAACCTGCACACCCTGGGTGATCTATTTACTAGGGTGCCCGACGATGAGGATATAAAGAACGCGCCCGATGGCTATGAGTTCATATCCAGGACCATCCGCGAGACCAGGGTGGCCATGGAGGTGATGATCGAATTGTTCACCGACGGCCCAGATGAGATCGAACTTGACGAGCGCGAGGAGGCCGACGAGTACGTAAAGGTCATAAGGGAACTGGCCACTGATCTCGAGACGGCCCAGAAGATAGAGGGCAAGGAGGTTCTCCCGGTCATAGCCGATATCGGTAAGAAACTCGTCGAATCGCTCGACTTCATGAAGAGGACGATACACTGATGGACGTACCAAAGATGCCGCCAAGGGTCACCGGGATAAAAGACGCCAGAGAAATGGCAAGGGTGTTCACCCTGCACCTGGGCAACCTATCCTACATGTTGTCCCAGGCACCAAAGGTAGCCGATCAGGGCAACAGGATGAAGCAACTCGTGTTGATCATCCGAGATGTCCTGATCAACAGCCTCATCCCGGCGCTCGATGGTGTCAACGCCCAAGAGAAAACCGACGAGACCTACGTCAAGATGCTTCACGACCTCGATGACTTCCTGGTGGTCCTCGACGAAGCGATAAAGATCCCTGATCTGAACGTCATCGACTACATCGTGCGGGCTTCGCTCGATTACTACGAGAACCTTCACAACTCAGACCCGAGGACACCCCCAGAAAAGGTGCTTCATTGATGGGCATATTCTACTGGAAGGAGTGCCATGAGTGGCAAGGGTTCGTCTTCGATCATGACGAGCTAAGTCCGGACGATTTTATCTTCTGGAAGAAGAGGAGAGCTTTGATCTACATGAATAACACCGGACGGCTCTTGATCTTGGGCGGCCCGAAGATTATAGCCAACGACTACGTTCCGGTCGGCTGTGAAACCATAGGAGTGCATAGGGGAGACGGCGATGTTAAACAATCTGAGGCAAATGCTGGCAGACGAGCGGGACGACGCGTACATCAAGTGGGCGCGCGTTAAGATCCTCGAGCTAGCGACGATATTTGCAGACGACGTAGAAGGGGAGATGCCGGAGGATTCACTTCAGTTCTTCAAGGACGGGGTCGCCGACGTGCTCGGGCCGATAGCCATCATGGTCGAAATGCTCAATGAGATCAGTGAGGATGGAAAGAAGACGATACGCTACAAGTCACTGAAGGGGCTCTTGGTCGGGCTGGCGGTCTACATCCCTAAGATGATCCAGGAGGTAGAACCCGACACCGCCAGGCAGAAGATGCGGGCCGTTGCGACGATGATCTACGAGGGCCTCGTCATCAAACACTAAATAGCTCATGGTAATGAGCGACGTAGTGAGGGTGGAGCCCGTAGACGAGGTCTACGTCCGGGTCGCCGCCGAACCCTCCATAGCACAAGAGATAGCAGACGCCTTCACCTACGAGGTGCCGGGCGCGAGGTTCACGCCCCGCTTCCAGGCCGGCCTCTGGGACGGAAAGATCGCCCTCTTCAGCATCTATCGCCCGGTCTTCTACAAGGGCTTGGTCACGGAGCTCTATAAATTCTGTGTCAAGAACGGGTATCGGCTTTCCGTGGCGCCGGGGGTGGCACCAAAGAGCCACGAGGTCGAGAAGTCGTGGGCCTCGGAGATCACCGCGGACGTATTCGAGGACAGGGAATACCAACTCAACGCCTTCACCGAGGCGCTCCAGATGGATCGCGGCGTGTTCCTCTCCAGTACCTCGTCGGGTAAGACCCTGATGATCTATCGGCTAATGCTGTTCTATTCTGAGGAACTCGAGAAGCCATCCTTGATGCTGACGACGAGGACCAACCTGGTGGCCCAGGCCGCACTTGACTTCGCCAAGTACTCGGCTGGGAAGGTCGAGGTGCGAGTCGGAAAGGTGGTCGAGGGTTCCATAAGAGACGCGGTCGCAGACTCCAACGACCTCGTAGTGTGCACCTGGCAATCAGCGCTCAGGGCAGAGAAGAAGTGGTTCGCCAAGTTTGGGGCGATCATTGCCGACGAGGCTCACTCGTGGGATTCAGGTGCGTTCGTCAAGATCGCCGAAAGGGCCAACACCGTCAAGTATAGATTTGGCTTTACCGGAACCCTGGATGGTTCCAAGGTAAATCGGATGGTACTTACGGGGCTCTTTGGTCCTGTCATAACAGTGTCCACAAACAAGGAACGAGTCGACGCTGGGGACGTCGCAAAACCGCGGATAACGTGCATCCGCCTGATTTACCCTAGTGAGGAAAAGAAGCTGGCGGCGAAGTTCGGAACCAATGAACAGGGGAAACGGGTCCCGATGCGGTACGGCCAGGAGATAGAGCACATCATTGCCTCCAAGGCTAGGAGGGATGTCGTCGTCGAGCTCTGTGCCAGCCTGAAGGGCAACACCCTGGTCCTGTTCAACCGTAACGAGAAATACGGGATCCCTCTCTTCGAGGAGCTCAAGCGTAAGGCAGCTGATCGCGAGTGCAGGTTGGTCTATGGGGCCACCGACGTCGAGGATCGGATCGCGGTCCAGCGTCTCATGGAGGAAAAAGACAACGTCATCGCACAGGCATCGCTCGGCACTTTCTCGGAGGGAATGAGCGTCGATAACATCCGCAACGTCATCTTTACGTGGCCCATGAAGGGCCAGGTTCGACTCCTTCAATCTATAGGGCGCGGGCTGAGAAAGATGGTTGGAAAAGAGACGTGTCGCTTTTACGACATAGTCGATGACCTTCGATGGAAGCGGCGTGACAATCATCTCTGGAAACACGCCATGATCAGGTGCCAGATCTACGATGCAGAGGGGTTCGAATATTCATGGCGGGAAATTGAGATATGAAGTTTTCACACGGGAGGTGGAGGAGAATCACCAGTTCACTCTTCACCAGGTTGCCGAAGACGGCGTGCTCGAGGTTGATGTGAAAGATCTCAAAATCTTCAATCATCTCGAGCCACTCCTGAGGACTCAACCGGCAACCGAAGGCCATGTCGTGGAGTTCCCATTCTTGGCACTTCTTACGAAACATCATAGGAAGTCCTCACACGGCAAGCGCCGAACCTCACTATCTAAGGTGGCATTGCGGCGCACGTGGACGATTCTCCCCTCATGGAAGGTCTGGTGCCAAAATTTACAGAGCTCCAGATAGTGTTCAGGACTATACTCGTAGTTGATGTCCCCATAGATGCCATGCCAATCCTCCCTCTCGATCAGGACTTGTCATCGCTCTATCATGAAGATATCTTTGTCTATGCTGCGCTGACCCAGTTGGTACCGCTTCTGGCCCACTGTCTCCTCCCTCTAGAATACACTGACCGGCCCGGAGGGTATATCTATATGCCCGAAGGACTCTTTTCTTAGTACCACAGTTTTAGGCAGGTGTCAAGGCCAGCGCGAGAAAAAAGTGCTACACGGGATTTGACGATATTCGACGTCTCGCCGATCCGTCAGTTCATATAGAAGAACGACCATCCCCATCCCTGACTTTCCAGGTGCGTCTGGAAGGATCTTCACCAACCAATAATCTTGCCAGTGGCTTGGGCTGAATTGGGTGCAAACAGAATAGTAGCCGCAGACCCACCTACCTATCTCCTTCTTGAAAAATAAATCTTCCGGTGGCTTTGACATTGTATCGCCCTAGTGCCTAAATGGTAGTGAGACCAGGATTGGTCGGATAGCGTGAGTCGGATGACCAAGCCACAGAAGAACTATTATATTGATAACAAGGCCATGTACACCGCCCTGGTGAAGTGGCGAACCGAGTGTGAAGATGCCGAGGTGGCGGGCAAGGAGAAGCCCCGGATCCCAGAGTATATCGGGGAATGCCTCTTCTACATAGCCACCCGGATGGCCACGAAGTATAACTTCGCCCACTATTCATATAATGACGAGATGGTGGCGGACGCCCTGGAGAACGCCACGGCGGCGGTCTACAGCTTCAACACAGAGAAGACCTCCAACCCCTTCGGCTACTTTTCCATAGTCATATACTATGCCTTCATCCGCCGCATCCAGAAGGAAAAGAAGGGCCTCTACATCAAGTACAAGCTGGCCGAGATGATGAAGCCATCGATCGAGTTCCAGATGCAGGGTGGGGAGGAGACGATGCCCCTCGACGACATACTCACCAACCCATACATGATGAGTCTCGTTAACTCCATCGAGAACCCTGTTGAAGCCGGAAAGAAACCCATCGGGACGTGGCGAACCAAGAAGGCCAGGGTCAAGGCTGGGGTGCAGAAGTGAAGCTGGAAGACATCCATCGGGAATGGGCGGCGGATGCCGTGATCGACCAGACGGAACTCGACACGGTCGCCAGGAACATCCCACTTCTCCATGCCAAGTATCTTCGCTACATGAGTGACGAGCGGATGCAGCTGAAGAAGATTCAGCACGAACACGACGAACTGGAGAACGCCAAGATTGATCGACTCTCCGGGAAGATGACCCAGGAGGATCTCGCCAAGTGGGGTTGGCAACCAGAGCCGAGGAAGTATATGAAGGAACAGATCTTCCAGGCACTGAAGGCGGATAAAGACATCATCGAGATGAAGCTCCGCATAGCCATCCAGCAAGAGAAGGTGGACGTCCTAGATAACATAGTGAGGGCGGTGAGCAATCGCAACTTCATCATCAAGTCCATGATTGACTGGTGCAAGTTCAAGAGCGGGGCATGATTAGCGATAAAAAATATAACGTCATCTATGCAGATCCTCCTTGGTCATATTCTGATAAAGGATTTGGCAAAAACCCAAATAAGATCTCTATCAAGGGATCGTTTGCCCCTGAGGCAGGTAGATATGAGACTATGACGCTGGAAGCAATAAAGTTGCTTCCCGTTAAACAAATTTCTTCTAAGGATTGTGTATTGTTGATGTGGGCGACTTCACCGTTTTTGCCTGATGCTTTAGATGTTATGAAATCATGGGGATTTAGATTTAAGACCGTTGCGTTTTGTTGGTCCAAGATTACCGTTACTGGAAAAGAAGTTGCTAATTTGGGCCAATGGACGATGGGTAACGTAGAACTTTGCCTCTTGGGAACGAGGGGTTCACCAAAGCGATTAGCCAAAAATGTTCGTCAACTGGTTATAGATAAACGCATTGAGCATAGCCGCAAACCAGAAGAAGTCAGAAAGAGAATTGAGATTCTATTTGGTAACGTACCGCGATTAGAGATGTTTGCAAGAGGCGCCATTGATGGATGGGATGTCTGGGGAGACGAGGCACTATGAAGGTAGCGATTATCGCCGACACCCACTGGGGAAGTCGCAACGATCACCCGGCGATGCTAGAGTCCCAGGTGATGTTCTTCAGGAAGGTGTTTTTTCCAGAGATCGACGCGAGAGGGATCAAGACGGTGGTCCACCTCGGGGATGTATTCGACCGAAAGAAGTACGCCAACATCAACACGGTCAACGTCGCCTGGGAGGAGATGACCCAACCACTCATCGACAGGAAGCTCGATGTTCATACCCTAGTCGGCAACCACGACTCGTATCACAAGAATACCAACGCCCTTAACTCGGTCGAGACGTTCTACGGTTCCGTCGATGGATTCCACATCTATCCCGAACCCAGGGAGATCGAGCTCTACGGGCTCAGGGTGCTTATGATGCCATGGATCCCCGACGACAAGAACAAGAAGACCTCGGCCATGGCGATCACAGCCGCCTCGAAGTCCAAGATATGCATGGGCCACCTCGAGTTCACCGGCTTTAATATGTACCGTGGGGTGGTCGGCCACGGCGGCCTCGACCCAAGGGATTTCGACAAGTTCGATACCGTGCTCAGCGGGCACTATCACACGAGGTCCCAGAAAGGCAACATTACCTACGTCGGTGCCACGGGCCAATATACCTGGAGCGACTTTGACGATGATCGCGGCTTCAGTATATTCGACACCGAGAGCCTAGACCTGGAATTCATCCGTAACCCCTTTGAGACCCACTGCAAGATTCACTACGACGACAAGGTCGACTCTGCCGACAAGATCATGAGGGCCATAGAGGAGGTGGATGCCTCGGGCAAGTTCGTCAAGCTGATAGTGCGGGAGAAAACAGACGCGCTATTGTTCGACCGCGTCGTTGATAGGCTCGAGTCGGCGGGGATAAAGGATCTACAGGTGGTGGATGATCACTACCACGCCGACGACGTCGCCGATGCGGACCTCACGGTCGACCTAGGTGATACGATGGCCCTCATAGAAAACCTGATAGATAGAGAAGGTAGGCCTGACCTCGCGGATGCGGCAAAGGTCCTGGCCCGTAATTTATATGCAGAGGCGATGTCTCTAGAATAGGAAATACAATGTGCACAGTATCTATGATAACCGATCACTACAAAGATAAGTGGACGACGCTGCCAGGCCCCGGCGCCGCCGGGGGTTATACGTTACCGTATTATTATCCCAACGCGACGATTAATCGCTACGAGTTTGATGAGCTCAAGAAGCAGATCGAGGCGAACAAGGAGCTGATGGAACAGCTCAAGAAGGAGTTCATCGACATGAAGGCTCTGTTGAAGAGGGCTAAGATCTACGATGAGCAGAACAACGAGCCCCACTGCGAGATGGATGACAAGGTAGAGTTCATGAGGAAGATGGCGACCTTGCTCGGAGTCTCCATCGACGACATATTCACGGTGACAGTTAAGACGGAATAGTGGCTAGACCTAAAGGCATACCAGGAATAAAAACTGGAAGATATGTGGCGTGTTTAGTGTGTGGCAAACCCTTCTGGTTGGTTCCAGCCTCTCCTTCTTGTAGACAAACGTGTTCAAGAAAGTGTATGTATAAGAATCCGGCTTATATCAAAAAATTGAAAGCTATCGACAAATCTTATATGAAAACAGAGGCTTATAGTAAGTCTCTAAGAAAAGATGATATGCCAGAGCTTAGGGTTTATGCTGGAAAAGTGCATCGGCTAACGAAAAAAACGTATGCACTTTATGAAAATGAGATCAATCCTAATAGATATACAAGAGCTGTGGCCGGAACGCTTAATGCCTATCACTTAGATCATAAAATTTCTATACGATATGGTTTTGATAACAAGATAGCCCCATCTGAACTTGCGAAAAAGGAAAACCTTCAAGTGATCCCTTGGGTTGATAATGTTAGGAAGGGCAAGAAGTGCTTAAGTTTGGGCTGATTAGATGGAAAAATTTGTTATCGACAGGAAACGTCTTCACAGAGATCGACCTGGCCGCGAGGGGTACCACCCTCATCATCGGCTACAACGGAGGAGGAAAATCGACCCTCCTCGATGCCCTATCGTTTGTCCTCTACGGCAAGCCGTTCCGCAAGGTGACGAAGCCCCAGCTCCCCAACTCCATCAACAAGAAAGACATGCTCGTCGAGTGTGAATTCACCATCGGCGACGTCGCCTATCTCGTCAGGAGGGGAATGAAGCCTAATGTGTTCGAGGTGTGGCAGGATGGATTGATGCTCGACCAACACGGCTCCATGACGGATCTTCAGGAATACCTAGAGAGGAACATCCTCAAGATCAACCACCGTGCCTGCATGCAGGTCGTCGTCCTCGGGGCAACGTTCGTTCAGTTCATGGACCTGCCGGCGGGCCACCGCCGGGAGATACTCGAGGACATCCTAGACATCAAGTTCATCAGCGCCATGAACAACCTCCTCAAGGGCCGTGCCGAGGCAACCACCAGGGAGCTCAGGGAGGCAGACAGCAAGAGGGTTCCCCTCGTGGAGATGATCACCATGCAGGAGGGGTTTGATCGGGTGATGGAGGAGGATCGCAAGGAGAGGATAAAGCAGATAGAGGATCGCATCGCCGAGCTTGAGGATAAGAAGACGAAGACCGCGGCCGACGGGTTGAAGCTGATGGAGGAATCGGCGAGTCTTAAGCTGCTCGTCACAGACGCCTACGCCAAGGAGTACGAGGCGGCTAAGGATAAACTAGCTGGGGTACGCTCATCTAAGTCCCACGCCACGGATCGACTCGGGTTCTTCGAGAAGAACAACTCGTGTCCTACGTGTGAGCAGGACATCACCGCTGACCATAAGCATACCTCGCTCGAGGGCTATCGGCTAGAGATCGAACTGCTCACCGTCGAGGGCACGGAACTCACCAAGAAGATTGCTGAGCTCAAGATCCTTGTCGACGAGAACATCAAGAAGACCCATAGGCTTCAGCAGATAGTGTCCGACGTGGCGATGGCGAAGAGGATGATGACGGGTATCGACTCGGACATAGCATACGCCAGGAAAGAGATGGCCGCCGCGTCCAAGGTCACCAACAGGGCTAACTCGGATCTCGCCGAGCTCAAGACCAACCTAGAGCTCCTCGACAAGAACAGGGGCGAGCTGATGAAGTCAAGGGAGGTAGAGGCCATGGTCTCAGGCCTCTTGAAGGACTCTGGGGTCAAGGCGATGATCGTCAGGCAATATATCCCCATCATCAACAAGCTCATCAACAAGTACCTCGCCGCGCTGGACTTCTTCACGTCTTTCGAGCTGGACGAGGAGTTCAACGAGAGGATCCTTGCCCGTCACCGCGACGACTTCACCTATCACTCGTTTAGCGAGGGGGAGAAGCAGAGAATCGACCTCGCCATCCTGTTCACCTGGAGGGCGATAGCTAAGATGCGGAACTCCGCCGCCACCAACATAGTCATAATGGACGAGATCTTTGACAGCTCACTCGACACCGCTGGGGCGGAGGATTTCACCAAGCTCCTTGGGAAGCTGACCGAGGACACCAATGCCATCATCATAAGCCACAGGAACGATCAGATCAGCGACAAGTTCGATCGGATCATACACTTCGAGAAGCACAAGAACTTCAGTAGGATGATATGACACTCAAAGGCTTTGCCACGATGTATCATCGCTCCCACGACAACGGGCGTAATGAGAACGATCACTACGCCACCGCGCCGTGGGTCACCTATGCCCTGATGAAGACTGACGGCCACAACATCCCAAAGACGATCTGGGAGCCCGCCTGCGGCAACGGATGGATGGTTAAGGAACTCGAGAAACACGACAGGAACGTCATAGCCACGGACCTCTATAAGTACGACTTCAATCGCTGCGTCGTCGGAATAGATTTCCTGCAGACTGAGAAGCAGGAAGGAGAACCAACCACGGCCATCATTACTAATCCACCATACGCCAAGAACCTGGCGGAGGCCTTCATCCGCCACGCCGTCCAGGTTCACCAGAAACCCTACGTCGCAGTCATCTGCCGCCTGGCGTTCATGGAGAGCCAGGGTAGATATAAGATGTTTACCGAGATACCTCCTTCCCGTGTGTTTGTCCTCTCAACCCGGTTCAGCGCCGATGAAAACCGCTTCCTCACCGAGCCCGAGGCCGGCGGGATGATACCCTATGCATGGTACGTCTGGGACAAGAAACACGTCGGCCCAACCGAGCTTAAGTGGATAGACGGCAAGGAGATGTTCCGCCAGTGGAAGGAACGGGAGTCGCCGACCCAGACCTTGGGCAACTTCTTTGCATAAATACCCCAAAGGAGATTGCTGATGCCAGCTATGATCGATGGACGAGTTGCCTGCAGGATAAGTAAGGGTTGGGAAGACGGCACCTTCTTCTGCGACTACTGCAGCAAGACATTCTTCAACAAGAATCACTTACCATGTGAAGGGAATTCCATGAAAGAAGTCACACACGATGAGATCCTGGCCGTGCTCGAGAAGCCTGCCAAGAAGGAGAATCTTTCCGAGTTTACCGACGCGGTGACGGACAACTTCCTCTCAGAGGTGGTCGGGGTAAAGACTAAGAACCTGTCGGAGTTCACCGCCGCTATTCCCAAGAAGAAGAGAAACAGCTAGTAAAGAGTTCATCATGCTAATAGGATTCACCTGCTCTACCTTCGATCTACTCCATGCCGGCCATGTTAAGATGCTCGAGTACGCGGCCCAACACTGCGACTCACTCTGGGTCGGGCTCCAGACGCAGGTCCCGGACCGCCCTGAGAAGAACGCCCCGATCCAGACCGTCTACGAGAGATACATCCAGCTCGAATGCCTAAAGAGGGTTCATAAGATTATTCCCTACGAGTCAGAGGACGACTTAATAAATTTGCTGGTCACCCTCCCGATCCCTCATATTCGCTTCGTTGGATATGAGTACGTGGATAAATACTTCACTGGCAAGAATCTTTACAATGATCCTCTGACGGGAGGACCCGAATTACTGACAGACAGGAAACTGATGTACACCCCACGGGAGCACTCGTGGAGTAGCACCAACCTCAGGCAGCGGGTAGCCAAGGCCGAGAGGATAAAGGAAGGAAACATAGCCGATGTGGTTAAAGCGAAAGAATAAGCATAAAGTTGAACCCAAGAAGGAGACAAAACCAGTGACACCGAAGACAGTTAGCCTTATCGAATCAATCATCAGCCGCCTCATTCCGGCGTACAACAAGAGGGGAGAGATGATCGTGACCCTCAATGCCCAGGTTGCAGATCTGGGGCAGCAACTCGCTGACTTTGAGAAGGCGGTAGAAGACGTCTCGGCGGCGGTTGATCTGGCCATCCCGGAAGACGTCGGTGGAAGCCTCGCCGGAATCGTGGAAGATATTAAGTGAGGGTTCGAACAGACGCGATCGTAGTGCACTGCACCGCCACCTTGGCCAAGCAGGCGTATAACGTCGCGAGCATTCGTCAGATGCACAAGGCCCGCGGGTTCAGCGACATCGGCTATCACTACCTCATCGGCATAAAAGGTGAGATATGGGATGGTCGTCGTCCGCTGGACTCTGTGGGTGCCCACGCCAAGGACTTCAACAACACCACGATGGGCATATCCTATGTCGGAGGACTCAACAGCGTCACCGCCAAGCCTGAGGATACTCGAACCCCGGAACAGACGGCGTCGTTGATCATTGTGTTGAAGAGACTTCTGAAGAGGTATCCGAACGCGGTCATCCTCGGCCACCGGGACCTATCACCGGACCTCGATCACGATGGGCTCATCGAGAAAAATGAGTACATGAAGGAGTGCCCGTGCTTCGACGCGGGCCCTTGGGCCAAGTCTGTGGGGCTCCCTGGTGCCAAGTACGCCTTCGGAAAGTATGTCAGGCTCTGATGTTCCAGATCCAGCAGAGACCCAATAGCAAGTGGCGCCTGACCAAGGATGATGTCTTGATGGGGGACTTTGACACCTTGATCGAAGCCGAGAGTGGAATGATGCGCGTCATCGATCCAGTCATCAAGCGCTACACAGACGAGGGACAACTGATAGATGGCTAGGGCTATGGTTCCCCGCATGGTGGAGTTCATCAAGAGATGGGAACTCTACATGCAGAATGCCTACAAGGACAAGGACGGTTCCTGGCACGTAGGTTTCGGCCACGGCAACGCCGCCGGGGTCCTCCCCTTCGTAGATGAATTCACCGTGCTCAAGGACGAGGCGGAAGCCCTGGCCATCCTCGAGGCAGACCTGCAGTATCTGGTCCCGATCATTGAGAAGATGCTCAAGGTCGAGGTCAACGACAACGAGTTTTGTGCCCTCTGGGACGTGGCCTACAACAGGGGCCCTGGCACCCTGAGGAACTCTGCCATCATCTACTGGCTCAACCAGCCTGAGGTCAAGAACTATCGGAAGCTGGCGGCCAACGCCTTTGTCCACTACTACGAGGGGCCTGAATATCCAGTGTTCACTAAGTTGGATACCTCGACCGACGTAGTCACCCAGCAGCAGAGGGTATATCTGGGCCTTCAGCTCCGCAGGATCGACGACGCCAGCCTCTTCCTGCTGCCGCCGGTATAAATAGCCCCAGGTATACCAATAGGAGCAATAAGATGAATTTTACTACCATGTTTAACTTCAATTCTAAGACGTTCTGGATGGGTGTCGCGATGGTCGCGGCCGGTGTGGCGGAAGCCATCGGGGTCCCATTCGTTGTCGACTTTGCCAAGATGATCTGGCCTAACCTCACTCCGGACGTGCTCATCACGACCGGCGTAGGCATGATGTTCATCCGCGACGCGATAACTAAACTCGCCGGAAAATAAATCGACGCCGGCCTGTTAGTTTCAGGCCCGCTGTTATAGGAATTTTATTATGCTTCACGTGATGATTGATATTGAGACGCTTGGCGTCAGGCCCTGGTCGGTCATAAGGTCGATCGGGGCCGCGTCGTTCAATCCCTTCTCCTCCGGTCCCCTAGAATTCAAGCACGAGTTCTATTCCAACGTCACCAGGTCCTCCTGCGAGGAAGCGGGCCTAGTCGTCGAGAAGAGAGTGGAGGAATGGTGGACGAAGCAGTCACAGGCCGCCAGAGACGCCGTCGAGGTTGACCAGAAACCATTGCCAGATGCCCTCGATCAGCTATCCAGGTGGTGGCACCAGACGGGCGCCAAGACGATATGGTGCCAGGGCGCCGCGTTCGACTTTCCCATCCTAACGACGGCCTATGAATTCCTCGGGAAGAAACCCCCGTGGAACTTTAGGGAGTGCCGAGACACTCGAACCGCGTACCACGTCCTTGGGTTCGACGCTGACTCTGTGGGGAGACAGGGCACGTATCACTCGGCCTTGGACGACTCTAAGCACCAGGCCAGGTGCCTGGTCGCCGCGATAAGGAGAGAATGATGTTCCTGAACTACGTCAAGAAGCCCGTCATCGTCAAGGCCATCCTATGGGACGGAGAGAACGAGACCTACGCGACCATAGCAGAGGCCATGATGAGCGACGGCCACCTAAAGATGCCCTCCACGGCGGGTATAAATGACCTAGAGATCGAGACGTCCTCAGGCACTCAGACCGCCGTCCAGGGCGACTGGATAATAAGAGGGGTGAAGGCGGAGTACTATCCGTGTAGCCCAGACGTCTTCGAGATGACCTACGATCTTCTATACGATTCATATCAAGACTAAGGAGACAGACATGACGGTAAGAGCTAAGATGCAACTAACCTCAGAGACCAAGTCCGCGTGGGGAGGCAAGACCCTCCGGTTCTCGGCGATGTACGATCCGTCGATTCCTGAGGATCAGCGCTTCATGAAGGCGACCCCGACGGGGCACATCGACATGCAGGTAGATAACGAGGCGGCACTCACCCAGTTCGAGCTCGGCAAATACTATTACATAGACTTTTCTCCGGTTCCTGTAAGTTCGGAAAGCAATGCCGGGTGATCCTGGACCTCGTCACGCACTCGGATCCAGTACTCTACCGGGCGGCCCAGGGCTTCGACTTCGCCCATCCTCCGTTTGACCCGATAGAGTTCGCCAACAACCTGGTGGAGACCATGCTGGCCAGGAGAGGCCTAGGCCTCTCGGGACCGCAGGTCGGAATACCATACAGGGTGTTCTCGGTGGCATCCGACCCGTGCGGGGTGTTCTACAACCCGAAGATCGTATCGTCGTCCGAGGCCACGACTGAACTCGTCGAGGGATGCCTAACATTCCCAGGGCTCTTCCTGAAGATAAAGAGACACCGCATCATCAGGCTCAGGTATACCCTTCCTAACGGGTCGACGATGACGAAGCAGTTCAGCGATTTCACCTCTCGAGTTATGCAGCACGAAATAGACCACCTCGATGGAATAACCATCATCGGGAAACAAGAGGGATTGAAAAGGAGCTTCGCCAAGAAGAAGTGGGCGAAGATCGTGGCGCTCGACGGAGGCGTTAGGATAAAGTTTCAACCAGAGATGGTGGACATGATCTCCGCGGCGGAGGCCCAGCTGAGCATCGAGAACAAGGTGCGCGAGGCCAACGACAAGGCCGGCGAGAAAATGAAAGGAATAGCGAAGAGATGACGACGGACTGGGTAAAAGACATTCACGACATGCACGTCCACTACGGCTTTCACGAGAAGGTTGCAGACTTTGACGACGAGAAGAAGCAAATGCTCCTTGAGTTTCGACTCAACTTCATATTCGAGGAGTTGAATGAAATGGGCGACGCCGTCGAGGACAAAGACGCCGAGGAGGTGGTAGACGCACTCATCGATATCTGTGTAGTCGCGATCGGGACACTAGATCTCTTCGGTATCGATTCGGAGAAGGCCTGGGATCGGGTTCATGCAGCGAATATGAATAAGCAGCTCGGCGTTAAGGAATCGAGACCTAACCCACTAGGGCTGCCCGATCTCGTTAAACCTGCCGACTGGCAGGCGCCTAGTCACACGGGAAATCACGGCACCCTGCCAGGAAGGAAAATAGATGGCTGAGGATTTTGGATACGAACTCGTGAAGGCGAAAAAAGTCGATCGCGAATATAACGCTGAACCACCAACGCCGGGTTCGTCGGAGTGGCTAGAGTGGATGTGGAACCACGCGGTTAGGGACGACTGGCACTACCACATAGTGGGGTCTGACATCAGGATCCTCATAGAGATGGCCCGTCGCAACGCGGTCAAGGTCACGGGGCCGTACGTCAAGCTACCGACAGACATAATAAAATAGTTGACACGACCGGCAACACCATATATAGAAGGTATGAATTGCCCACGTGGTTCAATCGGATGAGCTGTCGCCTTCTAAGCGATTATATGCAGGTTCGAGTCCTGTCGTGGGCGCCAAAGTTTATGACCTAGTCTCTTTGCTGAGATCTCAGCCTGGGGTGTGTGGCGGTAAGGAAACCAACCGGTGCTAGGACCCTAAAGGTTCTCTAGGCCACAATATTCGTGCTGGTGGCGGAATGGTTCGACGCACCCGACTGCAACTCGGTTTACGGGGGTTCGATTCCCTCCCAGCACTCCAAGTCAAGGCCTCACTGGCGTGGGGTGTCTCCCGGGAATCCGGTTCGACTCCGGTAGGGCACGGCACGGTTCGATTCTAAGGTCCGAAGGTCCATGGGAGACAATTAGTTATGAAGATAGAAGTCATATCGATAGTAGATGAGCCGGATGGCGGGGCTACTATAAATTTTGAGATCGACGAGGAGGCCAGGAATGTTCTCGTGAAGGAGGGCCTCATGGCAATCTTGAAGAGGGCGGCGAAGAAGACAAAGGGGAAGTAGCTTAACTGGGAAAGCTTTGCGCTGGCAGTGCAAGGACCCGGGTTCGACACCCGGCTTCTCCACCAAACTAGGTATGGCAATGAACGAAGCGATTAGTGAGATACAGGCAAACATAGATTACACGATGATGCTTCTTTGGATCGCCTCAAACGCATTATCATTTCTTAGCGGTGCATTTTTCGCCATCGGCTGGTGCGTTATGAAAGATCTTAAGCGTATCCAAAAGATACTAGATGAAATGAACACGAATTCCGGGGACGTAGTTTAACCGGGAAAACTCACCCCTCGCACGGGTAAGTCAGGGGTTCGACTCCCCTCGTCTCCACCAAGATCCTCCCGTAGCCGAGGTGCGCTTCGAACGCATCATACGTAGACGGAGCTGAAAACGCGGGTTCGAATCCTGTCGGGAGGTCCAATGCGCACGTAACCCCCAGGCTTGCGAAGCCTGAGTGAGGTAATTGGAGGCAGATGCAGGTTCGAGTCCTGTCGTGCGCGCCATTCCATTTGACATCCGTCACCAGACTGTATAAATATCCACACAGATACGGAGAGTTAAGTCGCCGGGGTGCGACCGGGGTTTGCTAAACCCTTGGGGCGGTTAAAACCCGCCTGGGGATCGAGACCTCAGCTCTCCGCCAGTTAGTGGCTGAGCTACCCCACGTCGAGTGGGATGCAAGATGCAGGTATCGGTGATCGACCATCCCGTAACGCGGTCCCACCTTACGCCTCCCGGGCAAGAAGTTAAGCGTACGTGAGCCCGGGCGCTATTTTTTTAAGAAGGACTCTGTGTGAACCACAAGAGAGGCCGACCGAAAAGACGAAGATCAGGGTGCCTGATGTGCAAGCCCTGGAAAGGTAAACTCACTCCCCAGAAGGAGAGATACACCCAGTCGGATCGGCGGAAGCTCGAGTCACATAGGGTAGACTATGATATGAAAGTACCGAGGTGAGTCATGGACTTTAGACGGAAGATGGACATAGAGGCCGTGAAGGCCTTCATTAGCGCCCAGAGCGCCGAGACGAAGATCTACGTCGGCGGCGACAGCGAGCGCCACAAGGTCGGGGGCCAGTGGGTCGCTGACTACGCCATCTGCGTCGTCGTTCACTACGACGGCTGCCGCGGATGCAAGATATTCGGTGAGGTCACTCGCGAGAGGGACTTCGACCAGGTCAAGAACAGGCCGACGATGCGACTCATGAACGAGGTCTACAAGATCGCGGACATGTACCTGCGCATCGCCGACGCACTCGGGGATCGACACAGCGAGGTTCACCTCGACATCAACTCCGACAAGTCAGCGGGTTCGAACATCGTCATCAAGGAGGCCATCGGCTACATCACCGGGACTTGCAACGTGATCCCGATGGTCAAGCCGAATAGCCCGGCCGCGACGTTCTGCGCCGATCGCTTCGCGGAGATCCGTCAGCGGTCTGAGTCTCAGGACAGGAAGATACGGCACCTCAGTGCCGCCAAGCTAAAGAGGCGTAGGAAGTACGCGTAAGAGATAGGTGTATGCTGGTAAACTGATCACTGGTGCACTGGTGATTGGAACGCATCCAGATATTGAGAATTCAGTAGCAACGTCTTCGATAGGAGACATAGCAAGTGCCGGGGCAGCGTCCGGCCACCTAGAGCTAATTGGAGTAGTAACCGACCGGGGTGTCGGCAACGCCTGGAAAGCGTTTGGGACGTGCTAAGACCACGTCTGGGGATCGAGACCTCACTCCTCCGCCAGGATGAACATGTGGAACAACCCATACGACCGAGCCAGGGTGACCTTCCTATGGAGGACTATGCAACCTCCGTATGAACTTAAAATGGGAGCCGAAGATAAGATGATGCAGAAGATAGCCGACACCACCGGCGTAGTCGTCAGCGTGACCATGTATGACAGACGCATAACGATGCGCATGTCGTTTCCCCGAGAACGACATGTACGATCAGGAGAACAAATCTTCATCTGTGAGTACCATCCGTAATGTGGAACAACCCATACGACCGAGCCAGGGTGAATTTCATTTGGGAAACCAAAAAGCCCAGGGATGAACTCATCATGAACACAGAGAATGAGTGCTTCGAATTACTGGAGAAAGGGCTGAGAAACCCGGGTTCTCTGTACTTCCATACGGTCATCGATAAGAAGAATCCGGTGATCGCCGTCTTTGGAAAGAGTAAGTTTCCGAACACCTTCTTCTGCAAGTATCACCCTCAGGCAAAGTGGATTAAGGACGTGACGACGATGACGAAGACACAGCAGGACGGGACCACCCATGTACGGGTTCACTTTAAAAAATGAAACCTATTCGCCCGGAGGGGACGGATGGGAAGTGGATGAGGCGCACGACCCGAATCCAATCCGGCATGCGTCGTGGCACCGAAAGATCATATACCTGCCGCGCACTCAGTCATACGCGGTGATCATGATGAAGACCGCGCACGGAGGAATGAGGAGGAGAATAGCATGTGCAGACATCTGGTGAGGCAGTCATGACGTAAGCTAACAACTTATGGAGTGACTGATGAAGAAGATAAAGCGCCAGTACAGGGACGTAGGTGGCGTCTGGCACTGGCTCTGGGGCAAGCGAGGCGGGATCGCCTACGAGCACGGGTGGGGCAACTACTATCGCCACGTCAAGTGGTTCGAGGGTGAAAAGATGAACGTCGACCACCGTAACAGATCCAGAGGTTGGTACGTCCGCAGCTGGAAAGACGTCTCCCGCAGGAAAAAACAGTGGGTCGGCCATTGACACATGCGGGAGGCGTGATAAATATGAATGGTGTTCCTGGGTAGCTCAATGCCAGAGCATCCCTCCCCTTGAAAGGAGGGAAGATCTTGGTTCGACTCCAGGCCCGGGAGCCACGTAGATTTACTCCCCGTTGGACTTGGCCGAGAGGCCCCCAACGGGGTTATTATTGGAAGAGTAACTCACTCGGGTGGGCATCGCCTCGAAAGCGATTGGGACGTGCTGATACCACGTCTGGGGATCAAGGCCTCACTCTTCCGCCATAGGTGTTTAGCTCAATGGTAGAGCGTCCGTCTCCAAAACGGAATATGCGGGTTCGATTCCCCCATCACCTGCCAATTTCTAGGAGTGGCCATGAGGACGAGATATTCCATCGAGATACGAGCCGCCGAGGGTGGCGACGACAGCAAGGCGTTCGTGGCTGAGTTGGCCGACGCCTACTCGAGGATGTTCACCCGATTCGGCTGAGAGTGCCAGCGCTCCGAGCGCCGTCCAGGTTATTGGTCCACCATCATAGACGCAGATCCCCGCATAGAGTTCGAGGCTGGCGGCCATCGCATCCAGAGGATCCCAGACAGCGAGAGATCTGGAAGGGCCCATACCTCCACCGTTACCGTGGCGGTGGTCAAGGCGTCGTCTGTCCAGTTTCAGTATCGACCCGAGGATGTCCGCGTCGAGTTCTTCTCTGGGACGGGCGCCGGAGGCCAGCACCGCAACAAGAAGCAGTGCTCGGTTAGAATGACGCACACCCCCACCAACATAGTCGTCACCGTTCAGTCACGCAGCAAGGAGGCGAACGTCGCCGAGGCCACGACCGAGCTGCGCCGCCGTCTTCACGACATGGCGTCGAGGGAGGCGAACACCGCGTCCAATGAGGTGAGGAGTGCCCAGGTCGGATCTGGGATGAGGGGCGACAAGGTCAGGACATACCGGTTTCGCGACGACGCCGTAGAGGATCACCGGAATGGCCGTCGCGCCAGGGCTTCTAAGGTAATGCAGGGCTATTTCGATCTCCTCTGGTAATGCAAGCCATTGACCTAAAAGAATAAAACTAGGCTATTTACATCTGGCCAGGATTGTGATATAGTTCTTCTTGAGATAGAGGAGGATTCCATGTCTACATTAACCCTACGTGAATCGCTTAAGTACCTCACCATCGCACTTTTGTTGTCTGGCTCGGCCCTAGCCGCTGAGCCAGTCATGTATTCATCACTCGGCGACTACGTCGCCAATTCTGCTGTCGACGGAAAGGATTACTCTCCCGACGACGAGGACGAGTATCAGATCAGGGCCGGTGATTTCATTGAGAAGCTCTCCGTGGAAGCCGATCTGGCCCGCGAGAGAAAGTCTCGCCTGGTCGTCAAGGTACCAGACAGCGGCGGCGGCAGCATCGAGTATTTCCTTACCATTCGCGAAGCGCTAGAGATGGAGAACATCTCGGTGCACATCACCGCAGGGTGCGCCAGCGCCTGTGTCTTATACACAAAAATGAAGAACGTCTGCATCGAGCCAACCGCCCAATTCAAGTTCCACCAGGGCACCAATGAGTTGGCCACCAAGATGATGCTCGACGGCATGGCCTCAACCCTGAAGACTTACCTGGATAACTACGGCGAGTCTCTCCCGGAGTATCGGATGCGCGACACCTGGGGTCGTGACGATCGCGCCCCGTCATATTATCAGGTGTTCCTCGTTCTCGAGTATGAGGAAGCCGTCGAGAGGGGTATGTTGAGGCGCTGCCCTAGTGAACCACACCCGTCACTATGAGGAGGACTAAATGAAGATGCATATCTCAGGCACGTCGCAACACGTCCGCGTGTTTCGCTGCCAGCACTGCGACGACATTCACCTGGAACAGACGCACGACGGCCTCAAGTGGGTCCTTAGCGCGGCCATGAACGAGAAGGAATGGGACCAGGTGATCGACGAGGTGAAGCGACTCCGAACCAATCCCAACGAGCGAGAAGATAAAAGACCCAATTGACATCGACACCTGGGTGTGTTACGGTGTCTGGCAACCATAGGAGGACACCATGGGCACCGCTGCCAAGACGCAGAACCTAGAAGAACTCACCTCGGCCAACCTGCCTGGGGAGGTTACCCTCAATGCCATCCAACTTTCCGACGTATTCTTCAACTCCGTCTGTGACGAGTATCAGACCGCCGTGGAGGACAACCTCTCCGACGTGGATGTCCGCCAGGCGATCGAGAAGGATGCCAGGGCCTTCTGCAGTATGATCGGCGTCCCCGAGTCATTTGCCTCGGCCTTCGCCGACGACTTCCTAGGTCGTCTGTGACCAAGAGCGAATCAGACGTCGGGGAAGAACTTAAGCTCCCCGACGTCAATCAGACTATAGCCAAGCTGAAAGGCAACGGCTATCAGTACGCCACGGCGGGCGACGTTCGCCGCCTCATAGCGAGGATCGAAGAACTAGAACAGAAAGGAAATACATGACCAAAGTTGCATTTATCGTCAAAGGAAGTCTCACTGATCCGAAGTTGATGGGTCAGATGAACCAACTTATAGCCGAGGGATTCGTCGTCACGATGAGACCCATGGCCAACGAAGACAAGGAAGTCGCCGTGCCATCTACGACCCAAAAACCGAAACTTACCAGGGCCAAGGGCACGAGGCACTTCTATCATCCTGATGGGTCCTCAGAGCACCTCATCACGGAATACCTGAAGAAACACTCCGTGGCGACCAGTCAACAGATCAAGTCCTACCTCAAGAAGGAAGGTTTTGCCTGGAACACTGGAAACGCCGCCATCGGAAAGATGCGGCAACACAAGCGCATCGTCGAAGATGGGCGCGGTTCTATCACTTTAGCCACCTCCTAGGGGGAGCCTTTCATAGGGTACTAACGGAAGAAACAGGTGATGTGGTTCCTAGGAGGTTCAGACGTTTACCATTAAATCGCCTGGTCTCATCGAGGGCCCTGGGGACTACACCCAGGGCCTCTTTCTTTGTTTGTAGACGGCCATTGACACCTGGTTATGAGTGTGTTATACTAGTCAAATAGTTGTGATAGGAGGAGACCTATGCTAAAGCTAGTAGTGAACCACGCGGCCCCCGAGCCCCGGTCGGCCCCCGTGAACTTCTTCAAGACCGCCGAGGTCATAAAGGCCCCCGAGAAAAAAGACCCCAAGAGTGACAAGATCGAGCACGCCATCAAGGGCCTCAGTGACTACGCCCACGTAGACGCGGTCATAAAGAACCTCACGACCCTCCGGGAGACGCTCGGGGAGGACATCAACACCAAGATGAAGAAGATATTCAAGACGGGCGAAAAGCGCCCGGACAACTTCCGCGGCATCGACGGGACGGCGTCTGCCTCCTGCGAGATGCGCAGGCGGGCGTCTTCGAGCCCACTCACGACCGAGGAGCGGGCGGCGTTCGACGCCGCCGAGATTCCCTACGAGACACTGGACGTGGTCCCCCAGCGCTATATCGTCAACCCAAAGTGGGCCGGCGACGAGAAGTTGCTCGAGAAGATATCGGCGGCCCTGGCCAAGATACCTGGGATGCCCGATGACTTCATCCAGCTCCAGGAGGGCAGCAAGAAATACGTCGTGACCGAGGAGTCGATCAACACGGTGTATGAGAAGAAGCTGACCGACAGATTCTTCACCATGGTCTCCGTCCTCGCCATCAAGGCGAAGCTCGAGAAGACCGACGTCAAGGCATCGATCAAGGTCGTGAAGGAGATCATCGATGGACAAGAATGAACCTCCCAAGCTAAAGCTGGTCTCATCCAATAACGGCGCCAAGTCTTCTCCGGAGTCTGCGTCTAACGACGACGTGCCAAAGCCGACTCCGATCCTCACACTCGACTCAGATATGAGAGCGGCGCTTGAGATCGTGATGTACTTCCACTGTGGGAAGTGTCTCAAGGAAAAGCCACCCGACAAGTCTCCCCAGGAGTGGGGAATGAATGAGGTCGGCGCCACCGAGAAGGGACTCCAAGTCTGGTGTCGGCGCCACGACTGCAACGTCGGCCTGTTCGAGCTGGCGCTTCGGCCATGAACTTCGTATATCCACCTCGACCAGAGAAGGCGATCGCCCGGGACCTAATAAAGTTCTACGAGCGCCGCGAGTGGATTGCCCAGATCAAGAAGAATGGAACGTGCTCGGTCGTCGCCATCGACGCGGACCGGAAAGTGGAGTACTGGAACCGTCAGGGGGAGGCACACAAGGCTTGGACCCCGCACCCAGAAGTATCTGGATTCTTCTCGTCGTTCCCGGATTCGTACTTTGTCTTTGAGCTCCTCCACTCCAAGGGTGGCGACGTTCGCGACACCGCCTATGTGTTCGACGTACTCCGTCTGACCGGTGACGACCTGGTTGGAACCACGTTCGGCGCCCGTCAGGACGCCCTATCGAAGATCGGGGCGTGGACCGACAAGGTGTCGATGGCCAAGTGCCATACCCAGGATCTCACCGGGCTCTACGATAGTCTGGAACACGTCGGGTCTGTCCTCGACGAGGGAATCGTGCTTAAGAACCCAGAGGCCACTCTCGAGTTTTGCGGGCGGGAGGGCACCAACTCAGGATGGCAGGTAAAATGCAGGCGCCCCACAAAGAACTTCGGGTTTTGAAAGGAAATTGTTATCATGGCCAAAGCTACGTTGAAAGAACTTTTTGATTATGCCGTTGATACGGCCAAGAAGCAATTTGAGGAGGACGGCAGCACGACTTCTATGTTCATGGCCCATACGGCTAATAATGAAATTATAATGACAGTTACTCCTTGGGGCAATGAGAATGAGAAGCAAATTATACTCACCTTGGTGAGGCAGATGTTCAAGACTAAAAGTGTCGACTTCTACGTTCAAATCTCTGAGGTGTGGACCAGGGCCTTTGATTCCAGTGAACTAAAGAGTCGCGATCCCCATCGCCAGGTGAACTCCTACGACGATAAAACTGAGTCCATGCTAGTTCTCGGCTGCGATTTCGAAGGATGTAAAATGGCTTCCATGCGCCCCATCGAGCGCCCGTATGATGGAAGCCCACCGAGGCTCGGTGTTAATGATGAGGTGAAACCGGGCACGTTCTCAGGGCGCATGGCCGAACTCTTGGTGGGGTTATGATGCCCTCAAAACTTTGGGTCCTAGCGGTTCCCGTGGTGTTGATCCTGGTCGCCGCGTCGACTCTCCCAGGATGGGGCGTGATGCTTCTGTCCCTCTTCCTGTGTTGGCTGATAACCGAGCGCATTTTATCCTGAGGCGTAGTTGACACCTTGATCGCGGCTGGTGTAGTTTTGCACCATGCCAAAGACCCAGCAACAATACGCCGACCTTTTTTTTTCTCAGCCATGGATAGTTCCTTGCGACTCTCGGCTTAAAAATTGGATGTCTCAAGTCGCCCACAACATCGGTAGCAATTCGCGTCAAAGACAGGAACGCACTAAGGAACAGGTCTGGTTCAACGTAGAATGTATGATCTTAGATGTCGCTGCGTGTAACGCCCTCGGGGTCGAGTTCGACTATAAGATCAACATCGATCCGTATAGGCGAGAGACTTTTGCGATCGATGCAAAGGACCCGGGTGGTGCCGCGTTCGACTGCAAATACCACGGCGACATCGTGAACAACTGGGTCACCATGAAGATCCCGCAGTTCGTCCAGATCATTAAGAACAGACTTCTAGTGAACTATCTCCTCTACGGAAAATTTGTTAGACATGAAGACCACTACGTCGTTGACTTTACTATGCTGGTGGAAGTAAATTCATTCCTAAATCACTCGTATCCTTCTACCCTCACGGATAGAAGGACGGGCAAACTTAGACAGGAAATGGTTTACCCTCATCTCCAAGCACATGATTCGAGACACAATGAAGCGGCACAGCCTTGGAATTCTATCACTAATCCACGTTTTCTAGACCGGAGTAAACATGTCAGAATTAAAGATGACCGTCCCAGCGAGGGAGTCGATAAAGGTGCTGCTGGAGTGCATAGAAATCCAGGCGGCGAAGAGCCGGGACTATCAGAATCCACTGTCCTCGGTGAAACAGGCTGACCACTACCCCCACGGCATCCAGACGATCATGGACATGGCCCACCAGAAGCTGGTGAGGTATAAATCCCTGATAGAGGCGTTTGAGTTCGGGGAAGAGCCGAAGTTCGAGGCGATCGAGGACTCACTCAAGGACGCCATCAACTACCTCAGCTTCGCCGTATCGTATCTCAGGGGGAGGATGGACGGCCAGAGTGATAACCGTGACATCTTCAACAAGATCCCGCGGGCACAGCAGGCGGCCAAGTCACCCGCTGACGAGACCATAATCTTAACAGAGGAATCAGACAAATGAAGATACAGATATCAGCGCTGGCGTTTATCGTGGCCCTAGGCCTCGTACCTGTGCCGACCCTGGCACAGTCGACGTATGACACCCCAGAGTCTATAACCGCCGCGACCCTTTCCATGTGCTCTCGACTGCCGACGATCAACAGCGACGAGCTTCGCGACTTGATGGACGCGGTACAGATATTCAACAAGAAATCTCGTCAGGACAAGGAGACCGTCGGGCTCAAGTGGATAGACGTAAAGTTTGCGATGTCCGACAGCTTGTCGGGGATTCCCAATAAACAACTCATAGTGAAAGTCATGTACCACGACTACAGTGAGATCTCCGTGAAGTGCGGCAAGGGAATTCCGGTGAACTGGTAATGAATCGAGTTCAAGACATTCGTGATAAGTTCTCCACGATCTTGAGGGATAAGTCGTTCGTCGTGCTCCCAGGCGGGATCAAGACGATCGAGATCTCGCCTGCGTTCTTCCTGGCCGACCAGCCAACGATATTCGGCGAGATCAATCACGACTACATAGCCAGGGAGCTCAAGTGGTACGAGTCGATGTCCCTCAACGTCAACGATATCGAGGGAGAGGTCCCGGCGATCTGGAAGAAGGTCGCCACACCCGACGGTGTGATCAACTCCAACTACGGCTGGGCGATCTACTCAGAGGGCAACGGACACCAGTACGAGAAGGTCAGGGCCGAGCTCGCCAAGGACCCCTCATCGAGGCGAGGTGTCATGATCTACACCCGACCGACGATGCACGTCGACCAGAACTTTGAGGGGATGCAGGACTTCATGTGCACCAACTCGGTCCAGTACGTCGTCCGCTACGGGGTGCTCAGCGCCTACGTCAGCATGAGGTCGAACGACGCCTATCACGGGTATCGAAACGACTGGGCCTGGCAGAGGCACGTCCTTGTGCAGCTCGCCGAGGATCTCCAGGTCGAACCCGGCGACATCTGGTGGTTTGCCGGGAGTCTCCACTTCTACGAATCGGCTTTCAAGTTCGTGAAGGAAGACTAGTGAACTGGGTGTTGATGGCCGTCTTATGCCAATTCTGTAGTAGCACAGAAGAAGGGCAATTTGCGACAGAAGAAAAGTGCAAGACGGTTATGATGGCATTGGTTAAGGCCCATGGCCCGGTCTCACCTTATTTGTTTGCCCCAGCTCCTCTGTGGTGGTGTGAACACAAATGAATGTCCTTGTCATAGGAATGAATCCGGCTAAGGCGCCGGGGCTCTCTCTGTTCAAGAATAAATTCCAGAGGGTAGTCGTGGGATGGATGAACGTCGTCGGCGTGGGCCACTACTCATTCGTGAATATCCAGCACCGCCCTGGGAGGTTCTCCCCGACCGATGAGGAGGTGGACTTCCTGCAGTCGGTTCTGGCCCTCCACAAGGGCAAGATAGTGGTCATGGGGTCGGTTACCCACGCCATCGTGAGTCGCTATACCCACAACTACTTCAAGGCCCCACACCCTTCCGGATTGAACCGGAAACTCAACAGCGCGCCCTTCGTAGAAAAGTTCCTGGCCGATCTCGCGGGCTATATAAATAACCCAGAAGTTCATGATGGAAGTGTCCCCTTTCGTAGGAAAGGTAGACCCCCAGGCAAGAAGAAGGTTCAGTATGAAGATAGCGCTGTTTCTGGGCAAGGGTGTTGAGGGTTGCGGCGTCACCAAGAACGCCATAGAATTTTCCCGCTACTACAAGAATTGCGAGGTCTTCGCCACGATCGACAAGACGTGGCACCGGCCCAACGATCTCGTCTACACGCCGGTGATGATGGGCGACGATTCGGCGTTGGACGCCCTGGTCTACAAGCTGGACACCTTCGACGCCGTTGTCTTCTACTCCATGCCCAACCGCAAGCACCCCAAGGAGTGCCAGGACAACTTCATCAAGATGGTGGAGATGCTCCAGACCAAGAAGATCGCGGTTCATCATGACCACTCCTATAAGACCCTTCACGACAACGCCAACATCGATCGCTACTTTCGCAGCGTCGACCTCGTCATCGCACACTCGAAGAAGGGTGCCCTGTTCAACTGGATGCAGAAGAGCGGGATCACCACCCCCTTCATAGAGATGTGTGTGACGGGGTTCGCGTTCGATGAGACTCGGGCAAAGTACTGGCGCCCACTGGACGAGATCGACAGGAAGACGGTGAGGTGGATCGGTCGCACGGCCCAATGGAAGGGCCCAACCGACATGATCGACTTCCACAACGACGAGCTCAGGTCACGAGGATACCGCACCATCCTTGAGGGACTCGAGGCGTCGATCCAGTACGCCATCGTCCTCTATCACGATGGCCACGGCAAAACCCAACCCCGAGACCTACAGGACTTCTTCAGGAAGTTCAAGGGCAACGTCGACGCAGGCAAGGAGGGATACGGGCTAGCACCATTCTGCTATCCCCCCTACGTCAACGCCGAGATGCTCGAGCGCCTCAGCCGCTCGGGTTTCGCCAGCAACCTTTATCACCTCAAGCCAGAACTCTATGGCCAGAACGTCGAGTACTGCCACGCCGAGTGTGCCTCGGTTGGCTCCATCCCCCTCTTTCACCGGCACTTCGGTCAGCACGTACTGGACCGGGTCACCGGTAAGCCCCTGGTAGAAACGGAGAACAACGGCACGGTCTGGCTATCGGCAGACACCCAGAAGGAAACCGCTGAGCTCATGGACAAGATAAACGGAGACCCAGGGATGAGGATGGACTGGAGGGAGATGTCTTTCGAGTTCTGGAAGAGGCAGATCAACAACAAGGCTGTGGTCGACGGACTCATCAAGACGTACTCGGAGGCGAAGAAGCAGGCCCACGCCCCACCTCAGAAGGCGTCTTCACTAGAGGCGTTTTTCTCATGAACTTCAGCGTCGGCTTTATCCTAGGTGTCTTCCTGGGTTACCTACTCTTCGTTCACATCGATCTACCACCCAACCGCTTCAAGATGTGGTGCGAAGATGGTGGTGGCGGCGTCTGGTCCTGGGACAATGAGCTCGACATCAACCTATGTAACGGGGTGTAAATGACGAACCACGCATCAATAATCCCACTCATTGGCGGGGAGGCCATCGGCGCCGAGAGAGCGTGGGGTGCCCCACCGAAATTCATCCTGTCCTACACCCCGTTCGCCAAGAACGATAGCCACCTCGTCAACTACTACAGGCAGAGGGGCCTCGACGTTCCCTATCACGACCTCATGACGGGTGCACCTCCCTTCTCGACGCACATCGACTCACTTTCTAGCGTTTGTCCCTGTGCAGGTCTGTCCCAGCTCAACGTCAACGCCGGTTCTGACCAGGCCGCTAACGAGTGGCTGTTCACCACCTCTGAGTACGCCATGGAGGCAGTCAAGCCTCGTGTATACTGGGGAGAGAACGCCCCCGGACTCATGAGCGGCCTCGGCGACGGGGTCAGGAAGAGGCTTCACGAGATCGCGGAGAAGAACGGTTATACTGCGTCCTTCTATCGCACACGGTCGCTCCTTCACGGAATTCCTCAGGTTCGCAACCGCGCCTTCTTCTTTTTCTGGAAGGGCGACAGGGCGCCAGTGTTCAACTATTTTGATCGCCCTTACCAACCGATAGAGGACCTCATCACCGGGGTCAAGTCGAACTTCCAGATGGAACCGATCAATCCCAAGACGCCGACCAAGGATCCCTGGTATGCCTACGTACTCGAGAACATCGCCGGAGGTAAAAGTCATCGCGAATATGTATCCACCATGTACGAGGGGATGCCCGTTAGGAACAACGACGTGATCTGCATCATCGAAGACGCCGGACACACCTATGGCCAGGTGTCCGACTGGCTCAGGAAGAAGGGCTTCATCAAGGAGGCCGACAGGTGCCTGGCGATGGAGGCGAAGCTCGCCGCGGGAGGCTCCGTCATGCGGAGAGGTACGGTCTTACCAAAGAACTATATTGGTGCCTTCGTGGGTCACTACCCGAGCATGCTCACCCACCCAGTAGAGGATCGCTACATCACGTATCGGGAGGCGATGACGATCATGGGTCTCCCCGACGACTTCGAACTTCTCGACCCCAAGAGGTCCGCCAACCACATCTGTCAGAATGTCCCCGTCCAGACGGCGGCCGACATGGCGTCCGAGGTGAAGACCTGCCTAGAGACCCCGGAGGAGCGAGAATGGGTGACTGGGGGGACGGTATTCTCGTATAACACGTCGAAAAAGTTCGAGGTTAGGAAGCCAGAACAGAAAAATAATGCGTCGCTGTCATCTTTTTTTCTTGACGCGGTTGACGCCGGGCCGGCCGGAGTTTAGTTGTAACACATGGCAGAGATCGAGTGGAAATATGACGAGCCCAGACTCCTCGCAGAACTGGAGACCTATCTAGCGGGAACATACGGCGCCCACTACGTCGGGGAGGACAACCTCCAGGCGATCGACCTGGTCGCCGCGGGTGGGATGCTAATGCAATTTGCCGCGAGCTCGATCATCAAATACGCTTTCAGGTTTGGGAAGAAGGACGGACTCAATCGGAAGGACCTACTCAAGATCATTCACTATGCCATGTTCATGCTCTGGCAGATGGACAAGAACAAGTGAGGTTCATCAAACTAACCCAACTTGAGATGGGCCCACCCGACCCAACTCGGTTGGTCTACGTAAACCCAAATATGATAACGATCATTGAGACAGTGGACAGGTTGGATATAAATTACGAAGACGGGTATCATACCAGAGTTCAAATCGGGAGCAGAGATTACCGATACGCGTTCGAAACCGTTGAAGAGATCATGAAGTCGATAGAAGAACAATAACAAGAAAAAAAGGATCATCCGGATGGAGATCAAGATTTCCCTAGAGGAGATGCGCAAGCGCAAACTCTTCCTGGCAACACCTATGTACGGCGGTCAGTGTGCGGGTATGTACACCAGATCCGTCGCCGACCTAACCGCCGAGTTCGTTAAGATGGGCCTAGAGCTGAAGAGTTACTTTCTCTTCAACGAGAGCCTTATTACCCGTGCCCGGAACTACTGTGTCGATGAGTTCCTGAGGAGCGGGATGACGCACCTCATGTTCATCGACTCGGATATCGGCTTCAACCCCCAAGACGTGGTGGCCCTCCTAGCCATGATGGGGGACGACTCGGAGTTCGACGTACTCGGCGGCGCCTATCCTAAGAAGAACATTAGCTGGGAAAAGATCAAGATGGCGGTCGACAAGGGGGTCGCCGACGAGGACCCGAATAAGCTCGACGACTTCGTCGGTGACTTCGTGTTCAACCCCATTATTGAACCCGGCGCACCCAGCAGCATCCCACTCGGAGAACCCGCACACGTCTTAGAGATCGGTACCGGTTTCATGATGATAAAGCGGGTAGTCTTCGAGAGATATCGCGAGTATTTTGAGTCGGTCAACGACAGCATCATGTATCGGCCGGATCACGTTCGGTCGGCCGAGTTCGACGGTACCAGGGAGATCGGCATGTATTTCCAAGCGGCCATCGACCCGGCTTCGAAGCGCTACCTTTCTGAGGACTACTGGTTTTGTCAGAACCTCAAGAAGTTCGGTGCGAAGGTGGGGCTCTGCCCGTGGATGCGGTTGCAGCACGTAGGTTCCTATATATTCGGCGGGCACCTGCCGGCACTGGCTTCGATCGGTGCCGCCCCTACCGCCGATCCATCTAAGCTTAAGAAAAGAGAATAGAAACGGAGTTCATCATGAAGATTAGTCCCAAGACCCTAGAGATCCTCAACAACTTCTCTAGCATCTATCAGTCCATCATCCTTCGCCCAGGAAACGTGGTCAGGACGGGTACGCCCAACCTAGATCTCTTTGCCTCGGCGACGATCACCGAGAGTGTCGAGAACGAGGTGGGGATCTACAATCTCAAGAAGTTCCTCAGCATCCTCTCCCTGTTCAAAGGTTCCGACCCAGACGTGGAGTTCACACCGACCCACGCAGTGATCAGCACCGGGAAGCGCAACATTCAGTATACGCTGAGCGATCAGACTCTCATCAAGGGCGCCCCATCCAAAGATCCAGCCGTACCTGAACCCGTCACGACCTTCCCGGTCAACGCCGAGGAATTGGACAACGCCACCAAGGCGCTGAGTGTCCTAGAACTTCCTGAGCTCATATTCTCAGTGAGCTCCGAGGGGGTGTTCATCAAGGCGGCAAACATAAAGAATACGTCCAAGGATAAGTACTCGTTCAGGATTTCCGACGCCCCGGAAGGTGTGGCAGACGTAGACGTCCGTATTCCTAAGAACTCTTTCAAGATGCTCGAGCGGGACTACGTGGTCAGCGTTCATCCGTCATACGTCAAGTTAGAAAACCCGGACGTCTCCTACTGGATCCCGGCGCTCGCCGACTAAGGTGAGCCATGAGAAAAGAAACACTCTGGACAGAAAAGTATCGTCCACAGGCGATCGATGACTGCGTACTTCCGGCCAAGTTAAAGGATGTCTTCAAGAGATTCGTCATCGAGAAGACGCCTCCTAACCTCCTGTTATCAGGAGGACCGGGTGTCGGCAAGACGACCGTGGCACTGGCCATGCTCTCAGAGATGGGGCTCGACTCCATCGTCATCAACGCGTCGCTGAGTGGCAACATCGACACCCTGAGGAACGACATCACCCAGTTCGCCTCGACTGTCTCGATGTCGGGAGGACGAAAGTACGTCATCCTTGACGAGGCCGACTATCTCAACGCCAACTCGACCCAGCCCTCACTCCGCAACTTCATGGAGACCTATTCAGGGAACTGTGGCTTTATCCTCACCTGCAACTATCCGAACAGGATCATCTCCCCACTCAAGTCTCGGCTGGTCGAGGTATCCTTCGACTGCGTTGCTGACGAGAAACCCTCGATGATGATGCAGTTCTCTAAGAGGATGAGGTGGATCCTCGACGAGGAGAAGATCGAGTACGACAAGGACGTTGTTAGCGAGGTGATCATCAGGTACTACCCCGACTGGCGGAAGGTGATCAATGAGCTCCAGTATTATTCCAGGAGCGGTAGGATCGATTCAGGCATCCTCGCCAAGTTCAATACAGACATCACCGATCTCATCAAGATCCTAAAGAGCAAGGCCCACGCAGAGATGATCAAGTGGGTGGCCGAGCACTCAGACCACGACTCGCTGATGATCATGCGGTCCTTCTACGACCAGGCCATGGAGGTCATGGTCCAGAACACCATCCCACTTCTCGTGGTGACGATCAGCCGCTACCAGGAAAGGGCCACGGTGGTCGCCGACCAGGAGATAAACCTCGCGGCGTTCCTCACCGAGGTCATGTCGGACTGTGAGTTCAAGTGAGTAAACCGTTCGACTACATAGCCGACGTCGGTGAGAAGAAGCGAGACCTGTCCAGGAATTCTGAGGAGGGAATCTCCGGCTACAACCCATGGTTGACCAACAAGGCGTTTGGTATGTTCGTGGACACGGTCCTGTACGCCAACGAGGTCAACGGCATGCACAGGCTCGACAAGCAGCTCCAGCATGACTATTATCTCTATTCGCTGCGGCCGAAAAAAAGATTCTCTAAGTGGCACAAGCCAGACGAGAGGGAGGCGGTGAGCGCCATTAGTAGATGGTACGGGATAAATAGTAGCAGGTCGAGGGAGGTTCTACGAATCCTTCCTCGGTCTGACATCGATGACATAATAAAAAGAATGCAAGACGATGAGCGTGACCGACTTAGTGGAGGTGAAACTACTTAATCCCGATGACTTCCTAGTCGTCAAGGAAACGCTTACAAGAATCGGCATCCCTTCTGAGAAGGACGGGGTGAAGATACTAACCCAGACTTGCCACATACTGCACAAGCGCGGACACTATTACATCACCCACTTCAAGGAGATGTTCATGTTAGATGGCAAGGAATCAGACATTTCCCAGGAAGACATCGCCCGCCGCAACACGATCGCCTATCTTCTCGATAGATGGGGGCTGTGTGAGATCGTTGACTCCTCTAAGATAGAGGAGCGGGTGTCAGCAAATCAATTCAAGGTCGTGCCGTTTAAGGAAAAAAATAGTTGGGCGCTGCGATCTAAATATGAGATCGGAAAGAAAAAAGTTCCGACGCCGTTTACAGGAGTGTAGATTGGGTGGTAAGATCAAAAACATCATCGAGGGGGTTCACAAGATGCTGATGACGAACAAGAAGAGCACCACCGGAGTAGGATCGGTGAGGGAGATGGTGATAGGCGCCGAGGACGAGCGCTTCATCGAGAACTCCGACCTGTCGCTGTCGATCTATAGGGACAAGGCGTCTGGGATCATCTACGTCAATATCTCTGACCGTAACAAGCCCGACGAAGGGCTAATGATAACCGCCGAGGCCGCGTTCCACATGGCCGAGACGGTCCACAAGGTGTTTAACCAAAAAGTTAATGCACTCGTTTCTAATTCTCTTAACTAGGAATAAACAAGTGCATTTCATGGATCTCGTAGGACGACGCCCTTTTGTATCGTGGTTGATCATAAAAGCCCTAGTGGCCACCGCGGCTTTCTGGCTCTGGCAAAACGGCATCGCCCACGACGTATACGTAAACGATAAGTTCTACGTCGTCCTGACCATTCTCGGATGGTTTTCTATCGCCTCTATCTCTGTCGCCTACGTATGTTTAGACATCGAGAAAAACTCCAGCGAGATCCGAATGGGTCTATCGCAAAGACTCCTGACCGTGTCTCGGCGGCGGCTGACGTTCGGTTGGTTCTCTTCCTCACAGCTCCTGAACCTCGGCCTCGCCGGCACCACGTACGGGTTCATCGCGATGTTGGCGGCGGCCTTCGTCGGAAAAGACTTCTCCAACGCCTCGATCCTTGCGACCCTCATCCCGGTGGTCGGTGAGAATTGGGCGGCAGCACTCTACGCAACGGCGTCGGGAATCACCGGGACGATCATCCTCTCACTCGAGACCTACATCGCCGACTACGCGATAGACATGAGAGAACAAGACTGAGATGAAGCAATTCGACCGAGGGGACACCCGGACAAGCTTCATCGACATGTTGATAAGTGGACAGATGAACCTGTTCGTGATATTCATGATGGCCCTCGTCCTCATAAACCCCATCACCGCCAAGAAAGACGGAGTGGAGACCAAGGCTGAGTACATCATAACGATGACGTGGCCGGACGACGTAGATTGCGACGTCGACATCTGGGTCAGAGGCCCGAGCGGAACAATAGTTTGGTTTCGCCAGAGGGACGCCGACAACATGCATCTCGAGAGGGACGATACCGGAACGAGCAACGACTCTAGAGTCATAAACGGAAAGACGTACATCACCCGCAGCAACACCGAGCGCTGGGTCCTCAGGAGCCTGGTCCCCGGTGAATACGTGGTCAACGCCCACCTCTATAGGGTCGGGGCGACTTGTGTCCAAATGGTCGCGAAGACCGGTCTTCCGGTGAGGCTCGTCCTGTCGAAGATAAACCCTCTGTTCAACGACGTTCACCTCAAGGAGATAGTGATGGAGAAACCCTGGGAGGAGACCCACGCATTTAGGTTCTCGATAGATCAGTCAGGCAACCCGGTCAGGATCTGGGAAGAGGCGATCGAGCTCGTGAAGACCAACCTCTCACAGGGTGAAAGCCAACACTGATGATATTCTACTTCATAGCATACGCCGTCATGATGTCGATCCTGTTCTACTGGGTCGACGGGAAATGGGCGATAAAGACCGTGTCGATCGCGCTGTTCTTCTACATCGCCGCCGCCGTCTGGTTTTCCACCGATTCATTCAAGGGATGGCCTACGCGAGACATCCTGCAACCAGGCATCGTCTTATGGGTGGCGATGGCTGAGCCGACTGAGACTGACGAGGGCGGCATATTCCTTTGGATGGTAAATCCCAGAAAGTTGGATGGTTCGTCATTGCTTGACAAGATAAATCCCCTCACGTCGTTCACGTATGCCGGTGAGCGGGCCCCAAGATCCTACCGCATCGAATACAATGAGAACAACGCGAACATGGCCGCCGCCATGAAGAAGGCACTAGAAGAAGGACAGCTGGTGTCCATAGGTAACAATGAAGAACCGTCCGGCAACCCAGGTGACGTCGAGGGCAAGGGCAAAGGCGGCTACCTATATCAGGATGACTCCAGAGTCGAATTCGACATAATCAATCCAGTCGAAGAGCTCCAAAAATAAACTCCCCGTGCCGTTGACGTTGTATTGCCATTTCCTTATGCTGAGTAGTGATGGGCCGCTTCTACACCAACTTTTTCATGACCCACGGAGAGGTGCACCTGAGAGAGATCGTGGATGGGATCCACGTGAACTCAAAGATTCGCTGCCGCCCGTATCTGTTCATGTCCGACGAGGATGGGGATTATACCTCGTTCGACGGTAAACCCGTATCGCGCAGGGACTTCAACGGTGTCACCGACGCCAGGAAGTTTCTAGAAAAGTACAAGGACACCCACGGGCTGGAGATCTACGGGGCGACAAACTTCACCTATCCATTCATCAACGACAGGTATCCAGGCAAGCCAGACTACGACGTAACTAAGGTATGCGTAGCGTATCTCGACATCGAGGTCGCCATGGTCGGCGGCAAGCCGAACGTCGCTGCCGCCGACCAGGAGATACTGTCCATAGCCATCAAGATCCAAGGAACCACATATGTATTTTCATGCATTAATTACGATGCCTCTAAGTCTGACATCCGCTACGTCAAATGCTCAGACGAGGGCGACCTACTCAACCGTTTCCTCGAGCTCTGGTGCTCCTCGCCTATCGACGTGGTCACAGGATGGTTCATCGATATGTTTGACATTCCATACATCGTCAACCGCATCGACAGGGTTTTCGGATCCGGCACCAGCAAGGTGTTGTCCCCATGGAACATGGTCGAGGCGCGCGAGGTATTCCTCATGGGCCGGATCAACAACACCTACAACATAGCCGGCATCTCAACGATCGACTACATGAGGGCGTACAAAAAATTCACCTACAAGGAGAGGGAATCCTATCGGCTAGACTTCGTCTGCGACGCCGAGAAGGTGGGGAAAAAACTCGATTACTCCGAGTTCGGAACACTAGCCAAGCTCTACGAGAACGACCCCCAGAAGTTCATCGACTACAACGTTCGCGACATCGTGCTCGTAGAGAAACTCAACGACAAGCTCCAGCTGCTCGAACTCATCTTCACGGTCGCCTACTACTTCAAGGTCTCGTACGAGGACACGTTCGGGACGGTGAAGGCATGGGAAACGCTGGTCCACAACCACCTGATGGAACAGAAGATCGTCGTGCCGATGAAGACGTCGTCGAACAGGGTGCCATTCGAGGGAGGATACGTAAAGACTCCCCAGCTCGGCAGGCACAGGTGGGTCGTATCATTCGACTTCGATTCGCTTTACCCACACCTCATCATGGCCCTCAACATATCTAACGAGACCGTCGTCGGCAGGTTGCCACGGACGCTGACGATAGATGAGCTCCTCGACGGGGCCTTGGCTCTCACCCTGGAAAAGAACTCGATCTCTGGATCGTGCCATCTCTTCTCCAAGGACAAACAAGGGTTCTTTCCACAGCTCATGAATAAAATGTATTCTGAGAGGACGATCTATAAGAAGGAGATGATCGTCGAGAAGAAGAACAAGGAGGCGACCATCGATGAGGAACACAAGAAGAGGATAGATGCCGCCATAGCCAGCCTAGAAGCCCTTCAGAAGGCCCTGAAGTACGCCCTCAATAGCGGGTATGGTGCCATGGCCAACGAGTGGTTTCTTTGGTTCGACATGCGCCTGGCGGAGTCGATAACGATGTCTGGCCAGCTCGCCATACGATACATGGAGAATAATCTCAACGCCTACCTCAATCGGATAATGAAGACCGAGGAGGTGGACTACGTCATAGCCGTGGACACCGATTCTGTCTATGTCACCCTGGCCACACTCGTCGATCAGGTATACGAGGACAGTGAGCCAAACGTACAGGAGGTGGTAGATTTCATCGACAAAGTCTGTAAGTCGAAGATCCTGCCGGAGATCGACGACATCACCAAGCGCTGGGCCCGCTACGTGAACGCCTACGACCATACAAAACTGAGGATGAAGAGGGAGACCATAGCATCAGCGGGCATCTGGACCGCCAAGAAGAAGTATGCCCTCAACGCCTACGACATCGAGGACGTCCGACTCGCCAAGCCTGAGATCAAGGCCACTGGCCTCGAGATGGTCAAGTCGTCGACACCCGAGCCCTGTCGGAAGAAGCTGAAGCGGGCCCTCGAGATAATAATGAACGAAGACGAGGCCTCACTTCAAAAATTCGTCAATGAGTTCCGAGTTGAGTTCATGGGGATGAGGTTCGAGGAGATAGCATTTCCCAGGGGGGTAAACGGTATCACCGATTACACATCGGCCAGGGACGTCTACAAGCTCGGGACCCCTCAGCACACCAGGGCGGCCATCGTCTATAACAAGGCACTGAAGGACTACAAGGTAGACACGTTATATGATTCGATCACTGACGGGGACAAGATCAAATTCTGTTACGTGAGGGTGCCCAACCACCTGGGTGAGAACGTCCTAGCCTGCATCAACGTCCTCCCAGCCGAGTTTGGGATGGAGAAGTATATCAACTACGATCTTCAGTTCGAGAAGTCTTTCCTTCAGCCACTCGACATCATCCTCTCGGTCATCGGGTGGAGTCATACAAAAAAGGCGACCTTGGCATCATTTTTCTAGGCCCGCGCCGTTTACTTCAGGCACCGGACACATTAAGGTAGGATCATCATGACAAAAATAGTATATCTGTGCGGGCCGATCACAGGACTAACATACGAGCAGGCGACTGACGAGCGAGAGCGAATGGTCACCTTGTTCAAGGACAGGGGTGTCGAGGCGCTGAGTCCGATGCGAGGAAAGATATTCCTGCTCGAGGCAAGGGGTGAACTACTCAAGGCCAAGGGTTACGATAACGTAATGACGAGTGGAAAGGGAATCGTTGGGCGCGACCGGAACGACGTCCTGTCTTCCGACGTCATATTTGCAGACTTCAGGGGCGCCACCAAGGCATCTATAGGAAGCTGCGTAGAGTTCGGATGGGCGGATGCCTGGCGAAAGCCTATCGTCACCCTGATGGAGAAGACTGGTAATGCTCACGACCATGCCTTCATTCATGAGATGTCGACATACGTCGTCGACGATGTGGGCGAGGCCGTAGACCTTACTCTATTGTTATTGAATGCGAGATAGTTATCATGAAATATGAAAAAATACACGCAGTTATGCCCGGCGGCCAAGTAAAGAGATGGGTGCATGACAGAGGCGCCAGCGTTTGGTGGAAGGGCTATGGCAATTTCCAGTCAGGAAACAAACAGCGTTTGTACAAGGGTACCTTGGTAGAAGTGAATGGCGTACCACACTTTCGCTTCACAACGAAGACACTTAATGATAAGTTCGCGGAATCCTATGTCGCGAAGCGCCTGAGCTATGGAGATAGGCGTAAGAAAGTGGTGATGTTGAGAACTTCAAATGCTTGGAAAAGAGACACGTTTGACGTGGGCAAGGAGTTCCCGTTTGTCTAAGTTCTTCAAGAACATGGTGGAGGCCCTCAAGGACGAGGACCTCTCCATGGCATCAGACGGTACGGCCGCCGCCGAGTTCGGCGGCTTTATCGACACCGGCTCGTATGTCCTCAACGCGGTATTCAGCGCCGATCTGTTCGGGGGGATCCCTGACAACAAGGCCATTGCCTTCGCGGGTGAAACGAGCACCGGCAAGACGTTCTTCATCCTTGGGATCGTCAAGTCGTTTCTCGACGCCAATCCCGAAGGCGGCGTTCTCTACTATGACACCGAGTCAGCGGTGACCAAGAAGATGATGTTGGGCCGAGGCATCGACATCGACAGGGTCATCATCGGCGAGCCTTCCACGGTTCAGGAGTTCAGGTTCAAGGCGATCACCTTTCTTGACAAGTACATCGAGACCCCGGTGAACGAGCGCCCCAAACTCATGATGGCACTCGATTCCCTGGGAATGCTCTCCACCTCAAAGGAGATGGAGGACACGGCGGAGGGCAAGGAAACGAAGGACATGACTCGGGCGGGGATCATCCGTGCAGCGTTCCGAGTTCTCCGTCTCAAATTAGCCAGGGCCAAGGTTCCCATCCTGGTCACCAACCACACCTACGCCGCCATCGGGTCGATGTACCCTACCCAAGAAATCTCCGGAGGTGGAGGCCTGAAGTTCTCTGCTGACCAGATCGCCATGCTGTCCAAGCGCAAGGAGAAAGTCGGCGATGAGGTGATCGGCAACGTGATCCACGTCAAGATGTGGAAAAGCCGACTCTCTCGCGAAAATAAACAAGTGGACGTGCTGTTGACGTATTCCGGCGGGTTGGATAGGTACTATGGCCTGCTGGATCTGGCAGAGCGCTACGGGGTTTTTAAGAAGGTGAGCACTAGATACGAGTTGCCGGACGGATCTAAGCAGTTTGGCAAGACGATCTATGACGACCCAGAGCGCTTCTTCACTAAGGAGGTGCTCGACCAGATCAACGAGGGAGTCAAGGCTGAATACAGCTACGGCACCCCAGAGGACACCTCTAGGCAGGAAGTGGAGGCCCTGTGACCTGGAGAGACGTGGTCTCGATGATCACCGGACTACCAGGTCTAATTGTCCTAGCACTCAATCTCTACACACACCCTGAGGACATCAGGTTCATCTTAATCATGATCATAGTGGTTGGGGTATGGCTTATTTGGGTCCTCAGGGATGCCCAAAAATATCTGGACGGTGAATAGTAATGGGATGGTTCTTAACTGTAGCCCGCCTCAAGACTATACTGAATAAGTATGATGACGATGCTGTGGTCATGCTGGCATCGGTCGACGATACCCCACTCATCTACGACGCCTCGGATGAGATAACATTAATGTACCGCGACGAGATCGGAGAAGTGTTCTCCGAGGATGAGATGCGCGATGACGAGAGTCTAATCAGCACCAAGCGGGCAGTAGTACTCTGGCCGTCAGCCAAGTAACACAACGGAGATCCGGATGGACTTCACGATACAGAAGACGATACTGTCCCACCTCGTGTTCAACGAGCCGTACGCCAGGAAGGTGCTGCCGCACATCAAGGCGGAATACTTCTCTGACGAACCGGAAAAGAGTGTGTTCGAGATCATCAACGACTATTTCCAGAAGTACGGGGCGCCTCCGACGAAGGAGGCCCTCCATATCGACCTTAAGCAGAAGAACGGGTTGAAGGAACCCACGTTCCGGTCGGCCAAGGTCATCATCGACGAGATGACGCCGGAGACCACCGACTACACATACCTGCTCGAACGGACCGAGAAGTTCTGTAAGGACAAGGCGATATACATCGCACTGATCGCCGCGTCGATGATAATCGAGAACGGGGACAAGAATCAACTCCCAGACTCGATCCCGGACATGCTTGCCGACGCCCTGTCGGTCGGTTTCGACGAGCATGTCGGACACGACTACCTCAACGACTCCGACCGTCGGTTCGACTTCTATCACTCGAAGGAAGAGCGCGTCCCGTTCGACATCGAATTCTTCAACATCATAACCAAGGGCGGTATCCCGAAGAAGACCTTGACTGTCATCCTGGCGGGGACCGGTGTGGGCAAGACGCTCATCATGGGCCACCAGGCCGCCCACAACATGATGGACGGGAAGAACGTCCTCTACATCACGATGGAGATGGCGGAGGAGAAGATCGCCGAAAGAATCGACGCCAACCTTCTCGATACCAAGCTCGAGGAACTTATCCAACTGCCAAAGGACGTCTACGACAGGAAGGTGGCCAAGGTCAGGGAGCGCACGGCGGGAAAGCTCATCATCAAGGAGTACCCCACGGCCGGGGCGCACGTCGGTCACTTTCGGGCCCTCATCAAGGAACTCAAGATCAAGAAGAACTTTCGGCCCGACATCATCTACGTGGACTACATCAACATCTGCGCCAGCTCGAGGATCAAGGCCGCCATGGGTGCCAACAGCTACACGATCATCAAGGCGATCGCCGAGGAACTCAGGGGCCTGGCCGTGGAACACAAGGTCCCGGTGGTCACCGCCACCCAGACGACCAGAAGCGGGATGTCCGCCTCCGACGTGGAGATGACAGACACCAGCGAGTCGATCGGACTCCCGTTCACCGCGGACTTCATGTACGCGGCCATGAGCTCCGAGGAACTGGAGAAGCTGGGCCAGCTCCTCTTCAAGCAGCTCAAGAACAGGTTCGACGACCCGGCCAAGTATCGGAGGTTTGTAGTTGGAGTGGATAAGAGCCGGATGCGCCTCTATAATCTGGAGGAGTCCGCCCAGAGGGATCTGGCCAGGGAGCCCGGCGAGAAGACCCCCGAGTCGCAGGTGAGGAACAAGGCATCGGAGGAGATGAAGAACCGACTCAAGAATCTCAGGTGATGCCATAAATAGATCATGGGGTCGCGACATGAAGGTTCATCTCAGGAGCAGGAACGACGGTAAGCGGGCACTAAGTGGGGAAGAGCTCAAGCTCGTGAAGGAGTTTTCCCGCTGGGTCATGGCGCGCTTCATCTCTAAGCGGGTCATGAAGAACCTCGAGCTTACGATCAGGTTTGATTCCAAGCTATACGAGAGGGATGGTTCCTACGGACTCGCGATTTGGGAGGACAAGCACTACATGGGGCGGGAATTCACCATGGACGTCGATACTTCATTTCCATTCCTCTCCATCATACATACGATAGCCCATGAATTGGTTCACGTCAAGCAGTGGACGCTGGGAGAATACCACCCGGACATGCGCGGCGACGACATTTACTTCTTTATGAACGAAAAGTTCGATGCCAAGACCATGAGCTATTGGGACCTGCCATGGGAGATAGAGGCCCACGGGCGGGCGATGGGTCTCGTCATACGGTGGATCGACGCCCTTCACAAAGGTGAACACTGGGCCCGGAAAAAAATAACCTACTAGTACTGGCTATATACAATACTGCCTCCTTGTAGTATAGTATTGCTGTGGCACATGATGTGTCATATAATAGGAGGACTACATGAAGCGAATCATCTCAATCACGTGTGAACTTTCAGACAAAGATATCTTATCGCACGTGGATAAGCTTCTGGCCGCCGGTTACAGCGTGACCCAGCAGATCGAAGGGGGGCCGGCTGCACCGACCACCAAGCGCTCGGTTGAAACCTTGGCCACCGACGACCAACCACCAAAGACGAAGAAGACGAAGATTGGAAAGCATTTCCATGATCCGTCTGGCAAGACGATGACTGAGCACGTCATGGCCGCCATCCGTTCAAACGGCGGCAGCATGGCAAAGAAGCGCCTTATCGAGGAGATCGGGCGCGTCGGATACAGTAAGTCCGGTGTACCTGCCTTGCTCTACCATTTGCGCAAGGAAGGGCAGTTGGAGTTGACATCCCGCGACGTGTCACTTAGTTAGTAAGCGTAGTGAGTAGGACCTGGGTATGTCCCTAAACCACCCAACTTTTTCACGGAGATTGTCATGGACAAGGCTGTTATAGTAGCGCTAGGCGTAAGTGAAGAAGACGGTTTCCTATTCTCTAGGAAGAGTGCCAAGGAGTACGACGAGGCCCGATGGTTCCCTTGGAACAAGACCGCGGTCAAGGCGCAGCAACGATTCGAGGCCGTCTGGGGTGATCTTAATCAGGCGCTCGACAATCGCTTCACGTATTTCCCTCGCGTCGTGTATTGCGACGGCGAGTCGGTGTGCAACCATCTCAACGGTGGTGGGTACATATTGGAGATCAACTTAAAGAACAAGAACCTCCACGGAGAGAGGAATCCATTGTTTCTCTTCTTTCATGAGATGAGACACGCTTGGCAGAGGCGCAGTGGATTTGGCAACGTGCACGCATTCGTTCACCTAGGTTTCTACGGAAAATATATTGGGTTCCATCTTGGTAAGGCAGTCCAGTGCGACGTCTTTACCGATGAGGACTACTACAACCTCCCTTGGGAGCGAGACGCCAACGACTTCGCTGCCATGATGTTGCTGGAGTATGTGTGATGGTGGGTAGACCAATTAAGGGCGGCCCTGATCGCAACGTGAAGATCCTCGAGATGTTCGACGAAGATGCGTCGATCCAGGAGATCGCCGACAAGTTTGAGTTGACCAGGGCCAGGGTCCGCCAGATCCTCGATTATAAAGAGAAGGAAAAGGTAAAGCTCCTGCGCATCGTGTTCAAGGTGTACGCCAGGGACTGGAACCCGGTCGGCAAGGTGGCCCATCCCTATTGGTACTCCGGCTACGGAGAGGACAAGGACGGGACGTACAACACCCTGGTCTCGTACGCCAACGACTTTACGTACGTTAAGGCGCGCTGGCCGAGTGCCGTCGAGATCGGGCAACAGGAGATGGCAGACTACGTATTCAGCGCTAGGTTCCCCAGGCCCCAGTGGATGGGTCAGGCCCCAGAACGCGAGGTGTCGGAGAGCCGGGACGGCCCGTTCGTGAGCTTCGGGTTCGGTCGCAAGACCACCCTGTATGGCTAAAAATAGCCATTGACATCTGTTCATCTTTATGATATAAAAGAACAGAATCGGGATGTTCCCGATTTCTCAGAGGAGTGAGAAATGAGCTTTAATACCTTTACCGTAAGATTTGCCTTCGATCGCGAGACCAAGAACACGGTTCGCTTCGCGGAGGTCAACGACAAGGGTGAACAACTCAGCATCCCAGAAGCTGAGATTGGAACGCTCTACATCAAGAAGCGGTCGCTGCAGCGCAGCGGTGGCAAGTTGCCGACGATGGTCACGGCGACCATCCACGTAGACGCCTAAAGAACCCCGGGAGGCTTCGACCCCACGGGGCAATCAAGCCACCCTCCACTTAATTCTCATGGAGGAGAATATCATGACCCTAGCAGTATCAATCCCCTGGAAAGGGATTTCAACATCGATCAGCAACGACCTGACCCCTGAGCAGATGCTCGTGAAGTCTGGTCTCAACTGGAAGGTGGTCATCAAGCAGGCCCACATCGTGATCAAGGAAAAGCGCGTCCAGATCCCACGCAAGGGCCTGGTTCGCGAGTCCGATGGATACGTCTTGTCAGTCGTATCTCCCGGCTGGAACCCAGTCCAGAACGCCGAGGCCTTTGCATTCTTCAACGACTTCGTAGCCGCCGGCGACATGGAAATGCAGACGGCGGGCTCCCTCAAGAATGGCGAATTGGTCTGGGCCCTCGCCCGGATCAAGGAAGACAGCTTCGAGGCTGTCAAGGGTGATGTGATCGGAAACTATCTTCTCTTCACCAACCCACATCGGTACGGACAGCGCTGCTCGGTCGCTCAGATCGCACTTCGCCTGGTCTGTCTCAACGGACTTGTAATGCCGATGACTACGAAGATCGTAAACTTCGATCACCGGGTCAAGTTCGACCCCGACCGGGTGAAGGAAGCCCTGGGTATCGCCCGGGTTCAACTCGAAAAGTACAAGGAGTCCGCGAAGTTCCTAGCCTCCAAGTCCTACACGGTCGAGGCCATGCAGGAGTACTTCAACGAGATGTTCCCACGGACGTCAGACGCCAAGGGCAAGGGTGAGAAGTCAAAGAACTTCGCCCGAGCACTGGAAGTAGTCGAGACCCAACCCGGGGCGAACTTCGCCAAGGGTTCCTGGTGGCAGCCCTTCAACGCGGTCACCTACATCCTCGACCACGAACACGGGAAGACCCAGGACAATCGCCTGGAGTCCAACTGGTACGGATACGGTGCCAAGCAGAAGAACATCGCACTCAACCGCGCGGTGGAATTCGCTTCGGCTTAACATCGTAGATGGGTGTTGGCCTTCGACCCTGAGGGGCTATCAAGGCCGGCACCTCTTTGAGAGGAGGAAGACATGACGAAGACCTTACGAATAATTTTTATGATAGGCGAAGATCGAGTTGTCTACACCAACAACGATGTGAGACCCAATATGTTTCTCACATGGGTAAGGCAGCAGATTGAACTGCGAGGCACAATCTCAATCCTGTCTGTGTATGAGAGGAGTGTTAAGTGAACTACACCTGGCCCGGTCGATTGCACTTCATTGTTCGCTGGACCTACGTCTACGCGACCCTGTGGTTTTTCGGCCGGCGCTTTCACATTGGACCCAAATTAACTTACACGGGATGGGAACATGGCTAACATTTTGACGACGAAAGAATTTTTAGCTTGCGGTGATCTTGAACAACGGCGCGAATTTGTTGAGCGTGTCGGTTGGAACAAAATTCTCAAAGATCTTGACGTCAAGGTGATCGATAAAAATGAGAATGGTACCCTCATCGCGGTTGATCTTCTAGGCGCTGAATTAAAATTCTACAAATTCTTATTCAATGAAAAGGAATTTGTAGTCGTCGGCGTTTCACCCGACATTAAGACTGCTTCAGAAGCTCAAAATTGGGTCGATAATGGCAAACACCTTTGAGATATCGTGCTTCTCCAAGAGAGGCGCCCTCGAGCTCATCAAGGTCTACGAGTCGATGGGCTTCAAGAAGGAGGGCAACGTCCGGGAGGAGAAGCGCGTCGTCTGGATAAAATTTTCAGGAGAATGGAAATGACACCTCTGCCTCCAGCACTGGTCGAATATCGAGCCCAGTGCGTCCTGGCCCAGCGCCACGCCCTATCACCAGAATATGAACGCATGAGATGGGAAGCGTGGGTGAAGTACACATCAGAAATTGAGAGGAGTGGAAATGAAACTCAAGATCACATATGAATACACCATAGTTGCCGGCTTCGTTCCCGCCGTTAAGAAGCTTCAATCTAAAGAAGTTGGTACTTGGCTTCACTCTGAGCTGGCCAAGGGCGGTTTTATCATCATCAAGAAAGTAGAGGAGTTAAAATGATAGATGGTTTCTTTGGCGAATACCGCTGGCTGTCAAACTTTCACCTGGCGGAAGTGACCTACGAGGGAGTCAAGTATCCCTCCGTAGAAAACGCGTACCAGGCCTCCAAGTGGCCCAAGGAGTCGAGGACGCCCTTCACCAAGTGCTCGGCGTCGGATGCCAAGAAATACGGGAAAACCATGAGGCCCGCCCCGTGGTGGATCGACGCCCGCATCGGGATCATGGAGGATCTCGTCCTCCAGAAATTCACCCAGCACCCTGACCTGCAGAACCTCCTCCTGGCCACGGATGGCCAGGAGATCGTCGAGGGGAACTACTGGGGCGACCAGTTCTGGGGTGTCTGCAAGGGTGAGGGTGAGAACAACCTCGGCAAGATAATCATGCGCGTCAGGCAGTACGTCTCCCGCACTACAAAAAATTAGCTATTTACAACCACCGGCTTTGGGTATACAGGGTCTGGCGACTGGAATGTTCCAGTCGCTAATTTTAATGGAGACCACTCATGGCAGCAGTGAAGCAAAAGGTCGTGGAAGTAGACACGACTATGGATACAGTCAACGCCCTCAGGAAGCTACTCGGGAGCGTCACCGACAAGGAGCGTGACAAGGCCTGGACCTCGATAGACACTGACATCGAGAGATTCGGTAAGAAGATCGTTCTCCCGAGTGATCCCACCGACATGAGTTACGACGCGGCCATCGCGGCCCTCACCCGTAAGAAGGCTGAGGATGCCCAGGTATTCGACGTCAACGAGATCGTTCATGGCCTTCCCTGGGACTCGGCCGTCGCCATATACAAGGCGATGCAGGAGCTCTACGGTATCGTCACGGCGTCGACGAAGATGACGTGGTTCGGCCCGCGCAACCCACAGTACCTCACCGTCAAGACTGGAATCAGGAAGACCGACGTCATCCAGGTTCCCATCGGCCAACTCGAGCTGCCAAACACGGTGGCTAAGTTCGAGCTCGGCATTCACCACGACTTCGCCTACATCGTCGGCAAGGTCAACAAGGCCGACCGCGCCCGTCTCGTGGAGATAGCGTCCAGGGCAAGGGAGATCCTCGCCGAGGAGTCGATCTACAAGGGCAAGGCCATCAAGATCAACGTCGACGAGAAGACGGGCCAGCTCAGCGTGGCCGACCAGCCGGAGTTCCTCGACGTCGAGCGTGTGTTGAAGACCGACATGATCCACCCAGCCCTGGTGGCCGAGCTGATCAACGTTAACATCTTCAGCCCACTCGAGAACACTGAGAAGTGCCGGCTCAACAAGATTCCCCTCAAGCGCGGTATCCTCATGGAGGGTCCCTACGGAACTGGCAAGTCCCTGACCGCCAGGGTTACCGCTAAGGTGGCAGTCGACAACGGCTGGGGGTTCATCATGCTGAACCGGGCGAGCGGCCTCGACGCGGCCCTCAGGTATTCCAAGACGATCCAGCCGATGGTGATCTTCACCGAGGACATCGACAGGAACGCCGACCGCGAGAACGAGGAGGTCAACCAGCTGATCAACACCCTCGACGGCGTGGATACCAAGACCAACGAGATCATGGTGGTGGTAACCACCAACCACGTCGACAAGATCGACAGGGCACTCTTGCGGCCGGGTCGCTTCGACGCGATCATCAGCCTTGAGCGCCCAGATGCCGCGACGGCTGAGTCCCTCGTACGAAAGTACGCCGGGATCCTACTCTCCCACAAGGAGAACCTGGCCGAGGCAGGCAAGATGCTCGCTGGACAGGTGCCGGCAAGCATCCGAGAGGTCGTCGAGCGGGCAAAGTTGGCCATGCTCCAGAGGGGTACAGAGACGATCGACGCGCAGGACCTCACCGTCCAGGCATTCGGGATGAAGAAGCACCTCGAGCTCCTCGCCGATAAGGTCGGTGTCGAGACACCTCAGGACAAGCTTTGGAGCGCCTTCGGTGAAATCATCAAGACCCACACCAACCCGGAGGTCGAGGTCCACACGACTCCTCTCGATGAGAAGATCGTGAAGTTAGCGAAGGCGATGGGGGCCAACATCTAAGAACAACCCGGGTGTATCCATTCGCCTGGGTGGGTGCACAGGTTTTGCTGTCCCACCTAAGATACCTGTGCACCTATTCCCTGCCCGTCCCCCAACGTCGGGCAGGGATTTCTTTCACAGAGGGAGTATGTAGATGAGGATCGATACCGGACCGACCAGAGAGGAGAAGGCCTTCCTAAAATCCCAGTGGCACCCATTCTTTCCTTGGTGGCCGCGCAAGGTGGGTTCCAACGACAGTAGGACATTCGAGTGGATCGAGAGAAGATACCACGGTGAGTTCCGTGGTTCAGACAGGGCATGGCAATATCGTCTTCCCCATCCGAAGAAACACGACCAGAGCCTCTACGAGTGGATGGACGATGAGTTCAGTAGAAACGACGATCGGCCTGTGGACCCAAACAGCATGATCAGGGGAGAGCCATTCATATCGATACACACAGCCAAGGGGATAGTCATCAAGGCGATGCAGTTATACGGGAGAAAACGATGAGACTGAGGCTAGGGATAACTCCAGAAGACGCCCGTGCTAAGGCCGCCATGAGGCTCGCCGTGCTCACGGCCTGGCACCCGTTCTGGCCATGGTGGCCCAGACTCGTGAAGACCCAAGATAAGCGGTGTTTCGAGTGGATCGAACGCAAGGGCGTCAAATTTTCGGGTGAGTCGTGGCAGTGGCAGTATCGCCTGCCTGACCAGGCCGCAAAAGGAATATCCCTCGAGGACTGGATGGAAAAAGAAATAACGCCGATACTCATCTATCCGGAGAAGATGACGGCCGGGGCACCGTTCATTCTTCCAGAGCACGCCAGGATCATCGTCAGGCGCGCGGTCAATAAGTTCGGGAAGACAGATGCTCAGGGTAAATAAGGACACCACCATCGACGAGGTCCTGGTGGTATATCCTCAGGACGTCCAACTCGAGTCTGGCACAGACTGGTACGTGGCCATGGCGAGATTCGTAGACGAAGGGTATTTCGACGTCATCGACTTACTAGAGTGGGATAATGGTGTCCTGACCATAAATCACCAGTTTCCAACGACTGAGAAAGGTGCCATCAAGACGCGTGAGCTCAGGCAGAAAGGATGGCTAGAAAAATTAAGAGAAGGGTTGACGCCGGCCCCGTAACTGTATAGATAGATTACGAGTTTGCAAGACCCGGCGTCCACAGGCGTAGGCCCAGAGATTTATAGACTCTTCCGCACCGGACTGGTGTTGGGTCTCGGTTCGAATCCGAGCGCCGGGACCATTTGTTGGAGGTTGTCATGAAGACCAGGGCTCCGGTGTACGCACCTCAGAGCGTATGGGGGACGGAAGGGCAGGAGTACTGGAGGCGCCGCGGCGGACCCGGTAAGTCCGGCTCCGGCCCGTCAGGTTGGAAACTAAAGCCGGCAAAGGTGCTGGCACGGGCGATGGCGGAGATGGCCGCCAACTATCGCACGAGGAAGAAGAATAAGTAGTATTCCCGTAGAACCATCTCGGTGAGGGTGACCGGCTGTTAACCGGTTTAGCTAGGTTCGAAACCTAGTGCGGGAGCCAATTTTCTACACGGACGTGATGCAATCACGGTAGACATCTTTGGTCGAGAGCCAGAGTCCTGTGGGTTCGAGTCCCATCGTCCGTACCATTCAACGCGAAACGCTACGGCGCTAGCACCCCTAGGATTCCGGTCCTAGGGAATGCGGGTATAGCTCAATGGTAGAGTTATAGCCTTCCAAGCTAAAGATGCGGGTTCGATTCCCGCTACCCGCTCCAATACCATGCGGAACACGGCAGGTGTCTCTGTCAGTTAGAGGTAAGTGTACATACTCCTCTCTCGGCCCGTTAAAACGGGGGTTCTGCTCCATACGGACGTGATGCAATCACGGTAGACATCCTTGGCTCAGAACTAAGGTCCTGAGGGTTCGAGTCCCTTCGTCCGTACCACTTTACTAGGATCATGCCATGAAGTTCGGAATCTTCAGCGACCTGCACCTCGAGTTTGAGCTGTGGCTCACTGGGGCCGAGCCCGAGGCGAAGATCTTCATCAACGCCGGTGACACCCACCCCCAGAAGATAATGCGTGACTACGCCCAAGAGATCTACCCCGGCGTACACGTCATGGGCAATCACGACTACTATGGATCTGAGTTCCCGAGACCCGGGGACGGTCAGACGCTGACGAAGATCGGAGATCTTGTTATAGCCGCGGCGACGCTGTGGACGTCTCTCGACGCCGAGGCCTGGACTTTCTACGTCGACGGATTAATCGACTCGCGAAGAATAAGAGGACTGACGAGGGAGGCGTACGACGCCTGCTATCGATCAGACCTGCAGTTCATCAAGGAATCAAATGCCGACGTCGTGGTGACCCATCACTCCCCGACGATGCGGGGGTGTCATCCTCGCTGGGGGAACCATGTCATGAACAAGTGCTTCCACAACGAACTCGATTGGTTCATCATGGACATGAAGAAGCCTCCTCGCCTCTGGATCCACGGACACACCCATGATGCGTGCAACTACGTTGTCGGTGAGACCCGCGTGGTGTGTCATCCCAGGGGCTATCCTGGAGAGACTAACTTCAAGGGTTATGCCCCACTCTACCTGGATATTTGACACGAGCCTTGGTTTGGTGTATGATTTAGAGATGGTAGAGATGGTAGAGATGGTAGAGATGGTAGATAAATATGCCGGTGGGATATTCTATTCTTCATCATATAAGCGTGAACGAATAAGAACTTTCTTAGAAGAAGGATGGGCCACTCTTATCGACGAGAATCCTACGTGGATCTATGGGATCGGTAGATATAGTCGCCTACTCGCCATCACCCAAGAAGGGCGTTTTAAGATCGAATTTCCCAGCGTTTGACATCTGATGGATTCTGGTGTATATTGAAATCTTGCTAGAGTAGTGTGTAGTTAAGGAGGAGTTAATGAAGACCGAGTCTCTCTATGGAAAGTCCTATGCGGTGGCGTCCGCCGTTGGCGCCCAGCTGACGGGCGTCATCCAGGTCTTTCCCCTCATTCACTACGAGGTGGGGGTGGAGCTCAGGATCGAGGCCGCCACCAACGCCCGCGCGCGGGCCAGGTTGGCCGCGATGTCCGCGAAGAATGCCTGGGAGCACATCCTGGGTGAGGATCTCATAGTCGCCGAGATCGAGGGTGATCGGTGCTCGGTTACCCTGAACACCGGCAAAGAGTGGAGGAGGATCTCGTGATTTTTGCATTCGTGAATGGCAAGGCAATCAGGGTCGACGCCAGTAATACGGCGCCGGTCCCTGAGATGAAGGACGTCTCCCCGCTGCCTCGTAAGTTCAAGTTAAACCCATTGACCCAGAGGGAACAGCAGATCGCCCACTCCCTCGGCAGCGATGACTGGACCATCAAGTGCGAGGCGCTCGACCCGAACGAGGTCGTGATCGAGAAGGGGAAACATTTCCGGAGGGTCAAGTGGAACCAGCTCAAAGAAATGAGCTTCTAGAGGAGAGGCAAGTCCTTCTCTCCGACGCCTTTCACTTTGCCTGTGGGAGTGGCTGTGGGCCTCGCGTTCGCCACTGCCTCCAGAGCGGATGGTACGAGTTGCTAGATGAACGTCCACTGCACACGCGATGCGTCATTTGGTAAGGACCGTTGAAGGGAGGCGGAGGATCGATGAACTCAACTGCATACTCTTTGGATACTGCTGAGATCCGCGACGAGCTAGAGATCCTGCGCGGGTACGCGTATGATCGTGAGATCGTAGCTACGTTGCTGCGAGACGGTTTGCTGGCCTTCTATGATATTTGCCCGGCGCACTCGCCTCGGTGGATATTTCTCATCACTCCAGAAGGGACTGCTCGCCGGAATGAACTCTATCGCATCTTGAACTTGAATAAAAATCCACTCAGTCAGACCGGCTGTGCCTTTTGGGCGGATACCAGCGCCAACGTCAGTAGCAGGGGACTACAAATTCCCAACGTTCCGGGTCCGTTCACCATCTTTGGAAATAAGACGCTGCCGGGGGTCAGGGCGGGAAAGAGGACCAGAAAGAAGATGGCCAAGGATGCAAGATCCATTATCTGAGCGGACACTCATCAACGTGAACTTCGCCTATATCGGGGTCACGTGGGACATTGCCGGCGACGTGTTGAAGGACGCCGTGGCCGCCGGTTACTTTACGTGTGAGATTCCCGCCCCAAGCCCGATGGAAATCATTGTGGGGATGAATTATTTCCCATGGAGTTTGGGGAGGATCTTCGTCATAACCGAGGAAGGAAGAAACAGAAGGAAAGAGTTGCTTGGGAAATAAATAGATGATGAAGAGCTTCTCCCAATTTCTCGCGGAGGACCGCGAGATGACCCGACTTCCCTGGGACAAGGATCCTAAGATTGGATGGTGGCGCGACCACGACCACGTCACCCTCTATCACGGGACCCACCATTCCAACCTCCATCACATAGCCAAGGCGGGCCTCAAGTCCTTTGATCACGGGCCGGAGAAGAGCTGGATCTCAGTGACCCACGACCCCCACACGGCCCACGCCTATGCGTCCATGCACGGAGGAGAGACCAATTTCCGCAGGGCCGGCTACAAGGCCCAGCACGTTCCCCATGAGCATCGGGTGGTGATAGTCCACAGGGTGCCAAAGAAGTGGGTCGACGACAACATGAGCAAGCACCTCCGTGGGAATACCGAGGACGTCAGGAGCAACCTAACCGACAAGGCCAAGTACGAGGCGCACAAGAAGGCCGGCGGATTCGACCACGAGCACTACGCCAAGACCGAGCTCCGCTTCAAGAACATTCCGAAAGAGTACATGGTCGGGTACATGAAGAAGAAAGACTGATGCGCGATGAACACTTACTGCATCTCTTGACTAACAGAGATCGCTATAAGATAACCAAGGAGGAGTTCGAATACATTCTCCAGGAGGAGTTCGTCTCGTATATTTGGCAGCAGCCGGGGCTGAGATTCAGGGCCGCTGACAGCTTCAAGATAAGCGTGACCGGCAAGAAAAAAATAAACGAGTTGAAGGGAGCCCTCGCCGTTGACTGAGGTCGAGCAGCTGCTAGTCTTCTCGTTTAAGGGCACCGACGTCATCACCTTCGACGAGTGGAAGTACTTCCTGAATGAGGGATGGCTCTGCTACAGGTTCTATAAACCTGGCGAACTTCACCTGGCCGGTAACTATCCGTTTTCTATGACCGAGGAAGGTGTGGCACAGATGAAGTACCTCAAGAAGAAGTATCGTCGGGCCAAGTACGGTTGGAGGCCTTGATGATAAGTGAATCGCGCGTCATAGATATACTCAGCAATAAGATCTACAGAGAAAACATCACCGATGGGGAATGGGAATATCTGCTCAAGATGGGATGGATCTATCTCGACGATAGGGTTTCTCCGGGATCACTACTGCGCAACCCGCTATATTTTTCCGAAGGCACGTTGGAACGGTTGACACGATATCCCGAACCGTATATATAGAAAGTATGGCAAGTTGAGCTGGAGTGGTTCCAGCGCCCGTCTCATAAGCGGGATGACGTCGGTTCGAATCTGACACTTGCCACCAGAGTTTAACGCGGCGGTGGAGCAGAAGCAGCTCGTCGGGCTCATACCCCGAAGGTCGGGGGTGCAAGTCCCTCCCACGCAACCAACAACGGGAGGCGAAACCAGGTGGTTCTTGGATCGGGTCTGTAAAACCTGTGCCTTAGGCGAGTGGATCGTAACCTCCGCCTCCCACCAACACGGACGATGAATTCGCTAGTCATTAGTTCGAGCCGATTGAAATAACAGAGCGCCTTGGAACAACCCTCATCGGCGGGGCCAGGGCAGGAAATTCAGGTGGGCTCGGTGCCCACCATTTTTTTGGGAATGTAATATGAAGATCTGGGTATGCGACAAGACGAAGGTGCCGAAGATGCAGTCACGGCACGGCATCACGCACGTGCTCAGTCTCCTCGACCACGGTGATCACCCGTTCCTACACCCGCTTCGCACCAACAAAGCCAACTGCATGATGTTGAACTTCCCCGACACGGTGGACTCCAATGATCCGTCGGCGCCGACCATGGACCACGTCAGGATGATCCTGGCCTGGGGGGAGAGACTCCCGGAGGACGCTAACGTCCTCGTGCACTGCTTCGCCGGCATCAGTCGATCGACCGCCGCGACCTTGGCCATCATGATCCAGAGGGAGGGGATCGACAAGATCGACGAGTGCATAACCAGGTTGTTGGAGCAGAGGCCTCAGGCATGTCCGAATCCGCTCATCATCAAATACGCGGATGAGCTACTCGGCGCAGGAGGGAAGCTATTCGACGCCGTCGATCGGTGCGATCATATGAAGCTGGTGAAGTTGCTAGGGTGGCCGCCCAATCAAATATAAAAAGGGGAGGCGTAGTAGCCTCCCCTGAGGATTTTTATATTATTGTTTTGTGTCAGGCTTCTTCCAGTGGTTCCTGATCCCGTTCTCGCTTGAGAACTTGAACTTTCCCTTCGAGTCCATGATGACGAAAGGTCGCCTCCACTTCCTCTGTCTGTAGCCCTTTAGGCGATATCCGTCTGGGGATATCTCTCCGGTGCTCTTTAGATTGAAGTAGGCCGCGATACCTTTTCTTACCCGAGCGTTCTTAGAGAAGGGAACGTAGACAGGTTTCTTGGATCCGACTGGAACCTCATCCTCGAATCTCCACCGCTTTC